>WNGO01004886.1_pt1 | contig 23001 bp, 26 predicted proteins | sample 5400511 | NCBI WGS metagenome assembly WNGO01 (sample SAMN13153380, study PRJNA577476) | soil metagenome | isolation source: 20 cm soil or saprolite under Garry oak tree replicate 2 | place: USA:California | collected 2016-06-15 | reverse complement strand
CCGTCCCCGCCCGGCTCGCGGTGGAGGCCGCCGCGCCGCAGCCGTGGTATCGCTGGGTGGGCGATCACGGCGCGGTGTTGGGGCTCGAGCGGTTCGGCGCATCCGCGCCGTACCAGCGGATCTATCGGGAGGTGGGGCTCACGGTGGAGAACGTGGTGAAGAGGGCGAGAGAGTTGCTGGAGTGAACCCCGGGCCGTCGGCCCGGGGTCAGCCGCGCACGGACCTCTCCCGAGTCGGCTGACCCCGGGGCGGCGCCCCGGGGTCCATTCCCAGCCGGCCGAGCACCCGCCGCGCCGCCTCCCGTCCCGACTTCACGCACGCCGACACCCCCGCACCGTCGAACCCCGCGCCCGCGATGTCGAGCGGCGCAAGCCGCCCCAAGCGCGCCCGCACGTGGGCGACGCGCTCGGCGTGCGCCGGCTTGTAGCGCGGCAGGCCCCGACGCCAATGGAACGCACGGGACCAGAGCGGCGTGCCCGATAGGCCGAGCACCGGCGCCAGCTCGCTGTGCGCGAGCGTCGCGGGATCGCCGTCCGCCGGCTCGAGAAACGCGCGCAGCAAGGCGAATCCCGACGGCGCCCGGCCCGGGTACTTGAGCCAGGCGTACGTGCAGGCGCGCACCGCACCGTCCGTTCCCGTCGCCCGAACGAAACCCGATCCCTCGAGCCGCCCGTTGAGCTGCTCGCGGCGGTACGCCAGAGACACTGTCACGCTCGGGGCATAGACCACGGCGTCGAGCTCGCGGGCCGCGGCAACGCCCACGGCGGCGAGCAGCCGTGCGGCCACCCACGTCGGCACGGCAAGCACGACCGCGTCCGCCTCGACCAGGGAGCCCCCCGTCACGGCGAGCCGCCAGCCGCGCGCCGTAGGAGCGATCCCGGTGACGCCTTGCGCGGTCCGGATGATCGGACCGAGTCGCGAGACCAGCGCCTCGGTCAGCTCCGCCATACCACCCGCGAAGCTCCGGAATCCGCCTACGTCCGTGGGTACCTGGATGCCGAGCAGCTCTGCGGCGCGGCCTTCGGCGAGCGGCTCGAGCCGCCGGCCGGTCCAGAGCGTGGCGCCCCGGGCCAGCTGCTCCACCAGCCGGTCCCCGAGCCCGAGCTCGCGGGCGAGGGCCTGAATGTCGCCCTCGCTCGCGAGGAAGCCGTCGGGCCCGCCCTCCACGAGGAAGCCGTCCCGCCGCTCGGTCAGCACGACGCCGCCGGCGCGTCGCTCGCTCTCGAGCACGACCACGTCCGCTCCCGCCCGCGTCAGCTCCCACGCGGCCGCCAGACCGGTCAGGCCGGCGCCGACGACGACGCACGTCAAACCCACGCCCGCTCCGCCGCGGTGCGTCGCGCCAGGTCTGCGAGCGCCGCGACGAGCCGCGCGTTGTCGTTCAACGAGTCGGTGCGCTCGAGCCGGACACCCAGCCGCTCCGCGAGTCCGCGGTACGCGATGTCCACGTCGTACAACACCTCCACATGATCGCTCACGAATCCGATCGGGACGATGAGGAAGTCCTTTCGTGTGGCGGCGAGCTCGGTCATGACGGCGCCCGCCTCGGGCCCGAGCCACGGCCCGGGCGTGGCGCCGGCGCTCTGGTAGGCGAAGCGCCACGCGCCGACTCCGGCGAGCCGGGCGACCGCGGCGGCGCTCGCTTGCAGCTCGTCCGCGTACGGGTCCCCCGCGGCGAGGATGCGCTCGGGCAGGCTGTGGGCGGTGAACAGCACCTGCACGGCGCCCGGCGCGGGGAAGCGCTGCAGCGCCTGCCGAACCCGCTCGGCGACGGCCTCGAGGAACTGGGGGTGGTCCCCCCAGCTCCGCACCAGCGCCAGATCGAGGCGGCCGCGCGCCGCCTCGAGCAGCTTCTTCTCGTACGCCCCGACCGACAGCGCCGAGTAGTGCGGTGCGAGCACGATCGCCACTGCGCGACGCACCCCCCGGGCGACCATACGATCGACTGTCTCGGCGATGAACGGATGCCAATGCCGCATCCCGACGTACACGGGCCACGCGGGCCCGAGCGCGTCCTGCAGCGCCCGCGCCTGGGCCTCGGTCCGCTCCCGGATGGGCGAGCGGCCGCCGATGCGCGCATAGCGCTCCGTGATCTCGGCCACGAGCTCCGGAGGCGTCGCCCGGCCGCCGCGCACGTCCCGCAGGTACGGCTCCACCTCCTCCAGGCTGCCGGGCCCGCCGTACGCCATCAGCAGCACGGAGACGCCCCCCCCGCCCCCCCCACCCCCCCCTTCAGCCGCCATGTACCCAGTCCACGACGCGCTGCAGCGCCTCGACCGGCGTCTCCGGGAGCACGCCGTGCCCGAGGTTGAAGATGTGGCCCGCGCGGCCCGCGGCCCGGTCGAGCACGTCGCGGACTCGCTGCTCGAGCTCGGGGAGCGGCGCGAGCAGCGCCGCAGGATCGAGGTTCCCCTGAATCGCCCGGTCGGGACCGATGCGCTCCCACGCGACGTCGAGGGGAATGCGCCAGTCCACGCCGATGACGTCGCCGCCCGCGCGCGCGAAGTCGGGGAGGAACACGGCGGTGTCGGTCCCGAAATGGATCACGGGGACGCCCGCCGCGCGGGCCAGCTCGAGCGCCCGCTGACTGTGGGGAAACACGTACGTCGCATAGTCCGCCGGCGCCAGGCAGCCGACCCAGCTGTCGAACAGCTGCAGCGCCCGCGCGCCGGCGCGCGCCTGGGCGGCGAGGTAGGCGCCGACCAGCTCCGCGAGCCGCAGCATCAGCTCGTGCCAGGCTCGGGGCTCGGAGTACATGAACCGCTTGGTCAAGGTGAAGCTGCGCGTCGCGCCGCCTTCGATGGCGCAGCTCGCGAGCGTGAAGGGCGCGCCGGCGAAGCCGATGAGCGGGACGTGCGGGGGAAGCGCGCGGGCCGCGAGCCGCGCCGCGTCCATCACGTACGCGAGATCGGTGGATGGCTCGACGCGCGGCAGCTCGAGGACCTGGGTCGCTTCATGAATCGGGCGGGTGATGTGCGGTCCCTCGCCCGCCGCGAAGCTGAGGCCGAGGCCGAGGGGCTCGAACGGCAGCAGGATATCGGCGAAGAGAATCGCGGCGTCCACGCCCAGCCGCTCGACCGGCTGGAGGGTGATCCGGGCGGCGAGCTCGGGTGTGTGACACAGCTCGAGCAGCGAGTGCTTCTGTCGCAACGCGCGGTACTCCGGGAGGTACCGCCCCGCCTGTCGCATGAACCACACCGGCGTGACGTCGGTGGGCTCCGCGCGGCACGCTTTCAGGAAGCGGCAGTCGTCAGGGGCGGGGGACAACCGTGGGCTCGCGCGCCTCGGCCGGAGCGATGAGGATGGTGTCCCCCTCGAGCTTGACGCGATACACCGCGACCGGCAGCGCAGGCGGGCCGGCGAGCACCTGGCCCGACTCGAGCGAGAAGACCCCTTCGTGCCAGGGACACGTCACGGTGCAGCGCGCCGGGTCGAGCGTCCCCTCGGACAGGCTGGCGCGCGCATGTGTGCAGCGGTTGCCGATCGCGTGCACCGTGCCGTTCACGTTGAACAGCGCCACCGCTTCGCCGGCCACGTAGACGCGGCGGCTCGCCCCCGGCGGGATCTCCTCCAGAGTGCTCACCGGCGTGTAGCCGTCGGCGCGCGCCGGGCGCCGGGACAGCGCCTGTGCCGAGCCGGCGCCGCCCAGGGTGTCGAGCAGGTCCCACAACGACATCTGCACGCAGGTGAAGGTCGGCGTGTCGCGCAGCGTGTAGGACGATGCCCGGCTTTCCCGCAGCTGCATGACGAGATCGAGGAAGTCCGCCGGGCTATCCCCCTCGAACGCCACGATGAACTCCTGATCGTCGAGCCCGTAGGAGTACGTCGTGTTGAGCCGGATGGAGGGGTACTGACGGCCGACCCGCACGTGCTCGTCCATCATCGCCTGGCGCTCCGGTTTGGGGAGCGCGTACCAGGCCCTCGTCTTCGTGAACGGATAGACGAACAGGTACCGCGCGTCGCTCGGGCGGATTTGCAGGCGGGACGGTTGGCCGGGCGCTTCAGGGAACTCGTAGATCGAGCGCCGCGTCATCGCCAGGTAGCTGTACGGCAGCGCGAGGTACGCACCCAGATCGGTGCGGTTCAGCGCCGTCTGGAGCGCCACCAGCGAGTCCAGGTCCTCCGCCACCTGCCACAGCAGGAAGTCGCAGTCGCCGCGGATGCCGACGAGCCCGTAGGGCCGCAGCAGCAGATGCCCGTTGAAGCTCTCGATGGTCTCGCCGAATTCGATCTTCGAGGCCGCCTGGCGCTCGGCGGAGAGGCGGCGCCACGCGGTGTCGAGCTTGTAGAACGCGAAGCGGACGACCTGGCGGCGCTCGGGGGGCTTCTCAGGCATATGGGGAGAATCTAACGGTGAAATGCCGGGGAAGGGGGAACGGGGAAGGGTCCCGTCACCACCCTTCCCCCGTTACTCTTCCCCGGCCGTTCCCCCGGCGAGCTTCCCGCGCCGCTCCTTCCAAATCTTCTTCAGCACCAGCACCCCGATCGTCCCGAAGATCAGCAGCGGCGTGAGGGCGAGCAGCACCGCGGCCCAGAAGTAGAGCAGCTCCATCCCGGGATCGTCGCCGTGGACCCGGAGCAGCGCAGCGAGGATCATCGCCCGAGAAAGCGGTTCAGATGTCGCAGGTAATACGACAGCCCGGCCGCGAACGCGACGAAGATGGCGGCGAGCGCGAGCGTGACCGCGCCGCGCGACTGCCAGTAGTCGACGCCCGCCCACGTCGCGAATCCCGCGCAGAAGACGATCGCGGTGGAGATGAGCAGGCGATGGAAGGGGATCATGAAGGGGCCGCTATGCCACCGTCTTGTCCAGCACCATCAGCGTCAGCAGCGCCGGCAGATAAATGATCGAGACGAAGAACACGCGCCAGGCGCGCGCGGTCGTGACGCTGCGGGTCATCGCCACCGACGCCCCCGTGTACGCGAGCCCCAGCGCCAGCGCCCCGAAGAAGTACAGTGCACCCGTCACGCCCAGCAGGGTCGGCAGGAGGCTCACGGGCAGGAGCGCCGTGGCGTAGAGCAACACCATCCGGCCGGTGTGGCGCCCATCCGGGTCGTCGACCGAGAGCATGGCGAGCCCGCCGCGGCGGTAGTCGTCCCGGTAGATCCAGGCGAGCGCCAGGAAATGCGGCAGCTGCCACAGAAACAGGATCCAGAACAGCGCCGCCACCGCGGGGCCGAGCTCGCCCCCGGCGGCGGTCCACCCGCCCACGATCGGGAGGGCGCCCGGCACCGCGCCGATCAGCGTGTTGAGCGACGTCTTGCGCTTGAGGGGCGTGTAGCACAGGACGTAGCTGGCGAGCGTCAGGGCGGCGAGGCCGGCGGTCAGCAGGTTGACGGCGAGCGCCAGGTACGCAACACCCACGATCGAGATGACCGCCGCGAACACCGCGGCCGCCCGCGGCGTGAGGCGCCCCGACGGCAGCGGCCGGCTGCGCGTGCGCTGCATGCGCGCGTCGACCTCACGCTCGCGCACCTGATTGAAGGCGTTGGTCCCGGCGGCGACCAGCGCGACCCCGATCAGCGTCTCGACCAGCACGCGGACGTCCACCCGCCCCTGCGCGCCGAGGTAGAACCCCGCAGCGGCGGTGAGCACCACGAGCTGCGTGATGCGCGGCTTGGTGAGCTCCAGGAACGCTACCAGAGCTTCTCCGTGATGACGGCGAGCACGAGGATCGCCGCCAGCGGCAGCGGGATCATGAACACCACGCGCAGCCGCCAGCGCTCGAACTTCAGGTGCATGAAGAACAGCGCGACGAGCAGCGCCTTTATGATCGCCAGCACCATTAGGCAGAGGATCTTCACGAGCTGGGAAATCGGCATCTCGAAGGCGAACAGCACCTCGGCCCCCGTCAGGATGAACAGGTACAGCCAGATCAGCATGTAGTTCGGCAGCTCGTGCTGGGTCGTCTCCATGGATGGCCTCAGATCAGGTAGACGATCGTGAACAGGATGATCCAGACCAGATCGACGAAGTGCCAGTACAACCCGATCGTCTCGATGCCGCGGTAGTCCTGCCGCGAGTATTTGCCCGGCAGCACCTTCGTCAGATACAGGTAGGTCATCGAGATCACGCCGCAGGTCACGTGGAAGCCGTGGAACCCCGTCATGGTGAAGAACGTCGAGCCGTACAAGCCCGCCGTCGCGGCGCCGTACTTGACCGGATCGCTGACCGCGTGCTCGGCCAGGAGGGACCCCTCGCGATAGCCCGCCGGGGTGAAGCCGTGCCCCACCAGCTTGATGTACTCGACGACCTGCACGCCCACGAACGACGCGCCGGCGAGGATCGTGATCAACAGCCACAGCTTGAGCCCTCGCTGGTCGCCGTTGGAGATCGCGGCGAACGCCTTCACCATCGACACCGAGGAGCAGATCAGCAGGAACGTGTTGAAAGCGGTGAGCGGCACGTTGAGCACGGCGTTGGGGTGGGCCCACGGCTGGCTCACTCCGAACCGCAGAATGATGTAGGTGCCGATCAGCGCCGTGAAGAACATCACATCGCTGGCGAGGAACACCCACATGCCGAGCTTGTTCGAGTAGACCCCCGATCCCGGCTCCGCCGGGAACGGGGGACGCATCAGGTCGACGGTGGCCGTCGCGTGAGTCATCGCCTCTCTCTCCTAGTGACTCGGGGCCGTGGTCGAGGCCGGCTCGCGGTCGGTGGGCCGCTTCTCATTCTGCGGCAGGTAATCGCGGTCCGAGACCTCGGGCGAGCTGAACTCGTACGGCCCGCGGTACACGGTCGGCACCCGCTCCCAGTTGCCGTGCGGGGCGGGCGACGGCAGCGACCACTCGAGCCCGTTGTCCTCCCACGGGTTCTGCGGCGCCTTTTTCCCCTTGAACAGGCTGTACCAGAAATTCACGAAGAAGATGAGCTGCGTCGCGAACAGCAGGAACGCGCTGATCGAGATGAACTCGTTCATCGGCTGGTACGGCTTGAGGAAGTCGTACTGCGTCGGATCGTAGATCCGCCGCATGTGCCCGGCGTTCCCGAGGATGTGCATCGGGAAGAAGGTGAGGTTGTAGAACACGAAGGTGAGCCAGAAGTGCACCTTGCCCCACCGCTCGCTCATCATCCGGCCGAACATCTTCGGGAACCAGTACGGGATCGCGGCGAACAGGGCGAACAGGCTGCCGCCGAACAGCACGTAGTGCAGGTGCGCGACGATGAAGTAGGTGTCGTGAATGAACATGTCCACCGGCGTAGCGGCCATGTAGATTCCCGAGAGCCCGCCAATCGCGAACATCGCCACGAACGCCACGGCGTTGAGCATCGGCACGTGGAACCGCAGGTTGCCGCGCCACATCGTCCCCATCCAGTTGAACACCTTCACCGCCGACGGCACCGCGATCACCAGCGTGGACACCATGAACGACGAGCCCAGCGTGGGGTTCATCCCGCTCATGAACATGTGGTGGCCCCACACGATCCACCCCAGGAACGCGATCCCAATGATCGCGAACACCATCGAGTGGTAGCCGAAGATCGGCTTGCGCGACCCGTTGGCAACGATGTCGGACACCATGCCCATCGCCGGCAGGATCAGGATGTAGACCTCGGGATGCCCGAAGAACCAGAACAGGTGCTCGAACAGCAACAGGATCGCGGCGCCCTGCAGCACCGGCAGCGCCAGCACCGCCAGGATCGCCGTGATGAACAGCGCCCACACCGACAGCGGCATGCGGAACCACGTCATGCCGGGCGCGCGATGGTTGATGATCGTGGTGATGTAGTTCACCGACCCCATCACCGACGACAATCCCAGTATTACGATCGACACGCACCACAGGATCTGGCCCATGGTCACGCCGGACAGATCCGGCCGGGCCGACAGGGGCGCGTAGTTGGTCCACCCCGACCGGATCGCGCCCTCCGGAACGAACAGGCTGGCGAACATGAGGAGGCCCGCCCCGAACGCCGCCCAGAAGGACGCCATGTTGATGCGCGGGAACGCCATGTCGTGCGCCCCGATCTTCAGCGGGATCAGGAAGTTGGCGTACACGCCGACCAACAGCGGCATGATCGCGAAGAACACCATGAACGTGCCGTGCATCGACACGAGCTGCACGTAGTACTCGGGCAGGATCACCCCGCCGGGCGCCAGCGTCTCTGGGAGCAGGCCGCCACCGGGCATCGGCTTCCCGGGGAAGCCCAGCTGCCAGCGCATCTGCATCGCGAGCAAGCCGCCCAGCAGCAGGAAGAACAGGCTCACGAACAGGAACTGGATCCCGATGATCTTGTGATCGGTCGAGAAGATGTATTTGCGAATGAAGCTCCGGTCGTCGTGATGCGCGTGTGGGACGCGCGCCGTCGCGGCAACACTGGTCATGGCTTCGCCTCCTCAGCCGCCTGCTTCATCCAGGCGTCGTATTCCTCGGGCGTATGCACGAACACCTGGGCGCGCATGCGGTAGTGGCCCATGCCGCACAGCTCGGCGCAGCCGAGCTCGTACTGGCCCGGAACGGTCGCCTGGAACCACGCCTTGATGTCCATCCCCGGCACGGCGTCCTGCTTCACGCGGAACACCGGCACGAAAAACGAATGAATCACGTCCTCCGACGACAGGTGGACCACAACCGGTCGCCCCACCGGGACGTGCAGTTGGTTGCGGACCGTGAAGTCGTCCGGGGTGCCGAGCTGTCCGTCCGCCCCGGGATAGGTCACCTGCCATTCGAACTGTTTCGCGTGGATCGCGATCGGGTAGGCGTTGGCGGGCACGCTGTTGCGCCCCTTGATCCGGACCCAGTAGTGATTGCTGATCAGGCCGAGCGCCACCATCGTCACCGCCGGAATCGTGGTCCAGATCACCTCGGCGCGCGCGTTGCCGTGCGTGTAGAACGCCTTGCGCCCCGGGCGCTGCCGGTACTTGATCACGAACCAGATCAGTCCCGCCTCGACCACCACGAACGCGATCCCGGTGATGATCAGGATCGCCAGAAACAGGCCGTCGATGTCTCCGGCGAAGGTCGAGCCTTTGAGCGGCAGCCACCAATGCATGGAACGCTCCTCAGTCGGTCACTTGCCCGCGAAGGTGAAATCCTGAGTCTTGGTCTCGCTCCCGGCCACGGTCACGCTGGCCGTCTGCAGCCCGTACTTCTCGTGCCACGCCTCGATCGTGTACGTCCCCGGGGGCAGCCCCTTGATCGCGAAGCTGCCGTCCGCGCCGCTCACCGCGTAGAACGGGTGCGGCAGGACGCCGAGCCAGGCGTGCATCCAGCCGTGCACGTTGCACTCGAGCGGCACCATCACCTCGGGAGCGGTGAACGTGCGCGTCGAAGTCATGATGGTGGGCTGGCTGATGTTGAAGGGGCGATTCTTCGTGCCCTTCGCCTTGATGTTGTGCAGGATGCCGTCGGAGTTCTTGATGTCGAGCGTTTGGCCCACCAGGATGCCCAGCACGTGCGGATGGTAGCGACATCCGTCCTGATCGAGCGTGACGGCTCCGGCGGCCGCGGGGGCCTTGTAGCTGTCCGGCAGCCCGGACTTCACGTAGACGAAGACGTTCGCGAGCGTGCCGTTCGGGTTGACGACGACGGTCTCCTCGGTGGGCGTCGCTTGATACTTCGCCTTGCACTTCGGCTCCTCGCTCATGTCGATCTTGGGGTTCGCCGGCTTGGTCCCCGTAAACTTGATCTTGCCGGCGACCGTCGCGCCCCCCTGCGGCTCGGCCGGACGCTCCCGGGCGCTCGCCATCACGAACAGACCGCTCACCACAGCCAGCAGCACGCGTCTCATTGTCCCTCCATAAGGAAACCGCCCATCAGGCCGGACGCCGTTGGGCCCGCCGCACCACCACTATACCCAAACCAAGCGTGAGGAGCATGGCGACCACCGGCGTCACGAATACCCGCGGCGGCGTGGGTTGGTCGAGGGCGAGAAAGTACCAGGTGCTCACCGCCAGCCGGTTACCGTGCTCTCCGCTGGAACCATCCCAGGCGAAGAACGCCACCGGAATCGCCCGGCCGGCCTCAAGCTGAAGTTCGTTTGCGGTATCGGGCGTCGCAAGGGAGCGGGTGAACACGACGCGCCACTCCCCGTGGTCGTAACTCGCCTGGACACGCGGGGCGCCGGGGAGGGAGTCGAACCGCTCCAGGCCCCGCGCCAGCCCGGCCGCCGCGCCCCCGCCCGCCGCGTTCGGGGCGCTCGTCCAACGCCACTGGTACACCGGATCGGTCTCGGCTCCCATCAAGAAGTACGGCCGCTCCATGCCTGCGGGAATCCGCCGCGGGAACTGTACCGCCAGCTGGTCGGGGAAGGCGCCGGCTGTGCGGCCGGTACCCGAGTCGTCGCCGCCGGCCACGGTCTCGAGCACCCGCCGCTCGAAGCCGAGCCATGTCGTGTCCGGACTGCGCGTGCGATCGTCCCAGCTGACGCGCAGGGCGAGGGATTTACCGTCGTGCACCGCCTGCACCCACACGCCGGAGACCGCGGGCGCGAACCAGCGGGGCTTGCGGATCACCTGACCGACGAGCGGGAACCAGTACCGGTCCACGCGCGCCCACACGGAGTCGCCCGGCGCGGCGGGCACCGCGCCCGCGAGCCGTGGCGCGTGGATCACGTCGCGCACCTCGGGCGTCCGCGCCGGCGACAGGCTGCGCACATATTGCGCCAGGCGCCACAGCTGCTCGTCGGTCAGGAACTTCTGGTCGATCAGATCGGAGAACGACGGCATCGGCGTGCCGTCGAGGCCGGTGCGGAGGCGGCGGTAGATGTCGGCGCTCGTCGCGCCGCCCCGGAACCGCCAGCTCTGGTGCAGGTCGGCCGCGAAGATCGGGAATCCCGCGTCGTCCTTGAGCGTTGGTGCCGACGGCCCGTCGCCCCGGCCCTGATCGCCGTGACACTTGCGGCACCCGATCGAGTCGTAAAACTGTCGCCCGGTCCTGAGCGCCTCGGCGTTCGTCCCGCCTCCCGGCTCGCTCCCGAACGTGAGCGCCACGATGTGCTGGCTCGTGTCGGTGAAGAACGACGAGAAGGTCTTCAGGTACGCCAGCACGTCGCGCCGCTCGGCGTCCGAGAGCCGACCCTTCCACGCCGGCATGGCGCTGCCCGGCAGCCCGTCGTCGATGGCGCGCAGCAGATCGGCGTCGGTCGGCAGCTGCCCGCTCGCGGTCGTGCGGATCTTGTAGACCGCGCCGGTGAAGTTGCGGGGGCGGGGCAGCATGTACGCCGCCGCCGGGCCGTCGCCCGCTCCGGTCTCGCCGTGGCAGCCGGCGCACCACTTCACATAGACCGCCTTACCGTGCGTCGTGTCCTGCACGGGGAGCGGGGAAGGGGGAAGAGGGAAGGGTGGTCCCGCCGCGAGCCCGAGCACCAGCAGCGCGCTAATCATCCCCCTTCCCCTTTCCCGCTTCCCCGGCCTTTTCCCAAGTTCTTGGTTTCCATCCCGTCTGATCGTACAGAAACAGGATCACCGACCAGATCTCCCGCTCGGTGAGGAAGTCCTCCCAGCGCGGCATCGCCGAGTTCCACGGCGTGCCCTCGCGCGGCAGGCCGGGCCCCCCCTTCGCGACCCGCCAGAACACGAAGCTTTCAGTGAGCTGGGCGATCGTGCCGTTGTCCTGGAAGTTCGCCGGCAAGGGATTGAAGCCCGAAGCGTAGTGCCCCTGGCCGTCCAGATGGTCGCCGTGGCAGGGCAGGCAGTTCTCGTAGTAGATCCGCTTGCCGTCCGCCGTGTAGGCGGCGAGGGACTCCGCGTGCTGCCGCAGGGGATTATTCAGTCCCGTCAGCGTGATCGACTGTCCGCGGAACGTGATCTCGCTGGGCGGCGCCGGGTGGATCGAGCGCAAATTGGGCGGCGCGGCCACGGTGGTCCGCACCTGGCCGTACGCGACCAGCCCCACCAGGGCCGGGACCGCGACGAGCAGCCCCGCGCGCACCGGGCGGAGCCGTGGCTCGACCAGCGCGGCGTGGAGCGGCTCCCGAAAGCGGCTCCACCGCTCCTCGTTGTCGCTGACGTAGATCAGGACGCCCACGAGCACCGTAGCCATGTACTGCAGCACGACGCTCTTGGGCACGAGCGCGCTCCCCGGCACGAGCGGCACGAAGTACACGATCACTACGTAGGCCGCCCCGAGCAGCGCCACGGCCTGCCAGAACGGGTGGTCGGCGTAGCGGCGCCAGTTCACTTGTGCGCCGCCAGGTATTGCGCCAGCGCTTCGAGCTGCGCCGCGTTCAGCATCGCACCGAACGTCTTGGGCATGATCCCGGCGAGTTTCTCGTAGCCCTTGGCGATCGATGACGCCGGGTCGAGGATTTTCTTGCGGATCGATTCGGCACTGCGGCGGGCGCCCACGTGGGTCAGGTCCGGCGCGATCACCTGCCCCTGGCCGTCGAGCTTGTGGCACGCGAGGCAGCCCGCGGCCTGGATGATCGCCTTGGGATCGGTACTGCCCCCGGCGAGACCACCTCCACCACCTCCACCGCCTCCACCACCGGTTGTGGAGGTGCTGGAGGTGGTGGAGGTCGCGGGGATGTCCGACGCCGTCACGTCCACCGTGCCCCCCTGCGACTCGAGAAACGCGATCACCGCCCAGACCTGCTCGGGCGAGAGCTGCTTCGTCATCACCGGCATGATCGGCTGGTAACCGGGGACGACGTAGGCGGTGGGGTTGTCGAGCGATTCGAAGAGGTACTGCTTGCAGCTCTTCCCCGGCTCGCGCTTGCCGCAGCGCACGCCGATCTGCCCCGTCCCCTTCTCGTCGGTGAGGAGGTTCGGGGCGCGCGTGCCAAGCCCGTGACAGGTCGTGCAGCCGCCGATCCCGTTGAACACCTTCTCTCCCGCGGCCACCAGCTGCTCGGGGGTCACGTTGGCCCCGAGCGTCAGCGTCTGCGGCACCTCGGACTGGACCTGCGGGATCTCGTTGGCGATCAGGGTATAGAGCGCCAGCGTCCCGAGCACGACCCCGACGATCTTGAGGTTAGTGGCCCACATGTCGAGCCCCCTTCGCCGCTGCCTCGTTCCCCGCGCCGGATGCCACGAACGTCGATTTCTCGGCCAGCCCGCCGATCCAGAACACGAACGCCACGAGGCACAGGAAGATCAGCACGCACAGACTGATCATCTTGGAGGCGTAGCCCAGCGCCGGCGTGGCCGCGTACTTGCTCGTGTCCTGCATCACCTGCCACACGTGCCAGTACTGGCGAATCCCCGAGCGCGCGAACCCCATCAGTCCCATCAGCCACGTGAAGGTCACGGCGAGGATGAACAGGGCGTACTGCGAGCGGGGCGGCATCTTGCCCCAGCGGATGGCTCCGAGCGACTGCGCGCCCCGGGCCATGAGGATATCGATCACCGTGACGCACACGATGCAGGCCAGCACGGCGAGCACCTGATAGACGCTGAAGCCGATCCGGACGATCGCCTCGACGAAATAGCCGCGGATGCCGTAGAACAGCACGATCCCGGCCGCGATCGCGAACATCGCGCCCTGAATGATCGTCCCAGTCCTGGCCCAGGGCACGACCGGCCGCGTGTTGGCGCGGCGGTACAGGAGAAACGACAGGAACGTCGTGAGGATCATCAGGTTCACGGCGGTGTTCTTGGCGCTCATGACGCCGAGCGCGCCGAGCAGGGGGTGGTGCGAGCCGCCCATCGCCGCCAGCTCTTTCGAATCGGCGATCATGGTGTGCGGCGTGCCCCACACGATCGCGCCCAGGACGAGAATGATGAGCAGCCACTTGGTGTACGGCCGGAACCGCTCGGCCCCGGGGATGCGCCCCATGCCGATCCACAGGTAGTAGTTCCCCGTCAGGAACAGCACCGCGATGAGGAACGCCTGAATCACCCACAGCCAGCTCATGAAGCCGCCCATCATGGTGATGCCCATCGACTGGTCGTACTGATAGATCTCGCGTCCCAGCCAATAGCCCGCGAACGGCAGCACGATGAGGGCCGACATGGCAATGAAGTTCCCGACGTAGCCCATCCAGTCGTAGTGGGCGCGCTCTTCGTCGCTCTTGGCCGCGAGGAAGCGATAGCTCGCGTACGCGCCCACGATCGCGCCGCCGAACACGACGTTGGCGATCACCCGGTGCACGTTGATGGGCATCCAGGTCGCGTTGGCGATCGCATGCCACAGCTTGATCGTGGTCGGATCGGTGGTAGGCGTGATGTCGCGCGGCGGTGACATCATGTAAGTGAGCCACGAGTTCGCGATGAACATCACGACCGTGCCCCACACGTTCAGCAGGATGCCGAGGGTCCAGTGCCCGAGCTTGGCCCGGCCCTTCTTCCAGCGGTCCCAGCCGTAATAGTAGAGATACAGCGTGAACGACTCGACGAAGAAGAGCGCGGCGTACACCCACATCGAGGGCGCGAAGATCGCCGTCAGGTACGCCCAGAATCGGGGGTACAGCGTCGACAGGCCGAACACCAGCATCGCGCCCCAGATCGCTGTCGCGCTGTACGCCACGAGCAAGAGGCGCGTGAACTCCTTGCTCAGGCGGTCGTAGCGCTCGTCACCGCCGAAGATGCCGATCGCCTCCGTCACGACGGCGAACATCGGCACACCCAGCACGAACGCCGCGAACATGAGGTGCACCTCGGCCGTGATCCACACGAACGCCCGCGCGCCGATGACGGGGAAGTCGCCGTAGGCGCGCGTCGAGTCCGCGGCGGCCTGTAACAACAGCAAGGCGCCGTCAGCCATCAGCCGTCGGCCACGAAGAAGGGCCGCTTCTTGGAAAAGTCGATCGGCATGGCGCCGCGGACTTGGGCGAGCAGCTCGGGGGTGATCTCGCTCCGCCCCTGCCGCCGCGCCCAGTCTTCCACCCGCTGCATCACCACTCCCCGGACGAACGACGGGATGCGCGCGACGCGCTCCCGCGCAGCCGGACTCCAGCTCAGGGCCGGCTGGAAGTCCGCTCCGTAGGTCACCTCACGCGCCACCTCGATCAGCGGTGCGCCCGCGCCGGGTTCGTACACGCAGGACGGATCGGCCGCGAGCACGTCCCCGGTGAGCGCGAGCGCCCGCGCCCGGCAGCCGCCGCACAGCGTGCGGTAGTCGCACGCGCCGCATTTGCCTCCCAGGGGGCCGTCCCGCAGCTGCCGCAGCAGCGGCGCCGACCGCCAGATCTCGGCGAAGCTGTGGACGCCCAGGTCGCCCGCCACCTCCGGCATGTAGGGACAGGGCGTCAGCTTGCCATCGGGCGTGATGCGGCAGTACTGGGTGCCGCAGGGGCAGCGGGTTTCGTAGTTCAAGACGGGGGACTCGGGATCCAGCTGGTGGACATGCCGCATGAAGTGCGGCGCGCACTTGGCGCGCACCAGCATCCGGCCGCGGTACTCCCGCTCCCAGCGCGCCAGATCGGCGAGCACCGCCTCGTAGTCCGCCGGCCCCAGGTCCGTGAGCGCCGCCCCGCGTCCGGTGGAGACGAGGAAGTAACAGTTGAAGGAGACGGCCCCCTGGCGGGCCGCCCACTCGACCAGCGACGCGAGCTCGGCGCGGTTGCCCTTGGTGACCGTGGTCTGGATGATGAAATCGAGCCGCTGCCGGGTGAGGCGCGCCAGCGCGCCTTGCGTGTCCGCGAGCGAGCCGCGGCCGTGCCGGAAGTTGTCGTGATAGGCGGGGCGCAGCGAATCGACGCTCACCGCAAACCCGCGCACGCCCGCGGCTTTGAGCCCCGCGATCCGCTCGTCAGTGAGCAGCGTCCCGTTCGTGCCCACGACTACGGTGGCGCCCTTCTCCGAAGCGTAGCGCGCGATGTGGGTCAGGTCCTCGCGCAACAGCGGCTCCCCGCCCGAGAGGATCAGCATCGGGGCGGGGTTCACCGCGAGCACCTGGTCGACGATGCCGAGGCACGCCGCGGTGTCGAGCTCTCCGATCGCGGTTTCGCGCGGGCCCGCCGCGATGTAGCAATGGGCGCACTCCAGATTGCAGCGCCGCGTCAGGTTCCACGCCACGACGTGCGGGACGTAGTTCACTGGAGCAGCTTCTCGACCGCCTGCTTCGCTTCGTCGGGCGTCGTGCCTTTGAAATCGACCGGGCACTTACCCACTTTCTCCTCGATGTCGCGGATCGGGCAGCGCGTGATCCCCTGCGCCTTCGCTTCCTCGATGAACGCCCGCATCTCGGGCGTAAGCCCCGCCGTTCCCTCCGCCTCCGCGCGGATCTGCTTCGCGCGCAGCTCGGTGAACATCACCATCATCGTCTCGACGTCGAACTCGTCCGCGGCGATCATCGCCTTCATCGCCTCCTTGTTGTCGTCCATCACGGACGTCGTGACGCGCCAGATGCCGTGGGCCCGGGCGAACCGCTCCACGGTGTTGCGGGCCAGCGGCCGGGCGATCAGGGGGACGAGCTGGAGGCGGGCCCAGGCTTCTTCGGTCCAGACGATGGGGTCGGTGGCGATCCGCGGACGCCGGCTCACGGCTCCCGTGACCGGGCACTTCACCTCCACATCAGGGGTCAGGGCCTGGGGGTCAGAGTCGTGGCCCTGTACTCTCGTCGCCTTCATCTGCTCCTGCGCCTTGACCTCGGCGAGCGCGATCTCCTCCGCCGTGCCGATCCCCATGATGAGCTGCATGTGAGTGGGCAGGAGCTTGCGAATCGCTTCATCGAGCCACTTGTTCGTGACCGTGGCCGCCTCCCCGTGCGTCTGCTCGAGCACGTACTCCTCGACCGCGCGACGCGCGATCCCCTGCGCGAACGGGGGCACGCGCAGAATCCGCACCTCGGCCTCGGGCGCCCAGGGAAGGCCCGCCACGCCGTCCTCTTCGATCCAGGGGATGTCCTCGGGGCGGATGCCGACGGTGCCCGCCAGCAACACGTTGCAAGGCGCAAGCCGCAAGAGATTCTCGGCCTGACTGCCGAGCTCGGTGCCTTCGATGCGGTGCGCCCCGTGACGGGCCAGCACCAGCAGCGACGGCTTGATCTCCTCGGCCCATTGCATGATCACCTGGAACGGTTTGCCGATGAGGATCTGCGTCTTGAGCGGGACGTCGGGAAACTCCCGGGCCATTACCTCGGCGCGCTTCAGGTTCGCCTGGCAGAGCTTGAGGAGCCCCTTGTCGATGATGTTGTTGTGCAGCTCCTCCTGCTCCTCGAACTTGAAGACCTTGGAGGCCTGATACGACAGCACGTCCTTGATGTTGTGAAACACGACGTGGTGATACTCCACGTCGAACGCGCTGCACACGAACAGCGATCCGCCGAACGCCTGCGCCAGCTCGAGGGCCACCCGCATCGCCTTGTAGCCGTACGACGAGCCGTCCACACACACCAGGAAGCGGCCGTCCGCGAAGGGGCGGTCGTCGCGCACGATGAGCACGTCCTTCTCGACCCCCCGCAGCACGCGGGCGACGACCCCGCCGAGCTGCGAGAACGGCTGGCGGCCCAGGCCGTGCGCGCCGAGGGTGAGGAGGTCGTAGCGGCGTCCGGAGGAGCCGACCAGCCGGGCCGCGGTGTCTTCGTCTTCGGCGACGAGCCGGCCGTTCTCGCCGACCCGCACGTCGCTGCGCACGCGCTCTCCGCCGTCGTACCCCGCGGCCCGGTTGGGATCGAACCCGATCAACCCCGGTAACCGGCCCGCGCCCCGATTCACCTCGTTCACCATTTCTTCGTAATTGATGCCCTCCAGCAGTTGGCGCGTGAGCGGGACGCCCGCCGCCTCGCAGCGCTTCCCGAGCTGATCGAGAAAGCTGTCAGCTATCAGCTGAAGGCCTTTTTCAATCAGCTTGTCGTGGATCTTGCGCTGCTTCTTGATCTCTTCCGGAGTCTGGAACTGGGCGGGAAGGCCGGTTTCGAGCTGGCGAAACCGGACATCGTGGAGCCGGGCGGCGTACACGTGGTTGCCGGTGATGCGACCGCCGGTCTTGCGGCACAGCTCGATCGCCCGGTCGACCGCCCAATCCGAATGCGGGGAGTTGTCGACGGGGACGAAGATCTCGCGGTACACCGGCACCTCCCTCGCTGGCACGGGGCGGGGCGAGTATGCGACCCGCTCCCGGGACTGTCAAGCCGGGCGAGGGACGATTTGTTTGCCCGTTTCGTCGTACACGCTGATCGCATCCACCGGGCAGGCCTCGCACGCGCGCAACAGGCGCTCGCACTCCACCGCCTCGGGATCCAGGAATACCGCCACGGTCGCGTCGTCCAGTTTGAAACCCTCGGGAGCCTCCTTCACGCAGTCCCCGAACCCGACGCATTGATTCCGGTCGATCACCACGCGCAGGCCATGGACCTGTCGCTCGTCGAGGCCGTTCACATCCCCTCGAGGCCGAGCTCGTTGCGCGCCGTGTCCATCACCGCCGGGGTGATCTCGGCGATGCCCCGGTCTTTCGCGTAGTCCGCGTAGATCCGCTTCACCATCCCGCGCACGAACCCCGGGACCCGGGCCAGGCGCTCCCGCGCTTCCATTGACCAGATGGGACCGCTCCCCGCTCCCGGCTCCCGGCCTTCGTCGAAGGCGTCGTCCCTCCCCGTCGTCACCATCCCGCGCACCATTTCGAGCGGTTGGGGCGGCAGCGTCGCGCCTCCGATCTTCACGCCGAGCGACGCAACCAGCTGGGTCTCCATCGGGTTCGTGAGCAGCGCGACCACGCGGCTGCACTGGGGGCAGCGAAACGCGGCGGCGAGCGTCCCGTCGCCGGGAAGCTGGCGCTCTTCGAATGCCATTTGGCGGTCGCACTCGACGCACAGGAACTTCATGTGATTGCGGATTGCGGATTGCGGATTGCGGAATCCCTCATCGCGAACTCTCGACTTTGGGAACGAGGGCATCCCAGACGTCGTCGGTCGGATGGAACGGGACGCGCGCCAATACGGGGATCCCGAACTCTCGAGCCAGTGCGTCGCCGGCGTCCCCCGCGAACGGGCCGCCCGCCATGTTCTCGATGACTCCGAGGCACGGCGCGCCGCGCTCGCGAGCTGCATGCAAGGCGCGGCGCACGGCATCCTCCGACTGCGGGGTCGGAATGGTGACGGCGACGACGGGTGGCGGCTCGGGCAGGAGCTCGGCAAGCTCGGCGAAGCGCTGCATGCCGGGCGGCAGATCGACGAGCAGCACATCCAACCGGCCCCACGCGACGTCCGCGAGAAACTCGCGCAACGCCGCCGCCTCGAGCGTGCCGCGCCACACGAAGCTCTCCGCCTCGGGGCCGCGGAACGCGAGCGGCCGACCGTCCTCGAGCAGCAGCGCCATCGAGAAGCAGCGGACGCCTTCGGGGCTCACCGCAGGGTCGATTATCCCGTCGTGTAACGTGCAACGGGCAACGGGGAGGCGGAGCAGTTGGGGGGCGGTCGGGCCGTTCAGGTCTGCGTCGAGCACGCCCACCGCCCGTCCGGCCCGGGCCAGGGCACGGGCCAGCTGCGCGGTCACGAAGCTCTTGCCCACTCCCCCTTTGCCGCTCATCACCGCCACGACTCGCGCCACGGTGGCCATGCGCTCGGCGACCCGGCGCCGCTGCGCGCCGATCTGCCCGGCCAGCCCGGAGTGGTCGGCTTCGGTCAGGTCGTGGTAGGTCCGAAAGTTCAGAGGCACGAGGGAAAGATGACTGACGTCCGACGATTGCGCGAGTGAACTCGCGACCGCAGGGAGCCGCTTCAGCGGCCGAGCCGCGGCTTGAGCCGCGGCCAGGAGAGGGGCTAGCTTTGGTCTGGTATGATCGATGACCTGAAGCAGCGCCTGCAGGCCGAGGTCGAGCGCCTGAACCACGAGATCAACTTCGTGCTTCCGAAGGAGATCGAGAAGGCGCGCGCCCACGGCGACCTGCGGGAGAACTCGGAATACAAGGCGGCGCTCGAGCGCCAGCAGTTCGCTCAGGCGCGCGCGTCGCACCTGCGCCTGCGGCTTTCCAAGCTCTCGAGCGTGAAGGAGGACGACATCCCTCGCGACCGCGTGGGGTTCGGCTCGCGGGTCACGGTGCAGGATGTAGACACGAAGAAGCGCGAGACGTACGCCCTCACGCTCGGCGAGTTCATCGAGGGCGACGACAACCCCGCGGAGGCGCCCGTCTCCATGGCCTCACCGCTCGGCAAGGCCCTGCTCGGCGGCAAGGTCGGGCAGACGGTGGCGATCACGCTGCCCCTCGGGAAACGCCGCCTCAAGATCGTCGAGCTCGCGACGGTGCACGACCTCGCGGAACGGAAAACCTAGAGCAGCCGGTGGAACACCAGCGGGCCGCGGGGCTCGGCCGAGCCGGCCCGCTGCTCGATGGTCATCGCGGCGCCCATCACCTGCGCATCGCCGGCCGGCATCTCGAGCGCCATGACCATGGGACGGTCCTGGTCCATCGGCATGATGGCCGCGGTCCGCATTCCCTTGTCCGTGATGAACCACAGCTGATACGCCTGGTCGGGCTCGTTCGGCGCGAGCCCGTCGCAGCGCACCAGCCAGCGATGGCGCGCCTCGTCGGCGAAGATCGTGACCGCGCCGAGCCGGCCACCGGTCGACACCGGCACCTGCACGAGCCGTGTCGCGGTCCCGTGAAGGAAGGTGTTGACGGTATCCTCGAGCGCCGCCAATCGCGTCGCCAGGGTATCCCGCTCCGCGCTCAAGCCACGGATCGTACGCGAGGCCCAGTAGGCGCCGCCGCCCCCGGCGAGAACGACGAGGAGCGCTGCCGCCGCGAGCGCCCACATCCAACGCCGCCGCTCGAGCGCGCGCGCCAGCACCCGCGCCTTCAGCTCGGGGGGCGGGCTCCTGGGAGACGCTGCCATGCCCAGCCAGTCCGTCATGCCAACCAATCCTTTAGATGATCGAGTGTCGCGCCCAGCTTCTGGTGCGCGATCCGCAGCCGCGTCTTCACGGTGCCGAGCGGCTGGTCGAGCCGCCGCGCGATCTCGCTGTGCGTCAACCCTTCGAAATACGCCAGCAGCACGACCCGCCGCTGCTCCTCGGGCAGCGCTGCGAGCGCCGCGTGCACCTCGCGGTGCAACGGCCACCCGGGCACCGACGATTCGTCCGGGCCTGTAGGCGCAGCGGCGTCCTGCCCCGCGGCGTGCGCTTGCTCCCACCGCTCGGCCTTGCGCCACCAGCGCCGGCGCCGCCGCAGCGCATCCAACGCGCGGTTGCGAGCGATGGCGAGAATCCACGGCACGAGCGGGCCGCGTCCTGCATCGTGCCTGTGGACGTGACGCCACACCTGCGCGAACACGTCACTCACCACCTCCTCCGCCTCAGCCTCATCGTGCAGAATGCGGCAGGCGAGGCCGAGCACCCACGGTGCCAGGACGTCGTACAGCTCGCCCAACGCCCGCTCGTCCCGCGCCTTCAAGCGCCGAACCAGCGTTCGCTGCTCCTCTTGACTAAGACGTTTTGGCTGGGTCACTTAGATTTCTCGTTAGATTTGCATAGTAGCATCGTGCGGGGGTCAGTCCAGTCCCATGTCCCGAAGCCCCGAGGCGTCTGCAATGCCCGCTACCCGGTTTGCCGTTGCCGCCATCTGTACGCTGCTCTCGTTCGGTGCTGCCGCGGGGGCGGCCGCGCAGGACCACGATCCGGACGCGAAGATCGCCGGTGGCGGCACGCTCCCCACAGGCTGGCACGCCAGGACCGACAAGAACCGGCCGCTCGCCGACGCGAAGATCCAAACGATGGGAACCGGCCTGCACGCGACGCTCGGACCCGCGGTCATCTTGTGGCGGGACCGGGACGTGGGTGCAGGCAACTATCGCGTCGTCGCGACGTTCACGCAGACCGTGAATCCGCGTCACCCGGAGGGATACGGTTTGTTCGTCGGGGGCAGTCACCTCGCCGACGCGCAGAACCGCTACACCTACTTCCTGGTGCGGGGAGACGGCAAGTTCCTGGTGAAACGGCGCGTCGCGGGTGACTCGACCGTCGCAGTGACGCCCACCTGGACCGACAACGACGCGGTCGTGAAGGCCGACTCGGCCGGCAAGGCCGTGAACGAGCTGAGCATCACGGTGCGCGGTGGGAAAGTCAGCTTCCAAGTGAACGGCAAGGAAGCGTACTCCGCCGACGCCTCCGGACTCGATAGCAAAGGTATTGCGGGCTATCGCGTAAATCACAATCTCGACGTACACTTGAGCGCGCTCGCAATTCATAAGCTGTAGGAACGGGAGGTCGCATGGCCAGTCGCACCGTGGATGAATCCGAACGCTTCTCGTTTGAAGCGTTTACGCGCCATCCGTTCTTCACCGAGGTCAACCGCTGGATCGTGGAGCGAGTGATGTGCCCCGGGCGGCGCAAGATCGTCGATCTGGGGTGCGGGCCCGGGGCCGTGACGAAGCTGATCCTGGAACGGCTGGACGACGCCCGCAACGCGACGGTGATCGGGATCGACCCGTCGCCGTCCGCGCTCGCCAAGGCCCGGGTTGCGATTCACTCCAAAGTCGTCGAGTTCATGCAGGGGAGCGCGGAGTGGGTGTCGCGTCTCGTGTCGTCCGCCGATGCCGTGGTGTTCCTCAACGCGATCCATCTCGTCCCGGACAAAGCGCAGGTCATGGCGGAGATCCGCAAAGTCCTGAACAAGGGCGGCGTGTTCGCCTTCAACACGACGTTCTTCAACGGCGCCTACGTCGAAGGGACGTCGGGTTTTTGGCGGCGTTGGGTGGTGCGGGCAGTGCAGGTGCTCCGGGAGCGTGGCCTCAACGTGCAGCACACCGCGACGGCAGTGGCGCGTCAGTTCCTCTCCGCCGACGAGTACTCCGACTTGTGCGTCCACGCCGGCTTCTCGCGGCCGAGCGTCGAGCTGGTGCGCATCGAGATGACGCCGGAAAGCATCCAGGACATCGGCCGGTTCTCGCTTTTCATCGAGGGGGCGCTGCCGGGGGTGCCGCTCGAGGAAGGCTCGAAGGCGCTCCAAGAGGGGCTGCGGCGCGCCATGGATGAAACGGGCTTCCACAGCGTGCCGCGCAACTGGCTCGAGTGCGTGGCTACCGCGGTCTGACTACTGCAAGACGAACTTGAGACGGCCGTGGGCGGCGCGTAGCGCCTCCTCGACCGCCTCGGGTGTTTCGCCCCGGGCGAAGATGAACCCCGGGTAGCGCGACCCCTCGGGCCAGGGCACGAGCGCCTCGCCCGGGTGCGCCGTGATC
>WNGO01001333.1_pt1 | contig 23024 bp, 19 predicted proteins | sample 5400511 | NCBI WGS metagenome assembly WNGO01 (sample SAMN13153380, study PRJNA577476) | soil metagenome | isolation source: 20 cm soil or saprolite under Garry oak tree replicate 2 | place: USA:California | collected 2016-06-15 | reverse complement strand
ACAGCTGTTCAATTCCATCGACCCGTCTCCCTTTCGCAATAGGGACCTGGACCGAGAGGCTGAGGAGTTCATAGTGGGCTGGGCCAAGGATTTGCCGCGCGATGTGGCCCTTGCTCTGGTCGTCGATCTTGACCGCGAGGCTGGTTTACCGGATGAGGCAGCCGTTCTGCGCGATGCGATCCACGAGTTTTTTGGGCAACGCGCAGAAGGTTACCGGCGGCGACTACGCGAACTGCTTCGCCGCGGCAGGACTAGCCTCCTGATCGGCCTCACTGTGTTGGCCGCCGCCATTGCGTTAGGCGATTTTCTGGCTACGCTCCTGAAGAGCAGCCGCGTCGGCGAGATCCTGCGCGAAAGCCTCACCATCGGAGGCTGGGTGTCGATGTGGCGGCCGCTTGAGATTTTCTTGTATGACTGGTGGCCCATTCGCAGTGAAGCTCAACTGTCGGACCGGCTGGCAACGATGCCCGTTCGCATCCGATACCTGAACGTGACATCTCCTGACGCCTGGAAGGCTGATTGGCCCGTAGTGACACCACCTCGCGATCATCCCAAAACCGAACGGCCAGCCGATGCAGCCACATAGCCGAAAGGCTGCTGTGTCGCCTACGTGACAGCTAACTCCAGAGTGAGATGGGAAGGGCGATAGTTGACGAAAGGGCCCGAGTTCCCGAAGAGAGGCGCTCCGGACCTGACGGAACAGATTCGATTAAGCCTGGCTCAGATTGAATCGAAGAAAACGGATCCAATTCCTTTCAAGAAGCCAGGACACAAGGAACCGACCAGCTGTGAAAGGAAACCGCAAAAGGTACGCGCCTGAGTCTTGGACACTGCCTATGAGTGGATTCGGCACACCGCGGCTGGCAAAGGATGGCACCATACCGTTCGCCGTATCTGATGTCGTTCCTGTCCCGACCCGTTTCCAAGCGAGACCCGAATGTCAGTCGTTAGCGGGTGGCTTGCGCACTTCGATCTGACCGCTTCGCACCCGAACCTCCAGGCACGGCTGTCGATGCACGGCTGGCCCATTAGTCACATGGCCATCATCAAGGGCAAATCGAGAGGCGTGATATGGACATTCAATACTGTCCCCGACCAATTTACCTTCAGAAAGCGGCCCACTGAAATGCGAGCACGTTTCTGCCAACGCGAAGATTCTCTGTCCACGGCGAACAAGCAGAATTGGCACGCCCTCGTGCATTGCACGGGTTGGCGTGCTCTCGGCCAGTTTTGACTCCGCAAGGATGGCCGTAAAGTCGTCTGGAAATGATTCACCAGCCGTGCGATCAACACCTACTCTGTGCTCATACACCATCTTTCCACCGAGATGAGCAGACAGTGACATCAGGCCATAGCCGAGTGCCGCGGAGACCCGACCACCGGTGCGCGAGTTTCTCTTTCGCAAGAAGAAAGACGTTGCAAAAAGCGCAGTAACACCTACGTTCAGCAGCCCGTGAATTAGTCCAAGCCGGCGAGCTGGAGGATCAACGTCGGACCAATCAGTGATTCCGGTAAAGGCTGCGCCGGCTGCACCCAAGAGTCCTACTGCAAGCGACGTGTCCGCGGCCAGCGAAAACTCGCGTCTCTTGCGAATCAAATCCAATGCATCAAATATGATTGTGACTGTCCACGCCCCTATCGGCACATCCGTGAGAACAACATGCAGTGGCTCGCCTAGCCAGGTGCCATTCAAGAAGTTCCTGATCTTCTGTGCGCTAGAGATTCCGTTAGCATAGAGAGCCTTGTCCAGCAACTTCTGTAGTTTCTCCTCCACGGGTTTGCTTGCCGGTGTTTCCGCTCTATCCGAAGCAAAATCACCGATAATTCTCTGAGCTCCGGTAATAGCTGGGTTCGTCATCTGCTTTTCCTTAATAGGCAACTGCTCCGCTTAGATGCCAAAGATGTCAGGTTGGCACGTTATATGTTGCGGGAATGCAAAGTTGCCGAGCCCGAGGAAGCGCAGGAACATGCGAACAGCACCCACCCTGGCGTTCTGCTCCGAACAAAACTCCGGAGGATCTCTGGCTAACAAGCCTAAGATCTCCCGGATACGTCCGGCAAGAACCCGCAACCCTTCACCATAAATTCCGCGCTGGCCCATTTCATCAGCCGACTTTCACTGCGAGCATCGAAACTGACCCTCCATCTACGCCCTCAACGGGAAACGTGACTAGTTCGGATGACGTGCGGGTGCCGGCAACGTAGAGCAGAGGCAGATAATGATCTGGTGTGGGCACCGCCAATTCCGCTTCGCTGCCGAGCTGGTGCTCGTAATTTACTAGCGGCTTGTGCGCTCCGGCTAGAAGCAGTTCGCGGACTCGACTCTCAAAAGACACAGCCCAATCGTACGGTTCCGGTACATGCCTTCCCCAAGCATAGGCATGCAAGTTGTGCACGAGATTGCCGCTTCCCAAAATGAGAATATCTTCTTCCCGCAAAGGCGCCAGGCGCTTACCAATTTCATAATGAAATGAAGGCGGTTGCGTCTCATCAATGCTGAGCTGAACCACTGGAATATCGGCTTGTGGATAGACGTGGAGCAGAACCGACCAGGTGCCGTGGTCGAGACCCCAACGATCGTCGCGTCGCACCGGCGTAGGTGCAAGCAATTTCTGAACCCGCGCAGCAAGGTTGGGATCACCTGGCGCGGGGTAGTGCAACTGATAAAGCTCGTGCGGAAAGCCGCCGAAGTCGTGAATCGTCCTCGGAACAGTACTCACGGTGACCGCTGCGTCTTCGATGTACCAGTGCGCGGACACCGAGAGTATCGCCTTGGGCCTCGGCAGGGTCGCGGCGATGGCTGCCTACCGCTGTGTGTAAGGGTTTGCCAGCAGCGCATTCATGGGATTCCCGTGCCCTATGAACAACGCCGGCATCCGCCCGCTCATTTTGGAATCACTCTTCGTCACGCCGCCTTTTGCGCTTGGCCGGGATCACGCCGATTTGCTTCAGCATGCCCATGAGATCGGAGAAGAGATTCTCTTCCACGATCTGACCCTGTTCGTTCCAGTGTGCGACTGGTAATCAGCCGAAAACCACGGTTTCGCTGGCCTTTGAGGTCCTCCCGTGTGCCAACTGTGCGCCAGATTGAGATGTTATTTGGCCTGCGAACGCGCTTGCTTCACCATTTCTACCAAGACCTTTCTAGTCTCCGTAATATTGCGTACTTCCTGCAGGAAGGCGATGCGGGCACCACGCATGCCCTCAGCAGTTTTCAAACGGACATGAAAGCCCAGCCGATCCACTGCGGTCATCGTCGCTTCCGTTGAGTCGATGTGAGCAAATGTCCGGGCAAGCATGACGAGCGCATCCTTGTGGTCGGCGTTCATGTGCTGAATGATTTCAGCCATGGAGTCCGCAAGAGGGTCGGGCTGACTGTCGTCATAATCGGATGCGGATACCCAGCCCATTACTCCGAAGCCTCCCACGTAATAAACATCAACGACGTCCATGCGGTAAAAAGAGAAGTCTTCAAAATCTACCCAATACTTACTATTGGCGTGACGCTCCAGGTACAGCTTGCGCGCCTCGGCCAATTCGGGCTTCGGTACTGGCAGAACATTCCCTAGCAGCGTTACCCTCGAGTGCTCCAAGTGGTTCGCCATCGGCGTCCTGCTGCGTGACGAGCAGACTGGCATGCGGATCAGCTTGCAGGTTTTGCGTGTGCATGGCCATGGTGCTGATCAGGAAGATGGGACGGCCGTGATCATCCAACCCATAGGGCATCACAGACCCGAACGGGAACCCGGGCTGTTTTCGCGACAGAGTGGATAGGCTGCCCATCCGACCCAAGTACACCAACGTGTGGGCACGCTCAGCGAAGGTGGGCCCGGGCACCGGCGGGAGGTCAGTCGCCAACCCGGGCCCCGCGTGTTTTCTGGCTGATGAGCTAGTCATTCGTGATCATCTCTCTCCTACGTTTCGTCATCGGGCGGACCCGCCGCGCCAGCGAGATCCTGAGGCCTAATCTTCTCGACATTGAACTTCGCGACGCGCTCGCGCATTGTTTTCAGAACATCTTCGAGAGGTGGAGGTTCGCCCTTGATCCATCGCAGCGGATTGATGCGAGCTACAACAAACGATCGCAAATACGGGCTCACCAGTCCGCGCTCTTTCAGCTTCTTGACTACGGCACCGACTTTTTCCTCAAGTTCGAGGACCATGGTGGCCCGCTTCTCGTGCTGCTTAAGCGCAGAGCGCAAGGATTCATCGCTAAAGTCCTCAAGGCGGCGAAGGATGGGATGGTAAGCACCACCGCCGAACCGCGGGACTCGTTCGTAGCAGACTCCCAAAGTGACGTATGCAGCCTGGTCAAGATAGAAGGCGAATCCTGATTCGGGCCGCGAGCCATCCTCGTCGACCAAGCCACGGTAGATCCGTATGACTTCTAGCGAGCGCTCTTTGAGGTTATGTGCTTTCTCCGTATTCAGAGCCAGGATTTGCCATGCGATCTCGCGTTCCGGGATGACCAGTGCCGTAATCGATTTAGCTCCGAGGCGACGCATGGCCTCGAGACGATGGCGCCCGTTGGGCGTCCAGAAACCACCACCGGGCGCGAGGACTGCGATCAGCGGATCGAGAAAATATCCTGTTTTATTAATGACGTCCGATAGACGTTTGTGGTGGGTGTCGGAGAGATCCCGTTGAAACGGTGTGGGCTCGATCTTGTCGATGGGCAGAATGGAAACTAGGGTGGGATGACCGCCGAGAGGTTCCTTGTACTGACCCACCACACAGCCCCCAGCCTTCTCGACTGCTTCTGCGGCGTCCGCGGCAGATCCTTCTGACTGCTCTAACCTGCACTGTGCCGGATCCAGGCCCTTGGTACCAGGCTTGGCTTTGCGAGGACGTCGTGGGGCGGTGCGCGCTTTGCCATCTAGAGACTCTATCTCATTGTTGCCGCGGATTTCTGGACGCCAGGGTCGCTTTTCGATAACTCGGGCACTGCCCTTGGCAAAACGCGGTGCATTCGCGGTGCCAAACCACAAAACGCCTGTTGCATTCGCGCTGATGATTGACATTCCGCGTTTTCTTGATCACTCAAAAGGGTGCCTACACTTTGGGCACGTAAGGAATTGTCAAAATAACGACGGCAGTCCAATCACCGACAGGGTCGCCTACCGGTAGCTGACGCAATACCATCAACTTGCCACCAGCCAGTCACTTCGAAATTCCACAGTTTGGCAGCGAGCGTGCTTTTTATATTGATGTTCAACACGGCTGGGTTTGAGTGCCGACGTTCAGGTTTTATAGTCACTGACTTCCTCGACGGCTCACCGGCTTGCAGATGTGACTCGGTGAACTTGATCGATGAATCCTCAGAAGGCACCAAAACATCGCACATCTTGTCATATGGACCGATCCAGTAACGAGAAAGTGTTAGTTGTTGAGACCGATAACGCAATAGGGACAAGCATCGCCACAGTGCTGAGCGAGGCTGGCTATGAGGTTTCGACCGATTACCGGGAGGGAATGAAGTCCGTTCTGACCTTTGATCCCGACGCTGTCATATTAGGAGCAAATCCTCCTCAGTTGGACTGTTGCGATCTTCTGTTCGAGATCAAGGGCTCCGAGCGTACCCAGAACATACGCGTGCTAATGGTCTCTCCGGGCGGATCCGGTGAGCGCACTCGGGGGCTGGATCTTGGTGCTGATGATGTGCTGTCACTGCCAGTCGACCCTCATGAACTGTTGTCACGGGTGCGCTTGCAGTTGCGAAGCAAACGCACAATTGAGGAGTTTCGTCAGCAGGTGCACACGGTGAAAGAGAACCAAGATGTTGCCAGGCAGGTCGTGGCCGCCGCAAGTGAAGAACGGCGGACACTTCGACTTGGCGTCATCGCCGCCCTTTTCTTGGTGGCAATTACCGCCGCGGCATTTCTGATCTTCTATCACCGCACCCAGCAACAGAACACCCGTGTCTATGCCGCGATAACTCGATTGCAAACGGGCATGTTGACCGAACAAAAATTGATGGACCGATCGCATCTTACTGTGGAAGAAGCGCAAGCGAACCCCTCGCCGGCAGGCGATTCCGAAAAGCGTCAACTGCAGAAACAGAGCAAGGACTTGAGATCGCAGATTGCGGCCGGAAACGCTGAAAACACCACTAGACTGCAAGGTCAACTAAGCTCTGTCGAAAACCGCTTGCAGCGACTTGAGACTGAAGGTAAGGTCGCGCAGACCATCATCGAATCCTATGAACCCAGTGTGTGCCTTATTCATGTGGTCGTTGGGTTTCGCGATCGCGTTACGGGTTTGAATCTGCGCTATGCCAGCCTAACTAGCACCGGCGAACCGGTGAGAGACGACCATGGGAATCCGCTCGTTGGAGTAACGGGCGACGGTCCGGAAGTACACCTTGATGTTTTCGGGACCGGATTTCTCGTCTCCGACAAGGGACATATCCTCACCAATCATCATGTCGCCGAGCCTTGGTGGGACAACGACGATATGAAGGAGATGACGCAGCAAGGTGTTGAGCCCGTGGCCGCAGAGATGACGGTATATTTTCCTGGCATGGAACACGGTATCACGGTCTCTACGGAAAAGATCTCTACGGATGCAGACGTAGCTCTGCTGAAGGGAAGTTTTTCCAACTCAAGAATCAAAGAAATCGCCTTTGCCGATGGTCATGGTTCAGCCGTCAGGGGAGGGCCCGTCGTGCTCCTTGGATATCCGACGGGCATTGACGCAATTCTTGCCCGCACCGGCCAAGACACCCTGCAGTCTATCGCGACCTCAACCAAGGGCGATCCAAAACAGGTTATGGAAGAACTCGCGCGTCGTCACCTGATCCGACCGGTTGTCACGCAAGGCCATATCGGCGATGTACTGCCTGACAAGATCATCTACGACGCGCAAACGACGTCCGGTGGCTCAGGCGGACCCCTTTTCAACAGCGACGGGAAAGTCATCGGAATTAACTTTGCTATGGTGCGGGACTTCGGCGGGTCGAATTTCGCTATTCCGGTCGGATATGGGAAAGCTCTTCTGAAGCCTGAGCTAGCCCAAAACCACAAGTGAGCTTCCGCCAGCGGTAGTTGTCGTCAGAAAGCGATTGAGAAACTGGAGACAAGCATGACGTTGATCTTGGTTGCGATCGGCATTGCGATGGCTTGTGTCATGGTCCTCCGATCCGTGAAACGTGGCAGAAACCGAAGTGAACTGGAGAAACACAGCCTCTCCGCTGAACAACTGGAATCGTTGATGGCTTCTGGTCAGAAGGTTTATCTTTTTGATGTTCGTCAGCCACTCGATCTTCTCGCCTATCCGGAACTTATCCCGGGTGCGAAGCGGATTTCGCCAGAAGAAGTGCTGAGAACACCCTCGCTCCTTCCTCGAGATGAAGATATCGTTGTTTACTGTACTTGTCCGGGTGATAAGACGAGCCTGTCAGTTTTGCATCGCGCGCTGGCACTTGGGTTTACACGGATCAAGTTCCTCACCGGAGGTTTGGCGGCCTGGAAACGGAAAGGGTATCGTGTGGAACCTTACCGCGAGTCCTTTCGGCTTTCGATTCCAACTGTGGCTCCGCCCGCGCGATGATCATCGAGGACTCTCGGTTGACGTAATCAAGTAGGCGTGACAATGGCCGTAATTGGTTATTAAGAACGTTGTCAAGCTAGCGAGGCTCGCGAGCAATGAGACAAGTCTCACTGAACGCCTCTGTCAGCGGCCAGGTCTCTTGAACCTCCATCAGGCGCTGCGGCGCTTCGGACCGCTGTTCGAACAGGTCCTCCGCCGTAGCGCAACTCCGGACGCGTGATCCCGAGCCTCCGCATCTTCGCGATCAGGGTCGTCCGCTTTAATCCCAACTTCTCTGCTGCTCCTTTGGGACCACCGATGACCCAATTCAGCTCCTGCAATGCCGCAATTATGTGCCTGGTTTCCGCTTCCTCCAGGGTAAGTGGTGCTCCGGGTACTGCGGGTCTTGAACGGTTAAGCGAAAGACTCTCGAGAGGTGCCTGCAATGTCGGTCCTGAGGATAGGATAACCGAGCGCTCAAGGAAGTTTTGCAGTTCGCGGATATTCCCGGGCCAGTCGTATTGTCTAAGCGCTTCCAAGATTGCATCTGGTATCACCTCGATTCGCCGGTTCATGCGTGTTGCAAAGCGACTCACAAATGCTTTCACCAGTTGAACTATATCCTCCGGACGCTCGCGCAGAGGAGGGATTCTGATAGGAAAAACATTCAAACGAAAATAGAGATCATTGCGGAACTGCTTCTCAGCCATCATTGTTTTCAGGTCGCAATTTGTTGCAGCGACAATGCGCACGTTTACATGTACTGTTTGCGTGCTCCCAAGCCGCTCGAACTCTTGTTCCTGCAAAACACGCAACAGCTTCGCCTGAAGATCCAATGGCATATCTCCGATCTCATCGAGAAAAAGAGTTCCCTTGTCGGCGACTTCAAAGCGGCCTAGTTTGCGGGTCAGTGCTCCAGTAAACGCCCCTCTTTCGTGACCGAACAGCTCGCTCTCCAGCAGGCCTGCCGGCACAGCTGCGCAATTGAATCTGACGAAGTGGTTTCTCCGGCGGGAGCTCAGGTTGTGAATAGCGCTCGCGATCAGCTCTTTACCGGTACCTGTCTCTCCCTGGATGAGTACCGTAGAATCTAACGGTGCAACGGTTTCTACATGCTCAAGAACTTGTTTGATCGCAGCACTGGAACCGATAATCCCATTCACTCCAGGGCAGCCGACCTCCTGTATCTCGTCACCACCAGCGAAAACGTGCTCATACACCGGCGAGGGTGGTTCTTGAAATATGTTAGAGAGAGAATTCATTATGTACTCCTACGAAGGTTGGCCCTCGAATACTGCCAGCACTCGTACATAAGCATGGAGGTTAACTGATCTGCTGACAACCTCATGATACGTAGGGTTGACCCTATATTTTTCAACAGGGAACCTGAACACCTGCGCGATTTCTCTGAACTGGTTTCAAGACCTTCATATTGATCGCGCTGCTCCACCGACTCTATCTTGGTGCGTGTTCTGTCCAGATGGGGCGGCTCCGTTATCAGCGAGAACTGCTCCCCAAGGCGTAAAATGTCGCCCATCGATGAAGGGTGATCAGCATGTCTGAATCGAAGCGAATTCGGATCCTGAGCGTAGAGGATCACCCCGTTTTCCGCGAAGGCTTGGCCACCATCATTTCGTCCCAGAGCGACATGGAATTGACGGCACAGGCAAGCAATGCAATAGAGGCGATTGCCGAGTTTCGCAAACACAGGCCGGACATTACGCTTATGGATCTTCGGCTGCCTGGCTCGAGTGGTACGGATGCACTCGTCGCGATCCGGGGAGAGTTTCCGCAGGCGCGCATTGTCATCCTAACGTCATCCGGCAGCGATGCAGAACTGCAGAAAGCGATGCGATCCGGCGCAGTCGCTTACGTCTTAAAGACGACACCAAAGAATGAGCTGCTTGCCATTATTCGATCCGTGCATCGTGGTAACAAATATGTTTCCGCGGAAGTAGCGGCTCGGCTCGCCGAGAACATGGGCGAAGAGTCGCTGACGGACCGCGAACTACAGGTGCTTCAACTCATTCGGGATGGGCACCGCAACAAGCAAATAGCGGATCGGCTTTCAATCTCCGAGACAACAGTGAATTTCCACATAAAGAACCTAGTCGGGAAACTTGGTGCCAACGACAGAGCTCACGCCGTGACAATCGCAATCCGGCGAGGTCTACTGGAGGTCTGAGATGCGAAATCAGCTGGACACACAATACCTATAGAAAACTACGGTGACTCGCCCGTAGTTTCTTATGGTGCGCTGGTCTGCCAGGACTGGTACTGTCTCTATCCGGGGACGTACTCCTGTTCAGTCCTGATATGCGGGAGTCCGACGTCTAAGGTGCTTTGATTGTAGGTCAGCTTGTGATTACCAAGACCATGTCGATGAACGCCGAACGAGTGCTTTCGTTCTGGTTCCTGATCTTCTTCCCTGCCTATGCGTTCGCCGTCGATCCGTATAAGACAATCACACAGTACGCCCACACTGCATGGAGAACACAGGACGGATTCTTCGCTGGAACACCGCGTGCCATCACCCAAACAGCGGACGGTTATATCTGGATTGCAACTCGGAATGAGCTGTTCCAATTTGATGGCGTTCGCCTTGTGAAATGGACGCCCTACCGGGGCGGCCAATTCCCTTCATCGAAAATCAACTCACTGTTGGGCTCTTGTGATGGGAGTTTGTGGATCGCAACTGACTCCGGCCTTGCACAATGGAAGAACCAAGAACTGACGATGATATCGGGTTCTCAAGCTCGTATCAGTTGGATTATTGAGAGAGCCAATGGAGAGGTCTGGTTCTCGCGCATACCGTTGTCGGACCAGTCCGGCGGAGTTTGTCGAGTATCTGGCCAGCAGGCGCAATGTTTCGGACCGCGCGCTGGAATCCCTGTGAAATCAGCTGCAGTGCTTAGTGAAGACCGGTCGGGGTCCCTTTGGTTCGGGGATCAGAGTAAGGTTGTCCAATGGGATGGGAGTTCTGTTCGCATCTTTGCTCCTCCGGCGCTGAAAGGGAATCAAGCCGATGGACTTAGAGGAATGGTCGCTGCGCCGGACGGTTCGGTATGGCTCGGATTTAACAAAAAAGGACCTGGAATAGGGCTCCAGAAGGTTGTTGGCGACGGTCTAAAGCCTTTCGTTACTCGTGAACTGGACAGCAGCACGTTAGAGGTAACTACTGTGCTTCTAGACCGACAGAATAGCGTGTGGGTAGGCACGATATCACAGGGAATTTTTCGAATTCATGGCGCAGTCGTCGATCATTATGGGAGTGCAGACGGTCTCTCCAGCGATTACATACTCCAATTGTACGAGGATCGGGAGGGTGATGTATGGGCGGCGACGAGCCGTGGGATCGATTGTTTTCGAGATCTCCGCGTTACGAGCTATACCCGGCACGAAGGATTACCCAGCGAGGAAGTCGACTCGGTGTTAGCATCTCGCGACGGCACCATCTGGGCGGGTGGACCAGGAGGTTTGTCGTCCATTCGTGGGAGGACCGTTACTTCGATACAGCCGCCGCGTATTGGTACAAGAGCAACCCAGATCACGTCACTTTTGGAGGATCACGCCGGACGCATCTGGGTCGGACTCGAAAATTCATTATATGTATACGATAGGGGTATCTTCCACTCGGTCATTCGACCGGATGGCCGTCAGCCGGGATTCGTCGTGGGCCTCGCCGAGGACAGCGAACATAATATTTGGGCTGAGATCATCGGTCCGCGGCGAGCTTTGTTACGGATCAGCAACCTCGTCGTCGATCGAGAGTTCCGAGAGCCTGAGATGCCCGCTGCCCGCAAGCTCGCGATCGCGCCCGATGGTAGCCTCTGGCTGGGTCTTCTCACCGGTGACCTGGCACGATACAAGGAAGGCAAAACAGATATCTTCCGGTTCAAGAACAATCCCACTCCTACGCGCGACTCAGCCGTCAATGAAATAGTGGTTGCTACGGATGGATCGGTTTTGGGAGTGACGTCCTTTGGCCTGATCGCTTGGAGAAATGGTACTCAACAGACAATGACCACGAAGAATGGTCTACCCTGTGATGCGATCTACAGCGCGGTGACAGACCGCCGCGGTACCCTATGGCTCTACGCGCAGTGCGGTATCGTGGAAGTCGCGAACGCGGAACTTCAAAAATGGTGGAAAGATCGCAATGCCATGTTGCAAGTGCGAACGATAGGCCCACTCGATGGGGCACAACCCGGTCCGGTTCCATTTCAAGGCGCGGCTGCATCACCGGACGGACGGGTGTGGTTTGCCAACGGAACAGCACTGCAAGTCTTTGACACTTCCGATGTATCGCGGAACTCCTTACCTCCGCCTGTGTACATTCAGGACGTCGTCGCCGAGCACAAAATCTATGGTGGGAACGCGAATATTTGGTTTCCCGCCGGCACGCGAGACCTGCAAATTGACTACACGGCACTGAGCTTCAGAAACCCACAGAAAGTCGCGTTCCGCTACCGCCTCGAAGGGCGCGACAATACATGGCAGGACGCCGGCAGTCGACGACAGTCCTTTTACACCGATCTTCCACCGGGTCAATACCGCTTTCGGGTGATCGCATCGAATAATGATGGCGTGTGGAATGAACAAGGAGCGATGTTGGCGTTCAGCATCGCGCCGGCATGGTATCAGACTAAGATATTTCAATTTGGCTGCATTCTCTTCGCGATGCTGCTCGTATGGACGATTCACCGCGTTCGCGTGAGACAAGTTGCTCAGGCGATCGGCGCGCGCTTCGATGAGCGACTTGCAGAACGTACTCGCATCGCTCGCGACTTGCACGACACACTGCTGCAAACGATTCAGGGCAGCAAACTGGTCGTGGACGACGCGCTGGAGACATCATCTGATCCGGGCCGGATGCGGAAAGCGCTAGAGCAGCTTTCTGCGTGGCTTCAGCAAGCTGGACAGGAAGTCCGTGCAGCATTGAACTCGCTTCGCGTGTCTGCGACTACTACCAATGACTTAGCCGAAGCATTCAAGCGAGTACTCGAAACGACGCCGATACATTCACTAGCGGCTACGATCTCTGTTTCCGGTGATGTCCGGGACATCCATCCCATTGTGCGCGACGAGGTATATCGCGTCGGATACGAAGCGATTCGCAACGCACATGCGCATTCAGGCGGAACACACCTCACGGTTCAATTGCGATATACAGACGACCTTATGCTGCGGATAACAGATGATGGTATGGGGGCAGATGCGTCCACCTTCAGCGACGGCAAAGAAGGTCATTATGGTCTGAAAGGAATGCGCGAACGGGCCGGTCGAATCGGTGCAAAGCTCAATATCGTAAGTGATGCCGCGCGGGGCACCGAGGTCTGTCTCACTGTCCCGGGGAAAATAGCTTTTCACAATGGAAAAACACCACGTTCGTGGACCATTCGAGGTCTGCTACGGCGGGCAGGTCGGACTAAGAATACCTAAACACAGTTTTGTGATTGATCTTCGTAGTCGCAGAAGCTTAGGTTTAGGAGACTCTCGACCGGCTGCGATTTGAGGAATTCATCGCTAGTCATAGCGGCACGTGACGGAGGAGCTGCGCGTTCACCGCCACAATCACAGTGGATAGGTTCATCGCTAGGGCCCCTACGCTCATGGGGAGTCCGATTCCCCAGTGGACAAAGACTCCCGCCGCTGCTGGAATGGCAATCACATTGTAGGCGGTCGCCCAGCCTAGATTTTGGACCATTGTTCGATATGTGGCCCGCGACAGCTTGATGGCACGCACGACGTCGCGAGGGTCGCTGCGCACGAGGACGATTCCGGCCGACTCCACTGCGACATCTGTACCAGCGCCGATCGCAATTCCGACGTCCGCTGTAGCAAGTGCAGGTGCATCGTTCACGCCGTCGCCGACCATCGCCACTTTCTGGGCGCCGGACTGAAACTGTTTGATCGCCGATGCCTTGTCGGCAGGCAACACCTGCGCCGCGACATCATCGATCTCGAGCCGCCTTGCGACCGAATCGGCAACCGTTTGTGAGTCCCCGGTAATCATCGCCACGCGGACGCCCAGGTCGTGTAGTGCCTTGACCGCCTCAACGGACTCGGGCCGAATCTCGTCTTCGACTGCAATTGAGCCGATCACGGCGCCGTCTTGGAGGACATAGAGGACTGTTCGTCCTTCGGACGACCAAGTCTTTACTGGATGCTCGAGTTCGGATGGAACAGCAGCGCAGGTACCCACCAGCAGTCTTGGCCCACCGACCGCTACACTCCGTCCATTCACGCTGGCGCGCGCTCCAAGTCCCGGCAACGCATCGAGGCCCACCGCTGGTGCAGGTTTGACGCCACGGCGAGCTGCGCCTTTCACGATAGCTTTGGCAAGCGGGTGTTCAGAGTCTGCCTCCACAGCTGCCGCGAGTCCCAACATTTCTTCTTCAGCTATATGCGGGGCGACGGCAACTCCAGAAAGAACAGGTGCACCACGCGTAAGCGTTCCGGTCTTGTCGAAGATCACCACATCTAAATCGCGGGCTCGTTCCAATGCCAAGCGGTCTTTCACGAGCAAACCATTGCGTGCGCCGATGGTTGTTGAAATCGCAATCGCCAGCGGGATTGCAAGCCCAAGCGCGTGCGGGCAAGCAATGACGAGTACGGTGGCCGATCGGATGAGGGCGTGTTGTCTATCACCCGCCAGCCACCAATAAGCAAACGTAACGGTGCCCGTTCCAACTGCAATGTAGAAAAGAAGTGCTGCTGCGCGGTCAGCCAGGGCCTGAGCGCGCGAGCCGGAAGCCTGCGCGGCGGCGACCAGCCGCATGATGCCCGAAAGTTTCGTCTCCTCCCCGATAGCTCTCACGCGTACCCGGAGGCTTCCGTCTGCGGCAACCGTTCCGCCCACGACTGCCGAGCCGGTTGCTTTGGGAATCGCTCGCGATTCGCCGGTGATCAACGACTCATCGACCTCAGCCGTGCCCTCCACCACGACGCCATCAGCAGGCACACGCGATCCAGGGCGAACGAGGATCACGTCGTTTACGCGCAGCACTGCGAGAGGCACTTTTTCGATTCCTGACTCGGTTATCCGCTCGGCGCTATCCGGCAGCAATGCAGCCAGCGCGCTGAGAGCTCCCCGAGCTTGGGTGACCGCCCTGTTCTCCAGCCAGTGGCCCAACAACATCACGCTGATTAATGTGGAGAGCTCCCACCAGATGTCAACTTGGAATAAACCGAGAGTCGCAGCGAGCGAAGCGGCAAAAGAGACCACGATTGCCAGGCTGATCAGGGTCATCATGCCCGGCTGGCGAGCGGAAAGTTCTCCGCGTGCACCCTGAATAAAAATCCTTCCGCCGTACAGGAAAATGATCGTGCCCAGAATAGCAGGCACGAATCGCGATCCGCGGAAGACCGGAGCGTGGTAACCAACCCACTGCTGTACTTCAGCTGACCAAAAGACCGCCGGGAGCGTAAGGACCAGACTCAGCCAAAATTTGTCGCGAAACATCATCGCGGAGTGTCCAGCGTGTTGATTGTGGCTCGAATGTACCACCGCATTCGTGGGGGGCGGCCCCGACATTCCGTGCATCTCGTGCACAACGGCGTTCCCCTTTTGGCCAGCCGTGGAATTGGCTTTCATCTTCAGTCTCCTCGGGTGAGTTCAATCCATCTACTCCGTATTTGTCAACACCAACGCTCGCGGAACATGGCACGGCTAAATTGTTAATTCATGCTCTATTCCCACAGATGGGTGATCTCACCTGCGTAACCCGCCTGAGGCCGCGGATTCGAGCCCTGTTGAGCAAAGAGGTAGTGATAGGTCAGCGTAAAGCCGAACTGAAAGGGGCTCCAGAACGCTGGGTCTGAAAAACTCGAATTCATCTACCACCTCTTGTTCTTTCTTCTTTTTGCCCACGACATTTCCGCGTCGAATGTCTTAAACCCTTCTCCTACGCTCCATCCGGCACAAGCAGGGTTCGCGCCTTCTTTGAAGATGACGTGGCGTTTTCAGTTGAGACGGCTCAGGAACATCCAGGTAGCCCGCGCCCCACCCGTACAACCGAGTCGATACCGCTAGTCAGACACGTCCCTATCCTGTTACTGCAGTGTCCATCCAACTCAAACTGCGTACTCCTCACCTTGCCTCGCGCCTTCTGCGCGTCAGCTCCGATCACGGTAGTTCGGACCAGTCTGAATAGCGGTGCGGGATAAACGCCAAACCAGATCAAAAGGACCGAAAGAGCGACTACAACGGCGGCACCACCGTGGGATACCGCCTGAACGAGAGCATGCTCTGATGGTGAGTACAGTGCCACCACGATGCGCAGATAGTAGAAAAGGCCAGCGACGCTGGTGATAACGAGGATTAGAATTAACGGCCAGGCAGCGGCGTCTGCTCCGGCCGCGAGCACATAGAACTTGCTGAGAAACCCCATGGTTGCGGGAATGCCGGCGAGCGAGAGCATCGCGACCGTTAAAACAGCCGCGATTACCGGTCGCCGCCAGAAGAGGCCGCGGTAGTCTTCGATATCGTCAGCCTCGCGCTCAGGACCGGAGAGCACTGTCACAATTCCGAACGCGGTAAGGATGGTCGCCGAGTACGCCACCAGATAGAAGCTCACCGCTTCGATGGCCATGGCTCCGCCCGCCAGAAACCCTACCAAGATGTATCCGAAGTGAGCAATCGAAGAGTAAGCGAGAATTCGCTTAATATTTCTCTGTTGAAGCGCGAGCAGATTGCCGGCGCACATGGAGGCAATCGCAATGAGAGTGAACACCAGGAACACGCCGCGATACTCCAGAGCACCAGACAAAAACGCATAGCGCAGCAACAGCGCCACCATCGCGCTCTTGGATGTTGTAGCCACGAATGCCGCCACCGGCGCGGGTGCGCCTTCGTAGACATCAGGAGTCCAGAGATGAAAGGGCACCACGCCGAGTTTGAAGCCGATCCCTGTGACGATAAGCCCGACTCCGGGCGCGAGCAACGCGAAGCTCGATCCTCCGAGCGAGACTTCCCGGATGCGCGAAAACTCCATCGTCCCGACATCCGCGTAGATGAGGGCCATGCCGAAAAGGAGGAATGCGGCGGAAGCGGAAGCCAGAATCAGGTACTTGATTCCCGCTTCGAGCGCTTGACTTCGATCTTTCAAATACGCAATAAGGACATACAACGAGACGCTCAAGATCTCGAGTCCGAGAAGGAAGGAAACAAAGTGAGTGCTCGCCACCAGGACCGCACACCCTGCAGTCGCGATCAAGAGCAGCACATATAGCTCCTCGCGATGCTCGTCGCGATTCTTGAAGTAGTCGTAGGACAACGCTGCCACTACCAGGGCTGAGGCAACGATCAGGCCCATGTAGAACAATGCGAACCGGTCCACGAGCAAGAGGGATGTCACTTGCCGGGGAGCGAGCGGTACTGCCGCAAAGATCGAGAGGAAAGCCCCTGCCAGTCCGACGAGGGTTAGCCCTGCTGCGAGAACGGGACTCCGCTTCCAAGCAATACCCATCATTACAAGCACCGCAGTTGCCGAGATCACGAGGATTGGAAGCAAGGCAATGATGTCCCGAGCGTTTACCATGAATGTTCACCTTCGCAAGAACGCAATTGGCAATTGCACCTGGAATTTGTCCAAAGCCTGGGCGGAAGCGTTGAGTGCCGGTTGCGGATAGAGTCCCAGTCCGAGAAGGCCCACAATCATTACAGCCATCATGAGCGCTTCCCGCGGGTTCAGGTCGGGAACTTGCCAGGGATGGGTATTTGGCCCCTGCAAGGCCCGCTGTACCATCCGCAGCGCATAAAGGGTGGAGGCGAGAACACCGATGCTGGCAACCACCGTGATCGTGATACTGACTCGGTAAGATCCCAGCAATACGAGAAACTCTCCCACGAAGTCACCGAGTCCAGGCAGACCCAGCGAGCCCAGACTGAAGAAGAGTGCGGCGCCGCTTAACCTTGGCATTGTGGCCCAAAGACCTCCCATCTGATCGAGATCACGAGTGTGGAGACGCTCCTGTAAGCTTCCGGCCAGAACGAAGAGTGCTCCGGTGCTCAGGCCGTGACTGATCATCGTCATAACCGCACCCTGGAGCCCAAGCGGATTCCGGGAGAAAATTCCGAGCAGCACAAAGCCAAGGTGACTGACGCTGGTGTAAGCGACCAGGCGCTTGAGATCGGTCTGCGAGTACGCCATGACCGCGCCGTAAACGATCCCGATCGCGGCCAAAGCGAGAGCGAAAGGAGTGAAATCAGAAACCGCGTCGGGAAACAGCGGAATAACAAACCGGATCAGGCCGTAAGCTCCAGTTTTTAAGAGTAACCCGGCGAGGATTACGCTTCCCGCGGTGGGAGCCTGAGTATGTGCATCCGGCAGCCAGGTATGCAGCGGAACGATCGGCAACTTCACGGCGAACGCGACAAAAAAGCCGAGCATGATCCAGAACTCGGCGCGTTGATTTAGGTGCGTGGTCAACAGTTCCGAATATTCGAAGGTGTAAACGCCGGTGGTTTTGTGGTGGATAAAGTAGAGTGCCAGGATGGCAATCAACATCAGCAGACCGCTGAATTGTGTAAATAGAAAAAACTTCGCGCCCGCATAGACCCTTCGCTCGTGGCCCCAGATTACGATCAGGAAATACATTGGGACGAGCATCAATTCCCAGGCACAATAGAAAAGGAATAAATCGATCGCCAGAAATACCCCGGCAATCCCCGCCAGAACCCACATCAGATTGAGATGGAAGAAGCCGACCTTTTCCTGGATTTCCGTCCACGAGGCCAGCACAGCCACGATGCCCAGGAAGAGCGTGAGTGCCAGCATCAGCAAGCTAAGGCCGTCCATCGCGAGATGAAAGTGAATGCCGAGGCCCGGCACCCAGGCCCAGTCGACTTCGTCGAGCCACCGCCCGGTTGCGTGTGAATCTTTTCCAACCCAAACGATCGTCGCCAGGACGAAATCGATCCCAATCGCAACCAGCGAGATCCACCTCACGAGTCGCGCGCTCCAGCGTTCCGCAAGCCACGCGAGAACGCCGCCGATCAAGAGAATTCCAATGACTGAGACCAGTATCATTTGAAGAGCACCACCGCCAAGAACAGTACAGAGCCTGCGGCCATGCCAGCAGCGTACCAGCGGACGCGGCCGGTTTCGGTACGGCTCAGCCCCCGATAAAACCATTGGGCCAGCCAGGCGACGCCGGTATAGAAAGCATCGATGAAGTCACTCTTGTTGATCTCGGACGCCCAAACGAAGGGCTGAACAAAAACCTTGTCGTAGATCCAGTCAAAGCCCCAGTCCGCGAACCACCATTGGTGCAAACTGCGTCCGACAGGGCCTGACACCAGAGCGTCTGCCCAGTTGCGTTTCTGAAGGTGGAAGAGGTACGCGAAATATAGGCCAATAAGGAATATGAGACCGGCGATCGTCTCGGACCGGATCTCTGTCAGGCCACCGGTATGAGCTTCGATGGTCGATGGCAATGCCGAATGCAAGAATCCAAGCAGAGGCTCCCTGAAATATCCGCCCACGACGGAAAGGAAGGCCAGCACCACAAGAGGGATCGTCATCCTATAACCTGGCCGCTTGGTCACCGGTATCCCCAGCGGGCCGAAGAATACACGGAAGATGAGACGAAATGTGTAGAGCGCAGTCAGCAGAGCGCCGAGGATACCCGCAATCCAGAATGCCGGGTGCCCGTTTTGCGCTGACCATGCGTCCCAGATGATCAGGTCCTTGCTGAAGAAACCCGCGGTGACAAATGGCAGTCCCGCCAGGGAACACCCGGCGATCAGGAAGGTCCAGAATGTGATCGGCAGTTCTTTGCGTAAACCGCCCATGCGAAAGATGCTGTGTTCGTCATCGAGAGCGTTAATAATGACGCCAGAACCCAGAAACAGCAGGGCTTTGAAAAACGCGTGGGTTACGAAGTGGAACATGGCCGCCTGCCATGCGCCCACACCAAGCGCCAGGAACATGTAGCCAATTTGACTGATGGTCGAGTAGGCGAGAATGCGCTTGATATCATGCTGGGTGAGCGCGCTGAAGCCCGCGAGTAGCAAGGTGCAGGCGCCGACAACTGCCACCGCCAACTGAGCCGATGGCGCCAGCGAGAAAAGAACGTGCGTCCGCGCGATGAGATAGACGCCGGCCGTCACCATGGTCGCGGCGTGAAGTAGCGCGCTGACTGGGGTAGGTCCGGCCATGGCATCCGGCAACCATACCTGCAGCGGAAATTGGGCTGACTTGCCGATTGCGCCACCCAGCAGGAGAAAGGCCGCCGCCACGGCATAAGTGGACCCCAAGGGCCACTGGGCGGAAGCTCGCTGCATCAGATCCTGAATCCCGAGCGTACCTAGCTGCGTGAACAGCAGATACAAACCGATCGACATGGCAGTATCGCCGACGCGGGTCAGGATGAAGGCCTTGCGAGCCGCCCGCCCGTTGGCCGGATCGCGATACCAGAATCCAATGAGCAGATAACTGCACAAACCGACGCCTTCCCATCCGAGATAGAGGAGAAGAAGATTATTCCCGAGCAGCAGCATCAACATCGACGCAACGAACAGATTCATGTACGCAAAGAAGCGGCTGTAATCGCCGTCTTCGATCATGAACTCGGCCGAGTAAACGTGGATGAGGAAAGCGACGAACGTAACCACCAGCAGCATCACCAGGGACAGCGGATCGAGGTAAAGGCCGATCTGCGGCCGAAAGCCATCTACGCTGATCCAAGTCCACAGGATCTGGGTATACGAGTTTGCTGGCGGAGGCGAGGTGATGAAGCTAGCCGCGACCAGAATCGTGATCACCGCCGATAATCCGATCGAACCCGCGCCGACGGCCGCAGCTACTCTTTTTGACAAACGCGAGCCAATCAGCACCAGGCTCAGCGCGCTGGCGAAAGGCAATGCCGGAATGAGCCACAACAAACGGATCACGTCAGCCCCTCATCTCGCTCAGTTCGTCCACGTCCAGAGACTTGAAGCGGCGATAGATTTCGAGCACCAGAGCCAAACCCACGGCAACTTCCGCAGCCGCCGTTGCCAAGATGAACAAAAACATGACCTGCCCGTCGGCTTGATGCCATCGAGCCCCGGCGACCACAAATCCGAGACCCGCCGCATTGAGCATCACCTCCAACGACATGAGGACGAAAACCAAATTACGGCGTACGAGCAGGCCGGTCAGTCCCAGCGAGAACAAGATCCCCGCCAGCAGCAGCCCGTCCCTCATGGGTATCTGCGTCATGTTGAATCTCCCGTTTTTCGACTTTGCGGTAGCTCAGGTGATACGCGCCAACAAGTCCCGCCAGCAGGAGCATGGAAGCAAGTTCCACGCCACTCAGGTAAGGTCCAAACAGTGCGATCCCAACTTGCTTGGGTTCCACCCCGCCAGCCCCTAAGCCTGCCGTGCTGCCGTGGACCATATAAAGGACCTGTATAATGTGGACCATATAAAGGACCTGTATAATAAGGACGCCGCCCAGAACCACGGGACCAACCCAAATCCCTGGGGTTAGCCAGCGTTTTTCCATTTCGACCCCCCGTGCGCCCAGGTTGAGCATCATCACCACGAAAACAAAAAGCACCATGATCGCGCCTGCGTAGACAATGACTTCGAGCGCTGCCACAAATGAGGCGCCGAGCAGATAGAACACCACGGCGACACCCAACAAGGACACGATCAGGTACAGCAGGGCATGCACAATGTGCAGGCGAGTCAGCATCAGGGCGGTCGAGACGACTGCCACGGCGCTGGCAATGTAAAAAGCGAGTTGCATAAAGCTCTCTTCCATCCGGTCTAGGGCAACAGAGTGTGAACGTCGACGGGCGCGTCTTCATGCGCCGCCTCGCCCTTGTCTTTCCCGCCGATCTTGACTCCCGCGATTCGCCAGAAGTTGTAACCCGGATACTTGCCGGGACCGTCGATCAGTAAGTCTTCTTTCTCGTACACAAGATTTTTTCGGTGAAATTCTCCCATCTCGAAATCGGGCGTTAGCTGGATGGCGTAAGTCGGGCAGGCTTCTTCGCAATAACCACAAAAAATGCATCGTGAGAAATTAATGCGGAAGAACTCCGGATAACGCCGGCCTTTTTCATCCTCGGTCGCCTGAAGTGCGATGCAACCGACCGGGCAAGCGACGGCACAGAGGTTGCAGGCTACGCAGCGTTCGCCTCCGTCGGGATCGCGGGAGAGAATAATCCTTCCCCGGAAGCGGGGCGCGAGATACGGCTTTTGTTCCGGGTATTGAACCGTAATCCTTTTCTGAAACGAATGGAGAAAAACGTACCAGATTGTCCTAAGTATGCTCAGCATCTTCTATCTCCACGCGAGCACCGCCGCGCCGGTTGCAAGCAAGTTGATTAAGGCCAGAGGCAACATCACTTTCCATCCCCACGACATGAGTTGATCAAACCGTGGACGCGGGAGCGCTGCCCGCACGAGAACAAAAAATGCGATGAAGAAAAACATCTTTATGAAAAACCAAACCAGCCCAGGAAGAACCGGGCCGAGCCATCCGCCGAAAAAAAGAACTGCGATCATGCTGGAGATCAAAGTGACTCCCATGTACTCTCCGACGAAGAACATGCCAAACTTCATGCCGGAGTACTCGGAGTGATAACCAGCGACCAGTTCGCTTTCGGCTTCGGGCAGATCAAACGGGATGCGCCGGGTCTCAGCCAGGCCGGCGATCAGGAATAAGACGAACCCGGGGAACTGAGGAACCACGAACCAGATTTTCTTCTGTGCCTCGACGATCGCGGGCAGGCTGAACGATCCCGCCAGCAGCACCACACCCATCACTGAAAGCCCCATGAAAACTTCATAGCTCAGCATCTGGGCTGCGGCGCGCAAGCCACCGAGGAGGGCGTACTTGTTGTTGGAAGACCAGCCTGCCAGTACGACGCTGTAAACCCCCAGGGATGACATGGCGAGAAAAAACAGCAGACCCACATTGAGGTCGCTCACAATGATTCCCGGCGCCACCGGGAGCACAGCAAAAGACATCAGCACGGTCACGAAGACAATCGCGGGTGCCAGAATGAAAACCGGTGTGTCGACGAATGGAGGAATCCAGTCCTCCTTCATGAAAATCTTGACTGAATCAGCTAGTACCTGCAGCAAACCGAAGGGGCCAACGCGATTCGGCCCATAGCGGTCTTGCCAGAGCGCCAGTAACCGTCGCTCGACCCAGATCAGGAAGGCGGCGATGCTCATTGCGACGATGACAACCCCGAGGATCGAAAGGATCGGATGGGGACTCGTCATTTCGCCCTCGCGATCTTCCCCCAGCCATGCACCTGAACTGCGAGGCGCGGAGAAAAACCAACGGACACTGCCGCAACACCGGCGGGCATCTCGCGATGGATCCGTACGGGGAAGCGGAACGCACCATCGGCCAAAGTCACATCAACTTCCATGCCCTCGGCAAAATCATCAGAATTGATGGCAACATGAGGCATCACCGCGAGTTCTCGAATTGCCGGCGCCTGAAGGCTCAATTCATCGGAACCAAAGATGTGGTACATCGGCACC
>WNGO01001259.1_pt1 | contig 23056 bp, 18 predicted proteins | sample 5400511 | NCBI WGS metagenome assembly WNGO01 (sample SAMN13153380, study PRJNA577476) | soil metagenome | isolation source: 20 cm soil or saprolite under Garry oak tree replicate 2 | place: USA:California | collected 2016-06-15 | reverse complement strand
CGGCGTCGGCCGCGGCGTCGCGGGCGCCGGCGCTCAGGCCGTACACGCCGCCCGTGATGCAGCGGGGGTGGAGCGGCTCGTCGCTGACGGAGCGCACGAACCCGTCTTCCCCCGTCCTCACGTACACTGGAGACTCGTCGTCCACGTACGGCGTCACAGCGAGCACCATGTCGGCGCCCTCCGCCAGCTGGCGCTCCGCCCCGCGATAGACCGCTTGCCAGTCGTGCGGTCGCATTACCGTGTCCACCATGCTGCAGAACACCGGGCCAGGCGCCACCGCGTGGAGCCCCTCGACCAGCGTGTGCAGCGACGAGGGGGTGCGGCACTCAATCACCTTAAGGGGGCGCCCAAACCGGGTCTCGTCAAGCACGCGCCGCACGATCGGAAAATCCGCACGAACTGCACACGTGAGACTGGTGCACCCGAGAGCCTCGAAGGTCTCGAGCAGCCGCACGACCTGCGGTCTCCCAGCCACTTGCACCAGGGGTTTCGGCGGCGATCCTTCCCCCGCGGTCGCGAGCCGCGACCCTTCCCCGCCCGCGAGGATCAAGCCGTGCACGCTAGTCGAGGATCCTTTCGATGTCCGGGAGTCGTGCGATGCGCGCCGTCGGGTCGGGTCCCGGCGGCTGCGCGCGGTCCGGCGGCGCCAGCCAACACGTCCGTAGTCCGACCCCGGCGGCGCCGCCGATGTCCGCCTCGAAGTTGTCGCCCACCATCCAGGCACGCTCCGCCCGCGCCCCGCCCAGCGCGCCGAGCGTCTCGCGGAAGATCCGGGGATCGGGCTTGGCCGCGCCCACCACGGTGGAGTCGCTGACCGCCGTAAACAGCCCGGCCAAGCCCAGCTCTTCCAGGCAGTGCGTCAGATTCCCTGTGAAGTTCGAAACGATACCGAGACGGTAGCGGCGCGCGAGCCGCTCCAGCACCGCATGGTTGCGCGTCACGATAGCGCGTGCCGGGGCGTGAAACTGCTCGGCCATCCGCCCCGCGTCGACCTCAGCTCGGTCGGGCACCAGCTCGCGCAACAACCGGGTCTGCGTCTCGATCATCTGCCGGAAGCCGAACCGCCGGATACCCGCCGCCCGGGCCAACATCTCGTCGGCCCGTTGGTAGAGCGGCTCGAACGCCGCATACCCGAGCGTGCCCCCGGCCGCCCGGTACGCTGCGTGGAACCGCGGGCCCCAGTGCACGCCATCGGCATCGAGGGTCCCGCCGAAGTCGAAGAGGACGACCTCGGTGGATCTAGTGATGCCGGTGGCCCGCGTGCTCGTGCGCCGGCGGCCCCATGGGCATGCTCCCCGCCATCCGCATCTCGTGCCCGCCGCTCTGCCGCATGTAGTGGCGGTAGTCCAGCTGATACAGCGAGTCCGCGCGGTCGGCGGGCGGCCACTCGACGCCACGGTCGGGCACGAACAGCCCGCCCACGACGCCCATCCCGCCGTCCGGGACCGCCTGGCCCGTTGGATTGTCGTAGTAGACGGTCACCCGGTAGCGGTGGTCCGGGACGATGTGGGCGCCGAGTCGGGTCCAGCCGTAGAGGCGGGTGACGGGGACGGACCGGATGTGCCCCGTCGAGTCAGTGACCGGCGCGGCGCGGTAGATCACGTGGCCTGCCGTCACGTCGACGAACTCGATCAGTCGCCCGTAGTCGTGCATGTGGCCGCCCAACCCGATGATTTTCCCCGGAACCGCCGGGCTCCCCTCGTAGGACCGCTCCGAGCGCCCCGGCGGCAGCGTGAAGGACTTGTCACCCACCGGGAAGGCGACGTCCATCTGCCAGGGCGACGCGCGGAAGAAAGGCCACGGCCGCCCGGCCGGCGTGAAGTCCATCACCAACCGAACGCGGGCCGCGTGGTAGGTCACGGCGGTGAGGTTCTCGACCATGGCGCTCGCGACGACGTGCTCGCCGCGCCGGAGCGGCAATCCGAACAGGAGCCCCGGCAGCCGTACGGCGCCGGTCTCGTGCCCGGCCGCGAGCAACCGGCGCGAGATCGGGAGAAACAGCTCGCGGTGGTCCGGGTCGATCAGATTGTAATGATGGATCAGCTCGTCGGGCAGCTCGTGACCGGCGCTGTCCACTACCGCGACGCGAAACCCGTGGACGTACCCGTCGCTCGGGATCTCGAGCATCGCGATGGGCGGCTGTGCGAGGGCGTGATGCGGCGTGTGGGCCGGCAGGTCGAGGGGGGGGAGATCGATGACGAGCGCATGGCGCGCGAGGTCAGTGAAGATGCGAGCGCCCGCGGCGTCGCCCGGCGGCCCAGAACGGCGTCCATCCCCGGGACCGAGTGCGAGGAGCAGCGTGAGCGGCAGCAACGGACGTCCCGTCATGGCGGAGAATTGTAATAGCGGCCGCCGATCCGAAGCAACCGACCCTCCGGGTGCCCGTCGCGCGAGTTGAGGCGCTGCACGGCCGCCACCACCGCGGCGGGCCGCTCCTCATAGACGAAGTGGCCTGCGCCGGGCACGGTGTCCACCGCGAACGAGCGGAGCAGACGCGCGAGCGTGGCCACCTCCTGCGGGCTCACGCCGGACCCGCGGCCTGCGGTGCCCACGACGAGGCGCACCGGGCAGCGGATCTCCCCGAGGTGCGGCGCGAGGCGATCGCTCTCGCGCGCCTGCGCCATTGCCAGATAGGCCTTGAGCGTCCCAGCGAGATCGCGCGCAGCACCGGCCGTGTAGCCGGCGACGACCTGATCGGTCACCCACGTCGTGTCGCCCGAAGCGGCGATCAGACCGCGCCGCACCTTGGCTCGGACCAACCGCTCGCCGCCGAACAGCTTGATCCACGGTGCGAGCTCAATCGCCCGACGGAAGCCGCGGGTCGTAGCGGCCTCGGCGGGGCCACCGTCGAGTGACACGATGCCCCGAACTAAATCGGGCCGCCGATACGCGAGCCGGTAGGCGATCGCTGCGCCGACCGAATGCGCGACGACGATCGCGTCGCCCACGCCCAGACGGTCGAGCGCGGCGGCCACTCGATCGGCCTGTGCAGTGAGCGAATAGTCGGCGTGCTCGGGCCGAGCCGACGTGCCGATGCCGAGCGGCTCGATCACGATCGTGCGGTACCCCGCGTCGACGAGCCTCGGCAGCACACTGCGGTAGCCAAAGGCCGACCCGAACAACCCCGGAATGAGCACAACGGGGTCGCCCACTCCCTCGACCGTTACCCATACCGACTCGGCCGGCGCGAGGGCGATTGAGAAGGCGCGCGATGTATCCGCGAGCAGCAGCACGACGAGGAGCCACATCGGTCACTCCGCGGGAAGCAGACGGCGAGCGATGGTGAGCACGACGAGCGCGACGGTGCCGGCGAGCAGGAGCCAGGTCGGCATGTGCACCAAGACACCGAATCCCGCGATCAGCAGCAAGCGCGGGAAGCGTCCGAACGCAACGGCCGCGAGGAACTTGGAGAGTGGGTAGCGCGAGAGCGGCGCGAGAATCCGGACGGCGGAGTCGGGGATCGGCGAGAAGATCACGATCGCCGTCGTCCAAAAGGGCGCGCGCGCGAAGGCGTCGATACTCCACCGTACGGCTTTCCCGCCCTTTAACGCCGAGACCTGCGGCAACTCGGCCGCCCAATCGACCAGCCGGTAGTTGACCGCCTCGGCAAGCGACGCGGCCGCCGTCCCTACGAGCGCCAGCACCCACCCCGGGTAGAGGCGGGCGTAGTAGAGGAGGGTCGCTTCGAACGCCGTCGGCAGCAGCGGCGAGAGCGGGCCATGCACGAACAGCGCGACCAGAAAGAAAGTCCCGAGCTTCATGCCAGCAGTCCCGCATAGCGCCATACCACCACGGCGAACACCGCACCTTCGAGGATCCATGCCCACGGCTGCCGGTAGTAGCCTGCGTACATCGAGCGGCCCCAGTAGCCCGTGTTCTTCCATAAGTCGAGGGAAAAGCGGCGCTCGCTGAACGGCAGCAGCAGCGGGATGCCCGTATCGGTCGGCAGATCCGCCACGACATGCAGGACGATGCTCGCGAGCGTGAGCAGGCCGAGCCACGGACCGAACAGGACGGTGGCCACCGCGCCGACAGCGGCGCAGAACAGCAGGCTGTGACTCCAGGTACCGTGGAACTCCGGGCCAGCCCACCCGCCCCGGATCAGAAGCGAGTCCGCGTTGGGAAGGAATTGGGCGGCCGTGACCACGGCGAAGGTCTCTGGCCGCGGATCGATCGAGGCGATCGCCAGGGCGATGCCAAAGTGGCCGAACTGCATCGTGTCTCCCAGAAAGGATCCGGGGACACGTTGGGCTCAGCGCGTCAAGCCCTTTTCAAGTGGAAAGAGTGTCGCGGTAGCGCTTGGCCTGCCCCGGGGTGACCATTTCCTGCAGCAGGATGCTCCGGACGATCGTCGCGGTGAAGACGTAGCCGCGCGCGTCCGCGGCGAGCCAGCGCTCCCATTCGAGCAGATCGAGCGACTGCTCCACCGCAATTCGGTCGAGCCGGGTCGCCGTCGTAAGCTGCGCGGTGTCCACACGCTCCCCCAACGCGGCACCAGCACCCAGCACCTGTTGCGCCGCAGCCGGGAGCTGGCGGAACCGCATGCACACCACGCCCACCACCGCGGGGGGCAGGCCATTCGGGAGCGAGTCGACGAGCGTGCGCTTGGGCGACGGCCAGGCCGGCGCCTCCGGCGCCAGCTTGTGTCCACCCGCCACGGCTTCGAGCACCGCCACGGCGAGCAGCGGAATGCCCGCCGTATCGCGCTCGAGACGCCGCACCAGTCGCGCGACATCGGCCGGGCCGTACGCCGGGAGGGCCCACGACGCGAGCGCGCCGAGGGCGGTCCCGTCGAGCCGGCCGAGCCGGATCACCTCGCCTTCCAGGTCACGCCCGATGCTGGCCCGCAGGGCCTCGAAACGCCGGTCCCCGGGCGCGCCGCGCGCCAGCCCGAACGCCAGCAGCACCGGCCGCCGGGCCGTGTCACGCGTCAACGCGGGCAGGGTCTCCAGCGTGGCGCCGTCGATCCACTGGGCATCGTCGAGTGCCAGCAGGGTCGGCCGCTCCTGGGCGGCGGCGATCACGGCCGCACGCACCGCGTCCGCCAGAAGCAAGGCCGGAGCGGGACCGACGAAGCGCGCACCGACCTCCGGGTCGAGCGCGCCGAGCGCCGCGAGGGCGCCGGCCGGCGCGCCGGCGAGTCCGGGGGCGTCGCCGAGTCCGGCCGCCAGCAGTCCGGCGACCGCGCTCCCCTCTTTTTCCTCATCCGGCGCGACCGCCCGAGCCACGGCGACCGTGGCGTCGTCGAGGCGGGCGCGCGCGACCAGCTCTTCGATGAGCCGGCTCTTGCCCTCGCCGGGCTCTCCCTCGACGAGCACGATCTGGCCGCGACCGCCCTTGGCGCGCTCCCACGCCGCCACCAGGGCGGCCAGCTCGGCGGCGCGGCCGCACAACGGCGGCCGCGGGCGGGCGGCGGCGGCCGCCGGCGCCGCCGCCACGCGGCGCCCCAGCCGCGCCTCGCGAATCCGGTCGATCAGGCGCGCGGTCTCGGGGGCGGGCGCGGTTCCGACCTGGTCGGCCAGGACGCCGGTGAGGTCGTCGGCCACCCGCAGCGCGGCCGCCCGGTCGCCCCCGAGCGCCAGAGTGCGCATCGCCGCCCGGGCCGCCGGCTCGGACGCGCGATCGAGGCCTTGTGCCCGGAGCGCGGCCGTCGCGGCCGCGGCCGCGTCGCCCCGCGTCAGCAACCCGTCGGCGTGCCGTACCAGGGCGTCCACGCTCTGCGCGCGCCACCGGATGCGCTCGCCGGCGAGCCAGTCTTCGAACTGGCTCGCGTCGGGAATCGAGAGCCCTTCGAGAAAGTCGCCCTGGACAAGCGCCGCCGCACCCGGCCAGTCGCCGTGGGCGTACAGCTCCGCGAAACGATCGCAATCGAGCGCCACGCCGTCCGCGCCGAGGCCGATCTGATCGACATCGGCCTGCACCTGGTCGTCCCCCAGGACGCGCCGGAAGACGCGCAATGCCTCGCTCAGCGAGTGGCGCGCCTGCTTCTCGTCGCGCTCACTCCACAGCAATCCCACGAGGTGTTCGCGGGTGCGGCGGCGCCGGGGGCTGCGCGCAAGGTAGACGAGCAGCGCAACGTGCTTGCGCCACAGCAGTTCGGGCGGTGCGTCGGCGCCGGCCAGCGTCACCTGTACCGGGCCGAGCACGCGGCAGTAGGCGCCTGCGGGTCGAGGCATGGCGTCGGGATTATCGGGCGCGGTGCGGTACCGGGCAAGCGCCGGTAGATTCAGCCCGCCTATGCAGCCGCCCGCAATGGAAGACGTGCAGCACGCCATCGGCGATCGCTACGAGCTCCTCAGCGCAGTGGGCGCCGGGGGGATGGGATTCGTCTATAGCGCGCGGCACGTGACGCTGGGTCACGTGGTCGCGGTCAAGGTCCTGCCGCCCGAGGTGGCCGCCAGCGAAATGCGGCTGCGACGCTTCCAGCAGGAAGCCGCGCTCGCCGCGTCCCTCGCCCACCCGCATATCGTGCCCGTGTACGACTTCGGCGTGCGCGCGGGGATCACGTTCCTCATCATGCCGTTCGTGCGCGGTCGCACCCTGGAGGGCATGCTCGCGCGGGAGCGGCCGTCGCTCGACGCCGCGTTGCGCGTGGCACGGGAGATCGGTGCGGCGCTCGACCATGCCCACGAGCGGGGCGTCGTGCACCGCGACGTGAAGCCGTCCAACATCCTCATCGACGGCGACACGGGTCGCGCCCTGCTCACCGACTTCGGGGTGGCGCACGTCGTGCGCGTCGCGACCTCGCCGCTGACGGCGCCCGGCGTCCCCATCGGCACGCCCGACTACATGGCGCCCGAACAGGCCGCCGGGGAGGAACGGCTCGACGGCCGGGCCGACCTGTATTCGCTCGCCGTGGTGACGTTCGAGACGTTGACGGGCACACGACCGGCCGAGGGGAGCGATCGCGCCACGCTCGCGCGGGCGCTGCGCGGCGCCCGTCCGGAGCTGGCTCCTCCGGTCGCCGCCGCGCTGGTCGCTCCGCTCGCTCCGCGGCCCGACGAGCGGCCTCGGACGGTGGCGGCGTGGCTCGCCGCGGTGGACCGGGCACGGGCCCGCGCGTGGGGCCGCTGGGCCACCACGGGCGTCGCGGCGGTCGCCGTGCTCGCCGGCGGCGGCTGGTCCCTGTGCCGTACCCACGTCCTGGGAATCTGCCGGCCCGCCGCGGTGACCACCGTCGCCGTGATGCCGTTCGACAAACTCGGCGGGGAGAGCCTGCCCGACCGGCAACTCATGGAGGTGTTCGCGCGCCGGCTGTCCGCCGCACCCAATGTCGTGGTGCTGTCCGGGGCGCGCGTGTACAGCGAAGCGGTGCGACGCTACGGATCGGGCCCGCTCAGCGATCCCGAGGCCGATTCGCTCGCCCAGTACTTCGACGCCAGGTACTTCGTCCAGCCGAGCCTGGTGGTCACGGGACCGCGCGTCCGACTCACCGCCCGGCTGTACCGCCGCTCCGCCCGGGGCGCGATCGGCACGGGCGACCTGACCGGCTCCGTGGATTCGCTGGCCGATATGATGACGCCCGTGGGAGAGCAGGCGTTGCGTCCGATCCTCGGGCGCGAAGGGGGACTCGGGTCGGGACGCACCTGTCCCGTGGGTTTCGCGGCGTGTACCGCCTACTTGAAGGGCGCCGAAGCGTTTCGCCGGGGGGACTACGAGCGGGCCGCGGCGCTGGACAACGAAGTCATCGCCGGCGCCTCGGACTTCGCGCCCGCGTACTTCGGCCGGCTGCTGGTGGTGGCGCAGACCAATCCCACGGAGGCGACGCTACGGGAGGCGATCAGCGGCGCGCGGCTGCACGCCGGCGGCCTGGAGCGCGCCGACAGCCTGCTCCTCGCCGGGTACGTCCATTTGCTGGAGCGGGGCGACGGACGCCGGGCGCTCGAGGACTTCGAGCGCGCCGCGCAGACGGCGCCGGATCAACCGTACGTCCACTTCGTGCTGGGCGAGTTCTACCTCTTCCTCGGCGCGTTGTTCGACCAACGGCTCGCGAGCGCCAAGGCGGCGTTCGACAGCGTGCTCGCCCTCGACCCGAAGTTCGCGCCCGCGATCGCGAACAGCATCTCACTCGCGCACCTCGCCGGGGACGACGACGAAGTGCGGCGGCTCATCGACCTTTACCGTACGATCGACACGACGTCTGTGGTCGCGGAGCTGATCGGGATCGCCGACACGGTGATCTTCCGGCCAAGCGACGCACTGCGGCTCCTGAATGTGGCGACCCTGGAGCGGCGCCGCTTCCCGGTGCTCGAGTTCCTCGCGATGCAGGCCGCGCAGTTCGCCACACCCGCCGACAGCGCGTTGCAGCGCGTCGTGACACAGCGTGTCATGCACGCCCTCGAGCGGCGCGCGGCCACTGACTACGAGCGGGCGCTGGCGCTGCGCTGGGCGGTAGCCGCGCACCTCGCCGCCGGCCGGGCGGACAGCGCCCGGGCGCGGATTGCCCGTGCGGCGCCGGGGAGCGCGGCGCGCGAGGGCGAGGCCTGGATCGCGCTCGCCCATGTCACCGGGTTGGTGCCGCTGGGGGAATGGCGGCGCGCGCTCGATCGGCTCGAGACCTGGACCACGTCCCCGACCGGAAGCCGCGACGCGACCGCGCATTGGATTCTGGCGCGCGCGGGCCGCGCCTCAGGCGCGCACACGGCGGCGCTGCGCCGCCTGGCGCGCCCCGACAGCGCCCCGCTCCCGGTCAGCCTGAGTCTCGACCTGGAGGCACGGGCCAGCCTGGCGGCGTCCGACACGGCGGGCGCCCTCGAGCGGTGGGATCGCGCCACGCGTCGCTACGCCGTGCTGAGCGCGCCGTTCGACCTCGTGGCATCGCTGTGGCCGCTGCGGCTCGACCAGGCTCGCGTGGCCGCGGCGCGCGGGGACACCGCGGCCGCGCGACGAGCGTGCGACAGTTTCGATGCCCTCGTGGGGTACGTCGATCAGGTCGCGCTGCCGCTGCTCGAGCGGGCCTGCCGTCCGCGCCGGCTCGGCTGACGCCGGTTCACGGAGGCTCCACGCGGTAGACGGGATGGAGTTCCCACAGCGCGCGCAACGACGAGTTACAGCGCCCGTGCTTCGGATCGATCGTGTCGCGCCGGCGCGCCCGGTGATGGCCGTCGAAGAACGCGGCGCCGACGAGCTGCACGGCGATGGGCTGGGCCAGCACGCCGTTTTTCGACCGCCTCCGGTCGGCGACGAGGAGCCTCAGATCCGCCCGCGCCTGCCGGTACGCGCTGCCGAGCTTCCCCAGCGGGATCTCGGCCACGATGCACGAATCGGGCGGGCCATCCCGTCGCTCGGTCAGCTCGATGTGCCAGTCGCCGTCGTCCTTGGACGTTTCGAGGCGGCGGACCCAGCCGCGTACCCGATAGACGCCCAGCTCGCGCGCGGCACGCGGCGCGCACCAATCCCGGGCCGTGACTGCCGGCGCCTCCCAGCTCTGCAGCATCTCCGAAATCGACGCGGGCCGCGGCGTGACGGCGGCGAGCGTCGTGTCGATCTTCGCGCTCCAGCGGTAGCGCGGCTCGGCGCAGCCCTGCCGCTGGGGGGGTGGGGGTGGGCCGAGCCAGAGTGCGACGACGGTCAGGGCGGCAACGCGCCACATGTCCGGCCGGCTACGCGCGCCCAGCCGCAGGGAGGCGCATGAGCTCCTCCTGGACGCTCACGCGGGCGTCGCCCCCGACGCGGCGATAGTAACCGCCGTCCGGACCCAGTTCCCACGCGGTCGGGTCCGCCAGCTCCGTTTCGAGGATGCCCTCCAGCCGGGCGCGACAGCGGGGATCCAAGATCGGCGTCGCGACCTCGACGCGGCGGCGCAGGTTGCGGGGCCGCCAGTCGGCCGACCCGATGTAGTACTCGGGCTCACCGCCGTTGGCGAACGAGAAGATGCGCCCATGCTCGAGAAAGCGCCCCAAAATGCTGATCACGCGAATCCGGTCCGAGAGGCCCGGCACGCCCGGGCGTAAACAGCAGATGCCGCGGACCACGAGATCGATCTCCACGCCCGCCTGGGCGGCCCGATACAGCGCGCCGATCACGTCGGCGTCCGCCAGGCCGTTGAGCTTGGCACGGATCCGGCCGCCCCGTCCCGCGCGGGCGTGCTCCGCCTCGCGGTCGATGAGGGCGAGGACGCGCCCGAGCATCTGCTCGGGCGCCACGAGCAGCCGGCGGAAGGTCACCCGAGGAGGCCGCGACGACCCGCTCAACTCGTTGAACAGGTCGTTCAAGTCGGCGCCCAGCTCGGGGTGTGCCGTGAGCAATCCGAGGTCCGTGTAGACCGCCGCAGTCGCCGCGTTGTAGTTCCCCGTCCCGACGTGGGCGTAACTCCGGAGCGCGCCGCCTTCGCGCCGCACCACGAGACCGATCTTCGCGTGCGTCTTCACGTCCACCAGGCCGTACACCACGTGGATGCCGGCGCGCTCCAGCTTCTTGGCCCAGTCCACGTTGCGCTCTTCGTCGAAGCGCGCCTTCAGCTCGACGAACACAAAGACCTCTTTTCCCGCCGCCGCCGCCCGCACCAGGGCATCGGCGATCCGGGAGCGGCCGCCGGGTCGATATAGCGTCAGCTTGATCGCCGCCACGTCCGGGTCGTCGGCCGCTTCGTCGAAGAAGCGCTCCACCACGTCCGGAAACGAATCGTACGGGTGGTGCACCAGCACGTCGTGCTCGGCCACGACCTCGAATACCGACTGCGTCGGCTCGAGTACGCGCCGTCCGGAGTAGCGCGGATATTGGAGCTCTCCCCGGGGCAGGTCCGCGATCTCGCGGAGCGCCAGCGGGTCGAGCGGGCCCACCACGTCGAACAGATCGGCGTGGCCGAGCGTGCTGATGTGCGCCGCATCTTCGAACTGCAGCTCCCGCAGCAGGAGGCCGCGCACGTCGGGACGCATCCCCCGCTCTACTTCGACCCGCACGGCGAGCCCGTACGGCCGCCGCTTCGCTTCCTCCTCGATGACGTGCAGCAGATTCTCGGCGTGCCGCTCGTCCAGGTCGAGATCCCCACCGCGGGTGACGCGAAACGTGTACGCCGCCTCGATCGCGCGGCCCCGGTAGACGAGGTCCAGACACCCGCGGACCACCTCCTCGAGCGGCACCAGTCCACCGTCGTCGGGCAAGGGCACGAGCCGCGGCAAGTCGTCCGGCAGCTTCACGTACGCGAAGTGGACCGGCCCGGTCGCGGAGTCGCGCACCAGGGCGGCCAGCGAGAGCCGCAGGTTGGCCATAACCGGGAAGGGGTAGCCCGGCGCTCGCGTGATCGCCTGCGGCGTCAGCAGCGGAAACACCTGTTCCGTGAAATAGTCGCGCAGCCGCGCCCGCTCCGGCTCGCTCAAAGCGCTCCAACCCCGCACGCGGATGCCCTGGGCCCCGAGCGCGGGGAGGCACTGCCGCAGCCAGCAGGCCGCGTACCGCTCCAGCTGGGCCCGCAGCCGGATGACGATGGCATCGAGCTGCTCCCGCGCGGTAAGCCCGTCGTCGCTCAAGGCAGCGTCGTCCGTCTGGAGCGCCCGTTTGAGGGCCGCGACCCGCACCATGAAGAACTCGTCGAGGTTGGTGCGGAAGATGGACAGGAACCGGACGCGGGCGAGGAGCGGGAGCGAGGCGTCCTCCGCCAGGGCGAGCACACGGCCGTTGAAATCGAGCCAGCTGAGTTGGCTGTTCAGAAAGTGGTCGCGCCGGCCCAACGTGGACTCCTCGACCGCCGAGGCCCGCGGCTCGCGCAACCCGGCGATGGTCCACTCGCGCGTGATCACGCCCGGGGAGACGGCGTCCGCATCGCCCGGCTCGCCGTCCGGCCGCGGTCCGTTCGGCCATTCGGGCACGAGATCGGAGCGTGCGGCGACCGCGAGCGCCGCGAGCGTCCGCGGCTCGTGCAGCACCGGCGACCCGATCCGCTCCACGACCTCGGTCAGGGGCACCCACTGGATCTGCATGCCCGCGGGCACCGCCAGGCCCCCGCTGAGCCGCCGGACGAGCCAGACCTCCAGTAAGGGCCGGCCCGGTGCCGCGGCCACGGTGCCGAGCAGACGGACCTGGCCATCGGCGCTCCCGAACTCCGCGCGCAACACGAAGCGGCACCCCTCCTCGCCGCTGCCGCTCGCCACCGGGAGCGCCAGGCTGCCCCCGGTGTGTCGCAGCGCGATCTGGCTCTGCTCCAACGCCATCACCGCCACCTCGCGATTCTCCTGCACCGAGCGCGCCAACGCTTCGCTCAGGAGCGCCTCGTACAGTTTCTCGGCCCGCTCGCGCTTGCCGATCAACAGGGGACGCACGTCGTGGTCGTCGCGGAACGCGCGCGTCAACCGCACGAGCCCGGGCCAGCCGCGACGCAGCGTGCGGATCTTGAGCTCCTGGAACGTCCCGGCGAGCCCGCCGGCTCGCACCGTGACGATATCGTAGCACAGCTCGTAGACGGCGTTGCCGAACCAGCGGGGCCGGCTGCGGCGCCGCCGTCGCTCGGTCTCGAACTCGATCCGCGACGTCAACAGCTGGGGATCGATGAGCGCGCGCAGCCGACGGGCCGGGTCGGAGCTCCCCGCGAGCGCAGACGCTTCGTCGAGCTCCGCCACCTCGGCTTCGTACAGCTGGGGCGGTCCGACGTCCCCGGGCCCGGGCTCGACGCGCAGGGTCAACAATCGCCGATCGTCGAGCCGACTCCGGAAACGACAGGTGACGCCCCGGCGACGCAGCGTCCGGTCGGACGCGTCGAAGTAGACGTCCCGGTTGAACAGTGTCTCGACCGGCGCCGCCCGTAGCCCGGCCGGCAGCGCCGCCTGGACGAGGCGATTCAGCAGCTCGAGGCTCTTGACCTCCCCCCGATAGTCGCGCATCCCGCTCCTGCTCAGAATCCGAACCCGGCCCGCACGTACGCCCGGGTGCCCTCCACGCTGTGCGCGGCGGCGACGCTCAGGGTGTTGGTCCGGCTCAAGAACGCGACCCACAGGCCGCCGCCCACGGCCGCGTGCCACCGGTCCGACGTCTCCCCGGCGAGGTAGACCCGCCCTGCGTCGGCCAATCCGAACACGCCGAGCTCCTCGGGGACCAATACGAACAGTCTCGCCAGGCCCAGCCGCAGCTCAGCGTTCCCGTACAACGCGCCATCACCGGCGAAGCGGTGCTCCGAGAAGCCGCGCACGGTCGTGGCCCCCCCGATGTACGCCGCCTCTTGAAACGGATAGGTACCCCAGACCTTCTTCCCGGCGATCCGGAGCGCCAGCGTGGGCTGCAACGGGATTCGCGCCGTGAGGTAAGCCGCCGCTTCGCCGTGCGCTTCACCGAACGGCGCGGCCACGTCGTGCGCCGCGGGGTACCAGCTTCCGCCAAGCGCCAGCAGCGCGCCGCGACTGGGGGCGCGCGCCCGATCGCGGCCATCCACCCGGAACTGCGCCTGGGCGCCGACCTGCAGGAAATTTGCGCTCCCGTACGGGCGCACCGAATCGACGAAGCTTCCCGCCGTACGGGCGGTGTGCGCGAACTTGAAGACCGGCCCGACCGAGAACCGCGCCTGGCGGGACCGCGCGACGAGCGATGGAGCAATCAGATACTGCGCCTGACGAACCCGGTAAGCGTCGTCCGGCTTGCGCGCCACCGTCTCGTTGCCGAATCCGTAGAATCGCACCGACTCGATCCCGGAGGCTCGCAGTTCGAGGCCCGCGTCCAATCCCCATATCACATCGCGGAAGTCGCCGCTGAGCGTCCCCCGGAAGGCCTGCGCCGCCGCCGCGTAGCTTACGCCGAAGCCGAGCTGCGACTTGTAGGGATCCTGCCGGAAGCCGAACCACGTGCCGGTCTCCCCGACACCCGCCAGGACACCCAGGTCCGGAGCGAACGAGAGGCGCACGGCCGGCGTCCAGCGCGTGCCCCAGTCGCGCAGCTGCAATTTCAGGGGATCCTGCTGCGGGCCGCCTCGCGCGGTTCCGCGGTCGACCGACGAGCGTGGCCCGCTGATCACCCGCGCGGGGGTGTGGTCAACGTAAAAGAAGGTCCGCCCCGACCGCGTCGAATCGATGAGCGCGCTGTGCCCCGCCCCGGTGATGACCCGGACGGTGATGGCTCCACGCCCCGCTCCGCGCACGACGACGCGATCATCTCCGTCGTGCAGATACAGACGGACCTCGCTCGTCTCGCCCGGGTGGAACGTGCGCACGTAGTACCGCGTTCCGTCGCGCCGGGCCAGCTGCAGCGTGACCGATCCGTCGCCCTGGCGCTGTACATCGGCGACGTCGGCCTCATCGGTGGCCTGCACGTCCACCGCTCCGGCCAAGAGTGCGTAGTAGCGGTCCGCCACCTGCCGCAGGTCGTCCCGGCGCCGTTTGAGCGCCCGCGCCAGCCACGTCCCATTCCGCGCATAGTACTCGGGAGGCAGGCGATGCACCGCCCGGTCGATCACCGAGTCCGCCAGGCCGGCCCGGAGGGCCGCCGCCACCGAGTCCCACACGGGCTTCTCGAGATCGGTCAGCACGCGGCGATCCAGCGCTCGCCCGTTCCACGTCAGACCCACGAGGTCAGGGTAGCGATCGCCGAAGCCCACGATGTCGGGGTGGTAATAGCGCGCGATCCGTGGGAGCAGGCCGTCCAGCCGCGAAAACGCCTGGTCCCGGTCGCGCGGGATCGGCCGCCAGACGTGAATGGGGTCCTCGTCGAATCGGGCCCAGCGCCACTGGTCCGGGTGGCGGTCCCAGTCGCCGACGAGGACGTCGACCAGGCGCGCCGCGAGGAAGGCCCGCGAGTCCACACGATGGCGCGAGTCCGCCGTGAGACGGTCCCACACCTTCTGGGTGCTCGCGATCCGGTCGGCCCCCTCGAACCCAACGTCCTCTTCCGGATCGACGGTGGGGCGTTCCTCCAGGTGTCCGAGCATCCCCTTGAACACCGGAAACGAGTCGAGTCGCGGGTCGTCGGGCATCACCATGAGCCGGGGCTCGACATGGTGCACGCCCGCCGCACCCAACAGCGGGCCCACCACGAGCGCGCCCGCCGGATTCGTCGAGCTGGTTTGGTCCTCCAGAATGCGTTGGACGAACGTGGCTCGGAGCTCGGGCGGAATGGCGGCGGTGGGGTCCTTGTCCACCGAGCGAAAGATGTATACACGACCATCCGCCGCGCGGAGCCGCAGCGACTTCGTCTGGCGCCCGCCGCCGCGCTTGAGGGGAGTGAGGCCCCCGCCGGAGCGCGCCAGGTCCACAACGTCCACCTGCAGCGGCGTGGTCCACAGATCGCGATAGTGTGCGCCGAGCAGCCACCGATGCAGCCAGCCGGCGCGGTAGTGGGCACCGGCGGTCACCGTCACCGGGCGCACAGCGGCTGGTTCGGTCGCGCGGGCCGGCGCCTGTCCCGCCAGCGAGCGGCACCACGCGGCGAGGATCACCAGACCCCAACGGGCCGCCCGCGCACCCAGGTCGCAGGTCATGACGCCCCTACTCGTTCCCGAGCCCGCGCAACGAGCGGTACTCGGCGGCGATCACATGCGGCGCGCCGCGCGCCTTCACGGCGTCGAGCAGCGGGCCCGGGGGCGCGTCCTTCGCGAGCCGCACCAGGTATTCGAGCGTGGACTTACCGTCGCCCGCGGGAAGCACCTCCCGAAGCTCCCAGCGCTTGGCGAGTTGATCGAGCACGGCTTCGACGGCCTGCTGCGCCGGCTCCAGCACGCTCGTGTGCACCAGCAGCAGGCTGTTGAAGAGCCGCTTCTTGCTCTTGGCGCGATCCTCGATGTAGCGACGCAGCCGGTCCGACGCCGCCGCGACCTTCTCGAATTCCTGCGGCGCCAGCGCCCGCAACAGCTCGGGGTCACCGATAACCTGGTATTCGCCCGTGTCCGCCCGCGGGCCCACAATGGCCTGGCCGAGCCGGAGCCGGCCGGTCAGCACCTGGTCCGCGTAGATGTTCCCGACGTTGAGCTTCCACAGGGAGAGCAGCGTGATGTTGAACATCAGGGACATCACGGCCGACACCACGGGAGCCAGGGCGACGCTGTTCTGCACCAGGATCAACGTGCCGGCGACCGTCATCGGCAGGACGATCACGGTCTGCACCACGGACTGATCGTAGCCCCGATGCTGCTTCGTGATCATGTAGACCCAGGCGACCGGCAGGACCAGCGCCAACGCCCCGAGCATCGAGAAGAACGTGATGAAGGCGAGGTTCGCCGAGCCAAGGCTGGCGACGCCCGGCGTGGTGGCGGCCTGTTCCAGCGCGTCCTTCCTGCCGCCCGTGCCGTGAATCGGGGAGAGTTTTTGGAACGCGTCGAACAGATCGACGATTTGTGGGAAGGCCCGGACCAGCAGCCCGACGGCGAGGCTCAGCACGACGTAATAGGCCGCCAACCGCACGAACGGGGACTGCCAGATCCGCGCCATATGCGCTCCTCGGCGGGGGCCGCACCCCCGTCCCGCAATACTACGCGTCGCGACGAGCCTCGGCCAGCGCCACGGTGAAAGTCGAACGGCCCCGGGAGGTCGTCCCGGGGCCGTGACGTCACACTGGGCGCGGACGGCGGGTTACTGCACCGTCACCGTGACGTGCATGCCGAGCGCGACGTGCGGCATGCAGTAGCCCTTGTAGACACCCGCCGGCGCCCCGGTAAACGAGACGTCGTATTTCTCGTTCGGCTGCGTCAGGAACGGACCGGTGAGATCCCCCATCGGGTTCGGCATGCCTTTCTTCAAGGCGTCCGCGGCACCCTTGGGAATCGAATCGGCGTAGAACGCCACGTTGTGCGGGCCGCCGGACACGTTGATGAAGCGCACCGTGCTGCCCGTCTTGATGGTGACCGTAGCCGGCTCGAACTTGGCCTGGGTGGTGCCGTTTCCAGTCATCTTCACCTCGACCACGACCGCCTCGGTCGCGGGCGCCGCCGGCGCGGCGGCGGCGTTCGCCATCCCTGGAACCGCCGCGGCTGCCTGGGACGTGTTGGGCTTGCTCCCGCCGCCGCAGGCGCCGGCGACAAGGGCGAGGAGCGTAGTGAGCGCAGTCAACCGCATTGCTGATGTCCTCCGGTACGATGGCTCTAGTGTCGCTTGTGAACGCGTTCACAATAACCGGGCCGCTCGCAAAACGGGAGACCTCCCAAACCCAGTCTACGGTTGCGCTTTCGCACAGCGACGACGACACTCCTCACCATGCCCAGCCCGACGCCACCGCAGATCTCTCCCCACGAGCTCGCGCAGCGCCTCGAACGCGGTGAGCCGTTGCAGCTGCTCGACATCCGCGCCAGCGAGCGCGTCGCGCAAGGCGCGGTCAGCTTCGGGCCGACGCTCGACTTCCGTGCCATCCCCGCCTCGCAGATGTACGCGCTTCCGCGGCTCGACCCGCTGGCGCTCGATCCTCGCCGGCCGGTCGCCGTGATGTGCGGACACGGGAACTCGAGCCGGCAGGCGACGCTGTTCCTGCGCGCGCAGGGCTTCGATGCGTACTCCGTCACGGGCGGGATGGCCGCCTGGGAGACGGTCTATTTGCCGCGGGTCCTCACCCCCACGCCGTCGGTGCAGCAGATCGTGCAGCTCGACCGCGTGGGCAAGGGCGCCCTCTCCTACGTGTTGGTGAGCGACGGCGACGCCCTCGTCGTCGACCCGGGCCGTCACGTCGACCGCTACGACGAGCTGCTGCGAGAGCTCGACGCCACACCCGCCGCCGTGGTCGACACGCACATGCATGCGGACTACTTGAGCGGAGCGCGCGCGGCCGCCGCGCGGTGGCAGGTCCCCTACTTCCTCCATCCCGACGACGCGCGCTCGCCCTACGACGGGAGTGAAGGCCGTTTCACCTACCAACCGGTCACGCCCGGTGACACCATCGCCGTCGGCCGCGCCACGGTGCGCGTGGAGCACGTGCCCGGACACACGCTGGGCAGTATCGCGCTCCTGGTGGACGACTCACTCGCCCTCACCGGGGACTTTCTCTTCGTGCAGTCGGTCGGCCGGCCGGACCTGGGCGGACAGGCGGATGCGTGGGCGCGGCTCCAATGGCACAGTCTCACCCGCGTGCGGGCAGCGTGGCCGGGAGATCGGCTCGTGCTCCCCGCCCACTATGCCGGTGAGCGTGAACGCCGCGCCGACCGGGCCGTGGCGGCGCGGCTCGACGTCATCGCGGCGACCAACGCGGGCTTGGCGATCCGCGAGGAAGCTGCGTTCCTCCAATGGGTCTCCCACAACACACCGCCGCCGCCCGAGACCTACCGGACGATCAAGTTGGCGAATCTGGGATTGGTGGACGTGGCGGAGGCGGAGGCGGAGATCTTGGAGTTCGGGCCGAATCAGTGCGCGGTGAAATAGCCGCGAGTCGCAAGGCGTAAGCCGTAAGACTTGCGACTTCCGACTTGCGGCTCGCGACTATTCTACCGGCGCCTGCAGCACCACGTAAGTCCAGTCCGTTCCGCCGAGCGTCTGCAACCCGAATGGCACGCCCGCGGGAATGTGCACCAGGTCGTTCGCCGCCACCTCGATGCGGTCCCCATCGAGCAGCATCACGCCACGGCCCGAGAGCGTGAAGATCAGAATCCCGGACTCGTCCTCCATCGAGATCGGCACCACGGCGCCCGGCTGCATGACCATGTGCGCGAAGCTGCAACCGGTGAGCATGCCCGGCAGATTGAGAACGGTATGGCGGCGTAAGTCCTCCGCCGTGGTGGGCAGCTTGGTGAGGCGGCGGTAAGTGTAGCGCGGCACGAGTCCCCATCCCTAGGGCGCTGCGATCTTACGGCCGACAACGAGCGCGCTCCAAAATTGTGCGCCAAGGCCCCCACCGCAACCCCTTAGCGCGCCGCACGGTACCCCCCACCCTCATCTCCTCGTCCGGCCGGCTGTGCAACCCGTTTCCCGGCAAGCGTCTCTCATGGCGTCCCTCACAGGAACCAGTCCCATGCTGTCCCTGAAACGCCTCCCCGGGCTCGCCGCAGTGCTGTGCGCGATCGCCCGACCCGCTTTCGCCCAAGGCTGGATCGAGCCGGTGCGGCCGCTGCCGCGCGGCGCGATCGAAAAGATCCGCAGCGCCGTGCAAGTCGCCGTCGCCGGCCACATCGCGCGCGTCACCGTGGAAGAATGGTTCCGGAACTCGGGGCCCGTAATGGACGAAGGGAGTTACCTCTATCCCCTTCCGGGCGAGACCGTGTTCAGCGACTTCTCGCTGTGGCAGGGAGACCGCGAGCTCAAGGGGGAGCCGATGGACGCCGCGCAGGCACGGTCGATCTACGAGGAGATCGTGCGGCGCAAGCGCGACCCGGCGCTCATCGAGCTGGCCGGTCACGGCCTGTTGCGCGCCCGCGTGTTTCCCATCGCTCCGGGCGAGATGCGCAAGATCACGCTGCGCTACACGCAGGTGCTCGATCGGGTGGGCGACGCGTTGCGATTCCGCTACGCGGCGGGCAGGACGGCCGCCTCCCGCAGCTTCCGGCTCCAGGTGGACAGCGCCGCCCGCATAGGCGATCCGTACTCGCCCACGCACCGGCTGACCGTGAGTCACAGCGGCGATCGCCTGGAGCTCGCCCTGGCCGACACGACCACGGGCGGCGACCTCGAGCTGCTCCTGCCGCTCGCGCATGGGCTGGTCGGCATGTCGCTCCTCACCCAGCAATCCGCCGGGGAGGACGGGTCCTTCATGTTGCTGCTGGCACCGGGCCGCGCCGCGGAGGCGGGAGAGCCGGTGCGGCGCGATGTCGTCGCCGTGCTCGACGTGTCCGGATCGATGTCGGGCGACAAGCTCGACCAGGCGAAGGCGGCGCTGGTGCAGCTGCTCGGCGGCCTGCGCCGCGGCGATCGGTTCCGCGTCGTCACGTTCGGAAGCGGGGTGCGGCGCTACGCCGCCGGGTGGACCGACGCGTCGGCCGACGACGTCCGCGCGGCACAGGACTGGGTGCGCCAGCTCGAGACCGGCGGGGGCACCAACATCGCCGGGGCACTCACCGAAGCCCTCGCCGAGCCGCCGCGCGAGGGCGCCCTCGGCGTCGTCGTATTCCTGACAGACGGAATGCCCACGGTGGGCGAGACCGATCCCGAGCGCCTCGCCGACCAGGCGGAGCGGAGCCGCGGTCCGTTTCGCGTCTTTGCCTTCGGAATCGGGTACGACGTGAATACGTACCTGCTGGACCGCCTCACCGACCGCGCCCGTGGGGTCACCGAATACATCCGGCCGGGGGGGGACATCGAGCAAACAGTGGGAGCGCTCGCGGCGAAGATCTCGAGCCCGGTGCTCACCGACCTCGCGCTGCGGGGCGACGGCATCGAATTCTACGATCTGCAGCCGGAGCGCCTGCCCGACCTGTTCGCGGGCGACGAGCTGGTGCTGTTCGGACGATACCGGGGGGTTCGGGAGACGGGAGACCCTAAAGGACGCCCTGACGGGCGCGGGAGGCGGGAGCGGGTCGTGACAGTGACGGGGCGGAGAAACGGTCGGGAAGAACGATTCATGACAGAGGCAGCATTCGAGGTCGAACACACCGGGCTCGACTACATCCCGCAGCTCTGGGCGGCGCGAAAGGCGGGCGCCCTGTCACGCGAGCTCCGGCTCCACGGGCCGAACTCCGAGCTCGTGAGCGAGCTGAAGCGACTGGCGCTGCGTTACGGCATCCTCACGGAGTACACGTCGTACCTGGTGCAGGAGCCGAACCAGGTGGTGGTGCGGCCTCTGTTCGATCGCGTCTCGCCCCCCGCCCCCGCCCCCGCTCCCGCGCCGCGCGATCAGGCGGGTGCCGATGCCGTCCAGCGCTCCCGCGCCGAGAAGGCGCTCGCCGGCTCGGCTCAACTCAGCGCCGTGACAGTAACGGGGTACGCTCTGGCCGACTCCGTGGCGAGGAGCTCCGCTGAAGCCGGCGGCACCCAGCGCGTCGGAGGCCGACTGTTCGTTTGGCGCGACAGCACGTGGACGGATGTCGCGCACGGGGATTCCTTGCGGGTGGTAGAGGTCGCGGCATTCAGCGACGCGTACTTCGCGCTGCTACGCGCGATCCCCGAGCTGACGAAACCGGCGACGCTCGAACCGGCGGTGTTGGTAGCGGGACGGCGAGTGAGCATCAAGATTGGGACGGGGGGGAGAACCGCATGGGAGCAGGGGGAGCTGGCGAGGCTGGTGAAGGAGTTTCGGGGGTGAGACAAACGCGGAAGTCGGAACGCGGAACGCGGAACAGTAGGGCGAGGTTCGTGGGGCCGGATTCGTCTGCTCCGCGTTCCCAGTTCCGCGTTCCGCGTTGAATTCGATGCCCGAAGATCTGGCGGATGTCTACCGCACCACCTACCGCGCACTCGTGCGCTTCCTGTACCGCAAGGTCTGGAGCGCCGAGCGGGCGGAGGACCTGGCGCAGGAAGCGTTCGCGCGGGCGCTCGTGCACAAACCGGAGAACACGCGGGGGTGGTTATTCGTGGTGGCGGCCAACATGGCGCGGGACGAGGCCCGCCGCGCGGCGCGAGAGCGACGCCATTTGACGCTCCTCAAGAGCGAGCCGCCGCCGAGCGCCGACCCGTCGGACGAGGCGCTGCACAGCGAAAGCGACCGCTCGCAGGTGTGCGCCGCCCTGGAGCAGCTCACGCCGCGCGACCGCGAAGTGCTGCTGCTGTGGGATGCGGGATTGTCGTACGACGAGATCGCGGCGCAGACCGGACTGGCGCGGGGCGCCATCGGCACGACCCTCGCCCGAGCCCGGCGCCGCCTGGTGGAAGCATTCGAAGCGAGAAAGACGGGTGAACATGTCGCACGTGGATGACGGCACACTGCACAGCTATCTCGACGGCGAGCTCCCGCCAAGCGAGGCGCGCGACCTGGAAGGGCACGTGGCGCAGTGCCGCGAGTGCCGCGTCCGCCTGGACGAGGAGCGGGCGCTGATCGCGCGGGCGGATGAGCTGCTCGGACTCGCCGCGCCCCCGGACCGCGCGATCCCGCCGTTCCGCCCGGGCGACCGCGTACCCCCGGTCCAGCTATGGTGGCGCCTGCGAGTGCCGCTCGCGTGGGCGGCGACGGTAGTGCTGGCACTCGGCGCCGGTCTGTATCTCGGGTCGATCAGTCTGTCGAGGCGGCTCGCGACACCGACGGCACTCACCACGCCCGGCGCGACGGAGACCGTCGCCGCGCCCTCAGCGGCGCCGACCAACATGGCAGCGACACGCAACGCGCCGGAGCCGCCCCCGCCCCCAGGCCTGCCGCCGCCCGCATGGTCGGGCCATACGCCGTGTCCGGGCCGCCGCTTACGCTCGACAGCGCTCGCGCGCTCATCGACACCGATCCGTACGCCGTGCCCGACCTTCCGGTCCGCGGCATCTACCGGGCCCGCATGATCGGCTACTCGGCGGTGGTGGTGGTCGAGCAAGGGCTCGACTCGAGCACGGCCATCGACGTGATCACCGGACGCTCCAGCCCACACGCCCTCGACGCCATTGTCGTCAGTGGGGCGGCGCGACCGGATAGCGTGAGTCGCTCCGAGCGAGCGCGGTTGGAAAGGGCGCGGGCAGACTCGATCGCGGCACCGCCGCGGGCCCAGGCACGGCCGGCGCCGGCGCGCGGCGCATTGGCGGATCGGTCCACCGCGGCGCTCGTGGTCGAGGTGCGGGGTCCTCTCTCTGCAGATTCGCTCGCCGCGTTGCAACGACGGCTCGCGCCGCTCCGGCCCTAGCCGAGGCTCACTGCACCACGATCGTACCGCGCATGCCTTGCGCAACGTGAAGAGTGCAGTGGTATTGATAGGTCCCGACCTGCAGCGTCGCCGTATATGTGCCCGAGCCCATCGTAGCAGAGGGGGCCGGCAGTGTGCCCGGTCCCGTGTCCCAGGTCACGTTGTGGGTACCTGACGCCCAGTTGAACGTGACTTGACCGGCGGGGATCGTGTCGGGCGTGGGCGAGAAGACGTTGCTCGCGACGGAGATGGTCGTGCTGTGGCCGCCGCCACTCGGCGATGTCGAGCTCTTGCACGCCGCCACGAACGCCATACCTGCCGCCAACAAGAGAAGCTGCGAACGCATGAAACCTCCGGGTGACCAAGGGAGCGGGCCGACGGACTCTATCGCACGCTCCTGCTACCCTTAGAAACTCCGGAAGAGCCCGGCTTAGTGGGCCTCCCGCTCCAGCGTGTCGGCCGCCAGGCGCGGCGAGATCA
>WNGO01000555.1_pt1 | contig 23098 bp, 26 predicted proteins | sample 5400511 | NCBI WGS metagenome assembly WNGO01 (sample SAMN13153380, study PRJNA577476) | soil metagenome | isolation source: 20 cm soil or saprolite under Garry oak tree replicate 2 | place: USA:California | collected 2016-06-15 | reverse complement strand
GATCGATATGCGCGAATTGAAGCTGCATACGGTGCTCGCCGCGCTGACGGCCTGGGGAATCGCGGACCGCGCCGAACCACTCGGGAAACGCCTTTCGCGCGCGGAACTCGATGTTCTCGTGAAAGAAACCGGCCTCGACCAGCAGCTCAAGTTGCTTGGTTATTGGAACGCGTGGCAGAGCGGCGCGCGAGGACGGAGACCGTAGACCCAACATCCGGTTCTCGCGACAGTTCCGCGTGACAGGCGTCTGTTAAGGCGCATCGCGTATACCCCAGGGACCTTCCCGGTATACTGGAAGTGTGAGCAGCGCTACGAAAGAGCCGAACAGAATTGAGCGCCGATCCATTCTGGCGGTGGATTATGGGCGCGCGAGGATTGGAATTGCTCTCGCGGACGCGGAGACCCGGATGGCGCAGCCGCTGATGACCATGGAGCGCATCAATCGAAATGAGGACATGCGGCGGCTGCGTGAATTGGTGCGTGGTCACGACGTAAAGCAGATCGTGGTGGGTTCGCCACTGCGGCTGGATGGCACGCGCGGCGAAATGGCCGAAGAAGCGGAGCGCTTTGCGCAGCGCGTGCGGAAACAGATTGGCGTGCCGGTGGAGATGGTGGACGAAAGGCTGACGAGCTGGGAAGCCGAGCGCTTGCTCGAAGAAGTTCAGGGAAGATTTATCCGCCATGAAAAACTGACCGGCAGTAACAAACGGCAGAATGTGCAGGCCAAGATGACCGTGGATGCCGTGGCGGCTGCCGTTATTTTGAAAGAGTACCTGGATCGACAGGGGTAGACGGCCGAGAAGGCTTGAGCATCACAAGAAACCGAATCTGTGAGGCTAAATTGAAGTTTTTGCTCGCTTTATTGCTCTTGATTTTGCTGATTGGCGGAGGGGCTGCGGCCTGGATGTGGTATGGAATGACGAAACCGTACCAGGGCTTTGCGGCGGAAGGCGTCTTCGTCGATGTGCCGCGCGGGACTTCGAGTCGGCATGTGGCGTACCTGCTGAAAACAAATGGCGTGGTTCGCAGCGCTCTGGCATTGGAGATCTATGCGCGGCGGCATCCGAAGCGCACGCTGCTGGCCGGCGAATACTTTTTTGATCATGCCATGACAGGCCGCGAAGTCTTCTGGAAGCTCGCCAACGGCCAGGTCTACCACCAGCCGTTCACGGTGCGCGAAGGCGAAACAATGTTCGACATTGCCCGCGAACTCGAAGCAGGAAAGTTCATGCGCGTGGGCGATTTTCTCTATGCCGCCGGCGATCCGGCGCTGATTCGCGATCTTGCGCCGGGCGCTCAGACGCTCGAAGGTTTCCTGTTTCCGGCCACTTATGAACTTCCCCGGCACCCAGCAGCCAGCGAACTGATCGCAGAAATGGTGCACAAGTTCAAAGAGGAGTGGAAGCGTATGGACTTGCCAGTGGCGCGTGGACCGACCGAAGAGGGCAACCACAGGTCCGTCAACAGGATCGTGACCCTGGCGTCGCTCGTTGAGAGGGAGACGCCAAAGCCGGAAGAACGGCCACTGGTGGCTGGTGCATTTGAAAACCGATTGCGCAAAGGCATGCGGCTGCAGTGCGATCCGACGGTAATCTATGGACTGGAGCGGCTCGGAAAACACCCAGGAACGCTAACGGGGAAGGACCTCGGTTTCGATTCTCCGTACAACACATATGAGCATGGCGGGCTTCCTCCCGGGCCAATTGGAAATCCCGGGGAAGCTTCGTTGCGCGCCGCGCTCCAGCCGGCGCAGACGAATTACCTTTATTTCGTGGCCAACACCCAGGGAGGGCATTTTTTTGGCGCCACCCTGGCGGAACACAACAAGAATGTGGTGAAGTACCGTCGGCTGCTGGCCGGTCTTCCGGCGGATCCGCCGCCGCAACCACCTCCGCCCAGTCCGAAGAAGAAACAAGGCAAGCAACACCGAGGCACAGCACGATGACTGAAGATTTGAAAACGAAGAAGGCACTGATTTTGGAGACCGCGCGGGAGATCAAGGTACAGCAATGGACGCCGGCGGAGATCGATCAATTGCGGCGGCGGCTCCTGGCGGAGCACGGCGAGGCCGGCAAAACGGGAATGGAATACATTGCTGACGTGCTGAAAGACGCGGGACAAAAAGTAATGATTAACCAGCAGGAAGAAGCCGAGGACCAGTACGAGGAAGAATTCGAGGATCTGCTGCACTTCAAGACGCTGGAAGATGCTGAGGTCAGCATCATGCGACTGGATGAATTGATGCGCAAGTTTCGCGGGCAAGACGAACACGCGGCGGTGGAGCGCGTTTTGAACGTAGCGCGGCTCGGTAAGCGGCGCGCGGAGATGATCTCGCGCAACAACAAGGTGGAAGCTCACAAGCGCGCCGAAAAAGTAGAGATCGCCAGCTGGTTCCGTATCTGGCTGGACACCCCGGATGCCTTCTTCGACTGGCTGGACGTTCGGAAGCAGTCGCCGGAATTTCGCTCCAAGTTTCCACAACTGGAGACTGAAGAATGAGCACGCCGGGAACGGCGGCGCCAGGAAACGGTGCGCTGGAATTGCCGCCCTTTTCTCTGGATGTGCAGGCGCTGGACCTCGGTGGCGATATCAAAGCGGTGGCACTCGAACTAGTCGAAACTGAAAACCGCGAGCCGGTACGAGGCAGGGACGCGGCAGAGATCTGGTCGGCGGTCTTTCCTGCCCTTGCGGGGAACGAATCGTACGCCGTGGATTTTTTCAGCCACATCGAGAGGGTAAGAGAGTTTTGCAAGACGCGCGAAATCGCGTTGCGCGATGCGGCGGAGCGCTGTGTCGTGCTGCCGCAGCCCAATCAAGAGCAGTTGCAGCAGATCTTTGAACGACTGGAAGGCGAGACATTCGGCATTAGAGCAGGCCGGGCGGCGCAATCCGCCGATGCGGCACTCGAAGGCAACTTGTCAAAGTGGGGGTTAAACGCCTATCAGCCAGTCTACGCCGGCTACACGTTCTGCGCCATTTGCGAGCCGGAAGACGGCTGGGTGACGTTGCTGAGCGAGTCGCTCTGGCCCAGCGAAGTCATCCGGCGGGTGCGGCCGGCAGTTGAGCGATTTGACATCCACATTGCGCGGCCCAATTAAACGACTCCCTGGCCGTGACCCGCATGGATTGACCGGCATCCGAGTGGTTGCTAGATTGCTTCATTTGAACGAGTGAGAACGGAACTGATCGATGCGACGTGTGAAAACATGCCTGGTCCTGGCGACACTGGCGGCTAATTCCTGCGGCTGTGGTAGCAGAAATGGCGTAAAGGGCCACACCGAACTAACTCCGTCGCAGAGGTCAGTCGCGAAGGATGCCACGCGTGAGGAACTCTTCGAAGCATACAATCTGATCGCGCGCAGCACAAAAACGCTGAACGCCACCGTTGAGTTGAAGCCGACAGCGGGGTCAAAGTATAGCGGGTTGATCGACGAGTACCATGAGGTTAAGGCCTTTATTCTGGCGGTGCGGCCGGCGGAGATTCGCGTGATCGGGCAGGCGCCAGTGATCGGAACCACGGTGTTTGATATGGCCAGTGATGGCGAAACGTTTCGGGTTTCGATTCCGCCGAAGAAAAAGTTCCTGGTTGGACCGGTGGCTGTCGAGCGCTCCAGCAGCAAGCCGATCGAGAATTTACGGCCGCAGCATCTGCTGGATGCGCTGCTCTGGCCGGAAATTCGAAAGGAAGAATCTGTGACTTTGCGCGAGTACAACGAGGAGAACGCCAGGTATTACATATTGACAGTTCTTCGCGGCGGCTATCAGGTCGAAGTGTTGCGGGAAATCTGGTTTGACCGCTCGGAGCTGCAGGTATCCCGCATGCTGACTTTCGGGCCGAAAGGTGTTCTACTTTCCGATGTTCGCCTCGGTGACTGGCAACCTTCAGATGCCGCGACGTCATCAACTGCCGCGGCCTTGTTTCCGCGCGCGATTCGAATCGAAAGACCGCACGACGACTACAAGCTCGACTTGCGGGTCACCAAGGTCATCATGAATGAAGAGATTCCGGCCGAGCGATTCAAACTCGAGCAACCGGCGGGGGCGGAATTGGTGCCTGTTGGAAAAGCCCCGGAGTCCAAGTAACCATGATGGGGGAGCTGATCGCCCGCAACCTCCTGCACCGGCCGCTGCGCACGCTGATCGGAGCAATGGGGATCGCGGTGGAAGTTGCGCTGGTCGTCCTAATCGTCGGGCTGACCAGCGGGCTGCTGACTGAGACGGCTAGGCGCATTGAAGGCATTGGAGCGGACATCATGCTGCAGCCGCCATCCGCGTCTTTCCTGTTCGCCTTTGGCAGCGCGCCCATGCCCATCAAAATCGGCGACCGGCTTGCGGAATTGAAGTACGTGCAATCCGTTGCTCCCGTGCTTTTCCAGTTTAATACGTCGGGCGTCGAAATCGTTTACGGAATTGAACAAGAGAGTTTTCGAGCCGTCTCCGGCGGATTTGTGTTCCTTCAGGGACACGACCTGGAAGGACCCGACGACATTCTAGTGGACGACATTGCGGCGAAAATGAAAAACATACAGCCGGGGCAGACTTACCGCATCTTCGATCACGATTGGCGTGTCGCGGGAATCGTCGAGCATGGAAAAGGATCCCGACTATTTGTTCCCCTCGCAACCCTTCAGGAACTGGTGGGCGCGCGGAATAAGGCCACCATTTTCTTTATAAAGTGCACGCGGCCCGAACATACCGAGGACGTCATGGAAAATATGCGTCACGTGCTTCCTGGCTACACTGTGCGGCCGCTCAAAGACTATCTCTCGCTGATGACCTCGACGAATATCCCGGGCCTCGAGGCCTTCATTAACGCCATGATCTTGCTGGCCATCTCCATAGGGTTACTGGTCATTTTTCTCACTATGTACACCACGGTGACCGAACGCACCAAGGACATCGGCGTTCTGAAATCGCTCGGCGCAAATCACTGGTTCGTCATTCGGGCGCTGCTCTCGGAATCCGCGGCGCTTTGCACCCTGGGAATCGTGGCAGGCATCGGTCTGAGCTATCTGGTGCGAGCCGGTTTTATCTGGAAGTTTCCGACGCTGACCATTAACATCACGTCGGGATGGATTCTTCGCGCGGCCGGCATTGCATTCCTGGGCGCGCTGTTTGGCGCGAGCTATCCAGCATGGCTGGCCAGCCGCAAAGATGCGGTTGAAGCATTGTCATTCGACTAGGACACACGGGCGCGGAGTGCGCCGAGAACGCAGCGGACACCAAGAAGAGAGGAAAGGGCCGCGAAACAAGCGGCATGCCTAGGCACGAATGGGAATCGCAGCTACAATACCTGAACCTGCCGAAGGGCTGATTTTCCAGGGAAAAAAGAACGTGGAGCCGATACTCAGGACAGAGAATCTGTGGAAGCTTTACCGCGCGGGCAAGGTGGAAGTGCCCGCCTTGCGCGGCGTGAATTTCGAGGTCCAGCCTGGCGAATCAGTCGCGGTGATGGGGCCCTCGGGATGCGGCAAGTCTTCCTTGCTGTATGTGATCGGCGGCCTGGCGCAAGCCTCCCGGGGAAAGGTTCTGGTTGACGGGAATGACCTCACCGAGTTGAACGACGCCGCGCGCACCAAATTGCGCCGCCACAAAATCGGCTTCGTCTTCCAGCGATTCAATCTGCTCCCCACGCTAACGGCCAAAGGGAATATCGCCATCGCGCAGTTTATTCATGGCGACGGATTCGACCCGCACCGCTTCGATGTGGTGACGCAGATGCTCGGTCTGGCAGGGCGTTTGCACCACAAACCCTCGGAACTTTCCGGCGGCGAGCAGCAGCGCGTAGCCATCGCGCGGGCGATCATCAATGAGCCGAAGATTCTCCTCGCGGACGAGCCCACAGGAAACCTGGATTCGAAAAATTCGGAAATCGTGCTGCAGATGCTGCGGCAGCTGAACAAGGATCTGGGCCAGACCATCGTAATGATCACGCACAACCCGGAAGCAACAACGTATTTCGACCGCGTGGCGCACATGCGCGATGGGGTTATCGTCGACGGCGTGCCTGCGGATTGACATGGCAAGCCTTGGCCAAATTCTTGCCCGGACGTTTTTCTGGTCCTACGAGCGCGGCACGTGGCAATATGACGTCGCGGTAGCCCTGATTCTGGTCTTCGTGCTTCTCACGCCTCGGAACTGGTTCCGCGATAAACCGCAAAGCGGAGCGCCGGTCACACCGGGGCAGGTCCAATTTCTTTCGAAAGAGGGAAACCGGCTGACCTATCGCGTGGATGCCCGCATCCTGGCCCCGCCGACAAGGCTCGCTCTTCAAAACGACCTGCACACCGCGTTGCAGGAGGCGCTGCCCGAACTGCACAGCGGAAACTTCTCGGTCGCCAAAATCGAACCACTGCGCGATGACCAGGGCACGGTGATTGCCTACCAGGTCGACATTCACCGTTAGCGCCGTTCTGACCGGGGGCAACACCTTGCTTCCGGGTATCCTTGAGGCGCGCTCGCGCATCTCTTTGTATATGTTAGGATTGCGAAGGTTTGTCTGAACTGCCGCATCTCTACAGGATAGAGGTTACGTTTGAGACGTCCACCTTGTCTTCTTTTCGCGATGCTTAGTCTGTGCTGCTCTCTAAGCGGGCTTCGAACGCTGGCCGCGCAGACTACCGCAAATTGGACCATCGAAGGCATCCTGGGCATGATGGACAAATCCGCGCAGGATTTTCGCACGCTGACGGCCGACATTGAACACATCAAGTACACGGCAGTAGTGAAAGACACTTCCACGGAAACGGGCCACATTTTCGTGCGGCGCGACGAAAAGATGCGTATCGAAATCGCGAAACCTGATTTGCGCACCATTCTGCGAACCGGCGATTCTCTCTTCGTCTACAACCCGAAGATCAATCGAGTGGAAGAATTCGACCTCGGCAAGAACCGTTCGATGGTCGATCAATACGTTCTTCTTGGCTTTGGAACAAAGAGCGACAATATCAGGAAAAGTTATTTGGTTTCTGTCGTTGGCGAAGAAGAGCTGGATCACAAGAAGACAGTGGTTCTGGAGTTGACACCCAAATCAGACCAGATCCGCAACCAGATCATCAAGATTCAGATGTGGATTGATGAGGCTTCCTGGCTGCCGATTCAGCAAAAGTTTTTTGAGGCTGGCTCGGGCGACTACTTTTTGTTTCATTACATCAACGCCATGAAAAACCTGAAAATCGGCGATGGAAAATTTAAGCAAGATTGGCCGAAGAGTGTCAGCCGCGTGAAACCTCACGCGTAGTTTCCTGCGCTTCAGATTCACTGTTCTCACATTTTTTGTGGGGGGTCAGTCCCCGGCGGAGCGCTCCTGCGCCAGCAACTGTTCTTTTCGAGCGAGCCCCCAACGATAACCGGCCATGGTACCGTCCTCGCGAATGACGCGGTGGCACGGTACCACGATGGACACGGGATTCGTGGCGCAAGCTCTAGCAACGGCCCGAACGGCCTTGGGCTTGCCGAGGGACTGTGCGACTTGCGAGTACGTGCGCGTCTTGCCACGCGGAATCCGCTGCAGTTCCCGCCAAACACGGCGCTGGAACGCCGTCGCCTGCAGGTCAAGGGGGAGTTCCAATCGAGGCTGTTTGCCTTCGATGCGCAGCACGATTTCCCGCACCCAGCGCTGGAACGAATCCGTGGCGGGCGCAATTTCCGCCCGCGGATATTCTTCACGCAGTTCGGCGATCATGGTGTTCTCCGCATCGCCGAGATAAACGGCCGACACTCCCCGCTCGGTCGCAGCCACCAAAATCTTCCCCAGCGGCGATTTCGCAATGGTGTATCCGATCTTCATACCCAGTCCTCCCTTTCGATAAGTGGCTGGCGTCATGCCCAGCTGTGCATTGCTACGCTCGTAGACGCGGCTGGATGATCCATACCCTGTTTCGTAGAGTGCATCGGCAATGCTCTGGCCCGCGCGGAGCATTGCTTTGAACCGCTTGATACGCAACGCTTCGACAAGCTCGCGCGGCTTCAGTCCGGTCACCTGCAGGAAAGCGCGCCGCAGGGTGCCTTGCGTGGTCCCCAGCGTCCTGGCTAGGCCTCCCAAACGAACACCCTCTTCGGAAGACGCGGCGAGATGACCGGCGGCGCGTTGCACTAACGCAACTGGACCGGAAATCTCATTCGGTCGGCAACGCAAGCAAGGCCGGTAACCTTGCGTTTCCGCCTCTTCGCGCGTGCGGAAGAAAGTGACATTGCGCCGGAGCGGCCGGCGCGCCGGGCACGAAGGCCGACAATAAATGTGAGTCGAGCGCACGGCAAGCACGAAGCTTCCATCGGCCCGGGAGTCGCGTGCCAGCGTGGCCCGCCAGTACCGCGCGGCTGCGTGTGCCGAGATGTTCTGTACGAATTTGGTTTGTGCGTGACTCATGTTCAATACGCCAAAAGTAACGCAGCCTGAAAAGGAAATCTATCCGCAATCGTGCGGCAAAGTGAAGAAGGCAAAATCCATCGAAAAGGTGGAACGATCAGACTTCCCCCGGGGCAGGAACCCGATCCCCGACTGGCGCAGGGGTCCGATGCGGCGCGGTGATCACCAGAATGACCGCCGTAAGGATGACCGCAGCGGCAATGACGGTACGCAGCGTGATGGTCTCGCCGAGGAGCAGCCAGCCCAGGAACAGCGCCACGACGGGATTCACAAACGCATACGTTGCCACGCGCGCCGCAGTGCTCTGGTGAAGAATGTAGATGTACGCGCTAAAGCCAATGCCCGACCCGAACACCATGAGATAGGCGAGCGCAAGCCAAGAGCGGAGCGAGATCGCGCCAAGATGTAGCCCGTGGAATTCTCCGGCGAACAGCCCGGCGATCAATAGAATTGCTCCCCCCGCGAGGCTTTGCATGGCCACCCCCAGCATCGGCGAACTGGGCATCCCACCGTGTTTGGAATAGAGCGAACCACACGCCCAGGCCAGGGAGGCGACCACCAGCACCGCACCTCCCCGTGGATCGACGCGCTCTGCACCTCCAAGATGCGCAGGCCCTACCAGCAGCGTGAGCCCGGCAAATCCCATCAGAAGCCCTATTCCCACCCTGGGCGCAGGCCTGAGGCCATCAGGGCGGAGCCAGTCCACAATCACCAGCCAGAGCGATACCGTGGCCACCAGGAGCGCCGCGATGCCCGAGGGCACGGTCTGTTCCGCCCAACTGACCCCGCCATTGCCAACGAACAGCAGCAGAGTGCCGGCAACGACGGCTGTGCGCCAGTTTGCGGCAGTCGGCCTGATCCCGGTCTTCGCACGCAGGACCGGGTAGAGAAACAGGCCCACGATCAGGTGGCGGAGTCCCGCCAGGATCAGCGGTGGAAACGATTCGATCCCGATGCGGATCGCCAAATAGGTCGAGCCCCAGACGACGTAGACGGCAGCAAAAGCCATCAGCACCAGAGTCGCCGTTCGGGCGGGAGTGTAAGGCAGGGGCGCGGGAGTCCCCACGGTCTGTTGCGTTTCTACTGTCGTCGTAGACATGTTTTCTTACCAAGACCTGCACTTCCTTGAATAGCGGCGAATGGCCGACGTGTCGAGCACCATATTGGTAGCGGGTGCTGCCAAGGGATCCACAGAATGTTGTGGGTAAGCTTCAGTACCATTACGAAGTATTTGAGGTTAGGACACTTCCGGCGTTTTCCTCAGGTTGACGCTAAACACTTCTAGTGACATCTTAGCGTTCAACACCACACTGGTGCGGACCGGGGAATTCCAGAAAGTCAGTTTGGCGGTTCAGGTTGTTGGGCCGTTGCCAGCGACAGTGAAGGGGCGTCCTTGAGGGCTAGATGAGCGCGACGAAGCCCGCAACTGCATTTGAATTGTGGCTTGCCAAACCAACCGCGGAAACTCGCGACGCTGCTATGGTAGCGCAACCGCTCGCCCATGTCCCAGCGCTGCGCCTGGCCCCACTTCTGTGCCCCAGCCAGCCCCGACGTTTCCTCCGCGTGCCTACGCACGCCGTAGGCGTGCTTCCCGAACATCGGGAATATCCCCGCGCCACGCTGAACCTGCCGCTGCGTCTTCGCAGTACCGGTGGAATCCCCGAGGAATTGCCGATTACTCTGGTCACTCGCAACATCAGCTCAACGGGGGTCTATTTTCTCTGCCCCAGGCAGCTGTCGGTGGGCACCTCGATCGAGCTTGACATCGTGTTGGTAAGCAAGCCCTTGGGCCTCGGAAACGTGGTGGTTGCCACCATGGCGCATGTGTGCCGGGCAGAGGCCGCCGCTATGCCGGATTGGTATGGCATCGCCGCAACCTTCGACGATGTCCAGTTTGGCCGCGACGACTGCATTCCTTCCCGCTATCTCCAACCGTAGGCGCGCATTCCTTCAATTCCGAATTAGACTCCTGCAGCTGCTCCCGCCATCCGTATAGAGCCTCTTCAGAATTCGACCTCCGCGAATTTCTGCTACTCTGAGCAACGATGGCCGAGAATCGCAAACACAGTATTGAAGGAGTCCTGTTCGACTGGGATGGCACACTTATCAATTCCTACCACGCCGATACATCCGCGTACTTGGCGATGTTCAAGGAGATGGACATCGCTTGGGGGATCGCCGAGCTCGAGAAAAACTATTCGCCGAACTGGTATCAGGTCTATCGCGCTGCAGGGTTGCCGCGGAGGCGCTGGAAAGATGCAGACCGGGCGTGGCGTAGGCATTATGCAAAGCATCGGCCGAAGCTGATCGCCGGTGCGCGCCGGGTCCTGGCGAGATTGGGCCGCGCTCATAATCTTGGCCTGGTGACTAGCGGCGATCGCGATCGTGTCACTCATCAATTGCGCGAGTTCCGCTTGACGAAACTTTTCGCGGTGCGCGTTTACAGCGGAGATACCATGCGCAAGAAACCGCATCCCGACCCGCTGCGCCTGGCCTTGCGGCAGATGGAGCTGCATCCCTCCGCGTGCGTGTACGTAGGCGACGCACCACAGGACGTAGAGATGGCCAAGCGTGCTGGTGTGCGTGCGATTGGCGTGCTCGGTCCGTTCCCCACAGAAAAGCGTCTGCGCGCCGCCCACCCGGAGTTTCTGATCGGTTCGATCGAGGAATTGCCGGACGTACTGAAGCGATTACTCCGCTGATGTGCTGGCCCGGGTTTCTCACCACATAGGATCTCATCTGCTTCGCACCTTGTCACAAACATTCAGTTGAGATCTATAAGGGTTCGACTTCTTCGAACCCTTAGGACGACCGTGCTAGCAACGGTTGTTGTCAGAGTCCAGAGAGGGAGATGCGGTCCAGACTTCTTAGCGATCGTGCTTAGGGCTTCGGAGAAGTTGTAGGAGTCGACGGCGATGGCGTTTGCGGCGCGCTGGGAACGGGTTTGAAGTCCGTCCACTTGATAACGATGCGAACAGGAATCTCCAACCCCTTCAGATTCAGCGTGTCATCCGAGCGGGAATAGCTCGGGAACCAGTATTTCCCATCGACATTTTCGCGATAGGTTTCGAACAAAGTAAAGGGCAGATCCGCGATCGTGTGTACGTCGCCCTGATCGGTAACCCATTTTCCGTATGTTTTCACGACTTCCAGGTATTTCGCATCTACCCACACGATGCCATCGAAATAGGCCTTGATGCGTTCGACGACTCTTGGCTTGGCCTGAAAAATGTAGCAGTCGACTTCGTCCACCTGCTCTTTGCCCAGGTATTTGAGGTCGTATTTCGAGAGCTGGCTTGAAGTGAGGGGAAACGCGGGGATGCGCTGAAAGCTGTCGAGATCTTCCGCCCTGAGGAAGAGATGCTGAAGGGTGGAACGAGGCTTTTCGACTACCTTTTCAAACAGTTTCCCTTCCGCGTCGCGGCCTGGTTGAGTCACCAGCACAAATTCACCCGAAGGCTTCCCGTCCGCACCAAACTCCTGGATTCGAATCGTCTTCCGGTAGGTATAGCGTGTGCGCCAAAGGATGTACTGGTCTTCTTTTTGGGAAAAACTCTTGACGATTTCGGCCTCGGGGAGCGACGGCGGCGCTTCCGGTTCTGATTCATTTCCGATCCGCGTGACGTGATGCTCCGGCGGCGGAGCGACCGGCCCCTGCGGGGCATCCTGCGCGCGCAGCGGCGATCCGTGAATAGCGGCCAGAATAAGGATTACGATTGTGGGCAAAACAAATGAGACGCGTTTGTAGCACTTCAATAGTCTGGCCTGGCTCATAGGAAATTGGATGCGCGCCACTCATCTTGGGCCGCCTAACCCGCTTTGCCGAATCAAGAGTCTAGCGCACTCCGAGCCTGCTACCCTAGCAAGACGGACAGGATAGGACCGCCGAGGAAGAATCAAGAGCTCTCTGCTACAATTTTGACGATTCGTGAGCGACGCAAAACTAGCCAAGCGGTATTTCGTGTCGGGAATGGTCCAGGGCGTGGGCTTTCGTTATTACACGCAGGCTGCCGCGGAGAGACTGCGCGTCAGCGGTTTCGTCAGAAACCTCCATGACGGCCGCGTGGAAGTGTTTGCCATCGGTGAGCCGCAGCAGCACGCGGAATTTCGGGCCGCGCTGGAACGTGGACCACGGTTCTCCAGCATCAGCGAAGTCCAGGAAGAAGCCGCGGCTCCGGATCCGCGGTACGAAGGCAGATTTGTCATCAATCCCAACGCTTGAAATGCCCGAACAGACGTGAATCGAACAACGAGGAGACGTTCGAATGAACGATTTGAAGAAGCTGATCCGCGAGGTGCCCGACTACCCGAAGCCGGGCATTCTCTTTTACGACCTGACCACGCTGCTGAAAGACAAGCAGGGCTTTCACACGCTGATCGACCGGCTATGCGAACACTACCAGGGTCACACGGTTGACGTGGTAGCGGGGATCGAAGCGCGCGGCTTCATTTTTGCTCCTGTTTTGGCGTACCGGCTGGGCGCAGGGTTTGTTCCCATTCGAAAACCGAAGAAGCTCCCTGCCGAGACCGCGAGCGTCTCCTATGCCCTGGAATACGGCACGGACACGCTCGAAATCCACGAAGACGCCGTCAAACCTGGCCAGCGTGTGATCATTTGCGACGACCTGCTCGCCACCGGCGGCACGGCCGCCGCGACTGCCAAACTCATCCAGCAACTCGGCGGTACAGTCGAAGGAGCCGCCTTCGCCGTCGAACTCACTTTCCTCAACGGCCGCAGCAAACTGAACGGCGTCGATGTCTTCGCACTGATTCAGTACGACAAATAAGAAAGCGCAATGGCGATTCGGGCGCACACGGGAAGGCACTCACTTCCCTCGCGTGCGCGCGTTCCGCTGGCGAATAGCTTCGAAGAGCACGACCCCGGCCGCGACCGAAACGTTGAGAGATTTAATGGGGCCCGTGGTCGGAAGCGAAACAACGAAATCGCACCGCTTGCGCGTCAGCTCATGCAGGCCTTGGCCTTCGCTGCCGAGGACGATTCCCACCGGCGACGTGTAGTCCACTTCGGTGTAATTTTTGTCCCCCTGCTCATCGAGGCCCACAAGCCAATAGCCGGCATCCTTCAACTCCTCCATGGTCCGCACGAGATTGGTCACTTTCGCGACCGGCAGATGCGCCAGCGCTCCTGCGGAAGCTCGCGCGACGGTATCAGTCAGTCCCGCCGCGCGTCGTTCGGGAATCACCACGCCATGCGCGCCCGCGGCCAGCGTCGTTCGAATGATCGCGCCCAAATTGTGCGGATCTTCTACCCCATCCAGCAAAACGATCAGCCCCAGCTGGCCGTGGCCAGCATTGGCATTTGCCAGAATGTCTTCCAGACTCGCCGCCGCGCGCGCCGCCGCCAACGCGACCACTCCCTGGTGGTCTTTCGAATTGGCCAACCGGTCGAGTTGCCCGCGCTCTTCGAACCGCACCGGAACGCCCTGCTTGCGCGCCAACTGCACGATTTCTCCGACTCGCGTGTCCTGCCTGCCCTTGGCGATGGCGATGCGATCGATCGGGCGCCATGCTTCCAGTGCTTCCTTAACAGCGTGTATGCCGGTCAGTTTGTCCATGGAAAAGACAGTTTACAGATGAGCGTCTGCAGTTGAAAGCAGTGGCCGTTGACGGGACGGGCATTCTTGCCTGTCCCACTAGGCCACGGCATGCCGTGCACGCGTGCCGCAAACGGCTAATCCAATACCGAGCAGAACTCGAGAATTCTTGCCCGAGCGGATTTTACCGGCGCGGCGAAGGAAAGTGCGGCAGCCTCGTCCAGCAGCAAGATCACCCGATCGAGTTCACCTTCCCCGGCACGCCCAGCGAGCGCCAGCCGGATCGGATGAAACAGCTCGCGTCCGCGCAATTCCATGCCCTCTTTGAGTGCCGTGACAATCTCCTTGAACCTTTCAGTCGTCAGTGGCCCGCCATCCAGAAGCAGCAGCCCCGCCTGCCGGAGCACGTCCCGCGCCGCATAACGCGACAGCACCACGTGGCTTTCGACTCGGGAGATGATTTCGCGCGCGTCGTATTGAAAAACCAGGTCCAGCAGATCAGCCAGAGCAGCGCGGTCAGACGCGTGCCCTCCGAGCACCAAAGCGGCGCGTTCACACCAGGCATCTTGCTCAAGCGAAGGCTGTCCGGCAAGCCGGCCGCGCTCACGCAGAATGGCAACAACATCCGCAACGGTAAAGGGATTCGCAGCGGCAACAGGAGTGTCAGAAGAATCGCCAGGAAGCATCAGCAAAATTGTAGCGTAGGCGCGCCGTTTTATCCTGAGCGCAAGTGAAGGAATGCCGCGCCCTTACAAGCACGCTTCGGCAATTCAGCGGGAAATGAGTGTAGCAACCACATATGCCGCGATGGCTCCCCCGCGGCCGATCGCATCGACGCCTTCGTTGGTCTTGGCCTTGAGATTAATCTTTTCGGGGCCGACACTCAGCGCTTTCGCAAGTGCCCCGCGCATCTTCGGGAAATGCGGGCCCAGCTTGGGCTTTTCGGCAATGACCACCGCATCGATGTGCTCGATCGCGAGATGTTTCTCGTCCACCAGCTTTCTTGCATGTTCCAGGAAGAGCATGCTGTTCGCGCCCTTCCACTTTGGATCGGTGTCCGGAAAATGGGTGCCGATATCGCCAAGCCCCGCGGCGCCTAGCAACGCATCGCACAGCGCGTGCGCCAGCACGTCGCCATCCGAATGCCCTACTGGTCCCTTGTCAAAAGGCAGTTCAATCCCACCGACAATGAGTTTGCGGCCCTCCTCCAAGCGATGCAGGTCATAGCCGATTCCGCAGCGCGTGCTCATGCCTTCTGGCGCTCGCCTTCGAGGTAGAAGCGGGCCAATTCCATATCCGCGGGCTTGGTGATTTTCATATTCCGCTCGGAGCCCAGCACGACGTGCACATCGTGTCCGATGCGCTCGACGAGCCCCGCTTCATCCGAGGCACTCACTCCATCGGCCTCTGCTCGCGCAAATGCCTCCTTCAGAAGTTTTGTGGAAAACCCTTGCGGCGTCTGCGCCAGCACGACGCGCTCGCGCGGCATCGTACCCATAATCAGCGCCACGTCCTCCGGCAAGCTGGCTCGCTTTACTTCCTTGACTGTGTCCATCGCCGGGATACCCAGAATCGCCGCCTCGCACCGTCGCGCTTCTTCGATCACGCGTGCGATCTGCTGCGCTGTCACGAAGGGCCGTACGGCGTCGTGCACCAGCACGATCTCCGTATCGTTGGCCACCTCGCGCAGCGCCGCAGCCACTGAATCCTGCCGTGAATCGCCACCCTTTACGACGCGCACCGGCTGTTTGAATTTTTCCCCCGCGATCCGCTCTTTGAGACGCGCTACTTCATCCGCCCGCGTCGCCACAATGATGTCCGTAACCTGTGGGCACGCAGCGATCCGCCGCAGGCTGAGGATGACAATCGGCGTTCCGTCCAGCTCCAGAAACTGCTTGGGCGTTTCCGCGCCCATGCGTGTTCCCAGACCGGCCGCGGGAAGAATGGCAGCGATTCGGCTCATGTTTGGAGCGGTTCCGCCCAGACGCTTCAAGGCGCGGACTCGCAAACTTCAGAGTGTACCTCAAGCGGGGGCACGGGGCGAGGTCGACAGGCATGACGCGCTCTCCGGAGGCCACCGGCCCCACTTCAACAGACAACTCTAGGAAATGCCAGGTGTGCTCCGATGTGCTCACTACTCCGCATCGGGCCCTGGAAAGACGGGGCGGGCTTGGCTGTCTATGGCGTCCTGCTGCGGAAGACGAGCGGATGTTGCCATCCGGCTGGTTACCTCGGAACGCACGCCGCCATCGCCGTCGCCACGACCTGCGCCGGCCGCTTGCCGCAACGCAGGCGCCGGTTGTTCCGCGCGTTCTTCCAGGCGACCAAAGATCATTTTGCCTGCGGTAGTCTGATGGACGGAGGTCACAATCGCATCGACGCTCTTGTTGATCATCCGGCGCGCGCCATCCACCACGACCATTGTGCCGTCATCCAGGTAGGCCACGCCCTGGTTCGGTTCCTTGCCTTCACGAAGAATCAAAACGCGCATGGGCTCGCCGGGTAGCACGGCAGGCTTGAGCGCATGCGCCAGCTGGTTGACATTGAGCACCGCGAAACCTTGCAATGTGGCCACTTTGTTCAGGTTGAAGTCATTGGTGACAATTTTCGCGCCGATGCGCCGCGCCAGCTCGACCAGTTTGTGATCCACGTCCCCGGCCTGCGGAATGTCTTCCTGCAGAATCCGCACATTCACCTGTGGCATCTTCTGAATCTTTTCAAGTACCTCGAGCCCTCGCCGTCCGCGTTGGCGCTTCAAGGGATCCGAAGAATCGGCAACCATCTGCAGCTCGTGCAACACGAATTGCGGCACTCCGAGAATACCTTCGAGGAACTGCGCATCGCATATATCGGCGATGCGGCCGTCGATCAATGCGCTGGTGTCCAGAAGCTTCACGGATTCCGCGGGAGCCGAGTTCTTGCCGAAGAACCCGTCCAAAGCATGCAATTCCCCGCCCCGGCGCGAGCCAAGGACGAGTCCGAGATAGCCAAAAGCGAGCAGTGCGGTAAAGTCGAGGAAGGACTTGGTGGGTTCGGGCTCATCCGTGCGGGAGAGGACCAGGGTCACGAGCAGAGCGGCGAATACGCCGAGGACGGCGCCAAACGCGCCGCCTAGCAGCCCGCTGAGCGTCGCCCGGCGCAGTCGCAACTCCGCCAGCAGGACTAGCAGTGCAATCAGAAATCCCGCACTAGCTGCGGCAAATCCTCGGAGGCCGAACGGACCCAAGGTATAACTCACCGCCCCCGTGCAGGCCACGAGAAAAGCGCGCACCATCCAGAAATCCCACTCCCCACGCGATGCCGAGGCAGGACGCGCCTGGATGGCCTGATCTTCGCGCCGGGGTGAAACTCTGGATTCCGGGGAATGCAATCGCCGCTGCGCTTCGGGACTGATCCGGCTCATACGACCTCACAGTTTCGAGCTTTCACTGCAAAATCAGTACAGCCAGCCCGCAAAAGCGAAGGGAAAAAGGCCGATGCGGGATGTGGAACGCGGTTCGCGTTACCGTCGTCTATATACTCTCTCAATAATGTGGCGTCAAGCAGATATCAAATCAGCAGAAGCAAAAATAGCGAACGCAGTGGATAAAAAAAACTCCTATTATGATTATGCGACGTAGAGCCGCGGGACACGCTGGCTCGCGGCGCACAGCAGATCTGAGGTGACCGTCCCGACTCCGCGCGCCACGCGATTCGCCGGCAGGACATGTGTGCCATCCGTACCATAGATCGTGGCCACATCACCGACCTCTGCGCCTTCTACGTCCGTGACATCGATCATGGTCACGTCCATGGAAATGATGCCGACAATCGGCACGAGCTTCCCGCGCAGAAGCACGTTGCCGCGATTTCCCAGCGAACGGAGAATTCCGTCTCCGTATCCCGCGGCTAGAACGCCGATGCGCGTAAGCCGCTTGGCTACAAACGTCGCGTTGTAGCCTACTCCCGCGCCGGCAGGGACGCTGCGTAGGCTGATGATCCGCGAGCGAAGGCTCATCACCGGTTTCAGCGGCAGCCGCGCCTCGGCTTCCTCGCGCTTTTCCGAGGGGTCGTAGCCAGGATGGTAGCCATAAAGGATTGCTCCGGGCCGCACCATGTCCGCCCAGGTTTCCGGCCGCGTCACGATCGCCGCGCTGTTCGCCAGGTGCACAATCCCCGGATCGATCCCCAGGGAGCGCAGGCGCTCGAGCGCGGCGTAAAAACGCCCTTCTTGTTCGCGTGTCTGCTGGCCAACGCCGGTATTCGTGAAAACTTCCGACGAAGCAAAGTGCGAAAAAATACCGCTAAGCTGCACGTGCTTGCACTTTCCCAATTGCCGTGCAAAGCAATCCACCTCGCCGGTCGCAATGCCCAGCCGGTTCATTCCCGTATCGATCTTCAAATGGAAGTTAACCGGCTTCTTACCGCCGCGGCGCGCCGCCGCCCGATTCAGTAACTCCAATTGTTCGCAGCGATGAATCACTGCCGTAAGGTCGTAATCCACCAGCCGGCATTCTTCTCCAGGCACGAAACTTGTGAGCACCAGGATCGGCTTTCGAACACCGTTCTGGCGAACCGCGATGCCCTCGTCCGTGCACGTAACGCCAAACCAGTCCGAGCCAGCCTTCTCCAGTGCCTTTGCTACTTCCGGGCCGCCATGGCCGTAGCCATTGCCTTTTACGATGGAGAGGATTTTGCGCGGAGACTTGCGCTTCTCATGCGGCGGATTTACGTACTTGCGAATCGCTTCGAGATTGTACATCAAGGCGGAGAGAGAAACCTCGGCCCATACCGGACGTCGCACTTCTTCGGGGGGACTTTTTTGTGTGCCTGCCATGGGTCTTCCGACTAAAATAGTTTACGCCATTCAGGCGTCCTCCACCTGCCGCCAGATGGGCTGCCGCGTGAATGACAACAACCTTGCAACCCAAAGGCCCTTCCATCCCACCGAGGGGACGTTTTCTAACTGGCTGCGGAAAAAAAGAACTGGTCATTCTGAGGGCCTCCGACAAGCATGCTCTCGTACCTTTCCAGGATTCATCTCCACGGTCGAACGGTGTCCGATTTACCATGTAGGCCGTAAAGCCTCGCCGTTTCTAGGCCCGGAAAAAATTGATTTCCTGCCGCCCCCTCCCCGCTGTTTCTTGTAAGTGTTGATTCTAAAGAAGCTAGCGCGGTGCTGAAAGACTGATAGAGAGAGCTGTGTGCGCAGGGGGCCAAACACTCAGTGGCGGAAACAGTTCAAGCTGAGACTTTTCGGGCATCCTCGTCAAGATTGCGAATCAGAACCTCGAGGCTCCACATTGGCCCCAAGGAATTCTTCCGGAGGCTAGTCGGCATGCGCAAAGCGTGGGCAAACTGCCGCGCTGTGGCAGCAACTACATGTCCTCGGGGGTGAATTGCGAGAAGGCGTCCGGTGCGGCTTCCTCAAAGCGCGTGAACCGGCTGCGAAAGACAAAATTCACGCTGTCCACCGGTCCGTTGCGCTGCTTGGCGATCTTCAACTCCGTCTCTTCCCTTTCTTCGGGTGTCGCGCCTTGCTTGAAGAAATGTGGCCGGTAGATGAACATCACCACGTCGGCATCTTGCTCGATGGCGCCCGATTCGCGCAGATCCGATAGCTGCGGCCCGCGCTCATCGCGCTCCGGTGCGCGCGTGAGCTGGCTGAGCACCAGCACGGGAATCTGCAGTTCCTTCGCGAGGCCCTTCAATGCCCGCGAGATGCTGGCGACTTCTTCCTGACGGTTTCCAAAGCGTCCCCGCGCGGTGAGGAGCTGTAGATAATCCACCACCAGCATCGACAATCCTTTGTCGCGCTTTAGCCGCCGGGCCTTGGCTCCAATTTCCAGGACGCTGATCGAGCCCGCGTCATCGATCCACAGCGGTGCGGATGAAATCGTTCCCAGGGATTCCGTCATTCGCCGCCAGTCTTCCCGGCTCAGATGACCGGTGCGGAATTTGTGCGCGTCGATCTGCGCCACGGACGCCACCAGCCGCTGCAGCAGCGATTCCTTGGACATTTCCAGGCTGAACATGGCCACCGGGCGCCCGCCCCGAATCGCAATATTTTCTATGAGATTCAGCGCCAGGGCTGTTTTCCCTTGCGAAGGGCGCGCCGCCAGAATCAGCAGTTCGGAAGGCTGCAGGCCAGACGTGAGCTTATCCAGCTCCGTGTAACCCGTGGGGATTCCCGTGATGCTTTTCCCCTCGCGGAAGATTCTTTCCAGCCGCTCGAAATTGTCGCGGACGATGTCCTTTATCGGGAGCAACCCGGCCCGCACGCGGTCTTCCGCCAGCGCAAAAATCGAGGATTCTGCGCCATCCAGAATAGCGTCGGCACCGTCCTCGCCCTCGAAGGCGCGCTGCTGAATATTGTGCGTGGTGTGAATCAGATTGCGCAGGATCGCCTTCTCCTTGACGATGCGCGCGTAATGCTCGATGTTGGATACCTTTGGCATGCCGTCGGCGAGCGACGCCAGGTACGGTGCGCCGCCGGAGGCTTCCAGATCGCCCTTACGGTTGAGCTCCTCGGTCAGGGTCACAAGGTCGATGGCCTGCTGCCCTTCGCCCAGCGCGATCATCTGTGTGAAGACGCGCCGATGCTGGAGCAAAAAGAAATCCTCCGGACGAAGATGTTCGATCGCCCGATTCAGCGCGTTGTTGTCCAGCAAAATCGCGCCAAGCACAGAGCGCTCGGCGTCCAGATTATTCGGCAAAGGCTTCTCGAGCGTCGCGTCAACAGGCATAGGAGGTCTTCTTTGTATTTCGCCTTTTCTTCGCTTTTGTACCACGATCTCCGCGGGAGGGCAAGCGGAGAAATTTTCATGCCCGATACGAACACTTACTTGTTCAAAACGATGGCGTATTGTGGGTGGAAGTAAAGCGCGCGTCAATTAGAGTGCCTGTGCATGGCCTCGGAAATCTCTGCAAAACTTTCCATGCCAAAAAAGTAAGGGGCATCCGCCGCAGCGGAGGCCCCCACGGAGCAACCGTTTTGATCGAAGCTTTTCTAAGCTTCCTTCTCGACGTTCACCTTGATCTGCGCAGTTACATCGCGGAACACCTTGATGGTCACGGGAAATTCCCCGATGGTCTTGAGGGGCTCGCCAAGCTGTGCCTGACGTTTGTCAATCTTGAAGCCCTGCGCCGCGAGTCCTTCCGCGATATCCGCAGAGGTAACCGAGCCGAACATCTGATCGTTCTCCCCGGTCTTGCGCGTAAACTTCAGCGCAACGCCATTCAGCAGTTCGGCTTGCTTCTGCGCGGCTTCCACCTCGGTGGCCGTTTTCTTGGCCAGTGACATGCGAATCCGCTCAATGGCCTTCAGGTTACCCACAGTCGCCTCTACGGCAAGCTTTTGTGGCAGAAGAAAATTGCGCGCATAGCCCGGCTTCACGGTGACAACGTCGCCGCGGCGGCCCAGCTTTTCAATGTCTTCCTGAAGAATGATTTGCATATCTTCTCTCTTGGCTCCTGTTTCTTTACCCCCGTGGGGGCCTACGCCTTGGGTGCTTCGGCGGCTGGCACCGGTGTCACCGGGGCCGGCGTTAGTGTTCCATGCGCTGGCGCGGCATGAGCCGCTCCTGGCACGACCACGCGGGGCGCTTGCGTTCCTGCGGCGCTGCCCGCAAATGGCAGCAGGGCGATGTTGCGTGCCCGCTTGATGGCCACGCCCAGCCAGCGCTGATGACGCGCGCAAACGCCCGTCATCCGCCGCGGCAGAATCTTGCCACGCTCCTGCACGAACTGCGACAGGATGTCCGCGCGTTTGTAGTCGATGAAGTCCATCTTCTCGACGCAGAACTTGCAAACCTTCTTCTTGCGAAAATACTGGCGCTTGCCCCGGGGCCGGCCACCGGGACCACCCGGACCACCACCGCCGGGTCCTCCTTCGCGCCGCGGACCACCGTGCCCGCCGCCCGGACCGCCGTGACCTCCGCCATGACCGCCTTCACGCCGCGGAGCTCCGCCGGGCGCTGATGCTTGTTTCTGTTCTTCTGCCATACCTTCCACCCTTTCACTCATCGCCCCGGCATTGCCGGGGTCAACCTGCTCGTGAGCCCGGTCGAGCCGATGCCACTTTTCTCCATTCAAAAAACTCTTTCGGCGGGCGAAGAACTAGCTGCTAGCCGCGGCCTGTTCCGGCGCTGCCGCCGCTGGTGCGGGAGCAGGTGTGCGGCGCGGACGCCGCGCGGCGCGCTTCTCGCGCTTCTGCGAAAGCTTCTTCTGGCGCTTCAGATCCTCGTCCAGCCGTACCGTCTGATACTTGATCACCGGGTCCTGCACGCGCAGACGGCGCTCCAGCTCAGCAATCAGCTCACCATGCGTGGTGCGGATTTCCTGGTGAACGTAGATACCTTCGCGGTGCTTGGCCACGCGATACGCGAGCTTGCGCGTGCCCCAGTGCTCGGTCTTCTCGATCTTTCCGCCTTTTTCCGCGCAGGTGTGCTCGATGACCGTGAGGACTTTCTTGATCTCCTCTTCCGGCGTCGCCGGCCGCACGATAAAAACCAAATCGTAATAACGCTCTTCCATGATGACCTCTTTCCATTCACTCCGGGCGCGCAGCCCGGCAAAATCGTCTCTACTTCTCTTCCGGCTCTTCCACGTCGGCCGGTTTCCGCCGGTTGTACTTCGTCATCGCCGCGTCGAGGCCCTGGGTCAGGATCATGTCCACCGCGTCCCCGGCTTCACCGATCATTTCGGCCGCTACTTCCAGCTCCGCTTTCTTCATCGGCCGCAGCACGTATTCCTTGCGGCTGCTCAACGGATGATCCGGTCCGCAACCCAGCCGCAGCCTCGCAAATTCCTGTGTGCCCACCGAGCTGATCACTGACTTCGCGCCGTTATGGCTTCCCGCGCTGCCGTCGGCATGAATTCGAATCGTTCCCAGCTGCAGTTGCGCCTCATCCCACAGCACCAGCAGATCTCGCACATCCAGCTCGTACTTCTCCAGCAGCTCTCGTACGGAAATGCCGCTGAGATTCATGTACGTCTGCGGCTTCGCCAGGATCACTTCTTCCCCGGCGATCTTTCCTCGGCCCACCAGCGCCTTGGCCTCGGGCCGTTCCACGCGAATCCCGCCGCGATTCGCGAGTTCATCCACGGCCATGAAACCCAGGTTATGCGGCGTCCAGTGATACTCCGGATCGGGATTCCCAAGTCCGACAATGAGCCGCATAAGCGTTTTTCCAGC
>WNGO01000554.1_pt1 | contig 23152 bp, 18 predicted proteins | sample 5400511 | NCBI WGS metagenome assembly WNGO01 (sample SAMN13153380, study PRJNA577476) | soil metagenome | isolation source: 20 cm soil or saprolite under Garry oak tree replicate 2 | place: USA:California | collected 2016-06-15 | reverse complement strand
GGCGCGAGAAAGCCCGGCGCCTCGTCGATGCCGACGCCGCGCTGCGCCAGCAGCCGCCCAACGATCTCGGACAGACCGTGGCGTTCGGAGATGGCGGCGGCGAGACCGGCATCGGCATCGCGCAATCGCCATAGGCGGCCGCAGACCGACCGCTCAATCCCGAGAAACGGCGGCGCGAGGCCCCCCATTGCCATCCCGTCCATGCCGCATCGTCGCGTAGCGCGACGGCGAGCGTCTATGGGTACGGGTTTGGCGTTGCACCACTTGCGTTCCCGCATGCACGCCAGCAATGGCGACACGCCGAAGCGCAGAATCGAACCTGATCGGCCCCTCACCCCCGGCCCTCTCCCAGCAGGCGGGGAGAGGGGAGCTGTGGCATCGACTGCGCTAAACCCTACCGGCGATTTTGTCAGGCTTGGCAGCCGCGTTCCCTCGCCCCGTTTACGGGGAGAGGGACAGGGTGAGGGGCTGAAGGACTTAGCGGCCGAGCGGTGCGAAGGGCTGCTTGCGGGTGAAATCGTGCTTTGCCTCGACGTAACGCACGGTGCCGGTCTTCGACCGCATGACGACCGAATGCGTGAAGGCGCCGCCGGGAAAGCGGCGTACACCGCGCAACATCGCGCCGTTGGTGACCCCAGTCGCGGCGAACATGACATCGCCATGCGCCATGTCGAGGAGGCCATATTTGCGATTGAAATCGGTGATGCCGAGGCGCTGGGCGCGGCCGCGCTCGTCGTCATTGCGGAAGAGGAGCCGCCCCTGCATCTGCCCGCCGATGCTGCGCAATGCCGCCGCCGCGAGTACGCCCTCCGGCGCGCCGCCCGAACCCATGTAGATGTCGATGCCGGTGTCGGCGCTCGAGGTGGCGATGACGCCGGCCACATCGCCGTCGCCGATCAGCATGATGCGCGCGCCGGCCTCGCGCACCTTCGCGATCAGATCGGAGTGGCGCGGTCGGTCGAGGATGCAGACGACGAGATCGGCAATCTCGGCCTTTTTGGCGCGCGCAAGGTTTTTCAAATTCTCAGCCGGCGCCGCGTCGAGATCGACGACACCGTCGGGCAGCCCGCCGCCGACCGCGATCTTATCCATATAGACGTCCGGCGCGTTGAGAAAGCCGCCATCATCGGCCATCGCCAAGACGGCGAGCGCGTTGGCGCCGCCCTTGGCGGTGATCGTCGTGCCTTCGAGCGGGTCGAGCGCGATGTCGATTTTAGGCCCCTGCCCCGTCCCGACCGTCTCGCCGATATACAGCATCGGCGCCTCGTCGCGCTCGCCCTCGCCGATCACCACCGTGCCGTCGATCGACAGGCTGTTCAGCGCTTGCCGCATCGCATCGACGGCGGCCTGGTCGGCGGCCTTCTCGTCGCCCCGCCCCATCAGCCGCGAAGCCGACAACGCCGCCAGCTCGGTGACGCGAACCGCTTCGAGCGCGAGATTGCGATCCATCCTGGAGTTGTCGGCCACGGCTTCCTCCCTAGAGGCACGTCAGAAATCTTCGATGCGGATCATGCGCGGCGGCTCGAGCACGGAGCCGAGCGCCGTGATCCGCTCGATCGCGCGCTGCATCGCCGCCTCGACCGTAACATGCGTCGTCAGGACGACGGGCACCGCCTCACCCGGCGCGCGGCCGCGCTGGATCATCGATTCCATCGACACATGCTCGTCGCGAAGCGCGGCCGCGACATCGGCGATGACGCCGGGCTGATCGACGACCATCAGGCGGATGTAGTAGGCGCCCTGATGCCGCTCCATCGCGGCGCCGGGCAGCGCGTTGAGCGAAGCGGCGGGGACGCCGAACGCCGGCACATAGCGGCCGGACGCGATATCGACGAGATCGGCGGCCACCGATGACGCGGTCGGGAAAGCACCGGCGCCGCGGCCTTCCAGCACGACTCGCCCGACAAAATCGCCTTCGGCGACGACCGCGTTGAAGACACCCTCGACCGCGGCGATCGGCGTCTCGCGCGGCACCATGCAGGGATGGACGCGCTGTTCGAGCCCGTGATCGGTCAGCCGCGCAATGCCGAGCAGCTTGATGCGGTAGCCGAGTTCCTCGGCGAAATCGATGTCGAGCCGCGAGATGTGGCGGATCCCCTCGGCATAGACGCCGCCGAGGTCGACCGGGCGGCCAAAGGCGACGCTCGCGAGGATCGCGAGCTTGTGCGCGGCATCGACACCGTCGATGTCGAAGCTCGGATCGGCTTCGGCATAACCGAGCTTCTGCGCCTCGGCGAGGACCTCGGCAAATTCGCGGCCGGTCTCGCGCATCGTCGTCAGGATGTAGTTCGAGGTGCCGTTGAGGATGCCGTAGACGCGCGCCAAGCGATTGCCGGCGAGGCTCTCGCGCAACGTCTTGATGACCGGGATGCCGCCCGCCACCGCAGCCTCGAAAGCGAGCGCGACGCCGGCCTTCTCGGCCTCCGCGGCGAGCCGGGTGCCGTGCTCCGCCATCAACGCCTTGTTGGCGGTGACGACGTGCTTTTTATGCTTGAGCGCGCTGTCGATGACGTTGAGCGCGACGCCCTCGGCGCCGCCGATCAGCTCGACGACGACATCGATCTCCGGATCGGCGGCCATCGCCGCCGCATCCTCGTACCAGCGAGCGGCCGACAAATCGACGCCGCGGTCGCGACGCCGGTCGCGCGCCGATACTGCGACGACGACGATGCGGCGTCCGGCGCGGGTCGCCAAGAGCTCCGCCTGGTGCGCCAGCAGCTGGAGGGTGCCAGCGCCGACCGTGCCGAGCCCAGCCACGGCAATTTTCAGGGCAGGCTTCACGAGAATGGTCCGATCACGGTCATCATCATGGCAGCAGCTGAACCTCGACGCGATCGGCCGAGCCGCCGGCATCCGCCGGCGCCGCCTCGGCCTGAACCTTATCCGCCGGTATGCCCGCGGCCCGCAATGCCGCGGCAACCGCCTGGGCGCGCTCAAGCGCGGCGCGATAGCCGGCGAGCGGCTCGCCGCCGGGAGCGCCTTGCACCGCCGGCGCGGCATAACCGATGACCTTCACCGGACGCGGCTCCTGCTTGTAGAGCGCCGCGACGCGCTCGATCTGCGCGCGGGCCTCGGCGCCGATGCGGGGCGGCGTACCGGGCAGCTCGATGAACGCGACCGGTGTGGCGGCGACCGGGCGCTTCGGCGGCGGCTTGGCCGAGGCGGGGGGTGGCGGCACTTCGGCGATGACCGGGACCAACGGGGGCGGCACCGGCATTCCGGCGATGACGGTCTCGGCGGGCGGGGTCATGGGGGCCGCGGCAAGCGAAGGCATCGGCGGAATATTGGGCGGCGACAGCGGCGCGCAGGGCATCTCGGGCTCGGGAGCCGCGGCAAGCGAAGGCATCTGCAGCGATGATTCCAGCGGCTGCGGTTCAGGCGGATCGCCGCGCTTGCGCTGGTGCGACTCGGTCGAGCGAGGCGGCGGGGCGGGAGCTGGCGTCGATGATGCTGCCATCGGCGTCTTGCAGGGCGCAAGCTCCCGCGGCTTAGCGCTGGCCAGCGTCACATTCGGGGGCGGCGGCGCCGCTGCGGTGGCGCTCGCCTCAGTTTCCGTGCGGTTGACGACCAGGGTTTCGGTCAGCTTTTGCCGCTCGGCGGTGGTTGTCGCGCGGGTCGGCGGCGGCGGCACGGTTGCGAGGTTCGGGTAACCCATTGCATCGCCGGCCGCCAGGTTTTGGGTAAAGGGGGATTTCGTCGGATCGGGATCGTTGAGGCTGACACCGACAAAGGACCGATAGCTCTCGACTGGGCTGCAGGCCGCCAATCCGAAAACCAGCGCCCACCCGGCCGATCTCGCGGCCGGCCAGCCGGCTATGCTGCGAAACCGGGCTCCGCGCACGACCATCAACGAGGCCCCACCCAACGGCCGCTCGCCGGCGCGGATCCGCCGCGCCCTGCGGCCCGACAATCGAACCGCTGATGTATTAGATCCGGGCCTGCGCGTCACTACATTTGATCCCCCGGTACGGGTTAAGGACATTGGAATGAGTAGGAGCAAAGGCGGCCCATCTCCCGGAGGCGCCGCACCTCGCGACAGCGCCTCCGAGGTGGGCAGTGCGCCGGAGCCGAAGCCGCTGCCGGATCCGGCCGAGCTGTCGCGGCGCTTCGCCGAGATCGCGGAACAAAGCCAGCGCCTCGTCACCGATTTTCTGTCTCGCCAGAACGGCGAAGGCGGCCTGGGGATGGCGACGCCGACGGCGATCGGCGCCGCCTTTTTTGAGATGACGTCGCGGCTGATGTCCGATCCCTCGAAGCTCGTCGAAGCGCAGATGTCGTTTTGGAACGACTATCTGACGCTGTGGCAGCGCACGACGCAGCGCATGCTCGGCGGCGAGGCCGAGCCGGTCATCGAGGCGCCTTCCGAGGACCGCCGTTTCCGCGACAAGGCGTGGAGCGACAATGCCGTCTTCGACTTCATCAAGCAGAGCTATCTCTTGACCGCGCGCAGCATCCAAAGCGCCGTCAAGAACGTCGAAGGGCTCGACGACGGCGCGGCACGCAAGGTTGATTTCTACACGCGGCAATTCGTTGACGCGATCGCGCCGTCGAACTTTGTCATGACGAACCCTGAGGTGTTGCGCGCGACGATCGAGAGCCGCGGCGAAAATTTGCTGAATGGGCTGAAGAACCTGCTCGGCGATCTCGAGCGCGGCAAGGGCCGGCTGGCGATCTCGATGACCGATATGGCGGCGTTCAAGATCGGCGAGAACGTCGCGACGACACCGGGCAAGGTCATCTACCAGAACGAGCTGATCCAGCTGCTGCAATATGTGCCCACGACCAAAACCGTGAAGCGGCGGCCGCTCCTGATCATGCCGCCCTGGATCAACAAGTACTACATCCTCGATCTGCGGCCGCGGAACTCGTTCATCCGTTGGGCCGTCGAGCAGGGCCACACGGTTTTTGTGATCTCCTGGGTCAATCCGGACCAGCGGCTCGCGGGAAAGAGCTTCGAGGATTACATGCGCGAGGGGCCGCTGGCCGCGCTCGACGCGATGGAGCAGGCGACCGGCGAACGCGAAGCCAACGTCATCGGCTATTGCCTCGGCGGGACGCTGCTCGCCGCGACACTCGCCTACATGACCGCGAAGCGCGACAACCGCGTCAAGAGCGCGACTTTTTTCGTCACGATGGTGGATTTCAAGGAAGCGGGCGAGCTCAGCGTCTTTATCGACGAGGAGCAATTGCACGCACTCGAAGAGCGCATGGAGAAAAAAGGCTATCTCGAAGCCCGCGACATGCACACGACCTTCAACATGCTGCGCGCCAACGACCTGATCTGGTCGTTTGTCGTGAACAATTACCTGCTCGGAAAATCGCCCTTCCCGTTCGATCTGCTGTACTGGAACGCCGATTCGACGCGCATGCCGGCCGCGATGCACAGCTTCTATCTGCGCAAGATGTATCAGGAGAACCTATTGGCACAGCCCGGCGGCATCACCCTGGGCGGCGTACCGATCGATCTGCGCAAGATCAAGACGCCGAGCTTTCTATTGTCGACGCGCGAGGACCACATCGCGCCCTGGCGCTCAACTTATGCGGCGACGCAGATCTATTCCGGGCCGGTCAAGTTTGTGCTGTCGGCCTCCGGCCACATTGCCGGGGTCGTCAACCCGCCGGGCGGCAAATACGGGCACTGGCAGAACGACGGCAACCCCCCCACCTCGGAAGCGTGGCTCGCCAGCGCGACGCAATACCCGGATTCCTGGTGGCCGGCCTGGGAGCAATGGGTCGCGCCATATTCGGGCGGCGAGGTGCCGGCGCGGCAACCGGGCGATGGCAAGCTCACGCCCATCGAGGATGCGCCCGGGTCCTATGTGAAGGTGCGGGCCGAGGATTAGCGAGGACGTCATGGCGAAGAGCGCCACAGGAATTCTGTCCGCGGCCGTACTGCTCGGCCTCCTTGCGGCCGCTCTCGAACCGGCTGCGGCCGCCTCTTCATCTTCGCCCGTGACCCTTCGCGGCACGGGGACATCCGCTGCTCCAGCAAACAGCAGCGGCAGCTCTGACCGCTCCTCGATCGTATTGCGCGGCTCGACGCCGCCACCGACGCCGTCATTCGCGGGTTTCCCATGCCCACCGGGCTACACCTATGACCCCGACACGGGGTGTATCGTATCGGGCGGCGGCTCAGGCTACAGCTCGGAGCCAGAATACGACTGGTGGTATTGGCCCAACGATTACCGCCGCCGCCCCTTCCGACCACATCGGCACGCGGCGACCGGCTTCGCACGCGGATCCGGACTTGCGCGCGGCTCCGCGTCTCGTGGCATGCCAGTCGCTCACGGTTTCGCCGGCGGGCATCGCTGACACTGATCCGCTTTCATAAGCGATGCGAGCACCGGGCTAGCGCCCGCCGCGGAACGATCTAAGATTGCCGACAAGCTCTGTCGCACCGACGCCTGCGTAGATGTCAGTGGCGAAACAGGCTGTCGGGAGGACCGCATGCTCGCCTGGATGAAGGATCTGACCCCGCGCGAACGGCGCACGATGGGCGCCTGCTTTGGCGGCTGGTCGCTCGATGCGTTCGACGTCCAGATGTACAGTTTTGTGATCCCAACCGTCATCGCGCTGTGGGGGTTGTCAAAGGGCGAGGCCGGGCTCATCGGCACCGTCACCTTGCTGATCTCGTCTCTGGGCGGCTGGTTTTGCGGCACGCTCGCCGACCGTTTCGGCCGCGTGCGGATGCTGCAGATCACGATCCTCTGGTATTCGTTCTTCACGTTTCTGTGCGCCTTTGCGCAGAATTTCGAGCAGCTGTTTGTGTTGCGCGCGCTGCACGGGCTCGGCTTTGGCGGCGAATGGGCCGCCGGCGCCGTGCTGATGGGCGAAGTCATCCGGGACAAATACCGCGGCCGCGGCGTCGGTCTCGTGCAGACCGGCTGGGCGGTCGGTTGGGGTGGCGCAGCGCTGGTCTATACGGCGCTGTATGCCTTTTTGCCCGAAGCCATAGCCTGGCGCGTGCTGTTCGGCGTCGGACTGTTGCCGGCTGTTATGGTGTTCTGGATCCGCCGGCATATCGAGGAACCCGAGATTTTCGACGCCGCGCGGCGAGAGCGCCGGCCTGTTGGCGCGGCACATTTGTTCGCGGCTTTTCGCGGCCCCTATTTGTGGACGACGATCAAGGTCTCGCTGATGGTCGCGGGCGCGCAGGGCGGCGGCTATGCGCTCGGCATCTGGATGCCGACATATCTGCGCACGGTGCGCGGGCTGTCGGCGCCGAGCACGGGCGGGTTTCTGCTGGTGCAGATCCTCGGCGCGCTGATCGGCTTCCTGATCGGCACCTATCTGAGCGACGCGATCGGCCGCAAATGGACCTTTTTGTGGTCGGCAATCGGCACGCTGGTCATGGTGCTCGTCTACATGTTCCTGCCGATGAACGATGTCGCGCTCCTCTTCCTCGGGATCCCGCTCAATATCGCGATCCTGATGAAATTCCCGCCGATGGGGCCCTTCATGACCGAGCTCTACCCGACCGAGGTGCGCGGGACCGGTCAGGGCTTTTGCTACAACGCCGGACGGGCGATCGGGGCGCTGTTCCCGACGATGGTCGGCTTTCTCAGCGACAGCTTTGGGCTCGGCGTCGCCATTGCCGTATTCAGCACCTTCGCTTCCGGGCTGATGATCATCATGCTCCTGATGCTTCCAGAGACACGTGGCCGCAGCCTGCAGAGCCTGGAGCCGGCGGCGCTCACGCCCAGCAGCGCCGCGGCGGGAAGCGGATCCGGATGACCAAGCTTTAGCTGACATTGTTCGCTTTTTTCGCGAGGCCGGGGAACTTTCCTCGGCTTATTGGGTTGGAACGCAAGGCGAGATCGGTGCAACGCCTATTCGCCGGTTGGTAGTGCGATAGAGGCTTTGGCCTTAGGCCCAGGCTGCGCTCGCCGTCTGGGAGACTCAGCTTTGCGGAGGACGACGCGAAAATGACCAAGCTCTTCGGGAAAGGCTCAGTGACCCTGGCGCGCGTGCTGGCGCTGGGAACGCCGCTGTTGCTGCTCGGCGCGTGTGTTGCGCCGCCACCGCCTTGCGATGCTTGCGCCGTCGCGGCGCGGGCGGAGGCGACCGCCAATCAGGCGCTGAGCCTCGCGCAGCAGGCGATGGCCCGTTCCAGCCAGATGTACCAGCGCACGCTGGTGAAGTAGAGTCGGTGCGGCGCGCCGGTCCTTGCGATCGGCGCGCCGAGCCGCCGCGCCTCGCGACGGCGATGTTAGGGGTGAATCATGATCCGGGCATTCTCGCGATTTGCGAAGCGCGTCTGCACGGCTAGCGGTCACTGGCGCAGCGGGTGCTCTGCCGGGATCGCGCTTCTCGCCGCATGGGCGGCATTGCCGGCCATGGCGGCGGAATACCCTCTGGCGCCGGACCAGAACGTCGTCGGCGAAATGCGGCGTTATACCGTCAGGGAAGGCGAGGTTTTCGCCGACATCGCGCGGCATTTCGATATCGGCTACACGGCGCTGGTGACCGCCAACCCCGGCGTCGATCCTTGGCTCCCCGGCGTCGGGCGCGAGATCACCATACCGGCGCTCTATATCATGCCCGATGCGCCACACCAGGGCGTCGTGATCAACCTGGCGCAATGGCGGCTGTTCTATTTCCCGCCGGGCGGCGGCCGGGTCGAAACCTTCCCGCTGGGGCTCGGAGTTATCGGCCGCAAGACGCCGCTCGGCATCACGCGGGTCGTCAGCAAAGAGGCGAGCCCGGCCTGGTATCCGCCGCCCTCGATTCGCGCCGAGCGGCCCGAATTGCCGGCCGTCGTGCCGGCGGGGCCGGATAATCCGCTGGGCGCCTATGCGCTGCATCTGGGTTGGACCAGCTATCTCATCCACGGCACGAACAAGCCCGACGGAGTCGGGCGTAATGTCAGCCACGGCTGCATCAGGCTGTACCCCGAGGATATTGAGCGGGTGTTCAACGTGGTTGGCGTCGGGACGCCGGTGCGCGCGGTCGACCAGCCGGCGACAGCCGCGTGGGGGCCCGACGGGCTTTATGTGCAGGTCTATCCGAGCAAGTCGCAGGTCGAGGAGATCAGCATCGACCGGCGGCCCACGCCCGAGCCCGCCCAGGGTGTCGAGGCGGTGGTGCGCACCACGGCCGGCCACTATGCCGAGACGGTCGACTGGAACGCCGTCGCCCAAGCCGCCCGGCAGCGCACCGGCGTCCCGATCCGGGTCGCGCCGCGGCCGCCGGTCGGTGTCGCCTCGGAACGGCTGACCGACGGGCTCTACGACCCACCCCCCCTTCACCGGTTCCGATAACCCTCAGAGGGGCGCGGCAGCGCAGGCGCGCTGTTCCATTGCAGGCGGCCGGTCTCTCCTAAACGCAGAGCGCAAGGCAGGGATGCTCGCGGAAAACAGCGATTTCCGAGCCGCGACCAGATGCGTTATCCTCAGAGTAAGATTCCCGGCGAGTTGCCGCCCTGGAGGAGACGCAGAGAATGACTGAAAATTACGCGCCGCTTGGCTGCCTGAAAGGCGTTCGGGTCGTCGATCTGACCCAGTTCGAGGCGGGGCCCACCTGCACGGAGGCGCTGGCCTGGCTCGGGGCCGAAGTCGTCAAGATCGAGAACCCGAAGAGCGGCGATCCGGGACGGCGCATCGCGGCGTCCGATCCGAAAAATCCCGATTCCTTCTATTTCAAGATCCTCAATGCCAACAAGAAGTCGGCGACAGTCGATCTCAAGACCGCGCGCGGCGTCGAGCTCGTCAAGGAGCTGGTCAAGAAGGCCGATGTGTTCGCCGAGAATCTCGCGCCCGGCACGATCGAGCGCTTGGGGCTCGGCTACGATGTGCTGAAGGAGATCAACCCCGGGATCATCTATTGCCAGGTCAAAGGTTTCGGCGAGGGCAGCCCGTACGAAAAATCGCTCGCCTTCGACATGATCGCGCAGGCCTCTGGCGGCACGATGAGCGTGACGGGCTACCCCGGCGACCCGCCGGCCAAACCCGGCTGCACGATCGGCGATACCGGCACCGGCATGCTGATGGCAATCAGCGTCCTCGGCGCGCTCTACGAAAAGAAAGCCACCGGGAAAGGTCGCCGCCTGCAATTGGCGATGCAGGATTCGGTCATGCATTACATCCGCACCTCGTTTGCGGTGATGAATCAGCAGGGCAACAAGCAAGCGGCGCCGCGCATGGGGGCGCAGAGCACCTCCGGCGCTCCGGCCCCGTGCGGCATCTACCCGACCAAGCCGTTTGGCTACAACGACTACGTCTACATCTTCTGCAGCCGCGCCAACCCCGAGCACTGGACCCGGTTGCTAAAGGTGATCGGCCGCGAAGACCTGATCGACGACCCGCGCTTCGCCACGAACGAGGAGCGCAACAAGAACGAGGACTTCATCAACGAAGTCATCACCGAGTGGACAAAGAACCACACGAAGGTCGAGGCGATGCAGATCATCGGCGCCGCCGGGGTGCCGGCCGGGGCCATCCATGACACCCTGGAGCTGCAGAAGGACGAGAGCTTCCAAAAACGCGGCATCATGCAGACGATGCACCACCCGGACGGCGACTGGGTTTGCGAAACCTGGCCGGTTCGCTTCGACGGCAAGCCGCCCGAGCTGAAGCCGTCGCCGAAGCTCGGCCAGCACACCGACGAAGTGTTCGCCAGCTGGCTCAACCTGAGCAGCGGCGACATCGAGAAGCTGCGGCAAGAGAAGGTGCTCGGGTCGTAAAGATGGCGAAAGCCGTGCGTTAGGTCACAGGGCGGCGCAGAAACGCGCCGCCCTTTCTTTTTTAACCCCCAAAGAAGCTCAGGAGAGGAGACCCCCGATGGCGGAACTGACCGGCAATGAAATTCTCGCGCGCTGCCTGAAGGCGCAAGATGTCAAGGATCTGTTCTTCATCATGGGCGGGCCGATGCTCGATGCCGAGCTGTCCTGCATCAAGGAAGGCATCCGCCTCATAGACACGCGCCACGAGCAGGGTGCTTCCTACATGGCGCAGGCTTATTCGCGGGTGACACAAGGACCGGGCGTCTGCATGGCGGCGAGCGGTCCGGCGACACTCAATTTCGGCACCGGCCTCGCCAACGCGCTTATTGATTGCTGTCCGGTCGTCGCGATCGGCGGATCGAGCCCGATCAGCCAGTTCGGCCGCCAGGTCTTCCAGGAGATCGATCAGGTCAAATGCCTCGAAGGCCAGGTGAAATATGCCGACCGCGTGCACAATCTGAAGCGCATTCCGCAACAGGTGAATTTCGCGTTCCAGACCGCGCTGCTTGGCAAGCCAGGGCCCGTTTATCTCGATTTTCCCGGCGACGTCCTCTACTCCAAGGTGGAGGAAGACCAGGTCGATTGGAGCTATATGGGCCGGCCGATCCTGAAGCCGCGGCCCTATGCCGAGCCGAAGGCGATCAACGCTCTCGTCGATGCGATCAAGCAGGCGCGGCAGCCGATCATCTGCTCCGGCAGCGGCGTGTTGTGGTCGCACGCCTGGGAAGAGATGCGGCAATTCGTCGATAAGGCCGGCATCCCATTCTATACGACCCCGCAGGGCCGTGGCGTCGTGCCCGACGATCACCCGTATTCGTACCTGACGATGCGTTCGAACGCGTTCCAGGAAGCCGATTTGATCATCGTTCTCGGCACCCGGATGAATTACGTCATCGCGCATGCGGCGCCGCCGCGCTTCAACAAGGACGCCAAGATCGCGCGCATCGAGATCGATGCCGAGGAGCTCGGCCGTTCCGCCCGCAATGTCGATATCCCGGTGATGGGCGACTGCAAGAGCGTATTGCAGCAGCTGATCGACGCGGTCGACGATAAGACCGCCGACCGCTTCCAGGCCTGGCGCCAGAAGCTGGCCGAGGGCGAGGCGGCAAAGCGCACTCGGGCCGGCGGCAATTACCCGACCGATGGCGACATACATCCGCTGCGGCTCTGCGAGGAGATCAAGAATTTCCAGCAGCGCGACGCGATCTTATGCGTCGACGGGCAGGAGATCCTCAATTTCGGCCGCCAATCGATCCCGACCTTCACGCCGGGGCATCGCCTCAATTCGGGGCCGTTCGGCACGATGGGGGTCGGCCTCCCCTTCGCGGTAGGCGCCAAGGCAGCGAAGCCGAATAACCAGGTGATCTGCCTGCACGGCGACGGCTCGTTCGGGCAAAACGCGATGGAGCTCGACACCGCGGTGCGGCACAAATTGCCGCTGCTCTGCGTCATCAGCCTCAATGGCGGCTGGACCGCCGATCCCGAGCGCAACAAGCCGGGCCGCGACCTCGGCTATACGCGGTACGACATTATGGCGCAGGGCCTCGGTGCGCACGGCGAATATGTCGAGAACCCCGAGGACATCCGCCCGGCCCTGGAACGCGCCCAGAAGAAGGTGGACGAGGGCATGGTGGCGCTGGTCAACGTCAAGACCGACTACCGCGCCCGCGCCACCACGGTGCGTTTCTCGAACTACATGACCTGAGTCGCGGGCGCGCCGTCACACGAAAAGGGCGGCTTCGGCCGCCCTTTTCTTTTGGCTCAGGCGAAGGCGCGACGGATGCGGCCCCAATCCTCGATCGCATGCTCCTGGCCGGGCACGATCTGGATCGCAATCTCGTCGTAACCGGCATCCGCCAACGCGGCGATGCGTTCCTTCAGTTCCGGCTCGGTCGCGGTGAAGGTCGTCAGGCGAATGAGGTCGGCGGTGACGAAAGGGCGCTCCTCGGGCTTGACGAACATCAGATGCCCGCGATGGTTTTGGAGATAGGGCGCGCCCTGCGGCCGGAACTGGCGGGCCAGCTCGACATAGCCGGCAACGGTCTCGGCGAGCGCATCCGGGATCGTCGCGATCGTCGGCAGACCCATCAGCGCGGCATCGGCGGCGCGGTGCAACAGCATCGCCGCGCGCGGCCCCGCCTGCGCGATAGCGCGCGGCGAGTCGGCGGGCTCGCCCGGCTCCAGAATAACGCCGCCCCCGAGCACGACCGCGTCGGTGGTATCGGCGTCAGACCCGGCCTCCAACCATAGCTGCCGCATCCGCTTCAGGTCGGCAATCGCGCCCGCCACGCCAGCCACCGTGTTGATCCAACCGGCTCCCAGTTTCGCGGTGAGCTGCCGCGCGCGCGGGCCGGATGCGGCGATGTAGAGGCCAATCGGGTCTGTCGTGTTGACTAGCCCGAGTTCGGGGTTGAGGAGCCGGATGAGGCGCCGCTTGCCCTCGATCTCGAAGTCGATAGTCTCGCCGCGCAACAGCGCCGTCACGGCCTCAATGTAAGTCTGCAGATCGGCGAGCTTGACGGCGCCGAGCCCCATCGCACGCCGCGCGGTAAAGCCCGTGCCGATCCCGAAATCGATCCGCCCCGGCGCGAGCTTGTTGAGCGAGGCGAAGGCGTTGGCGGCGGCCGGCGCGATGCGGTTCGACGGCACGAGAACACCGGTGCCGAGACGGATCTTTGTCGTCTTCATCGCGGCGGCGGCCATCGCGACAAACGGGTCGGCGCTCAGCATCTGCGTGTCGTAGAACCAGGCGCGGCTAAAGCCCAACTCCTCGGCGCGGCGCACGAGGCGCCAGGAATCGGCATCGGTCGGGATCGCGATCGCAAACCGCATGGTCCCCTCCCCCGCCAAATCTTTCCTCTGCAATCTCAGTGGCTCTGTGGTGAAGTTTAGCGCTTGGAGTATTGCGGACGGCGGCGAGCCTTGTGGCGCCCGTATTTCTTGCGCTCGACCACGCGGCTGTCGCGGGTCAGGAAGCCGCCATGCTTCAGGGCCGGCCGCAGCCCCGGCTCATAGAAGGTGAGGGCCTTGCTGATACCGTGCCGCACCGCGCCGGCCTGGCCCGACAGGCCGCCGCCCTTGACCGTGCACCACACATCGAACTGGCCGAGCCGGTCGGTCACGACAAAGGGCTGGCTGATCAGCATGCGCAGCACGGGGCGCGCGAAATAGATCGGGCTGTCGCGGCCATTGACCTCGATCCGGCCATTGCCCGGCTTGATCCAGACGCGGGCGACGGCGTTCTTGCGCTTGCCGGTCGCGTAGGAGCGGCCGAGTGCGTCGCGCTTTGGCTGCACATCCTCGGGGAGGGGCGCAAAGGCGGCCGCCGCGCTCGGTGGGGGCGCCGCCGGGCGGGTGGCCTGCGCCATCGCCTGCCGCAGGCTGCCGAGACCCTCAAAGGTCTGGGCGCCGCGGCGCGGGGCGGGCGGGGCAGCTTCGGCGGGAGCGGTTTCTGTGGATGCCGCAGCGGCTTCCTCGGCCGGCGGCTCGGCGGCCGCAGCGGCGCGGGCGCGGGTTCCGCCCGTTCGGGGCGCACCGGTCGTACGCGTTCCGGCGGCGCGCGGGGCGGTCGTGCGCCCCGCAGTGGTCCGCCGCGGACGCGGCGCGGCGGGTTGCTTCGCCTCGCCGTCCTTGGGCTCGCCTTCCGGCTGCTCGGTTGCGTCCTTGTCCGGAGTGTTGTCGTCGGACATGCCTTACGCCCTCACATTCTTGCGGTTCATCGCGGCGATATCGAGCGGCTCCGGGCTCTGCGCGACGTGCGGATGCTCGGGCCCGGCATAGACGCGCAGATTGCGCATGACGCGGCGCCCCAAGGGGCCGCGCGGCACCATGCGCTCGACCGCCTTCTCGATAACCCGCTCGGGATGCTTGCCGGCGAGGATCGCGCCCTTGCTGCGCCCCTTGATGCCGCCCGGATAACCGGTGTGCCAATAAAAGATGCTGGCAGCGGCCTTGTTGCCGGTCAGCCGCACCTTCTCGGCATTGACGACGACGATGTGATCGCCGCAATCCATATGCGGCGTGTAGGACGGCTTGTGCTTGCCGCGCAGCCGCATCGCGATCAGCGAGGCGAGGCGCCCGAGCACGAGCCCATCGGCATCGATCAATGTCCACTTCTTATTGATGTCGGATGGTCTGGCGGAAAAGGTTTTCATATCGCTGCCCGCTTATGCCGCCGCGTAACGGGGGCGGCTTGGGAGGCGCTTCGTTTAGGCATTTGGCGCATAGCGGTCAAGCAAAAAGCATTGAGAAACAACCCTATTCGGTATGCGGTATTATGATACCTCATCTGCTGCATCGACCTCTTGCGTCCTTCGAGACGCCCGCTTCGCGGGCTCCTCAGGATCAGGAAAGCCGTGGACGACATTAAAATCGGCCCTCATCCTGAGCGCGAGCGCAGCGAGCAGTCGATGGACGCACTATTTTCATCCAAGATCGACCAAGGCTCTCCGGAGGCGGCGATGGATGGAACGACGGCGGCGACAGCGGTCAGGAGCGAGAACACGCCGGTTCTGCTCGAGGAGCGCACCGAGGGCGTACTGCGCCTCGTCATGAACCGGCCGGCGCAGCGCAATGCGCTGTCGGTCGCGCTGATGAGCGCATTGCAAGAGTCTCTCGAGCGCGCCGCCGCCGACCAGGCGTGCCGGGTCATCATCATCGCCGGCGCCGGACCCGCTTTCTGCGCCGGGCATGATCTGCGCGAATTGCGCAGCGAAGATGATGTCTCCGAGGCGCGCCGCGAGACCTATCGGCGGATCTTTGCGCAGTGCAGCGCGCTGATGCTGCAGATTGTGCGTCTGCCAAAGCCGGTGATCGCCGAGGTGCACGGCATTGCGACCGCGGCTGGGTGCCAGCTTGTCGCGACCTGCGATCTGGCGGTTGCCGCAGCGGAGGCGCGCTTTGCGACGCCGGGGGTCAATATTGGATTGTTCTGCTCGACCCCGATGGTGGCGCTCTCCCGTGCCATCGGACGCAAGCCGGTGATGGAGATGCTGCTGACCGGCGAGTTGATCGACGCGGCGAGCGCGAAAGCGCTGGGGCTCGTCAACCGCGTCGTGCCGGCGGCGGAGTTGAGCGCTGCGACCGCGGCATTGGCAAGCCAGATCGCCGGCAAATCGGCATTGATCCTGAAGATCGGCAAGGAGGCGTTCTACCGGCAGGCCGAGCTCGGCCTCGCCGACGCGTACAAATACGCCTCGGAGGTCATGACGACGAACATGCTGGCGCAGGACGCGGCAGAAGGGATCGACGCCTTTCTCGAAAAGCGCCCGCCAGTGTGGCGCGACGCGTAAGCGGACCGCGACAAAGAAGCCGCCACCCCCGCCGTTCACGCGGCGCTTCCCTCCCCTGCTTGCGCGGGAGGGTTTTCGATGCCGGCGCGCCATTCCTGCGCGACCGCCCAGGCGAGCAACTCGGCGAACACACATCCCCGTGACCCGACATCAACTCGACCCTGACGCGCCATTGTGAGGTCCATTCGGACCGGCCGTGAAATCGTATTGGACCGCCGGAAGAAGGCTGGGCTGATACACCGCCCAGGCCCAGAGTTCCATCAACGCCGCAAACGCGAAGTTGGGACGCGAGCCGTCGAGGTAACGCTGCCCCTGACCGTCTAGCTCCTCACCCAAATCCGACCACGGGTCATCGCCCGCCGCGAGCGAGCGCTCGCGCTTGGCTTCCAAGACGGCCCAATCGGCCGCGCGCTGCTCCGGCGTGTCGACAAAGCGTGCGACGCGCGCCTCTGTCTCCCGCAACACCCGCGACGACGCCGGATCGATGCCGCGCCATTCCATTGCCATCCGGATGTCTTCGCAGACGAAAGCCTCGAAGCGCCGCGTGCAGCGTTCGTCGAATGCTTCCTCTTCGGTCTCATCCAACACGGCGACGAGCCGCGCGATGCGCTTTTTATGGCTCGCGCGCATCGCCGGCCTCGCACGCCTGTTTCGCAGCGCGCGCTTGCGCGGCTTCGAGGCGCTCCAGCTGCGTCGCGAACTCGGTGGCGTCGATCGCGCGGATGAAGGTGTCGAGCATCTGCGAGAACTCCCAGGCCTCGCGGATCGTCAGCTCGCCATTCGCGACCGCGGCGGTGACCGCCGCCATCGCGGCTTTGAGGTCGGCCGCGCTCTCGATCGGCGGCAATTCGAAGCGGACCGGCCGCTCGCGCCGCGGGCCGATGATGCGGCTAAGGCAGAACCGGCTCATGACGCCGTCGCCATCCTTTGCGTCCTCGATCGCGCCGCGCAACAGCGGGCGGGCTTCGCAATCCAGCATCGCTTCGGCAATTATCGTAGCGCGATTGCGGGTGCCGGGCCGCTTGCCGCCCGGGTTGCCGGACATACCCTTCAGGAAGGGCCGCCCCGGCCCTCCCTGCAGCCGTTTTGCCCTCCGCCCCATAGTGTCTGGCTGCATTTGCAGCGGATTTGCAGCCAGACTGTCCCCGTCCATCCTCTCTCCTCTGTCCGGCCTCGGCCCGGAATCACGAATCCGGATTGTCGTCGAACAGGAGATTAGATCACAATAATTGCGATTTGTCAAGTTAAAAATACCCCAAACGGATCTCCCGCTGGAGAAACTCCGTCTAGTCAGTCCTCCGCCTCATCGTCATTGCGAGAGGGTGCCTGAGCGCGACAGCGCGAAGGCGGGAGGTGGGTTGATCGGCCGCGCTTCTGGAATCCCCCACCTCAGCCCGGCCCTCTCCGCCCCCGAGGGCGGAGAGGGAGTCAACGCGTTGCCGGTCTAGTGTGCCGAATCCGAAATTCGCTGTATCTCGGGCTTGGCTTTGGGCGAATTTCGGATTCGAAAGCACACCTGGCAATTCGTTGAAATCTAGTGTGGTTTGGATTTGAAGTTCCCAAACGCGGCTGCCATAGAAACGATGGAAACTTCAAATCCACCACACTAGACGGGCATGCCGGTGCCGGACTCGGCGAGGGCGCCGTCGGGCATGACGTGGCGCTTCGGGTCGAGGTGCAATGTCATCCGCTTCATCAGCCGGCGCGCGCCGGGATCGAACGGGGTGCGCCGGTGCATCGTAAAGCCGTTGTCCCACAGGACAAGGTCGCCGACCCGCCATTCATGCGCATAGACGAACGCGTCGCGGGTCGCGGCTGCGTACACTTCTTCGAGCAAGGCCGGGCCGGAGATCGGGTCCATGCCGTCGACGCCGACGGTCGTGGTCGAATCGAGATAGAGCGAACGGTCGCCGGTTTCGGGATGAGCGCGGACCAGCGCATGCGTGACCGGCGGCGTCTGCGCCCGCGCCTCCTCCGAGATGTTCTGGTCGCTGTCCCGCCCATAGCCGGCGAGCCGCTTTGTGTAATCGAAAATGCCGCGCTGGCCGCTGACGCGCGCGCGGAGCCGCCGCGGCATCGCGCCATAGGCAGCGCGCAGATCGACCCAAAAGGTCTCGCCGCCCTCCGGCGGCAGTTCGAGCGCGTAGAGGGCCGCACCGGTCGCCGGTTGGACCATGTAGGACTGGTCGGAATGCCACTGCAATTCGCCGTCGCCGAGCCCGCCGATCGGATGGCCGAACCCGTCCTTCAGGTTCGATAAGACCGTCACCTCGGGAACCGAGGGGGAGGCCCAGTCGCTGCGCACGGTGCGCTCCAACGGACCGAACAGGGCGCAAAACGCAGCCAGCTCGGCCTCGCTCAACGCCTGGCGGCGAAACACCAGGACGCCCCAATTCGACCATAGCTGCCGCAACTCGGCGACAGTGCCGGGGTCGAGCGGCTCCCAGAGCGGCAGGCCCTCGATCTCGCAGGCGAGGGTCGGGTGAAGCGGGCGCGTCTGGAGGCTCATCGCCGGTCTCCGCGGTGCAGGACCCGGCGATCATTCACGGCCCGCGCGGCGGCTGCAAGCAGGCGCAGAGTTCGGCGGGCCCCCGCCACCATGCTTTGTGTGGTCCCCCTCCCCCGCTTCGCGGGGGAGAAACCGAGCTTCAGTTCTTTTCTGCAAAGCCTCAGGCGAAGAGGCGCTCTTTTTCGAGCCCCTTGTACATATCGGCAACGAATTCGCCATAGCCGTTCCACATCAGGGTCGGGCGGCGCTCATCGGTGCCGAGGACGCGCTCCGATGCCTGGCTCCAGCGCGGATGCGGCACCTCGGGGTTCACATTGGCCCAGAAGCCGTACTCGCTCGCCTGCAACGCCTCCCAGTAGGATCTCGGGCGCTTGTCGGTGAATTCGAAGCGCACGATCGATTTGATCGATTTGAAGCCGTATTTCCACGGCACTGCGAGGCGGAGCGGCGCGCCGTCCTGCTTTGGCATGGGCTTGCCGTACATGCCCGTGGCGAGAAAGGCGAGCTCGTTCGCCGCCTCGGCCATCGTCAGCCCTTCGACATAGGGCCAGGGATAGAAAAACTTGTTCTGCTCCGGCGCGACCTTGGGGTCCATAAAGGTTTCCATGCGGACATAGGTCGCCGAGCCGAGCGGCCGGGCGATGTCGAGCAATGCCTTCATCGGAAAGCCGGTCCACGGCACCGTGAACGACCAGGCCTCGACGCAGCGATGGCGGTAGAGCCGCTCTTCGACACCCACCTTTTTGAGGAGATCGTCGATATCGAGCGTCTGCGGCTTTTCGACCATGCCGTCGATCTTGATCGTCCAGGGCCGGACCTTCAGCGCCTGTGCCTCGCGCGCAACGGATTTGTCGGTGCCGAATTCGTAGAAGTTGTTGTAGCTCGTCGGGTATTTCTCATCGGTCAGCGGCCGGTCGAGCTTGTAGCGCTCGTTGCGCTTTGCGGGATAGAGCGCGGCCGAGGGATCGGCATCCGCCGCCCAGGCCAAGCGACCGCCGACGCCCGTTGCCGCGAGGATCGGCCCCGCCGCCAGACCCTGCAGGAGGCGGCGGCGATCGCGGAAGACCGCCTCGCTCGCCGCGGCGCTCTCGGGCAATTCCCAGCCGCGTCTTCGTCGGATCAACATCGTATTCGTCCCGTTGACTCGCGCTCGATGTGGGCGCTGCGCGGGCGCCCGCCAAGTCACGCTTTTGTTAAGGCCCCTCTGGGGCTGCGACCCTCACCCGGCTTCGGGCTCCGCCCTCAGCCACCCTCTCCCGCAATGCGGGAGAGGGGCTTTTCGCGATTTACTGCGCGGCTTCCTGGCGATGGCTGGCGATGACCTTCTCGGCCTCGCGCCCGGTCAGCTCCTGCATATGGTCGAATTTATGCGCGAAGCTGCCGACGCCGAGGGTCAGCGAGCGCAACTCGACGATCAAATCGTGCAATTCGCTGCGCGGCAGGTAGGCTTTGACCACGTCCCAGCCCGGCCAATCCTCCTTGGCGTCATAGCCGAGGAGCTGACCGCGACGTCCCGACACGAGCCGCTGGATGCGGGCCGTAAACGCGTTCGGGACCGAGACCTCGACCGAGTCGATCGGCTCCAACAGGGTCGGTTCGCATTTCGGCAACGCTTCCTGGATCGCCTGCCGGCCGGCCGTCTTGAAGGCCATGTCCGAGCTGTCGACAGCGTGGAACTGACCGGTGATCAGAATGACCGTCAGGTCGACAACCGGAAAGCCGAGCGGGCCGTGCTTCAATGCCTCGACGACGCCTTCCTCGACAGCCGGGATGTAGTTGCGCGGGATGGCCCCGCCGACGACGCTGTCCTTGAACACAAAGCCGGAACCGCGCGGCAACGGCTTCACCTCGATCGTGCAATCGGCAAATTGCCCGTGCCCGCCGCTTTGGCGCTTGAAGCGCGAATGCTGGTCGGCGCCGCGCTTGATCGTCTCGCGGTATGGCACCGTCGCGGGCTGCCCGACCACGACCAGGTTCTGGCGGTTGCGCAGCCGGTCGAGCGCGATCTGCAGATGCACATCGCCCTGGCCCCACAGCACCATCTCGCGCAATTCGGCGTTCTGCTCGAGCTGGAGCGAAGGGTCTTCGTCGATCAATCTGCCGATCGAGCCGGTCAGCTTGACATCGTCGCCACGCTTCTCGGCATGGATCGCGAGGCCGTAGACCGGCTGCGGGCGCGCCGGCTGCGGCAAGGGCTCGGTCTTCCCCGACGGGGTCAACACGGCGCCGGTACGGATCTCCTCCATGCGGGTCAGCCCGACGACCTCGCCCGTCTTGGCGGAAGGCGCTTTGTCGTGCTGCGCGCCGAGCAGGCGCACGACACCGGCGACCCGCGCGCCGTTCAGCACATTGCCTTCGGCGATCGTGCCGCGCCACACGCGCGACAACGACAATTTGCCCGTGTGCGGCAGGTGGAACGTCTTGAACACCTGCGCCATCGGCTCGCCGTCCGGCTTGATGCCGAGGCGGGCGGCCGTCTCCTCCGGGCCCGGCGTCTCATGGCGCAATGCCTTCCAAAGACGGCGGGCGCCGTGATCCTGGGTCGCGGCGCCGAGAAACACCGGCACGATCAGGTTCTTCTGAAAATCCTGGGTCAGGTGCTTGTAAATCTCTTCCTTCGAGGGCTGCACATCCTCGAGCAGCTGCTCGAGCAGCTTGTCGTCGAAATCGGCGAGCTTCTCGACGAGCTGGGTGCGGGTTTCGGCCTCGCGGTCCCAGAAGTCATCCGGCAGCGGGATCAGGTCGGAGGCCTGGCCCGGGCGGTAATGGTAGGCACGCTCGCTGACGAGATCGACATAGCCGTCGATCGACTCGGTGGTGCGCAGCGGCACCTGGCGCAAGACCAGGGGCTGATCGGAATGGGATTGCAATGCCGCGAGCACGTCGCGCACCCGGGCGCTCGCGGTGTCGAGCTTGTTGATGAAAATCATGTGCGGGATCTTGTGGCGGCTGAGAAAGCGCAAGAGCGCGCTCACCGTCACCGCCCGCTCGACCTCGGGCTCGCACACGACGACGACGGTGTCGGCCACCAGCATCGCCTGTTGCGCCTCATAGAGCAGCTCGACGTTGCCCGGGCAGTCGAGGATCGTCCAGGGATCGTCGAGGAAGGTCGCGTTGGCGACGTTGATCTCGGTCGACATCTGGCGCGCCCGAGCCTCGGCGGCGTGGTCACCGACCGAATTGCCTTCGCGCACGCTGCCATGCCGCCCGACCGTGCCGCTCGCAAACAGCATCGCTTCGAGCAGGCTCGTCTTGCCCGACAGATACGGGCCGACAAGAGCAACGCAGCGGGGGGCACTCGGCATCGATTCCTCCACAAATCCGGTCAGGGCCGCCGGGGCCTGGCGGCCCTCTCGCTGGACCGGATCGTGGCGCGGCCTTCGGGAGGTGGCAATCGGAATCTGGAAAGCGGGCCGCACCGCTCCCGAAGCTCGTCCGCAGTCACTGTGCGCGAAGCGGAACCACAACAAGGCTGTCGTCCCGGCAAAGGCCGGGATCCATTTTTCAGTGTCTCGGGCGCGGATTGGTGGGTCCCGGCCTTCGCCGGGACGACGGACCTTAAACTATTCCAGGGCGCGGCAGGCGCGGTCGATGCGGGCGCAGGCGTCGCGCAACTCCTCGGTCGAGGTCGCGTAGGAGATGCGGAAATGCGGCGCGAGGCCAAACGCCTCGCCATGCACGACCGCGACGCCCTCGGCTTCGAGCAGGTAGCGCGCGAAATCCTCGTCGCTGGCGATCATCGCGCCCTTCGGCGTCTTCTTGCCGATAAGCCCGGCGCATGACGGGTACACGTAGAACGCCCCCTCCGGCCGCGGGCAATGCAGTCCTGGCACCTTGTTCAGCAGATCGACGACGAGGTCCCGCCGCTCCTTGAACACCTTGGCGTTCTTCGGGATGAAATCCTGCGGTCCGTTCAAGGCCTCGATCGCCGCCGCCTGGCTGATCGAACATGGGTTGGCGGTCGAGTTTGATTGAATCGCGCCCATCGCCTTGATCAGCTGCTTGGGGCCGCCCGCATAGCCGATGCGCCAGCCGGTCATGCAATAGGCCTTCGAGACGCCGTTGACGGTCAGCGTGCGGTCATAGAGCCGCGGCTCGACCTGCGCGATCGTGCGATATTCGAAATCGTCGTAGATCAGGTGCTCGTACATGTCGTCGGTTATAACCCAGACATGCTCATGCTTGAGCAGCACGTCGGCGATCTCGCGGAGGTCGCGCTCGGTATAGGCGGCGCCCGACGGGTTCGAAGGCGAGTTCAGGATCAGCCATTTCGTCCGCGGCGTGATCGCCGCGTCGAGATCCTCGGGCCGCATCTTGAAGCCGTTATTCTGGGAGCAGGCGACCGGCACCGGATTGCCGTCGCACAGCAGCACCATCTCAGGGTACGACACCCAATAGGGGGCCGGAATCACGACCTCGTCGCCGGGGCTCAAGGTCGCGCAGAGCGCGTTGTAGAGCACCTGCTTGCCGCCGCTGCTGACCGTGATCTGGGTGGGCTCGTAATCGAGCCCGTTCTCGCGCTTGAACTTGCCGCAGATCGCGCGCTTCAGCTCGATGCGGCCGTCGAAGACGGTATAGCGGGTCTCGCCGTTCTGGATCGCGCGGATGCCAGCCTCGCGGATATTGGGCGGC
>WNGO01000553.1_pt1 | contig 23154 bp, 23 predicted proteins | sample 5400511 | NCBI WGS metagenome assembly WNGO01 (sample SAMN13153380, study PRJNA577476) | soil metagenome | isolation source: 20 cm soil or saprolite under Garry oak tree replicate 2 | place: USA:California | collected 2016-06-15 | reverse complement strand
ACACCGAGTAGCCAGACGGGATTGCTCCCGTCCGGCCCTCTAAGAACTGTGCGTGAGAGTTTCCAACTCACACAGCTCAAGCCTTTCGAACGCCTGGTAAAAGACGCGGTTTAGACACGGCAAGATGCTGACGATGGACCCGGTCGTGGCAATCCGGATGAAGTAGAACGCGATTGTCGGCAGTGTCAGCGCCACCCTTGGTGCGCGGGATGAGGTAGTGGGTACGCCAGCCCGTGAGCAGTGTGATCTTCTGAGTACATACCGAGCAAAGACCGCGTTGTTCCAACCAGAGATAGCGAAGCAGCGTGCGACCGCGTAGGCTGTCCAGCATGCGAACACCTTCGCGGTGCTCGAAATAGGACTCCCACTCGGGATCGTACGGATTGGCTTCGCTTTTGACTTTAACGTAGTGCTTGATGGGCGTGTGGAACGCAATGGTTAGCCACAGTGTTTGTGATTCGCCATCCTCGTCCTCTTTTACACCGAAGAACCACCAATTACGATTGCCGCGTTGACCAAAGTATTTATCCTTGATCCAGCGGCGGCCTTTCGTGGGGTGTCTTCGTTGTGCCCAACGCCACAGACTCTGGAAGATGGCATAGTCTACATGTTGGAAAACACGTTTGCTGGCGGCATACCGATGATAGTTGGCCCAACCTCGTATTTTCGGGTTGAGCTCCTCGATCAGATCGGCTGCCGAGGCAGAACGCGATTCCCGGACTAAACCTCGGATTCCATCCAGGAAGGTTTTTACGTTCTTCTTGGATGGTTTGATGAGCAGTTTCCCGTTGGGATATCTGCGCACATTTTGTCCGAGGAAGTCGAAGCCATCGGTTACGTGCGTGATGACGGTTTTCTCAGGGGAGAGTTCGAGACCGCGGTCTTTCAGAAACTGTTCGACCAGTGGCCTGATCTCTCCTTCCAACAGTTCTTGCGTTCTGCCGGTGATGAGAAAGTCGTCCGCATAACGAATGAAATTGACACAAGGGTAGTACCATCCCGATCCTTTGCGCCAGACCGGCGAGTGGTGCTCGTACAGTCGGCGTTCCAGACCATCCAGCGCCAGATTGGCTAGCGCTGGGGAGATAATTCCACCTTGGGGCGTTCCCTCCGTTGTTTCGTAAAAAACAGTCTTCTCCATGTAGCCCGCGGCCAGCCATTTGCGAAGAACTGTCCGATCCATAGGAACGTGGTTCAGAAGCCATTCGTGGCTGATCTTGTCGAAACAGCTTTTGATGTCGCCTTCAAAGATCCACTGCGGATTCGCGTTCTTCAGCGCATTGAAGCACTGCTTTAACGCATCGGCGCAGGACCGCTGCTGCCGGAACCCATAGGAGTTCGGATCCGCCGTGGTTTCCGCGACCGGATCGAGAGCGAGCAGGAATAATGCCTGCATCCCCCGATCCTTCATCGTGGGAATACCTAGAGGACGCATCTTGCCGTTTGACTTCGGGATGTAAACACGCCGGAGCGGCCGAGGTTGATATCCCCTTGGCCGTAGGGTGTTCACTGCCATTGCCTTCTTTTCCGGTGTGTCCCAGATTTCTCCGTCCACCCCGGAAGTTTTCTTGCCAGCATTTTCCGTCACTCGTCGGACGGCGGTCATTCTGCCGCTGTGCGAGTGGGTCAGCAGTCGTTGCAAGACTCGCACCTTGCCCCATCTGCCTTCCTTCATAGCCTGCACGATACGCGCTTGTAGCCGACGCACATTTCGGTGAACGGTTTGCCAGTTCATGGCATGCCATTCAACGTTTCCGTGTGAGACCGCACCAACAGCTTTCGCCGTCATCATCTGCCTTGCCTCATTGGTCGGTTTTTCAAGTTTTCTCGTGTGAAAGACCGAAGAGAAGTTAGCCTGCTTTCGCATCCGGTAATATTGCCGTTACCTCGACTCAACCAGTATCCGCTCCATTGCAGAGCGGCATTCGCTTTCTCTCTTTTCTTCTATCCACACCACCATGGGTTGCCTTACGGTTTCCTTCCCTTACGGGAGCAATGTGGACTTACCCTGTTCCACTTCGTTGACACGATAGGTTAGGTCCTCTCCGTACGCCGGCAGTGTTTTGGGCTCGTGGCGGAGAAGGACGCGACCTCCGCACCCACTGCAATAAGAGCCTGTAAGCATCTTCGGCTCTGCTGGTCTGACGACGCCGTAACGAGAGTTCGCATATGCTGACCGTGCTATCAACCCTAGCCCCATCGCCACCTGATGCTGGCAGGTGCATCGTCGCCTCACGGTTTCGACGCCGACGTTTCAGTCGTGGGTGCATTGTCGGAGGGCTATTCGACGGTTCGTTTCCTTGCCGCCTTACCTCGTAGGGTACCGCTGACGAGAAAGCAGGTCTGATCGGACGTTTCCTCCTTCAGACAATCTTCGAAGTGACTTCAGGTCGCAAGCGCCCCGGTTCAAAGACGGCGGCCTTGGAGAGCCGGCCGCCGCTGCCATTGCTCTCGAAGGATCCGGAAACCCCAAGCCCCTTCGCGTGATTCCGTCGGAACCCGGGATGGAGGCCGTTGACCTCCTCGAATCTGTCGGCGAACCGACCGGGCGTCAGCTCGTCGGTGCTGAACCATCCGCCGAAGTAGGCGAACGCTCCAGTAACCGCAGCGAGGGCGAAGCCGATCAAGGCCAATCTTGTTACAATGTTCTTCCAACCACCCGTGCTATGGACTTTCGTGGGGTACAACGCTTTGTCGAGAGTCATGGCGAGTTCTCCTTAATAAAATTGTGCGTTGCGTATTCCCGATTGCTTCGGATGCGATACACAATTGCGATTAGGCCAGGAGTGTGAAGGCGAGGACAATTAGACGATGGTGTCGGCGACACCTTCGTATAGGTCGGTGCGACGAGCGGTATTCACACTTCCATTTCCATCAAAGCTTCGGACAGCGCCCGAATTCCCTCGCGCAACACACCGCCATCCTGCTTTGCGAGCAGCTCTCGAACGAACGGCAGGGGATCTTGCAGGAAACCGGTCGGAGATTCCGTTAAGATCTGTCGCGTCACTCGAGCGCGTTCCCGCTTGAAGGATTTGCCGCTGTGCGAAACACGCTGGTAGTGACATCAGGAGACCGATACCAAAGCACAATAGACGCTCTCACAAGACTGGCGCATCCTCGGGTCGTGGAGTGCCGCCAAAAATGGACCTCAACGGAGACTTTACCAACCACATACTGATTCGTCGCGATAGAAAAGGAGATGCGCAATGCCATACGTTACAGTCGGAAAAGAAAATTCAGGCAACATAGAGCTTTACTACGAAGACCATGGCTCGGGCCAACCGGTTGTTCTGATCCACGGATACCCATTGAGCGGTGCTTCCTGGGAGAAGCAAGTACCCGTTCTCCTGGAAGCGGGTTACAGGGTTATTACCTACGACCGCAGAGGCTTCGGCAAGTCCAGCCAGCCGACCGCAGGCTACAACTACGACACGTTCGCAGAGGATCTTCACAAACTGGTCACCCAGCTCAAGCTGCATGATTTCACATTAGTAGGCTTTTCGATGGGCGGAGGCGAGGTGGCACGCTACATTGGAAAATACGGTTCCAAGGGTGTGAGCAAAGCCGTGATCATCTCGGGTGTGCCCCCGTACCTGCTCAAGACGGCCGACAACCCGGAGGGCGTGGATGGCGGTGTCTTTGCGGGGATCGAGAAAGCGGTGGCCGCCGACCGCTATGCGTTCTTCACCGAGTTCTTCAAGAATTTCTACAACACCGACGTTTTCCTGGGGAAGCGGGTAAGTGAACAAGTCGTGCAGGCCAGTTGGAACGTCGCGGCTAGCGCCTCGGCCATCGCCAGCCTGGCGTGTGTTCCAACCTGGCACGAAGACTTCCGCGAGAACCTGGCCCGTATCGATGTGCCCACGCTGGTGATTCAGGGAGATGCCGATCGCATCCTTCCCATAACGGCTACTGGTTTGCGCACCGCTAAGCTCATCAAAGGGTCGCGCCTAGTGGTCGTGAAGGACGGTCCACACTGCATCACGTGGACGCACGCGGAAGAAGTAAACGCCGCATTGGTGAGCTTCTTTGGCGAGACGGCCGACAAGTCGCGAGAGCAGGTTGCCTAGGCAACCTGCCCATAAGCGAACTTTTCCCAAGGAAGTTTTCGGCACTTGCCAACTGCTTGGGCATGAAGAGGCTGAAGCCCTTTGCCTCTTTCGAGAGTAATCGTCGGGTATGGAAAGCTCCTGCCGACTACGAGGGCAAACCAATACCAAGGTAAATAGACACTTTCCCGTGGCCCAGCGCACCTTCACTTTATGAAGTCTGGCCCAAAAGAGTGCTGCAATGGAGAACGAGTTGTTTCACGGGGGGAATACCTTGACCAAACAAACTGTGATGTTGTGATTCGAACCCTGCCGCAAAGGTCACGTGTCAGGAGGAATCCGTGATTGCCGGGCGTTCACTCGTATCGGTGGTCGACGACGACGAGTCTGTGCGCGAGTCGCTAGGCGCCCACCCCTTCCGCGGATCGTGCCACCTTGTGCGGCGAACCGAGGTACGGGAAAGAGGCAAGCAGGTCGTTGTGGGGACCTACGTTATCTCGCGTCACCTTTCCATTTGAGAGGATGGAAACAAAGCCATCCATAACGTCGTCCGAGAGCTTTCGGCCGTTGTCCGGGTAAGACGCCGGCCGCGTGGGATCATAAAAGAGGATGTCTGGCAGCAGAGTCCTAGCCACCCGCGTTGCTTCCTCGGGCGTATACCCACCGGTGTGCTCCAGTGAGTGTGCGAAGACGGGGACGAAACGGGCATCGTCCGCCGGCTCCGCAGCAAGGTAGGCGGCTTTCTTCTCACCGGTAAGGAATACAGATTGCGAGGGCCGTGCGCCGCGGTCCGCTTGAACCCATTTTCCGCCCACGCCGTCCAGGGTGCGATGCCACAGGCCAACCTTTTTATCGCCTAGGGCAGAGTTGGGTACCTCCAGAACGATGCTGCACACGTCCTTTACGGCGAAGAAATCGGCACCGGTGAACCGCAGATTGTTCAGAGCACCCATCGTGTCGAAGAAAAAAGGGTCGCTGCGCCAGCCGGCGAAGAAGCGGTAGTCCCCGGACTCTGTCACACGTGCCTCGCGTCCCGTCGAGACCGGCGCTCCTTCGATGATCGTTTGTCCCCCATCGCCTGTCCCGGCGGCCTGCTCGCCTTCTACACGGCGCAAGGTCGCAGTTTGCGCGCCGTCCTTGTAGGGCGAGAAGCGCACGCGGTATGCAATATTCGCGACGAGATCGCCGTCGGTATCAATCTTCAGTTCGTATATTGCCTCCGGCGCGAAGGGTACGGCTGTGCTGGGCCCGGGCGGGTTCACACCCTCGGATGGATGTACGTTCATGATCAGGGTCGACTTGGCAGCATCCCCAGGCTTGGGGAAGGCATACAGATCGGTTAGGTCGAGGCGGGCGTCCCCGTGGGGAAACCCATAGTCCGGACCGGAGTAATGGTGCGACATAAATCATCTCCTCCTCACTTATCGATGCTCAGCACGGTGAGTTGCAAAAACGCATCACTTGCTCGGTTATGCGAGGGTGATCACACCAGATCCGTAGAGAAGAAACAATTAGACGATGGTATCGACCATACCTTCGTATCAGCTGGTGGTAGTGAGACCCCCTGTCCGTCTTTTCTCTTTAAGCTTTGTACCCTTTGCTGCTCATTATGTTGTTGTTGATCCAGCACTGGAGAACCGATACCAAAGTACAATTGACACGCAGCTACGGGGTGGCTCACCCTTCCCTGGGAGTTGACGCGGGGAGCCACTGCCGAGGCGCTAGGTGAGGAACTACTATGAGAAAAATCTCGGCGCCCATCTCTTTGGCTGGGTCGCAACTCCGCCAACCACGTCATGTCTGCGCATTTTTCAATAGCGATGACGATGAGTATCGCGTGTTATTGCCGTTCATTAAGGATGGGTTCGAGCGTGGAGACAAGGCGATTCATGTCGTTAGTCCAGATCAACACCGTGACCACCTGCAACGATTAGCTGGCATAGGAATTGACTCCACCGCTGTCCAACGAAGCGGCCAATTCGAACTTCGGAGCAGCATTGAAACCTACCTTCAAGACGGTCGGTTCGATCAGGATCGCATGCTGCAGTCGTTCGAGCAGATGGCGAGCCCCAATGCGGAGGGAGGATTTCCCCTGAGTCGCATTGTCTGCCGCATGGACTGGGTGCCTGACGGTCAGTCGCACATCGACGATCTGATTGAGTTTGAAGCGAGGGTCAATGACGTGTGGTCTCGCCACGATGATGCGGTCATCTGCACCTACCACCTTTCGAAATTCGCCGGAGACGCTGTAATTGACATCATGCGCACGCATCCGTTGGTCATCGTCGGCGGCATTCTCCAGCACAATCCGTTCTTCGTGCCGCCGGGGGAGTTCCTGCATGAAATTCGCAAACGGCGGGCAGAGCAGTCTGCGCGGCCCGCGACGGCAGGCTGACCATGCAAGTGCAACTCGAACATCCCGCCGACGAGATCAAGCGCCTTCAACGTTGCATCAATGATCTGGCCAGCCTCCTCGCTCTTCCTGCCATGTGGAGTGGCAGCAAACCCTGTGACATCGTTCATACCTTGCTCGACTCACTCCTTCGCATGCTCGATCTGGACTTCGTGTATGTGAGCTTGACGAACCCAGTCGACGCGGCGCCCTCCGAGACGGTTAGGGTCCCTCAATCGCAAGAACAGATGTTCCGACCGCGGGAGCTCTCTACGTTCCTCAATCGCTGGTTGGGAGATGACCCACAAAAACGGTATCTCCAGGAACGTAGTCACATTGGAGAGGAAGAGATTTCACTCGTGTCCTGGCCTCTCGGGGTTCAGCGTGAAATTGGGGTAATCATTGCTGGGTCTCGCCGAGCAGATTTCCCGCGGGATGCCGAGGCACTTCTTCTGGGCATAGCGGCTAACCAAGCGTTAATCGGGCTACAACAGGCACGACTGTTGACCGAACAGAAGCGCGTTGCCGACGAACTCGATCAAAGCGTCGCTCAACGGACCGCAGAACTTTCTGCAGCCAACGAAGTGCTGAGAAAGGAAGTCGCCGAACGCAGGCGCGCGGAGGAAGCCCTGGCGGCGAGCGAGCACAATTTACGCTTAATCGTCGACAGCATCCCCGGCTTAGTGACACTCTTGACGCCGGCTGGTGAAGTAGAACTCGTCAATCTCCAACTGGTGGAATATTGCGGCAGGACATCGGAGGAATTGAGGCTCTGGAGAACAAACGACACGGGGCATCCTGAGGACCTTCCTCGCGTCGCCCAGCTCTTAGCACGATCGATCGCGTCAGGTAATCCATACGACTTCGAGACACGCCTCCGACGTTTCGATGGCGTATATCGCTGGTTTCAGGTGCGCGGACTGCCCGTTCGAGATGCAAATGGGCGAATCCTTCGCTGGTGCTCTCTGCTTACCGATATTGACGATCGTAAGCGAGCGGAGGCGCAACTCGCAGGCGAGAAACAACTCCTCGAAATGATCGCCTCGGGTCGTTCTCTTCCGGACGTTCTCAAAGCGTTATGCAGATTTGTAGAAGAGACCGCCAATGCAGATTGCCATTGTGGTGTGTATCCGATCGATTGGCGTGGACCGACATTCACGAGCGCCGTGGCGCCTTCCCTTCCCGCCAGCTACACCGATCCGATCGAAGGGCTGCGTGTGAGTTGCGACGTCGCGCCGTGCGGAATAGCAGCATACGAGAAGAGGCAGGTGATAGTGGAGGATATTCAGTCGGATCCACGCTGGGCCTCGTCCTGGTATCAAAAGCATGTGCTGGCCTATGGCCTGAGGTCGGTATGGAGTACTCCGATATGCTCGCTCCAGGGGAGCGTTCTTGGAACCTTCTGCATATATCAGGGCGAGCCGGCGAGCCCGACCCAACACCAGCTGGGCCTGATTGCTCAAGTTACCCATATCGCTAGCATCGCTATCGAGCGTGCGCAGGGCGAGGCGGCACTGAAAAGAAGTGAAGCCTTTCTTGCTGAAGGACAGCGACTCAGTTTGACGGGTACGTTCTCTTGGGGCGTTGCTACTGACGAAATCAAGTGGTCCGACCAACTGTATCGCATATTTGAGTTTGAGCCACACCTTACCGTCACACTTGAGTTGATAAGAACGCGTGTACATCCAGAAGATCTGATGTTGTTAAACGAAATGATCGAACGAGTGCGGAGTGCCGCCCGTGATTTTCAATACGAATACCGGTTACTAATGCCTGATGGTTCGGTCAAATACATGCACTTGATTGCGCACGGGATTCGAGACCTTGAGGGGCGGCTGGAATACATCGGCGCGGTTCAGGACGTGACGCAGCGGCAAATTTCCGAAGAGGCACTTGCCACGGCCAGGTCGGAGCTTGCAGACGTCGCCAGAGTCACGAGCCTCGCTACCTTAACGGCGTCAATCGCGCACGAGGTGAACCAGCCGCTCTCAGGTATTGTCACGAACGCCAGCACCTGTCTGCGCATGCTGACATTGGACCCACCGAACGTCCACGGTGCGCGTGAAACGGCCCGGCGAACGATTCGCGATGGCAACCGTGCGTCTGATGTGATCACGCGGTTGCGCGCACTCTACGGCAAGAAAGACACCATCGCTGAGCGGGTGGATCTGAATCATGCTACGAGAGAGGTGATTGCTCTGTCATTGAGTGAGCTTAAAAGAGACCGGGTTATTTTGCGATGTGAGCTTGCCGCCGACCTCCCGCTTGTCAGAGGTGACCGAATCCAGCTTCAGCAGGTAATCGTGAACCTCGTCCGGAATGGTTCGGACGCGATGAATACCGTCCATGATCGCCCCAGGGAGTTGCTGATCAGGACCGAACGAGACGAAGGCGGTCGGGCGCTCCTTAGCGTGAAAGATGCGGGGATCGGTTTCGACCCCCAATCCATGGACAAACTATTCCAAGCCTTCTACACGACCAAGAATGACGGGATGGGGATTGGCTTGTCGGTTTCTCGCTCCATTATAGAACAACATGGTGGCCGTTTATGGGCAACCCTAAATGATGGTCCAGGAGCAACATTTTCATTTTCTATTCCTGGCGCAACCAATACCTAAGTGCAATAGACTCTTTGCCTAGTCTGCCACATTCTCGTGTTATGGACTCCTGCCAAGAAAAGATCGCTGCCGAATATCCACTTGTGGCAGTAGTGGATGATGATGAATCCGTGCGCGAGTCATTGCCTGACTTGTTGCGGGAGTTCGGATTTGCGACGCACTGCTTCTCATCTGCGGAAGAGTTCCTCACTTCCGATAGCCTAGTTCAAACTGGGTGTCTCATCCTCGACATCGCCATGCCGGGCATGACCGGATTTGATCTCCAGCGAGAATTGAAGCTTCGCGGGCACAGCATTCCGATCATCTTCATCAGTGCCCACAAGGACGAGGTTGTCCGCAGGCGAGCGTTCCAGCAAGGAGCCGTTGAATTCTTGTTCAAGCCATTCAGCGACACGGCCCTGCTTCAGGCTCTGAATACTGCACTCCGAGTGAGGTGAGCGATCGGCGACTCTCACGCACTTGGGAATATACTATGACGTTAGCGCGCGCTTTTGCCCATCAATTGGAGTCATCACCGATGACACCGGCAACACCCATCGTATTCGTTGTTGATGACGACATCTCCGTGCGTGAGTCGCTGCAGTTGCTGATTGAATGCGAAGGCTGGCATCCGGAGACGTTCGCATCCGCACAAGAGTTCCTCGATCGCCCACGAAACCTTGGTCCGAGCTGTCTAGTCCTTGACGTTTCTCTTCCAGGCCTCAACGGTCTCGACCTACAGAAGCGTGTCGCCGTCGAGCGGCCGGATATGCCGATCATTTTCATCACGGGATACGGCGACGTGCCCACAACTGTCCAAGCCATGAAGGCGGGCGCTGCGGAATTTTTGACCAAGCCATTCGGCGACGACGTGTTGCTGAGCGCCATCCGGCATGCCCTTGACCGCAGCCAGTCTGCATTGGGTCACGAGGCGGAGATGCAGGTGCTTCGTGATTGCTACGCGTCACTGACGCCTCGCGAACGGGAGGTGATGGCGTTGGTGGCCTCCGGTCTATTGAATAAACAAGTCGGCGGGGAGCTTGGCATCAGCGAGATCACGGTGAAGGCACACCGGGGCCAGGCGATGCAGAAAATGAAGGCCGACTCGCTCGCCGATTTGGTGAAAATGGCCGCGAGACTCGGCCTCGCATCTGCCCCGAAAGCTAACACTCCACCGCCCCGTCGAAACTAGAGGCCCAGATCACTCAAGCCTGGGTGGTCATCGGGACGCCGCCCGAGCGGCCAGTGGTATTTGCGATCTGATTCCAAAATGGGAAAGTCGTTGATTGACGCAAACCGTGTGGCCATGAGCCCGTCATCATTGAATTCCCAGTTTTCATTGCCATAGGAGCGATACCAGTGACCCGAGTCGTCGTGCCATTCGTAAGCGAAGCGCACCGCGATGTGGTTCCCGGTGAACGCCCATAGTTCCTTGATGAGCCTGTAGTCCAACTCCTTGGCCCACTTGCGAGAGAGGAAAGCAATGATTTCGTTTCGTCCGTTGACGAACTCCGAGCGGTTCCTCCATCGTGAGTCGATCGCGTATGCCAGAGCTACCGTTGCAGGATCGCGAGTATTCCAAGCATCTTCAGCGAGGCGCACCTTTTGCATAGCGCTGTCGCGTGTGAAAGGCGGGAAAGGATGGCGGGCGGGCGTCGTTGCTGTTGCCATGATTTCTTCTCCTTGGACTGATTCTTTCGGCATATCCATAGACTCACGTACTCGTGCGGCGATCTCGTCTGGGGCGGTGTCGATGGCGAAATGGCTGCCATCGACAATGTGAACCTACGGGAGGGCACTGTTATTAGGATTTTCTGGCTCCGCTTCCAACTGTTCGCCCGACTATTTTTTGTGCGTTTGTACCGCAGCAATCGTCCCCACACTTTCGGGTTCGCCTCAATGGGATTGCCTGCGCGTCAGCAAGAGATAAATGACCGCCAGCAGCATCACCATGAGAGCATCGACAAAGTACCAGCCATATCCCAACACGAAAATGTGACTGAGAATCACGGCAGTCATCCATACAACAGCCAATCCCGCTCCCAATCTGGCTGTCTTCGGGATCAGGAGCAGAACCGCCACCACCGTTTCGAAGGCTCCTGACCCTAGCCGGAATACCGGCTGCGATACCAACCCGTGAACCGCTTGGGACATCTGCGTGAACAGGGTCACCGCATCTGGCACCCCTGCAAACTTGAGAAAGATGGCGGCATACAGAAGGTTCACTGATACCAACAGGCGAATTGCCAGTAGTGCGAGCCTTTTGCCCATAAAATCTTGCCCCCTTGACCACCTCGAGCCGGCCAATGCCTCGCGAATGGTAGTACTCATTTCGGCATCTTCATGAACTGACCGATAAGCGCCGCAATTTCATCCGCTGCCGTATCCAGCGCGAAATGACCACCATCGACAATGTGGACTTCAGCATTGGGCACATCTCGCCGGTAGGATTCCGGCTCCGAGGAATCAAACGATGACTCATACTTGCCCCAAATCACCAGCAGGCGCGGCTGCTTCTCACGCATCCAAGCTTGCCACCTGGGATAGTTTTCAACGTTGGTGCGGTAGTCGTAGAAGAGGTCGCTCTGAATCTCGACCTGGCCGGGCTGATTGAGAAAAGCAAATTCATCCGTCCACAGATCGGCGTCATAGCGTTCCACGTTGGGATCGCTTCCGACATGGCGCGTCCGCGTCGTCTGCAACGACAGGAGGTTGGTACGAAGCCCGCTTTCATTGGCGGCGCGATCGGCCCAAAAGGCCCGGCGGGTCTTCCAATTCGCCCCCAAGCCTTCGTTGTGCGCTACAGCGTCCTGGACGATGAGAGACTCGAGCCGGTCCGGATGGGCCAAGGCCATGCGAAAACCTACGGGGCCGCCGTAATCCTGCATGTAAAGCGTGTACCGCGAGAGTCCCAGCGCTTCGGTGAAGTGATTCATGATTTCGGCTATGTGATCGAATGTGTACGCGAATTTTTTTGGGTCCGGCGAGTCGCTGTGGCCAAAGCCCGGATAGTCGGGCGCTACCAGGTGATAACGATCGGAAAGCCGAGAGAACAGGGGCTCGAACATCCGGGATGAGGAAGGAAGCCCGTGCAACAGCAAAAGCGTTGGCGCGTCTTTCGGCCCGGCCTCTCTGTAAAAGATGGAGAGTCCATCGATCTGTATCTTGCGATAAAAGGTTGAGTACTCCACGGGCCGTTCCTTTCCCTGGGCGTGGGCCGGCAGTTGAAATATTGCGAGCATCATAGAAACCACTAGCGCCCTGCGGGAGACATGCACGCGTTGGGTCCGACGCGGCGAGCTGAAAAGACGCATCGTTTAGCTCCTCTTAGGCGAGCTCATGCAACACACAGATCACTTCCCCTGCCTATTGCGTTGAACCAATTCGTCCAGGCTGAACGGAAGATGTGCGCAGTGATCGCGCCATTTCACTGCGCTTTAGTGAGCAGCGTCGGCTGTCCTCACGCACGGCTGTTTCTCCCTATTACGAATTCGAATGTCTTTGACGGCGATTTGCGGTCCACTCAACGACCGGCCCGGCGATTTTGGACACTTCCTCGACCAACGAGGTCAAAAAAGCCAATACGTCGGTGCAAGTAGAAAGATTGGCACTCTGCCCAGCCCATAGGGGCAGGAGATCCGATCTGCCCGCCGCCTCTGCCGGGATCGCGAGGTTTCTGACGAGTCTTCGTTGCAACGGATACGGTAGAATAGCGGTTCCCTCCTGGTTTAACTCCTCCAGCAAGCGGTTGTGGATTCCCCGCGCGAGTCTTCCGGTGAAGGCCTTTGTCAGCGCGGTGTGCCCGGCTTTTTTCCCTCGTAAAGCCTGGCGAAGAAGGAGGATGGCGCCGGACTCCTCGCACGCCAGGAATGCCGTTCCCATTTGCACGGCCTCTGCGCCAAGAGCCAGGGCGGCGATTACGCCGCGCGCATCTGCGATGCCACCGGCGGCGATCACCGGCACGTTGACCATGTCGGTAATCTGAGGGACGAGCGAAAAGGTGCCGGTAAGTGAATCCTCCGCGGCGCGGAGGAATGAACCACGATGCCCCCCGGCCTCGAAGCCGGAAGCGGCGATGGCATCTACGCCAGCCTCCTGAAGTGCCGCCGCCTCATCGGGTGTTGTCGCCGTGCCGATCGTGACGATGCTCTTCGCCCGGCACTCCTCTAAAATTTCCCGTGGCGGAATTCCGACGATGAAGCTGAATGCCGGTACGTTCGCGTCCAGCAACACGCGAGCCTGATCTTCAAATCGGACCGGCGAATACGGCTTGTACGCTGGAAGAGGCGCTCCCAAGGCGGCGAGATGGCCGGCAAGCGGCGCCAGGCTCCTGATGAAGGCGCTTTCATCTGATGTTCGGGCGCCTGCGTCTTCCATCGATACCCACAAGTTCATTGCGAAAGGTTTAGAGGTAAGGGAGCGAATTTCAGCGATCACGTCTTTGATCGCTTCCGGCGGCAAGCCGTGTGCACCGAACGATCCAAGTCCGCCAAAGTTGGAGACCGCTGCCGTCAATCTTTGCGATGACAGTCCGCCGAGCGGTCCTTGAATGATGGGATAGTTGATCCCGAGTTTCGACGTGAGCCCGTTCCGATTCCAGGCAGGCATCAGGAGACCTCAAAGATCACTTCCAGCTCGACTGGCGTGCCGAGCGGAAGGCTCGCTACCCCGTACACCAATCGGCTAGGGTTCTTGTCTTTTCCGAAAACTTCCTGCATCAACTCTGAAGCACCGTCAGCCACCCTCGGCTGCTCGCGGACATCTCCCGAAGTGGCGACCGCGACGCCAAGCCGGACAACCCGCGTCACTTTGTCGAGCGATCCCAGATGCTGCCTCGCGACAGCGAGGGCATTGAGCGTCGCCAGCCGAGCCGCCTTCTGGCCTGCTTCCAAATCGAGTTCCGCACCGACGCGCCCGATGAATTTCGCTTCGCGGCCTACAGTGGGAAGCATTCCCGTCAAGAAAAGCAGGTTGCCCGTCTGTACCGCCTCCGCATAAATACCGAACGGCTCGGGCGGTGTCGGAAGCTGGATGCCAAGTTCTTGCAATCGCCGCTCGGCGCTGGTGGGCCGAGAGCTCCCCCGGGCTACCATTTCCCCGCATGCACGCCGCCATCTACGTGCAAGATTTCACCAGTGGTGAACGTGGCGTCCGTCAGGAACAAAACTGCATCTACGACTTCTTTGATTTCACCCATCCTGCCCATGGGGTGCAATCCTTTCAGAGACTCATAGGTCTCGGGTTTATGCATCGGAGTTTTGATGACGCCCAAGGCAACGGTGTTCACACGAATGCCATCCTTGGCATACTCAATTGCGAGTGCGCGCGTGACCGCATGCAAACTGCCCTTGGCCATAACTTGGACGGCCACCGGTACGCCTGCGATCGGCTGGTCCACGAGGGCGGTTGACACGTTGACGATGCTGCCGCTCTTCTGCTGCAACATCCGCTTCACCGCTAACTGTGAAACGTAGAGAAAGCCAGCAAGCGTCGTAGAGACCAAAGCGTTTAGATCTTCGGTCGTGTACTCGGTGAAAGGCTTGGGGATAAAAATGCCCGCATTGTTTACCAGCACATCGATCCGACCGAAGCGGGAAACGGCAGTATCCACAATCTTTGCGGCCGTGCGCGGGTCGCCGATGTCTCCGTCGACGAGTGCAACATTCGCGGCTGCCGGGAATGCATTTGCTTTGGTAATGTTTCGCGAGTTTGCGACTACGCTGTAACCTCGTTTCAGGAACGCTTCGACGAGTCCCGCGCCGATCCCCTGTGAGGCGCCGGTAACGATTGCTGTTTTCTTGTCTGACATACCTACCCCTTTGTTTGAAAGCTCGGACGCAATAAACATTTGTGATTAAGCCAGCCCTCTAGCGGCGAAACAATTGGACGAAGGTATTGGCGATACCTTCGTATCAGTCGGCGCGACGATCTGGCTTCAGACTGCCGTTTCCATCAACTCTGCCGGGAGCGCGCCAATCCCTCGCGCAATACACCCCCTTCCTGCTCTTCGAGCAGTCTCGCCAACTTGGCGTGTCCAAAACATGCTGAACCACGACTCAGGCTTTTGCGATGCTCCAAAGGAGCGTACTCAAGAAAGCCTACATCCTTTCTTCAAGACAGCTATCTAACCGCCGTGAGCGAATAACTGCGGATCCAGTTTTTCGGGTCCAAGAGGTGTTTCATGCGCGAGCAAAACTCAGCAACAACCATGAACCGTCGGGAGATGCTCAAACTTTCGGCGGTTGCCACGCTGGTTGGAACAGCTGCCTTTCCCGACAAGATTCAAGCGACGCAAACTGTCGCCATGAAACCCATATCTTTGCCCGAACTGCCACCGAAGCCGTCGAAGGATGTCGCGGCTACGCTCTTTCCTGGCTTCGTGCAGACTGAAGTTCGCACCAGCGGAGCGACCATCCCTGTTTTCCACAAAGGCGACGGACCACCAGTGCTCCTTCTGCATGGATATCCCGAGACCCACGTGACCTGGCACAAAGTGGCGCCTAGACTTGCCGAGAGGTTCTCGGTCTACTTACCTGATCTGCGAGGATACGGGGATTCGAGCCGCCCGGCCGACGGAGATCGCCACCTCAATTACTCGTTTCGCGCAATGGCGTTGGACCAGGTCGAGACGATGCGTCATTTTGGGCACGAGCAGTTCCTTGTGGGTGCCCACGATCGCGGTGCTCGCGTCGCACATCGGCTCTGTCTCGACTCTCCCAAGAGCGTCAAAAAAGTTTGTCTCATGGACATCGCTCCGACGTTGACGATGTATCGACAAACCAATCAAGAGTTTGCGACGAAGTACATGTGGTGGTTCTTCCTTATCCAAGCCGCGCCCCTGCCTGAACATCTCATTGGACTCGATCCTCAGTACTATCTGGGAGATATCCTTAGCGGACTGAACAAGACGCCGGGAGCCCTCACGCCTGAAGCAGTGAGCGAGTATGTTCGGTGCTTCTGCTGCACGTCGACGATTCATGCTACGTGCGAGGATTTCAGGGCGGCTGCGGATATCGGTCTTGAGATGGACGAAGCGGATGAACGTGCGGGCAACAAGATCGTGGCACCGGTTCACGTCCTCTGGGGGGCAAAAAACAGCGTAGGGCAGTTGTGGGACGTCCTCGCGACCTGGCGGGCGAAAGCGGCCTCAACGGTTACCGGGCGCGGTCTCGATTGCGGCCATTTTCTCCAAGAAGAACGTCCCGAGGAAACCTTCGAGGAACTGCAGCACTTCTTCGGCACAGTGTAATTCGCCGCACGACACAAGAAAGGTCAAGGAGACTGACATGAACCATCAAATCACCCTGGAAGTTGCCGAAAAAATGATCCACGCCGCGAGAAGCAAAGCCGAGGAATTAAAAATATTGGAAGATATCGCGGTTGTAGACGCAAGCGGAAATCTCAAGGCGTTCGTTCGTATGGATAGCGCCTGGCTTGGCAGTATTGACATCGCCATCCGAAAAGCTCGAACGGCCCGTTATTTTGATATGGACACAGCCGAAATCGGGAAGATGTCACAGCCGGGCCAGCCTCTTTACGGGGTCGAACACAGCAATGGCGGTCTGATCACTTTTGGCGGCGGAATACCCATCAAAGATGTCGATGGAACGGTCATTGGCGCAATCGGCGTCAGCGGCAGCACTGTAGACAACGACGTTAAAGTCGCCAATGCTGCAGTGGAAGCTTGCAACGGCCGCAAGTTTGCTGCCGCGTGAGACCGTTTCACTCGCGAGCGAGGAGGACCAGAGAACTTGATTTGTATGGCAGCGGCAGAAGTGCCCATTGTATTGACCATTGGACATTCGACCCGCACATGGGAAGCGTTCCTTGAACTTCTGCGAGTGCACCACGTCAAGCGGGTTATCGATGTACGCAGCATCCCCAAATCTAGACACAATCCTCAATTCAACCGGGCGATCCTTTCGAAAAGGTTGCGGGCCGCAAAGATCGGCTACGTGCATTTGCGAAAGCTCGGGGGCTTGCGTCATCCACGACGCGATTCGCCGAACATGGGCTGGCGTAACGCTTCATTTCGGGGCTTTGCTGATTATATGCAGACCTCTGAATTTGATGCAGGGTTACAGCGATTGATGATATTGGCCCGGCAGAAACGGAGCACGCTCATGTGCGCGGAAGCGGTTCCATGGCGTTGTCACCGTTCGCTCATTGCCGATGCGCTGACGGTGCGCGGAGTTCACGTCGAAGACATTCTGAGCAAGAATCGTACTCAGGCTCATTCGCTGATTCCTTTTGCACGCGTGCAAGGTTATCGCATCATCTACCCGGTCCCCAATGGTGGTGACGGGCGAGTCTTACAGCTAAATCGTATTCCGAAGAGTTTACGGAAGATCCAAAAAACAAAGATATGAGAACGTCATGAAGAATGCCTGCTGTTCCTAAACAAGCTGAAAGACGAAGTGAATTACTACGAGATTTAGTATAGGAAGCTCGACGAACGTAGTGGCCATCGACCACTCTTGGTATCAAACGCTATGGCTCGAAGAGCCAAAGTTTGAGGACTGCCCATAGCACAAGTCTTATCGCCCCCAGGAAACACATACATCCGACGACCAATTGAGAGCCGGTGAGATTGAGTTCGCGAACAGCCGTATGACGAACTGACTCGGCATTGCGGATCTGTGTCTTGGGAGCTACTTGGTCGGCGCTGGTCCAGGTGACCAAGAATGGAATGCGTTTGGCCTTCATTCTCGGTTCTTCGACGCGAATCATAGCTTCCTCCTTGATAGCTCCTGGTGTGCCCACCACCTATTTCGTCGCCAATTGGATAACCGCGAAGGACAAAGGATGCGTTCTTTCGTAGCCGCATCTGCGGCTCGATACGAAGGTATTGTCGATACCTTCGTTCAATTGTTTCCTCCCCGTTCCGCTGGCTTAATCGCGCATGTTCAAGGCGCAGAAGCATCGCCGAGATAAGCGACATCGTTGACACCGTTCTGTATCTGGCTCGCGCCCGTCAAGTCACGGGCCCCGTGCTTCACGTCGGCGGCGGTGCTCATGGCGGGCGCTGGTAGCGCTGGGAACGAAGAAAGGTAGGGTAGAAGCGATGTGCGTTCTAGAGGTTCAGCCAGGGGTGAGCGCTGCCAGGAGCCTGCTCTCAGCCGCGAGAAACGAGGACTCATGCGACGAACCTTGGCTCGTCGCGAAGGCAAAGTCAGGACATAAGGACGCTTTCGGAGAACTGTATAAGCGTCACCAACGTAGGACTTATCGCACGGCTCTCCGTATACTTCGCAATCAACAAGATGCGGAAGATGCGGTGCAAAGGGCGTTTCAGCGAGCGCTCGTGAACTTGGAGCGATTCCGCGAAGACTCGACTTTCTCGACCTGGCTAACGCGCATAGCGATCAACGAAGCCTTGATGCTGTTGCGCCAGCGACGCACAAGGGAACCACTTCTTGAGAACCGCGTGGATGCCGATCAAGGGTACGGTGACCTCGACATTGCGGACGGCGGGCCTACGCCTGAAGAAGTCCTTTGCGAAACCGAACGTCGGGCGGCATTGCTTCAGGCAGTTGGTCAACTTCGAGAGAACTTGAGGATCATCATTCTCCACCGCGATCTGAAAGGTTTGACAAGCGCGGAAACTGCCAAATTCCTGGGTCTTACGGTCAGCACCGTTAAGGCTCGTACATTCCGCGCTCGAAAGCTTCTTCGAAAGCACCTTGAACGGAAGCTAATGGGGGCCGGCTTACTGGCCAGCCAACAAAAGAGAAAGGCATGACGGGCCATGCAGAGAGTGCTTTTGCTCCGGCAGCATTCTGGCACGATAATTCCAGGATTCACTGGAAGTAGTCTCAGTTGCGATTCGCCCGCTTCGGAATGCCGCTTCGTCTCTAGCAGGCATCTGTGTTAGGATAAATCTCGCATGAGCGCACTGATTTTTATGGGCGGTTTTGGCAGGGACAGCTGCTACCGTATGCACCGCAGGCGAACAGTGCGCTGTATGCGAAACTTGCAAAGCCTTTATTTGCAGGGTTTTAGGATAAGTTGTTGATTCCACGGCTGGGGACGTAGTTCAGTTGGTTAGAACGCTGCCCTGTCACGGCAGAGGTCGCGAGTTCGAGTCTCGTCGTCCCCGCCATTCATTCCAAAAGAGTTGTACCGATTTCTCTGAAACCTCACTTAAGAGCTATTTTCAGCTGCGCGGCTTTCACGATTTGCCCGCGTTTACGGGACTGCGATGGAGTTGGTTTCAGAGGCGAAGATCAGCGCGAGGACGGCTGCTTGCGCCGCATGTTTTGCGGGCGAGATCGCCTGCGTGTAAACATCCAACGTAGTTCGCAACGAGGAATGCCGCAACAACTCCTGCATCACTTTGAATTCTGTCCCGACGCTGCGTAGCAAAGTCGAATACGTGTGCCTCCTATGCTGAACTCGGCATAGTAGGCACTATGCCGAGTTCCGAACTATGTCGCGCAAACTCGGCCTATCAGCCAAAACGACGCCCAAAATAAGCCTACCCGTGATTTAGCGGACAGGTTACTCGGCATAGTCCGAAGGCCCCAACTCGAGCTCTTTGAGGCAGCTGGCAGGCCTCATCCCAACAAGGTTCCTTCGAACTTGACGCCACAAGAGTGCGCCCGCGGCCCGCTTTGATACGGCTTATTTCTATCAGTAGTACCCAGACGAGATAGGCTCGACAGTCTTTTCAATGCCGACCATTCCCAGGCTCCACAGTCGAGGAGATGAAAAACTATGCCGTGTGCGCATTTCTCAAAACGGCCCAAAATGAGCCAATACCAGTTCTACTCGGCATAGTTCGGAACTCGGCATAGTGCCGGAAAGTGTGCCATCCGAATTGCTTCCGAATTCCGACCTTCTGAGCGGCGGGACGAATATACTTGCGCAGGATCGCCTGGCCCCAAATTGGCTTCCGACCGCGATGTCGTCTGCTTGCAAACACCCAGTCGCCCGATTTGTTGTAGCGGCAGAGTTCTCTCCATTTACCCAATTCCTCCAAAACAGTTGGATGAACCGGCACTGGCTTCTGTGAAGATTCAGTCTTGCAAGGTCCTTCCACACCATACACGATGGAGCGCACCACGTTCATCGTGTGTTGGGCAAAATCGATGTCGCTCCACTTCACGCCAAATAGTTCACTCTGGCGCAAGCCAGTAGATGCTGCGAGGAGTACCAACACTCGCTCACGCAATCCTAGAGCAGTGAGCAATGACTTGATTTCAGCGGGCGTCAGCACGCTTGGCGCGGTTCGCCGCTTTGCACCTTGGCGGACCAAACGGATCGGATTGCGATCGAACAGTTCGTGACGGCAAGCATGATTGAAAAGGACCGAGAATAGATTTCTGATTTTCGCACAACTGCTCTTCGCGAGTGGCAGACCGCGCAGCCAAGACTCCACTTGGATCGTTCTGACTTCGGAAAGACGTATGGTCCCCCAATGGGGGATGATCCATCGGTTCAGGTAAGCCTTGTAGCTTTTCTTAGCCCGAATAACTGCGCCAGATATTGTCTTTATTCAATTCGCGTTGCTCAAAGTGATTGCACACTTCCTTAACGGTCAACGGGAAAGGATCGCGTCGCGGCCCATTTGAGTTGATTTCTGTCAGCAATCCGGTGACTGCTGTACGGGCAGAATCCGCATCGGAGTACTGGCAGACTGTGCCGATCACCCTTTTTCGGTAAATGCGTTTCCCTTGAGGGCCTCTCTCCGCCCATCGAAACTGCCAGACATCGGGACCGCGTTTGCGAATACTTTTGATCAGACTTCCCTGTTGCATTCCTGCCTCCGCCATCGCCGTTGCGACGCAGGAGGATTCTTACCTATGGAAGCCCGAAATTAGGAGTTGAGGGAGCGAGAGAGCAGCCGAGTGCATTGCTTTGCGGCGGCAAGACTTAGCAAAGTTGGCGGGAGGATAGGGGCCTTAAGGACGGCCCTTGGGCCTTCACAATTTAGGGATTTCTATTCGCTCTCGGATGGCTCCCAAAGCTCGATCGGATTACCATCTGGATCTTTAAGCCACGCAAAGGTCCCCATGGAGGGATATTCCTCGGTCTTTTCGATTACCACGCCTTTACTCTTAAGATGGCTGAGGACTTCTCCCATGTTCTTCACTGTGTAATTAATCTTACCCGTTCGCGGCTTATCTTTGATGTCTTGATCAGTGGGCATAATCGCCCACGCTATCGTTCGCTTGATCTCCGGGTTTGCAAGATCCCTATATTCGAACGATGCATAGATTGAACTGCACTCAGCATCTTCGCCCTGAGGAACTATTCCGAGGCAATCGCGATACCAAGCTGCCAATCTCTTTGTATCGTTAGAAAACAGAAAAGCGCCGCCAATTCCGTCGATCATAAGTTCCTCCCTTACGCATTGACTCGGTTATTGTCCCTTGTTTCGATCTACTTGCGAAATTAAAGCAGTCCCTGAAAGCGCGGCCATCACAAGTCTTATGTTAGCTCCGCATCTCTGCCGGTTTACGAACCGGCAAGCACAGTTCCAATTCAAAATGCGACCAATCCGTCGCGCTTTCTTTGTCCAGGAAAACTTCAAGTGCGGGTGCATGCTCGGGCTCGTAGGCACTGTTGATAAGCCAATCTCGGTAGAGGTAGTCCCAAGCCGTAGCTACCTTATGGATGTCGCCGGAAACCTTTATGACGGCGTATCGCATGGCTGGCATTTTCAATTTCGACATTCCTTCCCTGCAATTGAAGGGAAACGACGACGCAAGACAGACCTCATATCGATAAAGATGCTTGGGGGTCACGTGCGGATCGTCTACTGTCATTCCGAAAAGAATTCCTTGCGAAAAAATATCCTGGGATTTGGCCCATTCGGTCATTGTCTTCACGGCGGCAAGTACTCTGTCCAGCTCGAAGGCATTCGTAACCCGAATATAGGCGACTTGCCTTTCGGGAATGTCGATCAATCTCACTGAAAACGCGGCTCTCTTTTCATCCGCGCTCATGGGCAGACCATATTCGTCTTCCGGGAAGAGTTCTTTGCAAATCTTGCTCTTTTTGATCTCGCCGGTTTTTCGAAACTGACTGGGCGAAGTGTCGTAACCGGATCGGAAGGCGCGCGAAAACGTGGCCGATGACGAAAAACCGCAATCTAAAGCTATGTCGGTCACGCTTTGGTCGGAATAACGAAGAAGACGAGCGGCCTTTTCAAGACGAAGCCGGTTCGTAAAATTGTTTAGGGTTTCGCCCGAAACCGCACCAAAGATCCGATGGAAGTGAAATTCCGACAAGCAGGCAACTCTAGCCAGCTCCTTTAGTTTCACCTGGCGATCCAGATTCCCGCGAAGATAGTCGATGACCCGATTAATCCTTTGGGCGTATTCGCTATTGGCGTGGGTCTTTGCGCTTGGCACGGATTCTACTGACATCGTGTCGTAGATATACCCCAATTGGCCCTATGCGGTCGACATCCAAAAGTCTGACTGCCATGCGTTGTCAAGCGTCTTGGTCTGCTCTGCGCCCTGGCGGATACGACGAAACCAGGACGATTATTCAAGGGCTGGTCACTTTCAACCCACAACCCAACCCGCAATTCGTGTAGCCCTGTATGATTTGCGCTGCGTTTGGCAGTCCGCGCGTGTCTTGTAAGTTGTTGTAACACCATTTCACGCAGCCTGTCTCGGCAGAGGTCGCGAGTTCGAGTCTCGTCGTCCCCGCCATTCTTTAAAGAGCCTGTATCGATTCAGTGAAACCCGCTAGGGTGCAAGAGGACAGCCCTTCTTGCGCTGTTCGCACCTTTTGATGGGTCTTCAACGAGTTCCCGTCCCTTTGCTGTCTTTCCGGACGTTGCAGTTGGACTCGGGCCGCGAGGAACGGTGCCCCTCCGGTCACCGCTAGCATTTCGATTTGGCCGCGTTTGATTTCTGAAAGAGGCTCACTACTAACGACCATCCGGTTGACCGCGGCATTTTTCTCGCCGGATGATGCTATAATTTCTCAATAATGCGACACGTCACGATTGCGCTTCCTGACGAACTCTCAGCGGCCCTGGCTGCTCCTGGTCAAGATTTGTCCCGTGCTGCCTTCGAGGCCTTGGCCCTAGCCGCGTACCGCGAACGCAAGATTTCGGCTGCCCAATTGCGCCAGTTGCTGGGTTACGAGACCCGGATGG
>WNGO01000776.1_pt1 | contig 23218 bp, 25 predicted proteins | sample 5400511 | NCBI WGS metagenome assembly WNGO01 (sample SAMN13153380, study PRJNA577476) | soil metagenome | isolation source: 20 cm soil or saprolite under Garry oak tree replicate 2 | place: USA:California | collected 2016-06-15 | reverse complement strand
TGCTCTCATTCAGCGCGAAGACGTTCTTCTTCCTGTTCACCTATATCTGGGTGCGCTGGACGCTGCCGCGCTTCCGCTATGACCAGCTCATGGCGCTCGGCTGGAAGGTGCTGCTGCCGCTCTCCCTGGTCTACATCACGCTGCTGGCAGTCGCCATCTGGTTCATCCGGATCCGGCTCGGCTGGGAGTACGGCACCCGCATGGCCCTGGTCCTGGGGGGATTGAATCTCGTGCTGCTGATCGTGCTGGTCTATTGGCTCGACCGCGGCCGCATCGTGTCCGGCTCGGTCCAGGAAGAGGCGGCCTGATGGCCATCGGCGTGAAAGTCATGAAGCGGCCGACGCAGCAGACCTCTTACCTGCGCGCGACGCTGAAAGGGATGGCGCTGACGTTCAGCCACCTCCTGCGCCCCAAGGTCACGATGCAGTATCCCGAGGAGAAGTCGTCCAAGGACTGGACGCTGTCCTCCCGCTGGCGCGGCACGCACCGGATGCTCACCGACGAACAGGGCAGGGCCAAATGCGTGGCGTGCGGGCTCTGCCCCCAGATCTGCCCCGCCAACTGCATCAAGCTCGTGCCGGGCGAAGATGAAGAGGGCCACCGCTATCCGCTGATCTACGAGATCGACGAGTTCCGTTGCATCTTCTGCGGCTATTGCCAGGAAGTGTGCCCGGAAGAAGCGATCCACGTGGGCGTGCACTACGAGAACTCCGAGTACTCGCGCGACCGCTTTGTCTACGATCTCGAGCGGCTGACGGCGCAGACGCATCCCGTCTCCACGCTGTGGGACCCGTCGGACCCGAAGGGCGAGTAGTGATTCTCAGGTTCTTCTGGATCTTCGGCGTGATCGCCATGGGCAGCGCCCTGCTCTGCATCACCCGGAAAAACCCCGTGTCGAGCGCGCTGTGGCTCGTCGTGACGCTGTTCGCCCTCGCCGCGATGTTCGTGCTGCTCGACGCGCAGTTCATCGCCGTGCTGCAGGTGCTCGTCTACGCGGGCGCGATCATGGTGCTGTTCCTGTTCGTGATCATGCTGCTCAACCTGGGACGACCCGGTCCCAGTGATATCAAAGGACCGCTCGGGCTCGGCGTCGCGGTAGTGCTCGGCGCCGCGCTGCTGTTTCTGCTGCAGCCCCTGACCCGAACCACGCTGCCGTCGGCGATCACATTGCCCCCGGGTAGCGTCCTGGCGCTCCAAGAGCAGCAGGGCATCGTCGGCTCCGTCGCCAATCCACTGTTTGGCGCGTACCTGATTCCCTTCGAGATCGCGAGCGTGCTGTTACTTGCCGCCATCGTCGGCGCAGTGGTGCTCGCGAAACGGAAACTCTAGTGCTGCTCGGCACCGCACTCGCCTTCTCCGCGGTCCTCTTCACGCTTGGTGTTTTCGGCGTGCTCATACGGCGCAACGTGATCGTGATCTTCATGTGCGTCGAGCTCATGCTCAACGCGGTGAATCTCACGTTCGTCGCGCTGGCACAGAATCTCGGAATGGGCGGGCAGGTGTTCGTATTCTTCGTCATGGCCGTCGCCGCGGCCGAAGCGGCCGTCGGGCTGGCGATCATTCTCGCCGTCTATCGCCACAAGCAGTCAGTGAGCCTGCAGAACATGAATCTCCTCAAGGACGGATGACCGGCACCGCCGTCGACCTGATCTGGCTCGCGCCCGCCCTCGCGCTGCTCGGCTTTGTGCTGAACGGAACGCTGGCACTGACGCGTCCCAATTCGAAGACGCTCGTGTCGGTCATTGGCGCCGGAGTGTTGCTGGCGGCATTCGCCGTGTCCATCGCGATCTTCAGCGCCTTCGCAGGGCTCCATGCCGAAGAGCCGTTCGTGTTCCGGTATTGGTCGTGGATTCCGGTGGGGACACTGCAGATCGACTTCGCGTTGCAGGTCGATCAGCTCTCGCTGGTCATGCTGCTCGTCGTCACCGGCGTTGGCTCGCTGATCCACCTGTTCAGCATCGGATACATGAAGGAGGATCCGGGTTACGCGCGCTACTTCGCGTATCTCAACCTCTTCGTCTTCTTCATGCTGCTGCTGGTGCTGGGGGCGAGCTTCCCGGTGATGTTCGTGGGGTGGGAAGGAGTCGGCCTCTGCAGCTATCTGCTGATCGGCTTCTGGTTCACCGAAGCACAGAACGCGAACGCGGGCCGCAAGGCGTTCATCATGAACCGCATCGGCGATTTCGGGTTCATGGTCGCCATGTTCATGATCTTCTGGTCGACCGGCTCGCTCGATTTCGGCACCGTCTTCACGCACGTCCCGAACGCGCTCGCCGCGGGCGGGCGCACGGTCACGGTGATCACGCTCTTCCTGTTCCTGGGTTGTACCGGCAAATCGGCGCAGATCCCGCTGTACACCTGGCTGCCCGATGCGATGGCGGGGCCGACGCCCGTCTCCGCACTCATCCACGCCGCCACCATGGTGACGGCCGGCGTGTACCTCGTGGCGCGCTGCAATCTGCTGTTCGCCATGGCGCCGGTCTCGAGCGCCGTAGTCGCGGGTGTGGGCGCGCTGACGGCGCTGTTCGCGGCGACGATCGCGCTCAAGCAATGGGACATCAAGAAGGTCCTGGCGTATTCCACGATCTCCCAGCTCGGGTACATGTTCCTGGGAGTCGGGACCGGGGCGATCAGCGCCGGCATGTTCCACCTCATCACCCACGCGTTCTTCAAGGCGCTGCTCTTCCTCGGCTCGGGCAGCGTGATCTACGCGTTGCATCGCGCCTATCACCACACGCATTCCCATGAAGACGCGCAGGACATGCGCAACATGGGCGGGCTCGCGCGCTACATGCCGTGGACCACGGCCTTGATGTGGATCGCGACGCTCGCGATCGCCGGCGTTCCGCCGCTCTCGGGCTTCTTCTCAAAGGACGAGATCCTCACCGCGGCGCACGCGCGCGGGCAGGCGGACCCGATCTGGCTCGTGTTTTGGGGGTTGGCCCTGATCGCCGCGTTGCTCACGGCGTTCTACATGACGCGGCTGATGCTGTACACCTTCCACGGCCCGAACCGCACCGGGGAGAACGAGCGAGCGCATCTGCACGAGGCGCCGTGGATCATGACCGGCCCGCTGCTCGTGCTGGGCGTGCTGTCCGCCGCGGGCGGACTCATCAACATCCCCGAGCTCTATCACGGCAACGCGTGGCTCCATCACTGGCTGGAGCCGATCACGCAGGCGAGCGCGCCACTGCTTCCTGCCGTGCACTTGGCACCCGCAACCGAGTGGTTGCTGGTTGGCGTCGCGGTCGCCGTCGCGCTGATCGGCGAACAAGTGGTACGTGGACGAGATCTATGACGCGTTGATCGTCCGCCCACTGGTGTGGTTCTCGCGGGAAGTGCTCTGGAAGCAGGTCGACCAGCGCGCCATCGACGGCGCCGCGGTCAATGGCGCCGCCCGAGGCGCCCGGGCACTCGGCTGGGCGAATCGCTGGCTGCAGACGGGCCAAGTCGGGATCTACGTCGCGGTGTTCGTCCTGGGCGTGCTGCTGATCATCTGGCGGGCGACGAGCTGATGTACGCGCGCTGGGTGCTCATCGCGCTGCTCGCGTGGCCGCTGCTGGCCGGCCTCATCGTCCTGCTCCTTCCCGCTCGCCTAGCGAAGTACGTCGCGCTGGCCGCGAGTCTCGTGGAGTTCGTGATCTCGGTACCGCTCTGGTGGACGTTCGTGCCGAACGGCGGGATGCAGTTCCTGTTCGATCGCGCCTGGATTCCGGCGTGGGGCATTCACGTCACAGTCGGTTTGGATGGGATCTCGCTGTTCCTCGTGCTGCTGACGACGTTCCTGATGCCACTCTCGATTCTCGGCAGCTGGAACTATATCACCAAACGCGAGGCCGGCTTCTACGCGCTGTTGCTGGTGCTCACGACGGGCATGATCGGCGTCTTTGTCGCGCTCGATCTCTTCCTCTTCTATGTGATGTGGGAAGTGATGCTCATCCCCATGTATTTCATCATCGGGGTGTGGGGCGGAGACAACCGGCTGTACGCGGCGATCAAGTTCTTCATCTATACGTTCCTGGGCTCGCTGCTCATGCTGGTCGCGATCATCGTGTTGTATCTGCACGCGGGCCGCGCGGCCGGCGTCTACTCGTTCGGCTACGCGCACCTCCTGAGCAACGCGAAGGATCTGGGACCCGCGGCCTGGTGGCTGTTCGGCGCCTTCTTCCTGGCGTTCGCGATCAAGGTGCCGATCTTCCCGCTCCACACCTGGCTGCCTGACGCGCACGTCGAGGCTCCCACGGCAGGATCGGTGATCCTGGCGGGCGTCCTGCTAAAAATGGGGACGTACGGCTTCCTGCGGTTCGCGCTGCCATTCTTCCCGGCGGTCGCGCTCAATCAGAACGTGCAGCTCGTCATCGTCGTCCTGTCGCTGATCGGAATCATCTACGGCGGGCTGGTGGCGATGGTGCAGCCCGATTTCAAGAAGCTCGTCGCCTATTCGTCCGTGGCCCACCTCGGGTTCGTGATGCTCGGCATTTGGGCGCTGACGCTGCAGAGTGTGCAGGGCGCGCTGTTGATCATGATCAATCACGGGATCTCGACGGGCGCGTTGTTCTTCCTGGTCGGCATGCTGTACGAACGACGGCACAGCCGGCTGATCGAGGCATACGGCGGCATCGCGCGGGTGGTGCCGCTCTTCGCCGCGATCCTCACGATCGTGTCGCTGTCGTCCATCGCGCTTCCGGGCACCAACGGGTTCGTGGGCGAATTCCTGGTGCTGCTGGGCTCCTTCCGCACGTACCCGATCGCAACGGCGGTCGCCACCACGGGCGTGATCATCGCGGCGGCCTACCTGCTGACCGCGTTGCAGCGGGTGATCTACAATCCCCTGCAGCACCCTGCGAACGAGAAGCTGACCGACTTGACGCCGCGGGAGCTCGCCGTGCTGATCCCGCTGCTCGTCGGCATTGTGTGGCTGGGGATCTATCCCAAGCCGTTCCTGCAGCGCATGGAGCCGGCGGCGCGCTCCCTGATCGAACAGCTGCGGCCGACCGCAGCGAGCACCGCAGGTCAGCCGTGAGCCTCGATCCCGCGGTCTATAGCGATCTCCTGCTGTCGCTCCTGCCCGAGCTCGTGCTGACCGGGTGGGCGCTCGTGCTCTTGCTCTTCGTCGCGTGGCGTCATCGCACCGCGCGTGATTTGCGGATCGCGGGGTGGCTGACCCTCGTAGCCCTGTTGTCGACCGCGATCGCCGTCTGGTGGTTGTGGTGGAACCGCGCCGCTCTGCGGGGACCGGGCACCGTGGCGATGATCGCGCTGGACGACTTCCGCTGGGTCGCCGACTGGGTCTTCCTGGGCGCCGCCGCACTCACGGTGCTGATCTCGTTCGCGTATCTGGAGCGGGAGCAGTTGCTGATACCCGAGTACTATGTGCTGTTGATCTTCGCCACGCTCGGCATGATGGTGATGGCCGCCGGCGCCGATCTGATCGTGATCTTCCTCGGACTCGAGCTGATGTCGGTCGCGGTCTACGTGCTGGCGGGTCTGGACCGGCGGCGCGCGCGGTCCGCCGAGGCCGCGCTCAAATACTTTCTGCTCGGAGCGTTCGCCTCGGGATTCCTGCTGTATGGCATCGCGCTCGCGTATGGCGCGACCGGCACGACGAACCTCGGTCTGATCGGCGGGCAGGTCAGCATCATGGGCAAGCCCAGCGTCATGTTGCTGGCCGGGCTGGCGCTCTTGATCGTGGGATTTGCATTCAAGATCGCGGCGGTGCCGTTCCACATGTGGGCACCGGACGTCTATGACGGCTCGCCCACACCGGTGACGGCGTTCATGGCGACGGGCGTAAAGGCGGCGGCGTTTGCGGCATTGTTCCGCGTCCTGAATCAAGCCTTCGCACCGGTCGCCGCCTGGCATGACATCCTCTGGTGGCTCGCCGTCGTCACGATGATCGGCGGTAACCTCTTCGCCCTCGGCCAGCGGTCGCTCAAGCGGATGCTCGCCTACTCGTCGGTCGCGCACGCGGGCTACCTGCTCGTCGCCGTGACGGCCGGCGGCGGGGCCGGCACGAGCGCATTCCTCGTCTACGTCATCGCGTACACGCTGATGTCGCTCGGGGCATTCGCCGTGCTGTCGGCGAAGGGCAGGGCAGGCGAGAGCGATGTGTTGATCGATGACCTCGCGGGGCTCGCCGGCCAGCGACCCTGGCTCGCCTTCGCGCTCGCCGTGTGCATGTTGTCGTTACTCGGCTTTCCCGGAACGGCCGGCTTCATCGGCAAGTGGTACATCCTGATCGCCGCCACCAGCGCCGGGCAGAACACCCTGGCCGCCATTCTCGTGCTGACCAGCGTCGTCTCGGCCGGGTACTATCTTCCCGTTATCATGGCGATGTACATGAAACCGCAGCCCGTCGAGGCCGCGCACGCGGATGTCTATCTCGATCGGTGGGGACGGACCGCCGTCGCGGTCGTCGTCGTCGGCCTGCTGCTCTTTGGCGTCTGGCCCAACCGGCTGTTCGATCTCGCGAAATCCGCAGGAAACAGCGTGCACGCGACAGCCGAAACAGCCGCAACCCCACCCTAAACCGTGAAGCTTCCCGCCACAATCTTCCGCCAGTACGACATTCGCGGCCTCGTGGACGAGCAGCTGACCCCCGCGGCCGCACGGGCTGTCGGACAAGCGTACACGACGTTCGCCTGGGAGCGGCTCCGCACGGGGAAGCCGCCGCGCGTCGCCGTGGGGCGCGACAACCGGCCGTCGGGCGCCGCACTCGCCCAGGGCGTGCGCGAAGGCATCGCGGCCGCGGGGGGCGCCGCCATCGACGTCGGTGAGCTGCCGACTCCGGCCCTCTACTTCGCGACCAAGACCCTGCCGGTGGATGGCGGCATTCAAGTCACCGGCTCGCATAATCCGCCCGAGTTCAACGGCTTCAAGATGGTGCTGGCCCACGACGCCGTCTTCGGCGAGGACATTCAGGTCCTCTATCGCCTGATCAATGACGGCACGCTCACCACGAAGCCCGGCGGGACGATCACGGCGCACGGCGCGCTGCTCACGGCGTACCGAGAAGCGATCGTCCAGCGCAACGCGCCACTCGCGCGCCGACTCAAAGTCGTGGTGGACTGCGGCAACGGGGTCACCAGTCTCGTCGCCATCGAGACCCTCGAGCAGCTGGGCGCTGATGTCGTTGCACTGTTCGCCGAATCGGACGGGACGTTCCCGCATCACCATCCCGATCCCACGGTGCTCGAGAACCTCCACGACCTGCAGGTCGCCGTCCAAAAGGAGCAGGCGGAGCTGGGGATCGCCTTCGACGGCGACGGCGATCGCATCGGCGCGGTGGATGAGAAGGGCGAGCCGGTGCTCGGTGATCAGCTGCTGGTGTTGTTCGGGCGCGACCTGGTGCAGCGCATGGGCAAGAACCATCCGGTGATTTTCGATGTGAAATGCTCGGAGGTGCTGCCGCAGATGCTGCAGCAGGCCGGTCTCGAGCCCGTCATGTGGAAGACGGGGCATTCGTTCATCAAGCAGAAGATGAAGGAGATGGGCGCTCCGCTCGCCGGCGAAATGAGCGGCCACATGTTCTTCGGCGGCGACTGGTACGGATTCGATGACGCACTCTTCGCCGCGGCCCGGCTCCTGGCGTATGTCGCGCGCCAAGGGGGGCCGCTCTCGCGCCTGCTCGCCGACCTGCCGGAGACCTACGCGACACCGGAAATACGCGTCGACTGTCCCGATGAGCAGAAGTTCGACGTCGTCCAGCAAGCCGCGGAGGAATTCGCCGCGCAGTATCCCATCTCGACGCTCGACGGCGTCCGCATCAGGTTCCCCGAAGGGTGGGGATTGCTCCGCGCCTCGAACACACAGCCCGTCCTGGTCATGCGGTTCGAAGCGACGAGCCCGAAGTCGCGCGACGCGTATCGCGCCGAGGTCGAGGGCTGGCTGGCGGCGCGCGGCGTGACGGCGTGACACGCGCGAACCGGCGCACGCTGTATTTGATCGGCGCCGGTCTGCTGGTGGCTGCGTTGGTCGGCGGCCGCTGGCTGGCGGTGGAGACGGCGGAACGGGCGTGGGACCGCACCTTCGCGGGAGGCGAGGCATTGATTGCCGCCCGCGATCTCGCCCGGCTGCTACAGGCGCTCGTCCTCCTCGTCGCGATCACCTGGATGGCCGGAAACCTGCTGATCGTCTACCGGGCGATCGGCTCGGTGCAGATGCCGCGCCGGCTCGGCGATCTGGAAATCGTCGAAGCCGTGCCGCGCCGCACGCTCCTCGCCGGCGCTGTCCTGCTCGCCCTGATCCTGGGCTCGTTCTTGTCTCTGGGCGCGGGGGACTGGTGGCGTCACTTCATCCTTGCGACGTCGCCACCGCACTTCGGCGTTCTCGATTCGACAAAACTGGGCCACGACGCCGGGTACTACGTCAGCGTGCTCCCCTGGCTCGCGGCACTCCAGAACCGCACGCTCATTCTGGTCGTCGGCGCCCTCGGCATCGTGGCGCTGCTCTATGGCGTGATCGGCTCGCTCCGGATTCGCCGCGGCCGCATCCGCGCCAGCGACTACGCGCGCGCCCATCTGGGCGTGTTGCTCGCGTGTCTCGGCTTCGTCATTGCGTGGGGCGCGGTGCTCGATCCCGCCGAAATCGTGGGCGGCCTGCACGGCGAGGTCGATCAGGCTGCTCTCAGCGTGCGCATGCCGGGAGCGAACGTCGTCGCCGCGGTGGCGATCGTGACGGCAATCATCTCGCTGGCCTGGGCCTGGCGGGACCGGCCCACGCTGATTCTCGCCGGCTGGGCGGCGCTGCTCGTCTCGCTCACCGCGGGCTACTTCGTGATTCCCGGGGTCGCCCGCGCGTCGTCCGGCAGTGGGCCGGAGAACGCAGACCTGGTACGGCGCCGCGCGGCGCTCGAGCGCGTCGCATTCGGGCTGGTCGACGTGGATCCCAACTCGCCGCCGCCGTACCCGTCGGGCGAAGCGGCGGTGCGGACGATCCCGCTGTGGGATCCCGCCCATGTCGGCGCGGCGCTGGGGGCTCCCGCGCACGCCGTCGCGCTGCGGCCGCCGCGCCCGGAAGACCACGGGGGCGGGCCGGTCTGGATGGTCGCTCCCACGACTGCTCCGGGTCCAGTGCGCCTCGCGGCGGAAACGGACACCGGCCTGGCGGTGTCGTCACTGCCGACCGAGAACGCCCCGTTGTTATTCGGTCCCGGATTGCCGGGAGCGGTGGTGACCTCAGAGGACAGCGCACCGCTCGCGCCCACCGGCTCCGGGGCGGTGCCCCTCACCGGCGCCTGGCGTCGCTTCGCGATCGCGTGGACGATTCAGTCCTGGGGATTGGCGCGCGGCGAATCCAACGGCAAAGTCCTGCTGTGGCGGCGCGACGTTGCCGAGCGACTCCAGCGGCTCGCTCCGTTTGCGCGGTTCGGCGCTCCGACACCGGTCCTGCGCAACGGTGCCTTGTGGTGGGTAAGCTGGGGCTATGTGTCGCACGACGCGTTTCCGCTGGTGCGACCGCTTCCCTGGGGCGACGGTGAAGTGCGCTTCCTGCGCGCGGGTCTCGTCGGTGCGGTGCGCGTCACCACGGGCGAGACGCATCTCTGGCTGGCGCCGCGGTACGATTCGCTGACTGCGGCGTGGGCCCGACGGTTCGAGCCGTTGATCGAACCCGCGGACAGCCTGCCCAGGGATCTCCGCGCGCAGCTGGCCTATCCCGTCGAGACGTTCAGGATCGCCGTTGCCGAACTGCTGCGCGCCAGCGCGGATTCCACCGTTCAAGCCGGATGGCTCATGCGCCCACAAGAACCATATCAGCTGGGCGCACGCGACGGGACAATCTGGACCGGCGTTGCCCTCGAAACGGGACTACTCGCCCCCAAGCGGTTTGTGGGTCTGTGCGCGGCCGCCATCACACCGCGCGGCGTCGAGCTTCATCTCTGGCAGCCGTCTGCAGACGAGGCCGGCGTCGAGCGACTGCCGGGCGAGCTGGTCGGCTCGTCGTTGTTGCGACCCGGTGCACTACGTGTGTGGCCGGCCGGGAAGACTCTCATCACGGTGCAGGCGCAGATCTTCGACCCCGTAACCCCGCGGACACCACCCCCTCCGCGCGTCACGGAGGTCTACGTGACGTTCGATGGGCGCGCCGGACATGCCCTGACGGCCCGCGCCGCGCTGCTGGGCGGGGAACAGATCATCACCGACACGACGCTCGCGGCACGGTGGGAAAGGGCGCGGCGGCTGGCCGTCCGGGCCGATTCGGCGCTGGCCGCTGGCGACCTTGCGGAGTTCGGACGCCTTTGGCGGTTGCTGATCGGTGAGCTTGCTCCGATCCAGCGCCCCCGCTAGGTTGCGCCGCCGTGACGGTCCCCCCCCCTGGAACGATCGTTGTCGCGCTCGGAGGAAACGCCGTCGCGCCACCCGGTGAGCGGCCGACGATCAGCAATCAGTTCCGGCATACGCGCGCGAGTCTCGTACCCATCGTCGATCTCGCGGCGGCGGGGTGGCACATCGTCCTCGTCCACGGCAACGGACCGCAGGTCGGCGACGAGCTGGCGCGCAACGAGATCGCGGCGGATCAGGTCGAGCCGCTGCCCCTGGGGGTGTTGGTCGCCGGAACAGCAGGGTGGATGGGATACATGATCCAGCAGTCGCTGCAAAATGCGCTCGCTCGCGCGGGCGTACGGCGATCCGTCGTCACGCTGATCACGCAGACCGTGTGTCGGGCCGACGATCCCGATTTGCGCACGCCGTCCAAACCGGTCGGCCATACACTCGATCCGGTGCGGCAGGCGCGGCTCGTGGCTCGGGGGATTCCGGTTCGGGACGGGCGGCGGCTCGCGCCCAGTCCCAAGCCGGCCGGGATTGTCGAGCAGCAGATGGTGCGTGACCTGGCCGCTGCCGGCCACATCGTGATCGCCGGAGGGGGCGGGGGACCGCCTGTCTATCAGGACCCCAAGCTGGGCCTCGAAGGCATCGACGCCGTCGCCGACAAGGATCGCGTCGCCGCGATCCTCGGCCGGGAAATCGGCGCGCAGGTGTTGTTGATCCTGACGAACGTGAGTGCTGTCTACCGCGGCTTCGGCACACCGCACCAGGAAGCCATCCGGCGGCTGACGCTGGCGCAGGCGGAGCACCTGCTCGCCGGCAAGGAGCTGGGGACCGGCAGCATGCGGCCGAAGGTCGAAGCCGCCGCGGAGTTCGTTCGCACCGGGGGCGAGCGGGCCATCATCGCCGAGCTGGCCGACGGGCTTGCCGCGCTCCGCGGCGAAGCCGGAACGACGATCGCGAAGGAGCACGCGTGAATCTGCACGAGTATCAGGCGCGGGACATTTTGCGAAAGCACGGCATCCCTGTGCCGCCAGGCGACGTCGCGACGACGCCGGCCGAGGCGCGCGCGATCGCCGAGCGCCTCGGCGGCAAAGTCGTCGTCAAGGCGCAGGTGCACGCCGGCGGCCGCGGGAAAGCGGGCGGCGTCAAGCTCGCGAAATCGGCCGCCGAAGCCGAGGCGCACGCCAGGGCGATTCTCGGCATGACGATCAAGGGTCTCACCGTGCAGAAGGTCCTCGTCGCGCCGGCGGCGGAGATCGCGACGGAGAGCTACGTCGGGATCATCGTGGATCGCACCTCGCAACGGCCGGTGCTGATTGTCAGTTCCGCCGGCGGCATCGACATCGAAGAAGTCGCGGCCAAGACGCCCGAGAAAATCCACCGCCTGGCGGTGGACCCGCGATATGGCCTGCTGCCCCATCAAGCGCTGACGCTCGGCTTTGGGCTCTACAGCGACGTGAAGCAGGCGCGTGCCGCCGCGGACATCATGCAGAAGCTCTACAACGTGGTCTATGCCGTCGGTGCATCGCTCGCGGAGATCAACCCGCTCGTCACCACTCCCGACGGGAGTGTCCAGGCGCTCGACGCCAAGATCTCCATCGACGACAACGAGCTCGAGCGTCGGCCCGATATCGCCGCGCTGCGCGATGTCTCGTCCGAGGCACCGGAAGAGGTCGCGGCCCGGGAGGCCGGGCTCACGTTCATCAAGCTCGATGGCGACGTCGGCTGCTGCGTGAACGGCGCGGGGCTCGCGATGGCGACGATGGATCTGGTGAAGTACTACGGGGGCGAACCCGCCAACTTCCTGGACATCGGCGGCAGCTCGAACCCACAGAAAGTCGTCGCCGCGCTGCGGATCATGACGTCGGACCCGCGAGTCAAGGTTATCCTCTTCAACATTTTCGGCGGGATCACCCGAGGCGACGACGTCGCGAACGGCATCGTTCAGGCCACGAAGGCGTTTCCGCTCAAGGTCCCCATCGTGATCCGACTGACCGGCACGAACGAGAAGGAAGGCATTGCGATCCTCGAGCGGTCAGGGTTCAAGGCGTTGAGCGACATGGACGAGGCGGTAAAGCAGGCGGTGGCATGAGCGTCTTCATCGACAAGTCCACTCGCCTGCTGGTGCAGGGAATCACGGGCCGCGACGGATCGTTTCACGCCAAGCAAATGATCGAGTACGGCACCAACGTCGTCGCCGGTGTGACCCCGGGAAAGGGCGGCCAAAAGTTCGAGGGCACCGTCCCCGTATTCAACACGGTCGCTGAGGCCGTGCACGCAACCCAGGCCAATACATCGGTCATCTACGTTCCGGCCGCGGTCGCCGCCTCCGCCATCTTCGAAGCCGCGGACTCCGGAATCGGATTGCTCATTTGCATTACCGAAGGCATTCCCGTGTTGGATATGACGAAGGCGCTGCCGTTCGTGCACGAGCGCGGCGCGCGGCTCATCGGGCCGAACTGTCCCGGGCTGATCTCGCCGGGCAAGAGCAAGGTGGGAATCATCCCCGGCAACATCTGCACGCCCGGGAAGATCGGCGTCGTGTCGCGCAGTGGCACGCTGACCTACGAGATCATCCACCAGCTCTCGACGCACGGGATGGGGCAATCGACGTGCGTCGGGATCGGCGGTGATCCCCTGATCGGCACCAACTTCATCCACTGCCTCTCGGCCTTCGAGGCAGATCACGAGACCGCCGCGATCGTGATGATCGGCGAGATCGGCGGCACGGACGAGCAGCAGGCGGCCGAATTCGTGAAAGAAAAGGTCAAGAAGCCGGTCGTTGGATTCATCGCCGGCCAGACCGCACCGCCCGGGCGTCGCATGGGCCACGCTGGGGCGATCATCTCGGGTTCATCGGGAACGGCGGCCGAGAAGATGGCAGCCCTGGCGAAGGCAGGCATCAGCGTCATGAAACGTCCCGCCGATGTCGTCCCCCTACTGAAGGAGCGCCTGTAGCAGCATGCTGACCCTAGCCATCATCAAACCGGACGCCGTGGCGGCCCGACACACGGGCAAGATCATCGCCCACCTCGAGGCCGAGGGCTTTCACATCCGCGAGGCCCAGATGGTGCGCCTGACTCAAGAACGCGCGGAATCGTTCTACGAAGTCCATCGGGAGCGGCCATTTTTTCGGCCGCTCGTCTCGTTCATGACATCCGGACCGGCGTTGACCCTGGTGCTGGAGCGTGACGAGGCGGTCGGGCATCTGCGGAAAGTCATTGGGGCCACCGATCCAGCCCAAGCCGAGGCCGGGACCATCCGGCGACTCTACGCCCAATCGAAGGAGCGCAACGCGATTCACGCGTCCGATTCGCCGGAGAACGCTGCACGCGAAGTGGCGTTTTTCTTCCCGGCGCGGCGTACGCGCTGACGCCGTTGACGCAAGTACCACAAGGGTTTAGCTTCGCTCACCATGTTGCGAGTCGATCTGCGGGAGTTGGCCCGGGGTGGGGCCGTAGATACCCAGGGCGAGCTCAAGCAGGACGATCCGGCGCTGGAAGGCGTGGATATCAGCCTGCGGGAGCCCGTGTCGGTCACGGGTAGGCTGCAATCCATCGGTGAGGGACGATTCTACTGGCAGGGAACGGCACGCACGGTTGTCGAGGGCGAGTGCCGGCGCTGCCTGACCCCCGTGGCGACACCGTTGCAGTTGGAAATCGGGGCGTTGTTCACACAGGACCCGGAAGCAGTGGACGATCCTGATTCCTATCCGGTGGCACCGGACGCGGCGGAAATCGACGTGACGCGCGCAGTGCGCGAGGAGCTGTTACTCGCGGCGCCGCGGTACGTGCAATGCCGTGAGGACTGCAAGGGATTCTGCCCGCAGTGCGGAAAGGATCTGAACGCCGGGCCCTGCGGATGTGCGCCCGCTGCCGACGCCCGCTGGCAGCCGTTGCAGGCGCTGAAGGACAAACTCCGATCTAACTAAAGGACGATCGTAATGGCCGTACCGAAGCGCAGAACCTCCAAGCGCAAGAAGCGCGCGCGCCGCACCCACTACAAGGCGGTGCGTCCCACGCTGCAGCCCTGCCCGCGCTGCGGCGACAGCAAACAGCCCCATCGCGTTTGCCCGACGTGCGGGTATTACAACGGCGAACAGCGAGTGACCGTCGAGGACTGATGATCCGCATCGCGTTGGACGCGATGGGAAGTGACAACGCCCCTCAAGTCGAAGTGGAGGGCGCGGCGGAGGCGCTCAAGGAGCTGCCCGGCGAATTCCAGATCCAGCTCGTCGGACGGAAGGCGGACATCGAGGCCGCGCTGGGACGCGTCGGCGGGGTGGAGCGCACACGCATCGAGGTCGTCGATGCACCCGAAGTCGTGGGGATGGGCGACAAACCGCTCGCGGCGATCCGCGGCAAGCCACGCTCGTCCATCGCGGTCGGGCTCGGGCTCCAGAAGAAGGGCAAGTCCGACGCGTTCATCTCGGCGGGGAACACCGGGGCCGTGATGGCTGCGAGCACCCTGCTGCTGCGCCTGCACCCCGGCGTGCAGCGGCCCGCCATCGGGGCGCTCTTTCCGAGCGCGGGCGAGCCGGTCCTCGTCGTCGACGCGGGCGCCAATGTCGACTGCGATGCGCGCGAGCTCGTAGGGTTCGCCCACCTCGGGTCCGTGTACGCGCGCGACGTGCTGGGCCGCTCCAATCCCACCGTCGGCTTGCTGAACATCGGCGAGGAAGACGAGAAGGGAAACGCAGTCGTCAAGGAAGCGCACCAGCTCCTCAAGCAAACTCCCGGGATCCATTACATCGGCAACGTCGAAGGCCGCGAAATTCCCGTCGGCGAAGCGCGCGGCAAGCGCCTGGACGTCGTGGCGTGTGACGGCTTCGTCGGGAATGTCGTGCTCAAGTTCTACGAATCGGCGGGGCGCGTCTTCGTGTCGCTCATCAAGCGCGAAGCGCCCGATGTGCTGCAGCGGCCCGAGATGGCGAAGGTGCTTAGTGTGCTCGATTACGCGACGTACGGTGGAGCGCCGTTGCTCGGCGTCCAGGGCGTCGTGATCATCTGCCATGGCGCCTCTCCCGCCAAAGCCATCAAGAATGCCATTCGCGTCGCGGCCCAGGCCGTGAGCAGCCATCTCTCCGATGACATCGCGGCCGAGTTCTCCGAGGGAAAGGTGCCCGCGTGAAGCGTCCCTTCGCCGAGCTGTGGGGCACGGGCAGCTACGCGCCCGCGCGCGTGATGACGAACGACGAGTTCTCGAAATTCCTCGACACGTCGGACCAGTGGATTCAGGAGCGCACCGGCATCCGTGAGCGGCGCGTGTCGAGCAAGGACGAGACGAACGCTTGCATGGGCAAGGCGGCAGCGCTCCAGGTGCTCGAGAAGACCGGGCTCACGCCGCTCGACATCGACGCCATCGTTTATGCGACCGCCTCGCCGGACCGGCTGCTCCCGTCTCAGGCGTGCGACCTGCAGGCAATCCTCGGCGCGAAGAATGCGGCGGCATTCGACGTCGGCGCCGCCTGCTCCGGGTTCATTTACGCGCTGAGCACCGCCGAGGGCATCATCGCGGCCGAGCAGGCCGAGCACGTGCTGGTGATCGCCGCCGAGAAACTCACCAGCATCATGGACTGGAGTGACCGGACGACCGCGGTGTTGTTCGGCGACGGCGCCGGCGCAACCATCGTGCGGAAGAGCACGAACGGGCGGGGCATTCTCTCCGGCTATCTGAAGACCGACGGCACGCTGGCGGAGCTGTTGTACCGGCCGGGCGGCGGGGCGACGCATCCACCCAGTGAAGAGCTGCTGAAGGATCACAGCTATTACATCAAGATGGCAGGCCGTGAAGTCTTCAAGGCCGCCGTCCTCTCGATGGCCGACGCCTGCGACCACGCGCTGCAACGCGCCGGGCTCGACGCCGGCGCCATCGATCTGCTGATTCCGCACCAGGCCAACATCCGCATCATCGAAGCCACCGCCAAGCACGCCGGCATGCCGATGGACAAGGTCTACGTCAACGTGGACCGCTTCGGCAACACGTCGGCGGCGTCCATCGCGATCGCGCTCGACGAGGCCGTCAAGACCGGCCGCCTGAAGCCCGGCATGGTCGTGATGCTGTGCGCATTCGGCGCAGGCTTCACCTGGGGCAGCCTGGTCGTGCGGTGGTAAGCACGATCTGGCTCTGCCCGGGGCAGGGCGCGCAAAAAGTGGGCATGGGCAGAGATCTGGCGGAGCGGTTTCCCGCGGCGCGCGACGTCTTCGGCGCGATCGACGAAGCACTCGGCGTCGCATTGTCGAAAGTCATGTTCGACGGCCCCGACGAGGAGCTCAGCGCGACGCAGAACACGCAGCCGGCGATTCTCGCGCACAGCGCCGCCGTGTTCGCGATCGTCGGAAAGAAGGCGGGGGAACCAGTGGCCGCGGCCGGGCATTCGCTCGGCGAGTACTCGGCGTACGTCACGGCGGCCGCGCTGGCCGCGCCCGAAGCGGCCAAGCTGGTGCGGCGGCGCGGCGAGCTGATGCAAAAGGCGGGTGAGGAGCGGCCGGGGACGATGGCTGCCGTGCTCGGGCTCGCCACCAAGGAGGTCGAGGCGGCATGCGCGGAGGCATCGCAACAGGCGAGCCTCGCGGTCGCCGCGAACATCAATGCGCCCGATCAGACGGTGATCTCGGGCGACCCCGAAGCCGTGACGCGCGCGGGGGAAGCGTGTAAGAAGCGGGGCGCCAAGCGCGTCATCGCGCTCAAGGTGAGCGGCGCGTTTCACTCGCCGTTGATGGCTCCCGCGCGGAATCACCTCCAGCTGGCTCTCGAGCGCGCCCAGTTCGCGGATCCAGCCTTCCCCGTGGTCGCCAACGCCACGGCGGAGGCGGTGAAGGACGCCGGCCGGGCGCGGCGCCTCCTCTCCGACCAACTCACGGCGGCGGTCCGTTGGGTAGAATGCATGCAGCACGCGGCGCGGCTCGGCGGCGAAGATGCGCGCTTTGTGGAAATCGGCCCGGGCGCCGTACTCGCGGGCCTCTTGAAGCGAATCGTCCCTGAGGCGAACGTGGTCAGCCTTGGCACGGCGGATGAGGTGACCAAGTTCATGGAAGCAGCGTGACTATATGACCACAGCTCGACGGGCGGTAATAGACCCCGGGGAGCAAAGCGGGAATCGGATGCAGCTCGATCTGACGGGGAAGGTCGCACTCGTCACCGGCGGGACGCGCGGGATCGGACACGACATTTGCCGCGCTTTCATCGACGCGGGAGCCAAGGTCGCGCTCTGCTCCCGCGATGGCGCGGCGGCGGAGCAGACGGCGAGCGCCTTGGGCGAGGGGACGCGCGGCTACGTCTGCGACGTCGGCGTGAGCAACCAGGTCGAAGCGTTTGCCAAGGCGGTCGAGAAGGACTTCGGTCAGATCGACGTCCTCGTCAACAATGCGGGCTTCACCAAGGACAATCTGCTCTTTCTGCTGAGCGAAGCGGATTGGGATTCGGTCGTGGACACGAACCTCAAGGGCACGTTCCTGATGACCAAGTACGCCGCGCGCGGCATGATCAAGCGGCGCTGGGGTCGCGTCATCAACATTACGAGCGTGGTGGGGCTGAACGGCAACAAGGGCCAATCGAATTACTCCGCTTCCAAAGCAGGGATCATCGGCTTCACCAAGTCCGTCGCCAAGGAGCTGGCCTCCCGCAACGTCTTGGTGAACGCCGTCGCGCCGGGCTTTGTCGAGACCGAGCTTACAGAGAGCGTCTCCCCAGAAGCCCGGAAGTACTTCCTAGACAACATTCCGCTGGGACGGCTGGGGCAAAGCTCCGAAATTGCGTCCGCCGTCCTCTTTCTCGCCTCCGACTTAGCCAGCTACATTACGGGTCAGGTTCTGGTCGTCGATGGCGGGATGGTGATGTGAGCTCCCTTACCTTCGCTGAGGGTTACCCATGGCAATGGACATGAAGCAGCTCGAAGAGAAGGTCAAAGACATTATCGTCGAAGAGCTTGGGGTCGAGCGCGACAAGCTCACTAACGACGCGAGCTTCATGGAAGACCTCGGGGCCGACAGCCTCGACACGGTCGAGCTGGTCATGGCCTTCGAGAAGGAATTCGACATCGACATCCCGGACGAAGAGGCCGAGAAGCTGCGCACTGTCGGGGCCGCGATGAACTATCTCCACGACAAGATGGGGAAAGGCAAGTAGTGACGCGCCGGGTGGCGGTCACGGGGATGGGGCTCGTGACGCCGATGGGAAACGACGTCGCGAGCACCTGGGCCGCCCTTGTCGCCGGAGAATCTGGGGCGGGTCCGATCACCCGGTTCGATTCCGAGAAACTGCCCGTGCACTTCGCCTGCGAAGTGAAGGGGTACGACCCCCTGCAGTACATCGAGAAGAAGGAAGCCCGCCGCTACGACTTGTTTTCCCAGTTCGCCATGGGCGCCGCGGTGCAGGCCGTGCGCGATTCCTGCCTCGAAACAAGTCCGCTCGATCCCAAACGGATCGGTGTGATCATCGGCACCGGCACGGGTGGTATCGCGACGTTCGAAGAGAACATGCGGATGTACATCGAGAAGGGGCCGGACCGCGTGTCGCCGTTCTTCGTGCCGATGTTCATGGCCAACGTGGCCTCGGCAATCGTCTCGATGCGCTTCGGCTTCCAGGGACCGAACTACTGCACGGTCTCGGCCTGCGCGTCTTCCGGACATGCCCTCGGCGATGCGTTCGACCTGATCCGGGAAGGGAAGGCCGACGTCATGGTCGCCGGCGGGTCGGAAGCAGCCATCACCCCGCTGTCGATCGCCAGCTTCGCCAACATGAAAGCGTTGTCCACCCGCAACGACGACCCGAAGACCGCGAGCCGGCCGTTCGACCGGGACCGCGACGGGTTTGTGATGGGCGACGGGGCCGCGGTCGTGATCCTCGAGGAGTGGGAGCGTGCCAAGGCGCGGCGCGCGAACATCGTCGCCGAGATCGTCGGCTACGGCGCGACCGCCGACGCGTATCACATCACCGCGCCGGCGCCCGATGGCTCGGGGGCGCAGGAAGCGATGCGATTGGCGATGAAGAGCGGCGGTATCCGCCCCGAGCAAGTCGGCTACATCAACGCGCACGGCACGTCCACGCCGCATGGCGACGCGGCCGAGACGAACGCCGTGAAGGCGGTGTTCGGTGACCACGCGCGCAAGCTGATCTTCGGCTCGACCAAATCCATGAGCGGCCACCTGCTCGGCGCCGCCGGGGCGTTCGAGTTCGCCATCTGCGCGCTGGCGCTGCAGAACGGCGTGATCCCGCCGACGATCAATCAGTTCAATCCCGATCCCGCGTGCGATCTGGATTCGGCACCGAATCATGCCGTCAAGCGCCAGCTCGACATCGCGCTGTCGAACTCATTCGGGTTCGGAGGGCACAACGTGACGCTGGCGGTCAAGAGGGTCGCGTGAACCTCCGACCTATCGCCGACAGGGTGGAACGCGGCGAGCGATTGACGCGCGAGGATGGCCTCGCGCTTTTTGCATCTGCCGACTTGCTGACGATCGGCCGGCTCGCCGATCTCGCCAACCGACGGAAGAACGGCGACCGCGTCTACTTCGCGGCGAACCAGCACATCAATCCGACCAACGTCTGCATTCTGCGCAACACCTGCGTCTTTTGCTCCTTCGCGCGCATGCCGAAGGAGGACGGCGCCTACACGCGGAGCCTCGAGGAGGTCTTCGCCGAGGCCGATGCGGCACGGGAAAATCCGACGCGCGAGTTCCACATCGTGGGCGGCCTGCATCCCAAGCTGCGACTCGAGTATTACGTCGACATGTTCCGCGGCCTCAAAGCACGCCATCCACAGGTCATGATCAAGGCGCTGACCGCGGTCGAAGTGGCACATCTGGCCCGCATCGAGGGCATGAGCACACGCGAGGTGTTGGTCGCGATGAAGGAAGCGGGCGTGAGCACGCTTCCCGGCGGCGGCGCGGAAGTATTCTCGCCGGCGGCGCGCGCGACGATCGCCGACCGCAAGCTCACCGGCGACGAGTGGCTCGCCGTCCATCGCGAAGCCCATCAGCTCGGCATGCCATCGAACTGCACGATGCTCTACGGCCACGTCGAAACGCTCGCGGACCGCGTGGACCATCTGCTGGCGCTGCGCGCCCTCCAGGATGAGACCGGCGGATTCCTCACGTATATCCCGCTCGCGTACCATCCCGATCACAACGAGCTGGGCGAGACGCTGGGACGCACGGGAACGGCCACTACCGGCTTCGATGACCTCAAGAACATCGCCGTGGGACGGCTGCTGCTCGACAACATCCCGCACGTGAAGACCCACTGGCCGATGGTGACGCCCTTTATCTCCCAGGTGGCGCTCACCTTCGGATGCGACGACCTCGAGGGGACGGTCGTGTTCGAGCGCGTCTATCACGAAGCGGGCGCACCGACGCCGATGTGGCTGTCGTACGACGAGATTGTGACGCTGATCCGGGGAGCGGGGAAAGAGCCGGTCGAACGCGATTCGCTGTATGAGACGGTCAGGACGTTCGAGGGCTACGTGCCCAAGCCGAGAGGCCCGGCGGTGCGGCCCGAGGGCCCGGCGCCACAGGGGGCGCTGTTCCAGATCGAGCATCGCGCGCGGGCCGCGGCGAGGGCCAAGCAGCCGGTAGCGACGGCTGTGGATGGGGCCGAATGAGAATCGGCCGGATCGGGTACATCAACTGCGCGCCCGTCTACGGCGCGATCGACCGTGGCGTCGTGGCGCTGCCACCGGGTGGCGAGCTCGTCACCGGCACACCCGCTGAACTGAACGACTTGCTCGTCGCGGGCGAGCTGGATGTGAGCGTGATCAGCGCGATCGAGTACGCACGCCACGCCAAAGACCTGGTGCTGCTGCCCGAGCTCGCAATCTCTTGCGATGGCCCTGTCCGGAGCGTGGCGTTGTTCAGCCGCCGGCCGGTCGGACAGTTGGACGGTCGGACGGTGTTACTCTCAGCGTCCTCAAGAACATCGGTAGCGTTGCTCGAGCTGCTCTGCCGTGATGTCTGGAAGATCCACGCCAAATTCGCTGAGGCACGCGCCGAGGCTCAGGATCTTGAAGCGCTTGCGGCGCTGCCGCACGAGGCGGTCCTGGTGATCGGGGATGCAGCGCTCAAGCTCGCCGCTCAGCGTACCTACCAGCATCGCTACGACCTCGGCGAGGAATGGAAGCGCTGGACCGGAAAACCGTTCGTATTCGCGGTGTGGGCGGCCACGCGGGTAGCGAGCCCCGCTGCCGTGCAGCGGGGCCACGCGGCGTTACTCGAATCACGAGCCTGGGGCCTCGCCCATCTGGACGAGATGGCGCGGGAGACCGCCCGCGTAACGCAGCTGCCCGTGGCGACCTGCCGCGAGTACCTGAGTGGCCTCGACTACGCGTTCACCGACACGCACCGTGCGGCGTTGAGCGATTTCCTCCGCCGCGCCGGCGTCCCGCAATTTCTGCAGGTCGCGTGATGGTCGACCGCACGTCGCCCGAGTTCCGTTCGTACCTCGAGCTCTACGAGCGCGCCCCGCTGCTCGAGCTGGGCCGGCTCGCGGATGACGTCCGGTGGACGCTGCATCCCGAGAACGTCGTCACGTACATCATCGACCGAAACATCAATTACACGAACGTCTGCGTCGCCGACTGCAAGTTCTGCGCGTTCTATCGGCGCCCCAAGCATCCCGAGGGGTACCTGCTGTCGTTCGAGGAAATCGGCCGGAAGATCGACGAGCTCAAAGCGATCGGCGGCGTGCAGATTCTGATGCAGGGCGGACACAACCCCTACATCCCGTTCGAGTGGTATCTCGATCTGCTGCGCCACATCAAGCGTCACCACCCGATCCACATCCACGGCTTCTCGCCGTCGGAGGTCGATTTCTTCGCGGGCCGGTTCGGCATGTCGATCGAAGAGGTCATCCGGGAGCTGATGGCGGCTGGTCTCGACTCGATTCCCGGCGGCGGCGGCGAGATCCTCGTGCAGAGCGTGCGCGACCAGGTCGCCCGCAAGAAGGCGGGGGCCGATCGCTGGCTCGAGGTGATGGAGATCGCACACCGGCTCGGGCTGCGGACGTCGGTCACCATGATGTATGGCCTCGGCGAAACCCTCGCCGATCGCATCGAGCACCTGTTCCGCGTACGCGAAGTGCAGCGCCGCACGCGCGGTTTCACGGCGTTCATCTGCTGGCCGCTGCAGCCGGAGAACTCCGAGCTCGCGCATCTGCCCAAGACCGACGCGGTGACCTATCTCAAGACGCAGGCGATCGCCCGCATCGTGCTGGAAGACGTCCCCAACATCCAGGCGTCGTGGGTCACGATGGGGATGAAGGTCGGCCAGGTGGCGCTACGGTTCGGCGCGAACGACTTCGGCTCGCTCATGATGGAAGAGAACGTCGTCTCGGCGGCGGGCACGACGAATCGCACGACGCTGAGCGAGATGCAGCGGCTGATCGCGGATGCCGGCTACACGCCCAAGAAACGGAAGCAGGATTATACGATTCTCGAGGACGCAGCCTAGTGGCTGACGTCCTCATCATCGTCGGCTCCGAATCCGACAAGCCACGCATCGAGCCGGCCTTTGAGATTCTCACCAAGGCCGGCTTCTCGTACGAGTTCTACGCCTCGTCAGCCCATCGCCAGCCCGAGCAGACGGGTGACCTCGTGAAAAGCGCGCGCAAGAAGGGGTTCAAGGTCGTGATCGCCGGAGCAGGGCTATCCGCCGCGCTCCCGGGCTTTGCGGCGTCGCTCACCGATCTCCCCGTCATCGGCGTGCCGTTCGCGGTTGGGCCGCTAAATGGGCTCGACGCGCTGCTCGCGACGGTGCAGGTGCCGCCCGGGGTGCCGGTCGCGACGGTGGGCATCGACAACGCCAAGAACGCGGCGCACCTGGCGATTCGGATTCTGAAGGGCTGAACGTCAGCCCCTGATCATTTCAGAGGGCTATAGTTGGTCGCCACCATGAACGTGTTATCGACGTCGAGGCTCACCTGCATGTCGGTGCGCGTTTTCACCCACTCCGGATCCG
>WNGO01000549.1_pt1 | contig 23239 bp, 22 predicted proteins | sample 5400511 | NCBI WGS metagenome assembly WNGO01 (sample SAMN13153380, study PRJNA577476) | soil metagenome | isolation source: 20 cm soil or saprolite under Garry oak tree replicate 2 | place: USA:California | collected 2016-06-15 | reverse complement strand
CGAACACGCGCATATTCCCACGTTGATGGGGCGAATCCTCAACGACGACCAGTGGTTCTATTTGGTGGAGGAAGCCCTGGCGAACCGGCCACTCAATCCCGTGATTCCGCGCCTGCTGCGGAGATGTCCGGATCGTTTGGTCGACCGTCTCGGCCTTCTGTTGACCGCTGCAAATGGAATCGATTCCCTCCCCGCGATGGTGCGCTTGGTTCACGCGACGGGGGAGCCCGTGCTGGGCGTTCTGGAAGCACGGCTGTCCGAACCGCGCCGCCAACGCATTGCGACCGCGATTTATTTGCTCGCCTCGGCCGATCCGAAGCGTCTGGCCGGGGCTTTGCCTCGCGCGCTGCCAAGCTGGGAATGGAGTTTGCAGGATCTGGCCGTAAGCGAACTCGCTCGGTGGACGAATCCAGCGGTAGTTGCGGCCACCGCTAAGGCGTTTCTAACTCTGGTTGTCGAAGCGCATGCCATGGTCGTTCCCTGCATGATCGATCATCTTGGGGCCGCGAATGAGGCTTCCGCCATTCCACTATTGTTGAAGGTGGCAGCGGGCGAAAGTCTGGTATTGCGTGACATCTTTTTCCGCATCAAGGCGGTCGAAGCCCTGGGCAGAATGCGCGCGACCGAAGCCAGTGCGCTTCTCCTGCGCATCGTGAGGGAACGCAACGGCCTGGCGCGCAGTGAGCCCGCCGCATTGCGCGCGGCGGCCGATGAAGCTCTCGGCTTGCTCGAAGACCGTAAATCCCCCACACGGACCCGCGGCGCGGGAAAGGCGCCCGCCAAGTCAGCCACGGCGCACGGACGCCCTCGGCGATACCTCCGCGCGCATCTGCCTACGCCGCTTTCGGCAATGATCGTGGGGACGCATGGTGGCGCGGCGCGCGTGCGAACCATCAGCCTGGGCGGGGCCTTCCTGGAATCCGACCGCCGGCTCGCTGTGGGCGAGTCGTTGCACGTGGAGATGCGCGCCGGACTTCGGCGAATTCAATTTACAGCGGTCGTTCGCAATATCACACCCACCGGAACCGGCGTGGAATTCGTACACATGAACCACGAAGATCGCGAACGACTGAGGCGCCTTGTGGCGCAAGCGTTACATTAGATTTCTGCGCGGACTTTTCCCTAGCCTTCATTCTACCGCCCAAGAAGCCCTATCCAATTCAGGACGCGCAATCCCGACGCGTAGCCACTTGACCTGAAACGCGATAGAGTGGCGTCGTGTGTGCTTCACTCTTGGTTACCGGAGGATCGTGAGGGCAGGATGAATTGGGGAGTCATCATCGCAATCGCTATTTTCGTCGCAGCCGTCGCAGCTTGGGCGGCGGCGATGTGGGCGCAGCGGCGCACGGACAGAGAAACATCCGCCTTGCGGCAGGAAATACAAAATCTGCTTACGACACAGGCACAGGGGCTCACAGCCCAACTCGGCCAACTGACTCAGGCGGTCACGCAACAACTTGGCCAAGTCTCGCAGCAGGTCCAGAGCGGCATGGCTTCCACGGGGACGCTGGTCTCCGATGCGCAGCGTGCCGTGTCGGTGCAATTGCAATCCGCCACGACGATCATGGGCTCGTTGCAACAGCAGCTTGGAAAAGTGGAGCAATCTGGGCGCGACCTTTCGGATGCCGCGAAGGCCATAGAGACAGTGCTGGGCGGCGCGAAAACCCGCGGCCTACTTGGTGAAGTTGTGCTCGAACGGATGCTCGCGGACACGCTCCCGGCCAGCGCATACGAAATGCAACACCGCTTTTCAAACGGCGAAATCGTGGACGCGGCCGTGCACGTCAACGGCAAATTGGTTCCTATCGACTCGAAATTTCCGCTGGATGATTTTCGCCGCATGGGGGAAGAGGGAGAAGAGGCCCGCAAGGGTTTTTCCACGGCAGTGCGCAATCATGCCGACGCAATCGCCAAGAAATATATCGTGCCCGGAGAGGACACGCTCGATTTCGCGCTGATGTTTGTTCCTTCCGAAGGCGTCTACTACGAGCTCCTGATGTCCTCTGATTCCAAGGGCGTGCCGCTGGACGCCTACTGCCGGCAGAAGAATGTAATTCCGGTCTCGCCAAACTCGCTCTACGCGCATCTGAGTGTGATCCTGATGGGCTTGAAAGGGCTGCAGATCGAAGAAAATGCGCGGCGCTTGCACTCCAGCCTCTCCGGGCTCAAAACGCAGTGGGACAATTTCGCCGGGGTATATGAAAAGTTGGGAACTCATCTGCGCAACGCACAGCAGAGTTACAGCGATGCGGATCGCAAATTGGACCGTGCGCGAGATGCGCTCGATCAGATGGCCCAGGGGACTCTGCCCGAAGCGTCCCCGAAGGCTCTCGAAGCGCCAAAGGAATAGCGCTCAATTGTTCTTCTGGAATTCCTGCCAGGCCGATTCCACCAGAAATGCGAACTCGCCGGGAGGTTTGTCGTTCAGCATTCGTTCGAGCTCCGCGCGAATCTCCACGATGTCCTGCGGCGCTCTGTCGATTTGACGGATCACGCGATCGGCGCGCGCGGCCCAGTTTCCCGTCGCCAGCGCGCGTGCGGCAACCAGCTTCTGACGCGCCGCTTCGAGATCGGGCAGGCCGGAATCCGTGGGGATGAGCCGCGCCGTCAATGTGTAGTCTCCGGAAGTTAGAAACTTCGCTTCGATTTCCGCGGCGTTCCGCTCTCCGCCGGAGGTAGTCACTCGTTCGACGTTCCCGCGCGAAAGCTGGATGACTTCTGGCGACGCGTTGCGAACCTCGACCGCCAGACGTTCGCGAGCGCCGCGCACGCGGACGGAGAGTTTGCCCTGAGCGCCCGCGGACGGCGCCTCCGGCGGGCCGCTGAATTCCAGCAGGACCATTACGACAGGATGGAGTCCGGCGTCATGTCCTGCGACACTGACATGCAGGTTGATCGTTCCGATCGGAATGTGCAGGCCGGGAAGAACCACGAGCGAAACCGGCGACGACGCCAGCACCAGGCACGCCTGATCGGAGAGGAAAACACGATTGGCATCCGCTTCGCCGCGAAAACCGGCGCCCTCCACCGCAAATCTATCGTGAAGCGATATAAAATGCGGGACCGCCAGCACGCGCACAGCTGTGGAAGGGCTCTCGACTGAAGTTTGCGTTTCGGGGCCGGCGGATTTCACGATCGGCGCGGACGCGGAGGCGTCATGGCCCGGAATCCGGGCGGCCAGCACGCCTGGTTCGCTGGGGACGGTGAATAGCGCCCGGCCCGTGGCATCGGTAGTGACCTTCTGGCCGCCGGAGAGTTCCACCACGGCATTGGGCAACAGACGGCCGGCGGAATCGAGCACAGCGAGCGTGGCCGCCGCACCGGCAACCGCTTTCTGCGGAAGCACGATTGTACGCGGCGTGGCGGCCTGAACTCTGAGGGCCTGCTGGGCTCGCGCGAAAACCGGAAGTACGACCACAAAAACCAGCGCGCATGCCTCACAAAGGATCCAAAATCTATCGGCAATGTGCTTGCGTACGGCCCTGCCGCGCAATCTTGTGGCGCCGGCGTCTCGCCGGCGTTGTGGCGCTGTGCGGGCTGTCCAAGAAACCGCCGGCGAGACGGCGGCGCCACGAAGAGCCGGTGTCCGGCGACAAAATTCGTAGTTTTCATTTCGCCAAATTACATCGCCGTTCAAAATGCGGACTAGCAGAATGGCGCGAGGGAGATACCGCCTGCCGCAAATGAGAGGGAGCCACACAGGGGATTTGATTCTACCGCGACGGGTGCCCAGCTGGGAAATAGACACCACGTCGGGTCTTGTCAGGCCTATCGAAGCCCTCTCTCCCAAAATACTTCAGCGCCTCTCCGGACGGTCGAATATTTTCGCTTCGAGGAAAAGCCGGTATAGCTCGGGGTCGAGTTCGTGTTGTTTAACGGACATATCCAGAATGTCCAGCGCGCGCTCCGCCGGGACGGCCTTCTTATAGGGCCGGTCGGAGGCGGAGAGGGCGTCAAATATGTCACAGATGGTCATGATCTTCGCCTGAATGGGTATTTCATCGGACTTCAATTTGTATGGATAGCCCGTGCCGTTCAATTTTTCGTGGTGCGCGCGGGCAATGCGGGGGATTTCGCGGATTTCCTTGGTCCATGGAATTTGCAGAAGGAAATTGAAACTGTGGATGACGTGCGATTCTATCTGGATGCGCTCGTCGGGATCGAGACTCCCTTTTGGGATCGATAGGAAGCGCACTTCTTCCGGCGTCAAGACCGGACGTTCGACGCCGCGCGGGTCGCGATAGGTTTGGCGGGCAATTTCGAACAGGCGATCGAACTGCCCCGAGGGCAGCAGCGTCGGCTCGTTGGCCCGAACGATGGCCCGGAAGCCTTCCTCTAGCTCAGCCCGGCGCAGGCGATATTCTTCTTCCAGGGTTTCTATGCGGGAAAGCGCCTCGCCACGCTCAAACTCCAGCAACGCCTTGAACTTCTCACGTTCCAAGCGCGCCTCGAGATCCTTGTAAAGGTAATCGAAGCGGTTCGCGACGATATCCATTTGCTGCGGATAAAGTTTCTTCGCTTTGACCAGCACTTCTTCACGCACGCCGACTTTCCCGAAGTCATGCAGCAGCGCGGCGTAGCGAATTTCCTTCATTTGCTCGGGGGTAAAATGAGTCCCGCCGTAGGCTCCTGTCTCGGTGCGGTCCACGGCATCCGCAAGGCCCACGGTCATATCGGAAACGCGCTGCGAATGCCCTGAAGTGGTGGGATCACGTTGCTCGATCGCGGTGGTGGCAGCCTGCACGAAGCCTTCGAACAACCCCTCGATGTCCTGATACAGGCGGCTGTTTTCGTAGGCGACGGCGGCCTGCGATGCAAGTGAGATCGCCAGACGGACAGCGCGCCCGGAAAATGGCCGCACTTCCCGCAGCACAGACTCTGCACTGGTCAGCCGCGCGGCGGCGTGAATCTTGCAGTTGATCAATTGCAGTATCCCGATGACCTCGCCACGTCCATTCTTCATCGGAAGCGTCAGCAAGGAGCGCGTCCGGTAGCCGGTTTCCTGGTCATAACTTTTGTTGAACCGGTAGGGACGTCCGCGCGGAATGTGATACGCATCGGCAAGATTGATGACTTCCCCACGCATCGCAGAACATCCCGCCAGGGAATCTTCGTGCATCGGGAGCACAAATTCCTCAAAGGGAAATTGGAGAGTGTCGTTCTGCGTGACCATGAACCGAAGATGGCGTTCCCCCAGACCCGAAGCGAGCGCATCAGGACGCGTCTCCTCGACCAGGTAGAGGGACCCCGCGTCGGCTCTGGTGATCTGACGGGCTTTCGACAGAATCATTCCGAGCAGGACGCTGACATTGCGAGTTTCCGACAGCGCCACGCCGATGCGGTTCAGTTCCTCCATGTCGCGCTCGGTTCGCTTGAGTTCCGCGCGCGCGGCGCGCTCGCGCTGGGCCATCTCGATGTTTTCAAACGCCGCGTCGACGGTCTTGCGCACCAGCTTCGAAGCTGCCTTATAGGGAAGAGTGGCGAAGCAACGGGCGGCGTGCTCGCTATCGGCGCCGTTTCGTGATATGCCAATCAGGCGAACGCGCGGCTCATTGCGTACCAGACGCCGCAAGATAGGCAGATCGTTACCAGCCAAGTCCGCAAGGCAAACGATGTGGGCTTCGCCGGTGCTCGGCAGGACCGTGGGCCGGCCGCGAGAGGAGCGAGGCAGCGCGCGGAGTGCGTACCGTCGGCGGAGCGGACGTGCCAGCGGAGCGGTCAGGGACCGCTCGAAGTACCAGATTTCTCCTAAGCGCGGCATGAACTAGGGTGCAGGATCGGCAGTGAGGGATTTCTGCGTTCCCGCAACGTGAGTATAGCGGAATCGGACGCCGCGCCCTAGTTGAGTCCTGGGGCGCAGTGTCGTGAAAGAACGTAACTACTTGCCTCACAGGGTATTGCGCGGCCAGCGCGGGTTTGTTAGCCTGCTTTTTAGTGGGGTAGTCCGCCTTGAATTGGGCCAGGTGAGTCAGCACGATCACCTGAAGCATTTGAGGCGCCACGACCATTTGACTAGCCGGATGAGGCCCCTTTGCGTATAGAAGCCGGGGCGCGCACCGACCTCGGGCGCGTTCGAAGGAACAACGAAGACTGCTACCAAATTCAGCCGGCTCTGAATCTGTACGTTTTGTCAGATGGGATGGGTGGCGAAGCGCATGGCGAGGTGGCCAGCAATATCGCGGTAGAAACAATCATAGCCCATTGCCAGCAGGCTGAAAACAGCCGCACGACGCCGATCTTCGGAGAGCCGCACCCGGATGTAACGGAACGCACGAATCGCCTGGCGAGCGCTATTCGCCTTGCCAACCGCAAAGTCTTTGAAATGGCAAGCGCCAATGCCAGCCACAAAGGCATGGGGGCGACGATTGTCGCCGCGTGGATCGAAGGACAGAGGCTCTCCCTCGCGCATGTGGGTGACAGCCGCGCTTATCTACTCAGGGCCGGAACGCTTGACCAACTTACAGCCGACCACTCCCTGGTGGCCGAAAAAGTGCGGATCGGAATCCTCACGCCGCAAGAAGCCGACGCCAGCGAGATGCAGAGCGTGCTGACGCGAGCCGTGGGAACGCACGAAAATGTCGAAGTGGACGCAGACGAACAAATGTTGCTTGCCGGCGACTCGTTATTGCTGTGCTCGGACGGATTGTCGCGCATGGTGACCGATCCTGAAATCGCGAGTACGATCCTGACAAGCACGTCGGCACAGAACGCGGCGGACCGGCTCGTCGATCTGGCCAATGAAAATGGCGGCGTCGACAACGTCAGTGTAATCGTGTTGCGCATCCTTGCGAAGCCGGAAGGCGTGCTCGAACGCCTGAAGATCTGGAAGCGGAACACCGGATAAGGTTCGTTCGGCTATGGCCGGAGGAGAGCAAAAAAGATGTCGAGACTCGTCCTGAAATTCGAGGGCTCCACGTTGAAGGAGGTTCCGCTCGGGAACCAGCCGGTGACGATTGGCCGCTCGCCTGACAACGACATCCCCATCGACAATCTGGCTGTTTCGAATTACCACGCCCGCGTATATGTGGAAGCCGGATCGCTGGTGGTCGAAGACCTGAACAGCCTCAATGGGTCCTTTCTGAACGACATACGCGTCGAGCGTGCCATGCTCAAGGACGGCGACGCCATCTTGATCGGAAAGCATCATATCTTCGTGGACCAGACGCATGATGTCGCTCTTATCGAGGACACATGGCACAAAGCACCGGCCCCGCGCGTGAACGAAACGATGGTGCTTGATACTCGCCAACGGCGCGAGATGTTCGAACAAGCAGTGGCCGCCGGTGAGCGCTCTCAGCTCTCCCCGGATCGTTTGCGCGTTCCGACGCTTGCCGTTCTCAGCGGGCGCACGGACCAAAAAGAATACCGGCTGGTCGGGAAACTGACCGTGATCGGGCGTTCAAAGATGGCGACCGTCCGGCTCCGCGGCTGGTTCACGCCAAATATTGCGGCGCAGATCAACAAGCACGAGGACGGCTACTACCTGGGCCGTGGGGACCTCGTGCCCGAGGTCAACGGAGCCGAAATCGGCGCGCTGACGAAGCTCAATGACGGGGATCTGATCGAAGTGGGCCGCGTACGGCTGATTTTCATGTATCGCGAGTAGGGCGCCGCGACGCCAGAGAAAAATCCAGGATCATGCCCGGAATTCCCACGGATGGTAAATCGCGCCGCCGTTTCCTCGTCAGGAGCGCGTAGCTTCGAGCGTGGTGGCGCCGCCGCGTTCCATTTCTCATCCGTCTGGGCCCCACCGCCCTCGCGCTGGGGCGTGGTTGTTATCGGAAGCGGCGCTGGCAGGACGCACAGATTGTCTTTGAACAAATTCCGGAGCGCTGGCCCGAGGACGGTCCGGCGCGCATGTACGTGAATCGCTGCCGCGAATATTACGTTGCGGGCCCGGAGCAGGACTGGGACGGCGTCTACGTTATGACGCACAAATAAATTCCGAACGCATTTCCTTCACCTCCTCTTCTTCCTGCACTTCCTTATCTTCCTGTTATCCTGGCGGCCATCGAAACGCCCGGCCGCCGAGCAAATGCAGATGAAGGTGAAACACGGATTGCCCCGCGCCACGCCCGTTATTGATAACGGTGCGGTAGCCGTCGGTCAGCTTGCGGTCTACAGCGAGTTTTGCGGCGATCAGTTGCAAACGTCCCAGCATCGCGGCGTCCTCGGCCGCAGCTTCCGTGAGCGAAACCAAATGTTTCCTCGGACAGATCAAGATGTGGACCGGCGCTTGCGGCTGGATATCTTCAAACGCGAATATTTCCTCGTTCTCATACACCAGCTTCGCGGGAATTTCTTTTCGGCTGATTTTGCAGAACAGGCAATCGTCCATGAGGACTCCTCGGAGTACAGAGTTGACGGTCGAGAGTTTGGAGTGGAACGTTTTTCAATTCGTTTCATTTGTCGCCGAGATCGCTAGTCTGGTCAAGCCGCACTACGAATGTTTGGAATCCGTCGGCATTCCGTAATTGCGCGGCAAGGTGTTGCGCGGCGTCGGGATTTGGAACACGGCCTACGCGCACGCGGTAAAAATGTCCGTTGGGCGCATCAAAATCCTGGATAAAGATGGGCTGGTAGCGCGCCAGCAAGCGTTCGCGCAGGCGCTCGGCATTGGTGCGATCGGTAAACGCGCCCACTTGCACGGTGAAGTTTCCGACCGAGGGGCTCGGGCCGGAAAGCATCTCGATGCGCACGGGCGCTGTGCCAGTGCCGATCATGTCGAGTCCTATTGCCGCCGCGCGAGCGAGGTCCAAGACTCGGTCTCCGACGAAGGGGCCGCGGTCGATGACACGAACTTCAATCTGGCGGCCGTTGTTCAGGTTGGTGACGCGCAGAATACTGCCGAATGGCAGCGTGCGATGGGCGGCTACCAGTGTGTTCATATCGAAGATTTCGCCGTTGGCGGCGCGGCGCCCGTGGAAGGGCAGGCCGTACCATGACGCAGTTCCCTGCTCGACATAAATACTGGGCGCGGAAGGCGCGCTTCCCGTGGGCGGTTGCGCGGCACTCGGTGAAGGAAGCGGCTGCGTTGGGGCTGGCTCTGGCGTCAGCTCGGGAGCAGGCGCAGGATTTACAACTGGAGGAGCAGAGCTTATGACGGGGCGGCGGCCAGCGCAACCGAAGAGGGCAATCATGGAAACAAATATACCGGCGAATGAGCTGCATCGAGCACGGCTCATAGGAATCGTGAAGGCTCGCTCCATCGCCCCGCGCGTCACCTTCAGAATCAGGGCAAAAACGCCAAGCGCTCGATCGATATTGCCGTCCAATTGGCGTCCGATCCCTTCGACCGTCATGCCGGCAGCGATAGCGTTTTCAGAGCCGCCAGCCACCCAAGCAGAGTAAGAGCTGCACGGAAGTGATTGACCGCCATCCACTGCGACGCCGTGGCTTCGACCTTAGCGGGAGGGAGCGCTTCCGCGCGCATAAATCGAATGGCCGTCGGAATGAAATAGGAAAATGTTGCAATTCTCTCCACTAGCGTAGTCACCACTGCGCCAAGCCACCACTCGTGCCTTTGACCTTGAGATTCCCAGGCTACTACCAGATTCGCCAGCGTAAGCAGAGTGAGTGGACCCGTCGAGACGAACGCCCAGAATCTTCGCCCCGTGTCAGCACTGCGCATGGCCGTGCTGTCCACGCGAAGGCCCGGCTCCGATGAACTGTTGAACCACTGCGGGAGGACGATTCTTGGTTCGTAGAGGCCCGCACCGAATGCGATACCGAGGTTGATGACGAACAGCCATAGCAGGATCTCTGGAACGTACTGAGCCATCATCCCTCCCGTTGCATGTATTGACGCCTGCCGTTTGACATGAGCGGCAGACACCGGCTTGGTTGTGGCTGTCCGCTCGATGGAATGGTTGACGACACATCCCTTCGACTGCCCGAACGATGCGAACTTCGCGTCCGCGCCAAATTCCAGCTATTATAGGCATGCGAAAATTTTCGAGCAAGGAGACGACTTGCCGCTTTCCATTCGATGGCGCTACAAAGTCGACCGCTGGCGCAGCCAACTCGCGGGGATGTTCCGGTCCGATCCGAAACAGATGCGTCCGCAGCTCTGCCCCGCTTGCGGCACGCTGGTGGGCGCCACGGCAACGAAATGCCACCAGTGCGGCGCGAGCATGAGGTTTTCATTCGCCGCGGCGAGCAAGTCCCTCGGACGCTGGATGCCGCAGACCTCCCCGGTCACATACGCCATGCTTACGATCTGTTGCGTGATGTTTGGCCTGTCAATGATCATTTCTGCGCGAATGCGGGGTTTCGCCTCGCCCAGCGGAAATCCCCTGAGCGCGTTGATGAGCCTCGGCGGGATTTCCGGCCGAGCACTCAACATGCTGGGTGACTCGCTCCCTTGGCCAGGCGATATTAAAGAACCCTGGCGTCTCGTTACTGCGATTTTTTTGCACGGCGGCATTTTGCACATCGTATTCAACATGTGGGTTCTGATGGACATCGGCCCAATGGTTGAAGAATTGTACGGGTCAGCGCGGTACTTTTTTCTGTTTGTTGTAACCGGCGCGTCGGGTTATCTGGTCAGCTCGTTTGCTGGTAATCACAGTGTCGGCGCTTCAGGCTCCTTGCTGGGACTCGTCGGTGTCTTGCTCGCCACCACCACAGGCAGGAAGAGCCCGGCAGCGCAATCGTTACGCAGCGCCTTGATCCGCTGGCTAGTCTACATAGCCGTCTTTGGCTTGATCATGCGTGGTACGGACAACTTCGCTCACTTCGGCGGGCTTGTGGCGGGGTACCTGCTTGGTCGAGTGATGGCGGATCGGCAGCCGTCCGACGTCAACGAGCGCAAGCGCGCCAATCTGCTCGGCTGGGTTGCGGGCTTCGCCGTATTCGCAAGTTTCGGCTTCATGGTATTGAAATACCTGCAAAATGTCTGAGTCTGAATCCGCATTTCTCACAGCAATTGGGGTGGTAGAGGCTGGACTACTTGTCTTCCCGCGAGACTGTGGCTCTTCGTGGCGCCGGCGTCTCGCCGGCGGTTCCTCAGGTCTCCATCACGCCGCAAAAATACGGGCGAGACGCCCGCGCTACATACCCGTCTGTTCGTTGCGCGTCTACGCGGAGTCTCTCGCACGGTGTTGTTGTTCGCCCAGACGGCGGGCGACGACGATGCTGTAATGAAAGCCTGAAAACACCGTGAAGCCGGCGACAAGGTATCCCAAGATCATCCTGACGAATTGCAACCAGGGCCAATCCGCCACTGCCAGCAGCACCACGGCAAATACGAGCATGATTTGCAACGCCGTCGTGAGTTTGCCGTAGATGCTTGGCTGGAACAGCCGGTACCCAGCGACCACAAGAATTACAGCGGCCGAGGTAAGCAGCAGGACGTCGCGGCTCAGCACTAAAATTGCAAGCCACCAGCTAATCTTCCGGTTTAGAGCCAGCACGACAAACGAAGAAGAAAGCAGAAGTTTATCCGCGATGGGATCGAGGTAGGCGCCGAGGGCGGTCTTCTGATTGAGAGAGCGCGCCAGCAACCCGTCGAGACCGTCCGTCAGAGCGGCAATGATCAGAACGGCAAGCGCAATGTCGTACCGGCGGTAATGAATCGAGATGATGAAGAACGGCAGGAACCCGAGCCGCAGGAACGTGAGTTGATTCGGAACCGTTAAGATACGGGACGTCATTTCTTGGATTCTACTGTAGCTCAGACGAACAACGCGAGATAATCCCGCAAGGATCGGCCGACGCGTTGCTCAAACCGTTCGGCCATCGACGGGATCGAGCCACGCGGCTCATCCAGCGCGATGCGCTCGACCCGCTGCATGGGAAAAAACAGCGTTGGCAGGCCAATGCGCTCCCCTTCCGGATCCATCACCTGCCGGATGAAATCATCGAAGGAATTCAAATCGATGCAGCGCACGGTCACTCCGGCTGAACCAATGGACGTAAGCATGCCCCACAGTTTTTCCTTGGGGGTATGCAGGCTCAGGACGATGATTGAGTTTGCCTCCAACGATGGGCCCCCATCCTTAGCAGGTTGCGGAAATACTCAAAACGTTGCCATTCCTCGCTTCGCTCGGAATGACACCGTAAACAATTTTTCCCGCAGCATGTTTCAGCATTACACAGAAATCGTTTTCAGGTTCTCCGCGATGCGCAAGGTGGGCTCGGTGACTTTCTGGACCGCCTCCGGGGTGATGCCGGGCGCCACTTCGCGCAGCACCAGGCCTTCCGGCGTGACATCGATCACCGCAAGTTCCGTGACGATCATGTCCACCACTTCGAGACCCGTGAGCGGCAGGGTGCACTTGCGCAGGATTTTCGGCTGCCCGTCCTTCGTGGCGTGTTCCATGGCGACAATGACGCGCGGCGAACTGGCCACCAGATCCATCGCGCCACCCATGCCCTTCAGCATCTTGCCGGGAATCGCCCAATTCGCCAGGTTGCCTTTCTCATCCACCTGTAGCGCGCCCAGCACCGTCATGTTCACGTGGCCGCCCCGGATCATGCCGAACGAATCGGAGCTCGAAAAATAGCTCGTTCCGGGAATCTCAGTGACCGTTTCCTTCCCCGCGTTGATCAAGTCCGCGTCTTCTTCACCCTCAAAGGGAAATGGGCCGACGCCGAGCATCCCGTTTTCCGAGTGCATCACGACTTCCATCCCCTCGGGAATATAATTGGCGACCAGGGTCGGAGTGCCGATGCCAAGATTCACGTAGTAGCCGTCGCGCAGTTCCTGCGCCACGCGCCGGGCGATGAACTCGCGCTTCCCTTCGTCTGACTGTGCCATCTTCTTCCCCTTTTTTCCGGCGCGGTCCAGTAGCACAGGTTTCAGCCTGTGTGGTTTGAATTACGGTCCATCGACAGAACACAGGCTGTCCATCGCTACGCTCAGGATGAAAAGCCTGTGCTACCCAAGGCCACGTCACGCGCGCTTTCGCACGGTTCTCTTTTCGATCGGCTTCTTGTAATTCGTTCCCTGAAAAATAGCGTCCACGAAAATTCCCGGTGTGTGCACGCCATCGGGCGGCAGCGTTCCCAGTTCGACCAGCTCTTCCACTTCCGCGATCACATAGTCCGCCGCCGTCGCCATCATGGGATTAAAATTCCTCGCGGTCTTGCGATAAACGAGGTTTCCCCAGCGGTCGCCTTTCCACGCCTTGATGAACGCGAAATCGCCCCGCAGACTGCGCTCCAGAATGTATTTTCGTCCATTGAACTCGCGGGTTTCTTTTCCTTCCGCGATCATGGTGCCCACGCCGGTGGGCGTGTAGAACGCCGGAATTCCCGCGCCGCCCGCGCGCATTCGCTCGGCAAGCGTGCCTTGCGGGTTCAGTTCTACCTCGATTTCACCGTTTAAAAACTGCTGCTCGAACAGCTTGTTCTCTCCGACGTAGCTGGCGATCATTTTCTTGATCTGGTGCGACTGGAGAAGCATTCCGAGCCCAGCCTCCACCGTGCCTGCATTGTTCGACGCACATGTAAGATTCTTCGTGCCCTTGCGGCGTACGGCGGCGATCAGATTTTCCGGAATTCCGCCCGTCCCGAACCCGCCGACCAGAATCGTGGCGCCATCAAACAATTTCGTAATGGCCACGTCGGCGTTGGCTACGCGCTTATCCATCGATTCGGGCTCCCTTTCGCATGAAATCCCTCAGAAAATCGCGCCGCAATTTTACTGCAAGTCGCGAAGAATCTTGTACAGTTCACCGGCAGAGGTAAATTCTTCTTCGAGCGCGCGCGTTCGCAGGTCGCCGCGAAGCTGCTCGAGCGACTGGATCAACTGGCCCAGAGCACGATCCAAGTTGTCGCTGTTCGTGAGAATAATATCACGCCAGACGGAATAGGGACTTCCCGCCAGGCGAAGCGCGTCACGCAAGCCGCGGCCCGCGAGCGTCACGGGCAATCCGGTCTCATCGGTTTGATCGCGCACCACACCGGCGAGCGCGACGGCGAGAAGTTGCGGAAGATGCGAGACAATCGCTGCGGCACGGTCGTGCGCCTCGGCATCCAGCCAGACGGGCTCCGCGCCCAACTTTTTTATTAGCGCCACAAATTCGGTGACGCGCGGATCGCGCGGCTCTCCCGCGTTTTCTCCTTTAGACTTGCGCATCAACGCGTATTTCGAGCGGCGAAACAACTCCGCGTCGGCTGCGGCGATCCCGGAGATTTCCTTCCCCGCCATGGGATGCCCGCCAAGAAAATACGCGCCATTCACGGAGAAACATTCGGCCGCAGCCACGCAGACGGATCGCTTTGTGCTCGAAGCATCCGTAACCAGCGCCTGGGATGGCGCCAGTCTCGAGACTTCCGGGAGCAGTTCGATGGTGAGTCCCACCGGAAGCGCGATGTAAATCAAGTCCGCACCGGCGACCGCTTGGGAGAGGTCGCTCAATCCTTCGTGGATCGCGCCTCGCTCGAGCGCGTGGCGCAGGACGTGCCCTTTATCCCAGCCGATCACAACACAATCCGGCGCGTGCTTCCGCAGCGCGAGCGCAAACGAGCCGCCGATCAATCCGGTGCCAAGAATTACGACTCGTCGGAAGGGTGCGGCCATGGCTTACGCGATGGTCCGGCCGACCGCTGGGGCGATGATGCGCAGTTCGGCCATGAGTCTATCGAACTGGTCAAAGAAGAGCGACTGCGCGCCGTCGGAAAACGCATGCTCCGGATCGTTATGCACTTCGAGGAGCAGGCCATCCGCGCCGGCCGCAACGGACGCCCGGGCCATCGGGGGGACCTTGTCTCGGATTCCGGTTCCATGCGACGGATCGGCCACGATGGGAAGATGCGAAAGTTTCTTGATCACGGGGATCGCTGCGATATCGAGCGTGTTACGCGTCGCGGTCTCGAAAGTTCGGATGCCGCGTTCGCACAGAATCACATTGTGGTTGCCGCCGGCCATGATGTACTCGGCGCTCAATAGGAGTTCCTCGATCGTCGCGGACATGCCGCGTTTGAGGAGTACGGGCTTGGCCACGGTTCCCAACGCGCGAAGAAGAAAATAGTTCTGCATGTTGCGCGCGCCGACCTGCAGAAGGTCGACGTACGGCAGCATCATCTGGATTTGTGACGCGTCCATCACCTCGCTGCAGACGAGCAAGCCGCTCTTGTCCGCGGCCGGGCGCATCATTTTGAGCGCTTTTTCGCCGTGTCCTTGGAAGCTGTAGGGAGAGCTGCGCGGCTTGAATGCGCCGCCGCGTAAAATCTTGGCGCCGGCTTTCGCAACGCGATCTGCGATCAAGCCAATCTGTTCGGGCGTCTCGACCGAACACGGGCCCGCGACGACCACGACTTCCCCGCCGCCAATTCGAACGCCGCGCGGCAGCTCTACCACGGTTCCCTGGGGCCGAAATGCGCGGCTGGCCAGCTTGTAAGGCTGCGTGATTCGCACGACCTCGCGGACGCCATCAATGACCTCAATGTCCCGCGGATCGAAGTCTGCAGGCACGCCTACGGCGCCCAGAACGGTCTGTGACGCGCCAGTCGAACGATGGATATCGAATCCCATCGACACCAGGCGGTCGATCACGTGCTGGATCTGCTCTTCTTTCGCGCCTTCCTGCATGATGACGACCATCTGAAATCCTCTTCCCTATCTTCGCCTGAGACACTCTTCGTAGCGCCCGCCTTCAGGCGGGCATCTGCTTGCATCTACAATGTCGGCCTGAAGGCCGACGCTACAAAACCGTTTCACGTGTGGATCACGACCAGCACGCTCTAACTTTCCTTTTTCGCGTCTCCGTCTTTCATCACCGTGCGTTCCACCGAGCGCGCTTCATCCAGGATGCGCTCGAACAGACGCCGAATCGCCGCGTCGGGAAGCGGCCCGGGATTGGCGCGTACCGCCGCATCGAGAACTTTTTTCTCGCGATCGGGCTGATAAAGCGCCTCACCGGTGGATTGCTTAATCCTGCCGATCTCGACCACGCAGTGCGAGCGCTCGTTCAACAGCACCACGAGCCGCCGGTCGATCTCATCGATTTTGCGCCGCCAATTTTCGATGCTCATGCGCGCGGCTCCCGCCGGCTCATCCCGGCCACTGCGGCACCTTTCAATAATTTGACGCGCGCCGCCAGCGCTGCGGTCGCGGCTTCGACTGTCCCGGCGCGCTCGATCTCTTCGACGAGCGCCGAACCTACCACCGCGGCATCGGCCAATCCACCTAGCACCGATACGTGCCCCGGCTGCGAAATGCCGAAACCGACCGCAATGGGAAGCTCGGTGACGCGGCGCACGCGCCTCGCCAGCGCCGGCAATTCCTCCGCGAGTTGATCTTTCGCGCCCGTTACGCCCGTGCGCGAGATCAGGTAAAGAAATCCGGTGGACGCTTTTGCGATGAGCGCCAGGCGCTCGTTGGTAGACGTCGGAGCCGCCAGGAAAATCGCATCGAGGCCGCGAGAATACATCGTAACACGATATTCCTCGCCTTCCTCCGGCGTAAGGTCAGTGATCAGCACGCCGTCGGCGCCTGCGGCTTTTGCCGCATCGCCGAATTTCTCCAGGCCCATCTGCAGGACTGGATTGAAATAACTGAACAGGACGAGCGGAACTTCTGTTTTTGTGCGCAGCGATTTCACGAGCGAAAGCACACCTGCCAGCGTCGTCCCACTACGCAATGCGCGTTCGCTGGCGCGTTGAATCACCGGGCCGTCGGCCACAGGATCGCTAAACGGAACACCCAACTCGATCACATCGGCGCCCGCCTGGGCCAGAGCCAGCATGAATTGCTCGGTCGCGGCGAGTGACGGATCACCCGCGGTGAGATACGGAATCAGGCCCATTTCGCCGGTGCGGCGCAGATCGGCAAACCGGCGCGAGATGCGGGATGGATTCGTCATCGTTGTCGCAACGTGAGCCACGGCCCCCTACAAATACCGGGCGAGAATTTCCATGTCTTTATCGCCCCGGCCGGAAAGATTCAGAATGACGACGGCATCGCGCGGCATCTTAGGCGCGCGCACAATCAATTCGCCCAGCGCGTGGGCCGACTCCAGCGCCGGGATGATGCCCTCCATCCGCGCCAGCGTGCGGGCGGCGGCGACTGCGGCGTCATCGGTTACGGCCGTGTACTCGGCTCGATGCCGGTCGGCCAGCCAGGCGTGCTCGGGACCAATCGCCGGGTAGTCGAGGCCTGCCGAGACTGAATGCGTGGTCGCAATCTGGCCGTCGGGGGTCTGCAAAACGTAGGAATACGTTCCTTGCAAAACGCCGGGGCGCGCACCTGAATAGCCGGCCGCAGTAGCCATGCGCGCTGCGTGTTCGCCGAGGGATGTGCCACGCCCTCCTGCTTCAACGCCGAGCAATTTCACGCTGGGATCGTCCAGGAAAGCGTGAAACAAGCCGATGGCGTTCGAGCCGCCACCTACACAGGCAACCAGCAAATCGGGTAAACGGTGTTCGGCATCCAGAATCTGCGCACGCGCCTCCACGCCGATCACACGGTGAAAATCGCGCACCATCCCCGGATACGGGTGCGCTCCCAAGACCGAGCCGAGCAGATAGTGCGTTGTGCGAACGTTTGTGACCCAGTCGCGCATCGCTTCGTTGATCGCATCCTTAAGCGTGCGCGTTCCAGAATTCACGCCGACGACTTCGGCCCCCAGCAGTCGCATGCGGAAAACGTTCAGCCGCTGGCGCTCCATGTCCTCCGTGCCCATGTAGACTACGCATTCCAATCCCAGCCGCGCCGCTACCGTTGCCGTCGCGACTCCGTGCTGCCCCGCGCCGGTTTCCGCGATGACGCGGCGCTTTCCCATCCGCACAGCCAGCAAACCCTGGCCGAGGCAATTGTTGATCTTGTGCGCGCCGGTGTGCAGCAGGTCTTCGCGTTTGATGTAGATGCGCGGGCCGCCCAGATGCTCGGTCAGCCGCGAAGCAAATTGCAGCGGCGTGGGACGCCCGGCAAAATTCTTCAGCAAGGAATCTAGCTCGCTTTGGAACTTCGCGTCCTTTCGCGCCACCTCGTAGGCGCGCTCAAGCTCCTCCAGCGGCGCGACGAGCGTTTCGGGAACGTAACGCCCTCCGTAAGGGCCGAAGCGTCCTCTCGCGTCCGGCCAGGTTTGTACAGCGGTGGTCACTTATTCCCCTTCCAATTCGAGCCATGTAGCTCCCGCCTTCAGGCGGGCATGTGCTGGAATTCAGATGCCACCCTAAAGGGTGGCGCTACAAAATGCTATTCGCGCGCGGATTCCACGGCGGCAAACAAAGCGCGCAAACGCGCGGGATCTTTCCGACCAGGGCGCGTCTCGACGCCGCTGGCAACATCCACAGCATAAGGTTCGGCGACTCGGATAGCCTCGGCAATATTCTCCGGCGTCAGACCGCCCGCCAGAATGATCCGGCCATAGCGCCGCGCCGCCCGCGCGAGATTCCAATCGAGCGCGCGGCCCGTACCGCCATGCAATCCACGCGCAAATCCGTCGAGCAGGATTCCGTCAGCGTGGCGAAACCGCGAAAGACTCGCTGGACGGAATCCTCGTTTCACTTGCACAGCTTTAATCACGCGATGCGTCCGCGCCAGCGCATCCACTTCCTCTGGCGATTCCGCGCCGTGGAGTTGCACCGTATGCAAGCGCAAAGCTCGCGCCAGCGCATCCACCACCAGCGGCGGCCAGTTCACAAACACGCCCACCGCTTCGACAAATGGCGGAAGACGCCGAATAATATTCCACGCGTCCGCGGGACTGATGGCACGCGGGCTGGGCGGATAAAAATTGAATCCGAGCGCGGAAGCTCCCAGGTCAACGGACAATCGCGCGTCATCCCAGGCGGTAATCCCGCAAATTTTAACACGAGTCGCAGGCCGCAACCCGGGCATCGTGGCGCCATTTCCGCGAGCTGTCTCCCGAGCGATGCGAGGGTTGGATGGCATGAAATCTTAGTGCTCCGTGGTTGAAATCGGCCGATAAAAAACCCGCTCGCAACGAGATTTGTGGGTCGGACCTTTTCACCCTGACGAAGGAAGGGTAGGTCCGACAAAAATGGCCCAGATATACAGGGCTTTTGAGCCTTGACGCTTCAGGGGCTAAAGCCCTTTTTCTCCTCAAATGTCTAATGTCGGAGCTAAAGCTCCGACCCACAAGACCGGCATTCGCCATTTCGCAAGGCTATTCGCTCTGACCATTACGAACCCAGCAAAACCCGCAGGGCCGCGGCCGGGTCAGGCTGGGCCATCAGATGCTCGCCGATCAGGAATGCATCAAATCCCGCAGCACGAAGACGAGTCAGATCTTCATGCGTGCGCAGCCCGGATTCACAGACGGCAATGCATTCGTCGGGAATGGCCTCAATCAATTCATGTGATGTCTCGACGCGTACTTCAAGGGTGCGTAAATTGCGGTTGTTCACGCCGAGGATGCGCGCGCCAACGGCCAACGCCCGCGTCAGCTCCTCGCGGGTATGGACTTCGACGAGCGGCTCCATTCCAAGCTCGCGGCCGAGCGCGAGCAGTTCGGCAAGTCGCGCGTCATCAAGCGCCGCGACGATCAGCAGGAAGGAATCCGCGTTCGTCGCTCGCGCCTCCCAGACCTGCCACGGGTCGACAATGAAATCTTTCCGCAGCACGGGCAAACTGATTGCCGTGCGCGCGTCCCGCATGTGCTTCAAATCGCCCTGAAAGAATTCTTCCTCGGTTAGCACGGAAATGGCAGCCGCGCCGGCAATTTCGAGACTCTTCGCCAGCACCACGGGATCAAAATCAGCACGAATCAAACCGCGGGAAGGCGACGCCTTCTTCAATTCGGCAATCACGTTGAGCGAATCTCGCTCCAACGCCGCGCCAAAGTCCCGAACGGGCAGGGCTTGCTTCACACCGTACCGCAGCACCGTCTCGGGAACACTCTTCTTCCGGTGAGCAATCGCAACGCGGCGCGCCTCGACGATTCGGTCAAGCACAGTCCCGGATTTGATTTCTGCCGCCATAGGCGTGCATCTAGCCTCAAGTAGAGCGAACGCGGAAACATTCATGCTATCTTCCACCGTCGCGGGAGTCAATGACACGTGGGCCGTGAGCGTGGGAAGTGGGTCAATTGCCGAGAAATCCGTCTCTTCGCACGAAGAAGTAGACCAGCATGAGACCGACTCGCAACAGGCAGAACGCTAGTTCCATCGATGCAAGAAACCCGAATGCACGGTAAATACCGCCTGGTGCCCCTTCGTTTTCCCAATATCTCGGGTCCGCAATTTTGTTGTATAACCAATAGCAAGCGAGGAGGAGACTTGCGGGGATCACGTCCGCAGTTAGGTAAAATAGATAATCTTTGAAATTGTGGACACCGCCGGGAACTAGACTAAGAAGCACTCGAAATATCAGAAACAAACTACCAAGAAAATACAGGGCCCAAAAGAACACTCTTTTCAGCGGAACTGGTTGCACGGTTCTATCTCCGCGAATCAGACAAAAATCAGAATGTCGATGACATTTGAAGATTACATACTACACGAGCCTGATCTTCGTGACAGAACGCTGATAAAATCCGCGCATTAGAGCAATCTACATTCCGACTGCTCGAATACCTCCGGAAGGTCGGCAGATCAGAGACTGGTACACTACGCGAGCCAAACTACGCGAGCCGAGCCTTGACACGAGACTGCCGCTGGCATACGGTTTCCTGCAAATACATAAGTTGAAATCGAAAATTTCGTCTTGGCGCGAAAGGAAAAAACTATGGTGTCACCAAACAGGCTACAAGATCGTCGCGCATTCCTAAGTTTTCTGGCGGCCAGCCCCGTTCTGGCGTATGCGGGTTTCTCGTCCCGCTGGGTGGATGATGTGATGGCGGAGCCTCTCCCCCCTCAGGGCACGGCGGCCCTCGGCGCGCAGAACGATGCCGTTATCAAGTCCGTGAAAGAAGCGCTCAATGTCTTCGACTTCGATGCCGCCGCACGCACGAAACTTTCGACGGCCCACTACACGTTCATCACGGACGGATCCTTCAATAACGAAACGCTCCGCGCCAATCGCGAAGGTTTTAACAAGTATGGGCTACGCATGCGCCGCCTGACAGGCATCACCAAAGTTGACCAGTCCGTCCGGCTCTTCGGGGTCAATTGGGAGTCGCCGATCTTCCTTTCTCCCGTTGGAAGGATGAACGCGTACTATCCGCAAGGGGCGGTGGTTGTTGCTCGGGCCGCCAACGCGACGCGGACGCTGCAAATCCTGGCGGGGTCGGCTGCAATCCTGGTCGATCCAAAGGTAATGGGGGACGTGATCGCGGCTCGCGGCGAACCAGTCTGGTTTGCGGGGTTGGGAGACACATTGGATGCCCCCCTCATCAAGCGCGTCGAGGCCACAGGATGCCCCACGCTCGTGTGGACCATTGATGACGGCGGGGCCAACACAATTGGCGCGAAATCCGTGCAACGCGCCGGCGTCCGCGACCTGGACCGCGGGGCCGATGAGCGCTGCTCCGGATGCCATGACAACCTTCCCAAGGTCACCAGGGTCCAAGCGAGCGATCCTATCGAGGGGATTGGCTCTGTCGGCGCGCTTAATGGTGAGAACAGCCTGAAGCTTAGCTGGGACGATGTGAAACGCGTCCGGGACGCGACTCGCATGAAGCTGGTTCTTAAGGGGATCGTGACGCGCGAGGACGCCGCGCTTTCTGCCCAACACGGGATTGATGCCATTATCGTTTCCAATCACGGCGGCCATGAGGACGCCAGCGCCCGGGGCACAATCGAATGCTTGCCGGAGGTCATGGAGGGAGCCGCAGGTAAGATACCGGTCCTCATCGACAGCGGATTTCGAGGCGGCGCGGATGTTTTCAAAGCGCTAGCGCTCGGCGCCACGGCGGTTGGGATAGGGCGCCCACACATCTGGGGGCTTTCGTCCTTCGGTCAGGAAGGCGTCGAAACCGTGATCGAGATTCTACGGCGGGAGCTGCAGGTCGTCATGGCCCAGACTGGCGCGGCTTCGATTGCGAAAATCCGCCGCGACTCGCTCGTTTCGCGGAGCTAAACGATACTGAGAAGCGCAGGAGTAAAGAATCATGGGAAAGAATGAGGAAACAAAGAAAAACCTCCCGAGAAGAGATTTCGTCAAAGCCGCATTCGCCGGCATTGGCGCGACCGCCCTGGCCGGAATTGGCGCAAGCGGAGCCGAAGCCGCCAACGTTGCCCGGCACTGGGACAAAGTTGCGGATGTTGTGATCGTCGGGGCTGGGGCAACAGGACTTCCCGCCTCCATCGAAGCCGCCGAACACGGCGCCTCCGTGATTGTGATCGACCAGAACTACGATATCGGCGGACACGCCATCGAAAGCGGGGGGAATATCGCTCTCGGGGGCGGGACGAGTTTACAGAAAAAATTCGGCATCGAGGATTCGCCTGACCGCATGTTCGAGGACCTGGTGAGCTGGCATGACTACAGGTTCAGCGACAGAGAAATTGTCCGCGCTTTCTGCGACTGGAGCGCCCCAACCTTCGAATGGCTGCTAAAACATGGAGTCGTGTTTCCGGATAAATCTCCGGGGCAAGCGGATGGCGGCCCGGAAACGGTTAAGCGAGGTCAAACCGTGATCTGGACCGGAGAAGTCAGTGCGTTCTCTCCGAATGGAGGGAATGGGACCGCCCTCATGCGGCCGCTCGAAGCGAGCGCGAGGAAGTTGGGCGTGCAAATCCTGCTGCAGCACAACATGACGGGCCTTATCCGCGAGGGGAATTTTTCTGGAAAAGTTCTCGGAATCACGGCAACCAACCAAGGAAAGACCCTGAACATCAAGGCGAAAAAGGGCGTGATCCTCGGTACAGGCGGCCACACGAGCAATGTGAACCTCCGCAGAATTTTCGACCCCAGACTCACCGAAGAGTACCAGGTGGTGGGTGAACCCTACTCGCGCCAAACCGGCGATGGAGAGATCGCCGCCATGCAGGTCGGCGCATCGCTTTGGGGCGCGGCGAACCAAACGGTGGAAACGAAGTCGCGATCGCATATTTTTGAGAAGCCCTACGTGATTGGAAACCGCTACGGCTACCCGCAGGGCGGTGGACGCCGCAATGAAAACTTGAGGGATAGTCCAATCGCAGGGCTTGCCCGCGCGATTGGCTTGCAAGTAGCGGATTTCCAGAATCTCATCCAGGTGAACCAGGTGGGACGAAGGTTCGTGAATGAGACGGCCACTGGATTCGATTGGTGGAATCCTTGCCTGGAGTTGAACGGGGGGAAAAGTGAGGGCGGCGGGCCCATCTGGGCCATCTTTGACGCGGATGGAGCGAAACGCGAAGGATGGGTTTGCACGCCGCCATTCGTCGACCCTGACGGCTGGTT
>WNGO01000548.1_pt1 | contig 23243 bp, 21 predicted proteins | sample 5400511 | NCBI WGS metagenome assembly WNGO01 (sample SAMN13153380, study PRJNA577476) | soil metagenome | isolation source: 20 cm soil or saprolite under Garry oak tree replicate 2 | place: USA:California | collected 2016-06-15 | reverse complement strand
AGACACTGAAACGCGCAGGAGTTCCCTACTTCAGGATCTATGACCTGCGCTCCACCTATGCGACGAGGCTCAGTGCAGGCGGTGTCGCCGACGAATGGGTTACACAACTCCTTCGACAGGGCGACGCAAAGGTCTTCAAGAAGTATTCGCAGATGAAATTGCAGATGAAGCGAGAGGCCTTGGAGAAAATGAACCGCCAAGCCAACGAGATGCCGCTGGAATCTGGCACAGCCACGATTCAGTAAAAGTATTTGGCACAGTTTTGGCACAGTGAGGCAAAAGATGACGACTCGGATTAGGAGTAAAGTTGGGAAGTGCTTTAGAATGAATAAAGCAGTCATTGTCGGGGCGTAGCGCAGCCTGGTAGCGCGCCTGCCTTGGGCGCAGGAGGTCTCCGGTTCAAATCCGGACGCCCCGACCAAAAATATCTCGCGTGTTTTCTTCTACTTATTGAAAGCGCCGTTCACCTCAAACCCCGTCTGTGGAATTCCGGCAGACAGGAGTGCTTAATTCGCAAGTCGTTTAGTTTCCTGGAGTTCGCCACATGACGAATTTGCAAAAACATGAGGAGGCAGGCGTGCTATACAGAAAGTATTGAACGGAGGGAAGTTAAGCGCGCACTATTTGGCAAGTATGGGGAGAATTCAGGGGACTCTACGCATTCTAGTCTCAATGATCATCGGAGATGCAAATCAGTAATCGCGCGCCATGCTCAGCTCGCGCTTCGCCGTATGCCTCTCAATTGTCTTCGCATTTAGTTGGTTGAATTTGGAAAGCGCGAGATCTTGGTTGCGGGACGCGAAGCGTCCGTCGCGCCAGCGACTACGTTCTAACCCGTCATCCGACCGGAATTGCGATTCGACGTTGCCGAGTCTCTGGTCAAATGCTGACTTCCGCCGTGCCAATATCGACACTCTCAGACGGCGGCTCCATAACCCCCTGCCTCGCGGAGGTGTTGCGGCTGAGCAAGTTGTAAGCGCGCTGGCCGTAGACGTTATCGATGGCCTTCATAGCACAGCGAGTGGGCGATTCTTTGCTTGGGTTATCGGCGGTGCGCTGCCAGCGGCGCTCGATGCGGACTGGCTGACCGCTGCGTGGGATCAGAATGCCTATAACTATGTTACCGGACCTGCCGCGGCGGTGGTTGAGGAATGTGAACCACAAACAGCCTGTGGTCACTAAGGACGGATTGGATCGGCTTCGGATTCTGCCGAAATCCCCGCTTGTCGGGGCAGTCCGATTCGAGTCTCAGGACAGGCCAGAATCATGACCCAACGCAAGTGGATAGAGAGGCTGCAACAGGCGACGCTCGGCGACTACTTGCGCGGTCGCGCCTCCCGCCGATTCGCGGGTACACGCCTTCGGCTCCTCGTTACGGGCTTCGTGGTGTCGGCTGCCTCAAACAAATGCCGAATGCCGTGTTCCAACAGTTCGACGGCCCTCTCCAGGGCGCCCAGTTGTCCAATCCGCGTTATCGCCACGGACAGGCGCAAGTCAAATGATGGGGGGCGCAACACTTCAACCGTGTCTCGACAATTTTTCCTGGCAATAAAGCGAGCTGGCAGCAGCCCGACTCCATATCCCGACTGAATGAGCGCTAGCTGCAAATGTATGTTGTAGTGGATTTCAGCCGCAACCATGGGGGTGAAGCCGGCACGTTCCATCTGATCGATGAGGCTTGCCCGAAGCAAGCACCCAGACGGGTTGAGCACCCAGGGTGCTCTGCTCAAACTTTCCCAATCATCGTCAATGTTGCCTGCGGCGCTTTGAACGATCTCCATGCGGTCACTAGCGATGATATTCGTCAGAAGAGGTGAAGGCGCGGTTTTACCTTCGGGCAAAAACACGACAGCAACGTCGAGTTCACTGGCGAGCAGCCGGTTAAATAATTCACCGGTAAGTGCGCTCAACAGCCGTAGCCGGACCTTGGGGTATTTTTCAGTCAGCGCGCGAATAGGTTTGATCAGCGTCCCCTCGGCCAAGGCATGCGCGAGCCCGATGCGCAAGAGGCCGTGAGGTTCGGCGTCGCGCGACGCAACAGATTTCATCGCCTCCGTCCGCTGCAACAGATCTCGCGCTTGTTCAAGCACCCTGGAGCCCAGAGAGTTCAGGCGCGGCGGCTTTACTGAGCGGTCGAGCAACTCAGCCCCCAATGCAGCCTCCAGCCTTTGCAGTTGCCGGGTTATAGCGGAGGGTGTCCGGTATAGACGATCGGCTGCACCGGCGATGGACCCGGCCTGGGCAAACTCTACGAGGGCGCGTAAATCATCGAGCAAGGGAGCCTCCTAAAGTACTCCTAAAGCCTCCTCCAACGAATAGCAGAATCGTGCGTAAACGGCAACATCATTGTGATGATAATGAACTTGTGGAATTATGGGTTCTCCGTTACAAAGAGGCAGAAGTTTAGGAAACCCTGAAGACACATGATTGACTTCGGTTTGGGAAAGTTGCGGCTCTGGAGCGCGGCAGCAGCCTGCGCAGGCCTATTCATGACGCAGGCTGCGGGAACCCATCCAGCGGCTTTTACACTCAACGAGGTGATGCAGGCGCCATTTGCGTACTACATGGTGGCCGCGCCCACGGGCGCAGCCGTGGCGTGGGTATTCGACGCGAAGGGCTGCCGTAATATCTGGGTAGCAGACCCCTCCCATGGCGCGAAAGCGCGCCAGATCACACCGTACACAGAGGACGACGGTTTCGATATCGGCGAACTCGCCTGGTCGCCGGATACGACGTCGATCGCCTTCACACGGGGCCAGAGTCTTGAGGATGAGACTCCGGCCAACGTTAATAACTCCCCGAAAGGCCCAATGCCCAAGGAAGTATGGGTGGTTGCCACGGCCGGCGGCGTGCCGCATAAGGTCGGTGCGGGAGACTCCCCTAGCTTCTCGCCCGATGGCAGCCGGCTGCTGTTTGTCGACAAGAAAAGAATTCTGACGGTGGCCGCGAGCGGCGATGGTGAGGCGCAGCCATTGCTCATCGATCAGGGAACAGTGGACTCGCTGACCTGGGCGCCGGACGGCAAGCGCCTAGCGTTCGTGAGCCATCGAGGCAGCCACTCGCTGATCGGTGTCTACGATTTCGTTGACCAAACCATCGTTTGGTTGAGTCCGAGTCTCGACTACGACAGCTCGCCCGCGTTCTCACCGGACGGCGCGCGGATCGCCTTCGTTCATGTGGCCGAGAAAGCTCCCCCCGAATACTTCTCTCAACGCAGCGGACGGCCGTGGTCGATCTGGACGGCGGACGTGAAAACCGGCCAGGGGCGACGTGTCTGGATTGCGGATGCGGGACCCGGAAGTGTATTCCATCCGACGATCTCGGCGAATAACGACGTTCCCTCGGCGACGAACCTGTTCTGGACCAACCATGATGATCTTGTGTTCCCCTGGGAGAAAAGCGGCTGGCTGCATCTATATGCCGTCCCGGTGCAGGGCGGGACGGCCCGCGCACTCACGGTGGGAAAGTTCGAGGTCATACACGTCGTCTTCAGCCAGGACCGCAAGCGCCTGGTTTATTCGTCCACTCAGGATGACACCGACAGGATGCATATCTGGACGGTCGATGCCGAGCATGGTTCGGCGGTGCGCACCGGCCAGAGCCACGCCATCGAAGACTTGCCGCAGATCGGCGCCGACGGCGCTCTTTTCGCATTGCAGAGCGACGGCGACCAACCGCTGCATCCGGTCGTGTTGAGTGCGGGGGGGCAATGGCGGCGGCTCGCTCCGGAAGCCATCCCGTCCTCCTTCCCGAGTTCCAAGCTCGTCATGCCCCGGGCCGTGACCTTTAGGGCGAAGGATGGCCAGGAAACGCACGCGCAACTATTCCTACCACGCGAAACCACCTCCAAGCCGCACCCTGCGATTCTGTTCTTCCACGGAGGCCCTAAAAGACAGATGCTGCTGGGGTTCGATCCCAAGCGTACGTATAGCTGGATATACGCATTTAATCAGTACCTCGTCGCCGAGGGCTACATCCTACTGTCAGTCAACTATCGCGGCGGTACCGGCTATGGCCTTGACTACAGAGAGGCCGACGACCTCGGCCCCGGCGGCGGCAGCGAGCTCAATGACCTGCTCGGCGCCATCACCTATCTGCGAGGCCGACAGGACGTCGACTCTCATAGATTGGGCATCTGGGGCCCAAGCTACGGGGGACTCATGACAGCCCTCGGTCTCGCGCGCGCCTCAGATGCACTCGCGGCCGGTGTCGATTATTCGGGCATTCATAACTGGTCGACGTACGAGCCAATCGACGGAGCAGATGCGAACCGCCGGGCGGTGGAATCCTCCCCCATCGCGACCATCGACCAGTGGCACTCACCCGTGCTGCTTGTGCAGGCGGACGACGACAGCGTTGTACCCTTCCAGCAGGCCGCCGAACTCATCGAAGGCTTGCGGTCGCACAACATCGACCATGACGTAATCATGATTCCGAACGAGATTCATGACATGGCACGCTACTCATCGTGGATGATGTTGTTCAATGCGGCGGATGTGTACTTCGATCGGCATCTCGACAAGCGGAGCGCGCCCGCTCCGTAAGCAGGTCCATCACTTCGGTTTTGATCGACGGTGTGTGAGCCCTTCGATTTGTTTTTGAAGAACCGGGTATGGCGCGTTTGGAGGGACATGGAAGCATCGCCAAGAACACATGAATCTGGGGGCCGGCGGAGGCGCGCCGCCCGGCGGTGCTGAAAACGGCTAGCCGGTTCGCTGGCGCAGGGGAGTAAAAAAAAACGCCGCGTTGAGACCTGCATTCGTCGTTACGAACAGCACGAGTCGTTTTAAGTGACGTAGAGGAGTTCCACATGAAGAAGATTCTGATTCAGTACGGATTGTGCGCGCTTGCGGTCGCTCTGGTGGTGCCGTTGGCGCAGGGGCAGCCGGCAGGAATGCAGGCCGCCTTCGGAAAAGATGCCGGAACGCTTTCCGACAAATTCACCGGACTCGCGCGCGTTATGTCGGGCAAGTACGACTGGAAGCCCGGCCACGGCGTTCGCTCCGTTGGCGACGTGTTCAACCTGATCGTTAGGGAGAACGCCATGCTCATCGGCGTGCTCTCGGGCACACCGAATACGGGGGCACAGCCCGCGCCCATCACCGATCCGGAGAAATTGCAGGAAGCTCTGAAGGCTTCTTACGTCAATCTGCAAAAAGCGATTACGGGACTTTCCGACAACGACCTGCAGGCGCCGGTGAAACTGTTCGGAAGAGACATGACGAAGCAGGGCGCGCTGATGCTGATTCTCGAAGATCAACACGAGCATCTGGGGCAGTCGATCGCGTACGCGCGCAGCAACGGCGTGATTCCGCCCTGGTCTAAGTAGGAGCGCCGCGGGGTGATCTGGCCGCCGCCGATGCGATAACGACCCTTTGCATCCAACGCAACCTGATAACACGCGGGCAGGACGGCAAGCCGGAAAAAGAGAATTGGGTCCTTATGCGCGGAATTTGGATTAGCGCAGCGACGATCGCAAGGTTCGCGGTCGCTGGTAGCCTGACGCTGCTGGCTGGCGGACAGAGCGCTCCCAAAGCGGACCCTCCTATCCTCCGAGCCACTGGGCCAGCAACGGTGGCAGGAGAGTCCGCCGATCGCAAACTGGTGAGCATCGCCAAGAACGTATTGGCCTCGGATGATGCTGTGGCCGACAGGGCCTACAAGAGGAGAAGAAGCGAATGAAATCGAGATTGGCAACTTCAATACGCTCTAGCTTTCTGTGCATGAATCTGAGGGGGCGCATTCCGGTCTCCACGTTACTGGTGGTAATCGTAACGGCTGCAGCCTGGGCGCAAAGTGCTCCTGCCGTCAGTTCGGCAGAAGCGCGAAAAGCGATTCAAGCGCGTGTGGCGATGGACAAGAACACAATCGAGAGGATGCTGGCTCCGGATTTATACGTCCAAACTCCCGACCGAAAACTAACACGGCAGGAGTTTATCGATGCAATCTTCTCCCGCCCGTATACCTTAACGCGATTTGACGCCACCGTGCTCACGGTCGAACCCAGAGGCAACGACTGGGCGGCACTCGTACTTGAGAAACTAGAGGGCGAGATTAAGGACAACAGTGGCAAAACGAGCAAGATCTACGTCATGGGGGTTGTACGGGATGGCTGGGGAAAATTGAACGACAACCAATGGACCCTCCTATGGTCCGAGCAACTGGGCCAGCAACTGTGGGAGGAGGAGATTCCGCCGATCGCAAACTGGTAATGGAGTTTTCAAGTGATGTCCTCCGCCGGTCCCGGCAGAGGGCCGAAAGGAAGCGTCCACATGGAGGCTTTACTTCAGGATGTTCGCTATGGTTTGCGCATGCTGGTCAAGAAGCCCACCTTCACGATCGTGGCGGTCCTGACGCTGGCTCTGGGCGTGGGGGCCAACACGGCGATCTTCAGCATCGTGAACGCCGTGTTGCTCCGTTCTCTTCCGTTCCGCGACCCCGATCGTCTTGTAAGGATCTACTTTAACAATCCAGGCGTGGGTTTGCGGAACGTTCGGTTTTCCGTGCCGGAATTCGACGATCTTAGAGCGCAGACGGATGTGTTCGAAGATGTGAGTGTCATCGTTTTGGGCCCCACAAACTTGACCGGTGCCAAACAGCCCGAACATTTGGAAATGATGGAGGTCTCTCCCAACTACTTTTCCATGCTCGGCGCCACTCCTGAACTAGGACGCTTATTTGGTCACCAGGACTTCGCGCTTGGTTTCGCGCCCGTGGTCGTGATCAGCGATGCCTTGTGGCGCCGATCTTATGGGGCTGATCCTGGCGTCCTCGGCCGGAGCCTCCGCCTCGATAACGATCTATATGCGATTGTAGGTGTACTTTCTCCCGGATTTCGCCACCCCGGACCGACCATTCCAGCCGTGGAGGTATGGATTACCTGCGGATTCAGTGGCGATCCGTTCCCAGCGCCGGCGCGTGGCCTGCGCATATTACCCGGGGCAATCGGTCGTCTCAAGCCGGGCCTCACCGTAGCGCCAGCTCAGGCGCGGCTTGATGCCATGGCTGCTAATTTGCGTCGCGACTTTGCGAATGATTACCCTCCGCAAGCCAAATGGACGGTTGAGATTGTGCCGTTGCAGCAATCGTTGGTGGGTAAGGTCCGACCGATGCTGGTCGTGTTGATGGCTGCCGTGATCTTAATCGTTTTCGTCGTGTCTCTAAACATTGGCAGTCTGCTTCTGGCGCGCGCCTCCGGACGCCAGCAAGAGATGGCAGTGCGTGCGGCGATGGGAGCGAGCGGGGGCAGAATGATCCGGCAGATGCTCACCGAATCGCTGTTGCTGGCTTTCATCGGGGGAATCGCAGGGCTCACGACGGCGGTGATTACGCTGAAAGCCGTCTTGCGATTTGTGCCGGCGAATCTTCCGCGGCTGCGCGAAGTAAACATTGATTGGCGGGTGCTGGGATTTGCGCTACTGATTTCGCTCGCGACCGGTCTACTGTTTGGGCTGGCTCCCGCGACTCATTCCTCGAAGGCGGGACTTGCGGGCACGATGCGCGAGGGCTCGCGCGGCTCGGGCTACAGCGCGAAGGCCGGGCGCATGCGCGACGCACTGATGGTGTCGCAGTTGGCTTTTGCGGTAGTGCTGATGATCGGCGCGGGGCTCCTATTGGAAACGCTGCGCGATTTGTTGCGGCAGAATCCGGGCTTCAATCCATCGCAAGTGGTGACGGCGAATATCTATCTGCCGAACCCGAATAATCCGCAGCTCGATCCATATCACACCTTAGCGCAGCAGATTCCGTTTAATCGCGAACTGCTACGGCGCGCGAACGCGATTCCGGGCGTGGAGTTGGCGGCGATTACGTCCAATTTGCCGGCCGCCGACACAATCAATAGCGATGCGGCGGCGTACGGCGCCACGAATCACAATTCGCTGGACATCGAAGACCGGCCCACGGAATCCTCGGGAGATTTGAGCGCCGAAGTTATCCGCACCAGCCCGGAGTATTTTCGGGTGATACAAACCCCGTTAGTGGCGGGGCGCTTCTTCACCGAGGACGATGAAAATGGCAAATTGCCCGTGGCGATCATCGATGAGGCGACGGCAAGGCGCTACTGGTGGCCGGATCATGATCCGGTGGGCCGGCGGCTGCGTATCCGGTTGCGTTTCGGGCAGAATCCTGTGAATCCATGGAGCACCGTGGTGGGCGTGGTGAAAAATATCAAGCACGACGGGCTCGATGTCGATGGCGTGCCGCACCTCTATGTTCCGCTGAATCAATTTGTCGGGCGCACGTTGAGCTTGGCGCTGCGAACTTCGTTGCCGGCGAGCACGCTGGAGGCGCAACTTCGCGGCGCGATTCAGAGTGTAGATCCGGGGCTGCCGGTGTTCAACGTCACCTCGATGGATGAGGTACTGGATGCATCGCTGGCATCGCGCAGGTTTTCGGCGAATTTGGTGGCGGGATTTGCGGGGGGGGCGCTCTTGCTGGCCTCGATCGGAATTTACGGCTTGCTGGCGTATATGGTTGGCCAAAGATCACGCGAGATTGGTCTGCGGTTGGCGTTGGGTGCCCAGCGAGCGGATGTCTTGCGACTTGTCCTGGGGAAAGGTGTAATCCTGGCTGGCCTCGGAATTGTGGCCGGCGTGATATTTTCCGCTTCTACCGCTTCGATGATGGCAAGTTTGCTCTATGGCGTTCGCCCATATGATCCGGCCGTATTTTCGATGGTGCCTTTGCTTCTGCTCGTCGTTGCGATTGCCGCTAGCTACATTCCGGCTTGGCGAGCGACCAAGGTGGATCCAATTGTGGCGCTGCGGGAATCGTGAGTTCCTTGGGCATGGACGCGTCGAGTGATGTGGGAACGGCCCGCGCCCACAAGGCATTGGAAGCGCGCGCAACCTCGGGCTCCACCATCCTGACCATCCAACCCAGTATCCAAAGGAGTCTGCCATGAGCAAGACCGCAATTACCTCGCCCGAACTTGCGCCGCCGGTCGGACCGTTTTCCCAGGCGATCGAAGTCGGTGGTTTCATCTATTTCAGCGGTCAGGTCGGCCAAGACCCGGTCACTGGCAAGGTAGTCGAGGGGGGCATTGCGGCCGAGACGGAGCGCGTCTTCCAGAATCTCTCGGCGGTTCTCAAGGCGGCCGGAAAGAGTTTCGATCACGTTGTGCGCGCCGGGGTTTATCTCACGAGCATGAGTGACTACGTGGCGTTGAATGGCATTTACGCCAAGCATTTCAGTCAACCCTTTCCCGCCCGTACAGTGATCGCGGTGGCCGCGCTGCCGCTTGGGGCCTGCGTTGAGATCGACCTCGTCGTCAAGGCTTGAGGCAACACACGGAGGTTGATCTCATGAAGTACCCATTTCACATCGTCGATGTTTTCAGTTCGACACCGTTCGGCGGTAATCAACTGGCGGTTCTGCCCGACGCGGCGGGCATTTCGACCGAGGGCATGCAGAAGATTGCCCGCGAATTCAATTTCGGCGAAACGACCTTCGTCCTGCCGAAGAACGATCCTGCGAACACGTGTCGGGTACGCATCTTCACACCTCGGGTGGAGCTCGACTTTGCTGGGCATCCCTCGGTCGGCACAGCCTGTGCGCTTGTGATGCAACAGCACGTGCGGCCTAGTGATCCAATGCGGCTCATTCTGGAGGAGAATGTCGGTCCCGTGACGGTTGACGTCGCTCAGCGAAACGGGGGGTTCCACGGCACGTTGACGTTATCGAGGAAGATCGAGGCACCGAGCGGCGCACCTTCTCCGACTGATCTCGCCGCCGTCCTATCCATCGAGCCCGCCGAGGTGAGCCAAGTCTTTTTCGCGGGCGCCGGTGTTCCATTCTGTTTTGCGCAACTGAGCTCGAACGAGGTCGTCGATCGGGCGACGATCAATCGGGCTGCCTGGGCGACATCGCTCGCTCGCGCGTGGTCTCCCCACGTCTTCTTCTTCGCGGGAAATCTACGGGATGGCGGCAAGCTCTATGCTCGCATGTGGGCACCCGCGCTGGGCATCGAAGAAGATTCCGCGACAGGCGCCGCTTGTGCCGGCCTCGTCGGGGCCATGGCATCGAAGCCCGATTTTGGTGGGATGGCCTATCGCCTTTCGATCCAGCAAGGCGTCTTGATGGGGCGCCGAAGCGACATCGAAGCGGAAGCGCGCAAACGCGACGGCGTGGTGACCTCTGTCAGCGTTGGTGGCGCAACAACCTACATCGCAAGCGGCGAGATCGAGGTACCGCCGTCCGCGCTTGCGTCCTAGACCGTCGAGTGGGCCCCCGTGTGCGTAGACCGCAGGTACCGGTGATTTGAACGTTCACCTAATGCTCGCATCATTAAAAGAGTGGAACCATGGGAGTAATAGGTGGCATCAGACGAGCAGCTGCCGTAGCGATGGCCACATCCGACGCGCGTGCGCGATCGGGTGCGAACAAGGACTTGACGACATGAGTAGTCTTCGACAAATGTGCACGCCATTTCCCACCGCGGCGACCCTTGCAAACCAATCTGACGAGTATGGTGATGCTGCGGCTGAACTTGGACCCGAACGGCGACGTTTCGAAAAGCAGAACGCGGCATTTCTGGGTTCTTGGGCGAGGCTCTTCCGTATCGCCGCAGCGCTCGTGGCGCTCTTGCCCCTGACAGCGGTTTATGCGCAGCACGCCTCGGATGATCCACTCGCCAGCGCGAACGATGCCTTCGGACTGAGGCTCGGCTTGGAGAGTATCGGTCTGTACGGACCCGGCGGTGTTCGCGGCTTCAATCCGCAATCGGCCGGCAACGTGCGGATTGATGGGCTCTACTTTGATCAACAGGGCGCGCTCTCCAATCGCGTGAGGGAGGGCTCAACAATTCGCATCGGCGTGAGCGAGATCGGTTATGCCTTTCCAGCCCCGACCGGCATCGTCGACTATGATCTGCGGCATCCCGGGAACGGCACGCCGAGCGCCACGGTGGTGGCGAACGTGGGTCCCTTCCAGGCACATGGCCTAAGCGTCGACGGCAATTTGCCGCTGATCTCAAGGGACCTCCAACTACCGATCGGCGCGAGCCTTCAGACCAGCACCAATACGCCTGCCGGGTGGTCAAATTCGGGCTACACCTCTAAAGTTGCCAACGTCGGCGCAACCCCGCAGTGGAAGCCCAACGACTGGCTCACCTTCCGCGGGATTGTCGATTGGACTCAAACCACTCACGCTAAAACGCTGCCGTTCGTCTTTACCGCCGGCGACTACCTGCCTCCGTATACGCCACGTGGTTATTACGGGCAGAATTGGGCGGAAGGTCGAAGTCTTGCCGAGAACTTCGGTGGAATAGTCACCGCTCGACTGGCTACCCACTGGTCACTGGCGGCCGGAGTATTTCGATCCATCGCGGATGCGCCCGTCAGCTATGAGGACCTGTACCTCAACACGTTGCCCAATGGCTCCGCCGAACAGTTTGTCGTTGGCAATCCAGATCAAAGGACCGCCTCGACCTCCGGCGAAGCGCGGCTCGTGGGCCGCTTTGGAACGGGCTCCTGGCGCCACGATATTGTATTCCTCGCCCGCGGTCGCGACACCGTGGCGCTCTACGGCGGGTCCGACGCCGTTGACGTGGGTCCTGCATTCATTGATCAAGGCATTCAGGTGCCTAAGCCCAGTTTTAGTTATACCGCGCGTACCCAAGATCGCACCGAACTCTGGAGCGCCGGTGTTGCCTACCGTGCCCAATGGCAGGGACACGGAGACTTTGCGGTCGGAATTCAGCAAGAGAACTACGACAAGAAAGTTTCCTCTCCGGGCCTGCCTACAGCGCGACTGACCGATCACCCGCTGCGCGCCTACGGAAACGCAGCGCTGGCCCTTGGCGAACGCGTGACTGCTTACGCAGGCTATACCCAGGGCCTCGAAGATTCCGGCGCGGTACCCAGCGTGGCCGCCAACCGCGGAACGATTCTCCCGGACGCGCGAACCTGGCAGGCGGATGCGGGGTTTCGATTTCTGTTGACATCCAAACTCAATTTGATCGCAGGCGTGTTCGAAATTGAGAAGCCGTATTTTAATTTCGATTCGAACAACGTCGATCACCAGCTAGGCGTGCAGCGTGCACGCGGCGTGGAGCTATCCTTGTCTGGAGAGCTTGTCCCGAATCTCCATGTTGCCGTAGGCGCGTTATTGGGTGAGGTCACAATCATAGGATCCAATCTAGCCGCCGCAGGCGTTGGAACGACCGCGTTCGGCCAACCGCATAACCAGGGGTCGATCAATGCCAACTACACGTTCCGGTGGTTACCGGCGCTCTCCGCTGATATCACCGTTCTGGAGTTTGGTACCGCACCCGCAAGCGTTGACAATGTCGCACAAAATCGCACCGAAACGTGGCTCGCCGTGGGTGGCCGTTACCGGTTCAAGTTGTGGGGTGCACCAGCAACGCTGCGCGTGCAGGTCCAGAATGCGGCCAATTTCTATCTGTGGAATTACGGCTACAGCCCCGGATTCTCCCAACTCCAGCCGCGGGCCTACTTTGCCTATTTGACGGCCGATATTTAGTTGACAAATCACCCAATAGATAGGAATTGCGGACGAGAATGTTGCCAGATTGTGCCACCGGTCCGGCGAATCATTACTTTTTCTGAGACGCGGGGCTCAACCAGAATATTCACGATAGGGGTCGATATGAAAATTATGGCTATCTTGATCGCAGTCCTCGCGCTTGTTTCCGGGGCGAATGCCTTGGACAACGCAAGCAATTCAACCGCCGCCACAATGGCGGTCGCCGATCCGTTGCGCCCGGACTCTGATACCACACGGGACGCTGACCGAAAGCCGGCGCAAACTCTGATGTTCGTTGGCATTAAGTCGGGGGACAAGGTTGCCGACTATGTCGCCGACGCAGGCTATTTCACGCGTCTCTTCGCTAGCGTCGTCGGCTCCGAGGGTCACGTTTACGCGGTCGAGCCCACCGCCTTCTTCAAGTTCGAGCATTTCGTTAAAGCGGTCGCGGAGCTGCAGGGCTATGCCGTCACCCATCCAAATGTAACGGTGACGACTGCCGCGGCACTCGAAGGACTAAAGTTCCCCGAGAAGCTCGACCTGTTCTGGATTTCCCGAAATTACCACGACCTACACGACGAGTTCATGGGCCCGGTCGACATCGCCGCGTTTAACAAGGCCGTCTACAGTGCGCTCAAGCCCGGTGGCGTATATGTAATTCTCGATCATTCCGCCGCTCCGGGCGCACCCGCAAATGTAACCGAGACCTTGCATCGCATCGAGTCCTCGACCGTGCGCCGAGAGGTCGAAGCCGCGGGCTTCAAGTTCGACTCCGAGAGTTCGATTCTCGCCAATCCGGCGGACCCCCGCACGGCCAAAGTGTTCGACCAGACGATTCGCGGACACACCGACCAGTTCATCCTGAAGTTCCGCAAACCTAAGTAATGAGGATGGCTGCCTCCCGGGGACTCTCTCAGGAGCGCGGCGGACGAACATCCCGGTCAGACGAAGAATGGACAATGGAAAAGTAACGGAATGCCGATGCGGTATGGGGACCCCCTGTTGGCGAGGGAGAAAAGATGCTGAGGACACTATTTGCAGCGACGATTCTGGCCGGCGCGCTCGCCGGGAGTGCGATGGCGCAGGCGCCGGATGCCGACTGTGCGTTGCCGTCGGAACCCAAGGGGATTCCCGCCGCGATCGATGCGGCAATCACCGGGGCCGCGGACAAGGATCGAGCCTGCATGAAGGCCCTGTTAATGCCCGAAGCGCGCATGGTGATCGTTTCACTCGGCGCGGACGGAGCGCCCAGCTATACCGTCCTGACCTTGGACGATTGGATCGCCCGCACCAAAGCCCGTGGCCACGCCATGCTGGAAGAAAAGCAGCTGAAATTTCACGTTGAGCGCTACGGCAACATCGCGCACTTATGGAGCAGCTACGCGCTGCACAGCGACGGCAAGCAAGTCGCGCGCGGCATCAACAGCATTCAAGCGATCAAAGTAGCCGACGGCTGGCGAGTTATGGTCATCATGGCGCAGGCCGAGGCGGCCACTGCGCCGCTGCCCAAGGAATATCTGCCGTAAGGGGGGCAAGCGTAAGAGCAGCGAGCCTGCACGCCGGCTGCGCGCGCGATTTGCGGAGCTGCCAAGCGACACCTGCTCGAATCGTGCAGTCTCTCGTGCGGCGTTCGATAATGGACAGGCGGGTGATGCGGGGTTGGTGACTGGATATGACCCTAAAGCAGTCGATCGACTGGAAGAATGAATGGTTTCCAATCGATGATGCCACGTACCTGAACTTTGCGGCCCACGCAGCAATCCCCCGCGTGGCACTCAACGCCGTACAGCGATCCGTTGCGGCGAAAATGCAGCCGCACATCGTCGATGACCGGTCCTTCTTCTCCGTTGCCGCGAGTTTGCGCCAGACGTTGGCGACCTTGATTGGGGCGAGCCCGGATGAAATCGCTCTGACGACCGGAGCGGGAGCGGGCCTCGCGGCTATAGCCTACGCACTTAAGTGGTCTGCGGGTGATGAGGTGATCATCGCACGCGGCGAGTTTCCGGTGCACTACGCAACGTGGAAGCCGATGGAGGCGCGCGAAGGCATTAAGGTGCAGATCGCAGTCCCACAAGGTCAGTTTATACAGTCGGATGACCTGGTCGCAGCAATGAGGCCGAGCACCCGGGTCATTTCGGTGAGTCACGTGCGATTCGACGACGGATCGATGCTCCACGTCTCCTCGCTTGCCGAGGCATGCAAGAAGAACGGGACCTTGTTGGTTCTGGACGTGAGTCAATCCTGCGGCGCCATACCCATGAACGTGCGCAGTCTGGGCGCAGACTTTATCGTCTGCGCGGGCTACAAATATTTGCTCAGTCCCTGGGGGACAGGCTTCCTGTGGACGAGGAAGGAAAGCTTGGATTCGCTACGACCAGGACCCTACAACTGGCTGTCCCAGGGAGTGGAAAACTTCGCGCGCCTCAACTATGTGGATCCGGAACCCGCGTCAACGCTGAGCCGTTGGGACTCGGCCGAGGCGGCGTCAATATACAACTTCAACCTCACCGTCATGGAAGCGTCTGCGAAGTTTGTGCTGGATGCGAGTCCGGCGTTGATCCGTGATCACAATCAAGCCCTGATTGACTATTTCTTCGAACGACTCCCGGAGGGCTATCGACTGGCAAGTCCGCGGCAGGCCTCGCAGCGCGGTGCATTTGGTTGCATCGAAGTCGGCAGCCGCAGCGATACGGAATCTCTATATCAAACGCTGCGAGACGAGCGGTTCGTGGTTGCCCTGCGTGAGGGCAAAATTCGAGTCGCTCCACATCTCCTCAATTCGACGCAGGACATAGATCGCCTCCTTGTCGTCATGGCGAAGGCGTGGAAGGAAGCAAGGCATGTCGCCCATTGACGAGCGCTTGAAGTCTCTCAACATTGCTCTACCCGACGTCATGCCGCCAGTCGTCGATGGATATGTGCCGGCGTTCGCGCCATTCATTCGTTCCGGTAACCAGATTCATCTCTCCGGTCGCCTTGGCAAGGAGGGCGGTAAGCTCCTCTGCGGGAAAGTGGGCAACGAGATTAGTTTGGATCAAGGCAAGCTCGCCGCGCGCCACGTGGCAATTGAATTGTTGGCCGTGCTGAAAGCCGCCATTGGCGATCTTGACTGCGTTCGAAGAATCGTAAAGCTCTTTGTCATGGTCAACGGCGCACCGCACTTCACGGAACCTCACCGAGTTGCGGATGGGGCGTCTGAACTCCTTGTTCAAGTGTTCGGCGAGCGGGGCATCCATTCGCGCAGCGCCGTCAGTGTGGCACAGCTGCCATTTGGCGCTTGCCTCGAAATCGACATGATCGCCGAGCTTGAGGCGACACAGCCTTGACCACACTCGTGTGCCAGGGCCGCGAGGAAGCGGTCTCATAATGCCGGGGTCGAGGGTTCGAGTCCCTCCCTTTCCACCAATCAGATCAAAGTGATACGGGGCGGCGCTTGAAACGCCGCTCGATGGTAAGCGCATAGTAAGCGCAGAAGATCGACCTTCTCCGTTCTCGATCAGGAAATCGAGGCATTCTCGAGCGCGCTTATAAGCGCGCGACGGGACGAACGGTGGAACCGGGTCTCGCCCAAGTAAAGGCAGGCTGACGATTGGAGCAAGTCAGTGATTTCCGCAGCGCAGTAGAAGGATCGGCGGAGAATCTGTATCAACTGCTGCCCCGAAATTGCACGGCGTCGAGGTGCTGCGCGCCATGCGCCCTATACAAACAGCAACTTGCCCGCCGTGCAGACGGATACGCAATCCGCTGGTCGAGACCGGATCCGGTTGTGGGCCCGATCGACATGCCTAATGAGGAGCCATATCAAAGAGCAGAAGCTCAGCGTCTTGCTTAGCGCTGATGCGAATCGAAGAGGCATCAGACCAGGCGGCGCCGTCGCCCGCATTGAGTACGTCGCCCTCAGTCTCGACACTGCCGCGTGCGACCTGCAACCACAGCTTTCGCCCGGACGGGCTGCGGTGATCCAGACGTTGGCCGCCCGCGAGGCGGGTAGCGTACAGGTCAACGTCCTGGTAAATCTTGACAGCTCCGTCGCGCGGGTGGCCGGAGGCGATCAAGCGCCATTGGTTTAGCAGTTCCGGCGCCGGGAACGCACGTTGTTCATACTCAGGGCTAAGGCTCGAGCGCTCGGGGAGCAGCCAGATTTGAAGGAAATGCACGGGTTCGCTGGCTGAGCCGTTGAACTCGGAGTGTCTGACACCGGTGCCCGCACTCATGCGCTGCAACTCGCCCGGGCGGATTTGCGCGCCGGTTCCCAAGCTGTCTTTGTGTTCGAGCGTCCCCTCAAGGACCCACGACAGAATTTCCATATCGCGGTGAGGGTGCTCGCCGAATCCTTTCCCAGGCGCGACGCGGTCTTCGTTGATGACGCGTAAGGGACCGAACCCCATGTGGTCAGGATCGTGATAGTCCCCGAACGAAAACGTATGACGACTCTTAAGCCAACCAAAGTCGGTGAGTCCGCGATCCTCTGAACGGCGAGTCACATGCATTGGAGGTGCCCCCTGAAACTGCGTGCCTGAAACTTTAGATGCCGACCAGGGTTCTGCCTAGCCGGATTACAGCGAACGGCGCGTTTGAGCAAACAGAACAGCGTGAGTGCGGCAACAGTTCAGGAAAATAAGCGTAAACCAGCAGCTCGCGCCTACTCGCTCTCCGACGCGGAGGACGCCGTTAAGAGCTCGGCCCTGTGAGCGCTTCAGCGGTTCGATTTTGCGGCGCGGAGAGCATCGGTCAGGCTCTGCAGCCGACCCGACGCTCTCCAGCGCAAAACCAGGGCTACGATTTGATAAACGCTAAGAGATCCGCATTGATCGTTTCGGCTTGGGTGGTGGGCATCCCGTGTGGAAATCCCTTGTAAGTCTTTAAGATGGCACCCTTTACCAATTTGGCACTGAGCGGCCCGGAATCGGCATAAGGGACAATCTGATCGTCATCACCGTGCATCACGAGTGTAGGTACGGTGATTTCCTTAAGGTCTTTTGTGAAGTCGGTCTGAGAGAAGGCGACGACGCCGTCGTAGTGCGCCTTCGCTCCGCCCATCATTCCCTGACGCCACCAATTTTGAATAATGCCTTGGGAGGCTTTGGCACCTGGCCGGTTAAATCCGTAAAAAGGCCCAGTGGGGACATCCAGGTAGAATTGGGCTCGGTTCGTGGCGACCTGCTTCTGGAAGCCGTCAAATACCTCTTTGGGCAGGCCTCCTGGATTGCCCGGAGTCTTGACCATGAGAGGTGGCACGGCGCTAATCAACACCGCTTTGGCCACGCGACTTGCACCGTGTCGGGCGATGTAGTGCACGACCTCACCCCCGCCGGTGGAGTGTCCGACGTGGATTGCATTCTTGAGATCCAGGTGCGCCGTGACCGCCGCAAGATCGTCGGCATAGTGATCCATGTCGTGGCCGTCGGCGGTCTGAGTCGAGCGTCCATGGCCGCGACGATCGTGCGCAACGACGCGATATCCGTGACTCAAAAAGAACATCATCTGGGCATCCCAATCGTCGGACGATAACGGCCAGCCGTGCGAGAAAACGATTGGCTGGCCCTTTCCCCAATCCTTGAAGAATATCGTGACTCCCTCCTTCGTCGTAATCGTGCTCATCTTTGTGTCTCCAATGTGATTTGAGCTACCTGCGCTCGCGCCGTTGGATTGAGCTACTGCGCCCCACGGCACGGTAGCGGCCATGATGGCTGCTGCGCTTCCGAGTAGCACATCGCGTCGAGTGATATCCGAATCCAAATGGGGTCGCGTGTCAAGGGTCACGGACTCATCGCCGGCGCGCTTCTCATAGGAGTTTGCCTAACGGATGCTGAACCCGATGGTGAAGCTGCCTGGGGTCTCGGAACTCGGCCGGTCTTTGAACAACTGCCCAAAAAGACTTCCCCGGGCTGCACGAGCGCGCGTGAATTTCGCGTGATTCTCCTGTGCCCAACCGTGCTCTTTGGTGCTCAAATGGCTGCTACGCGGTCCCGTCCAGCAGATGTCTAATCTATGAGGCGCATCACCCAGACTTCTTCATATTCGATGCGTTCCAACACCTGTGGCTCGAAGACACGACTCCGCATTTCCGGTACGAAGTCGATCTGCTTGAACCGTTCGACTGCGAAGCCCTCTTCCTTGAAGAAAGAAGTTGCAGCTTCCCAGTCAATGAAGGCGTCTTCCGCAATGCTGCGTCCCGTCACTTCAGTTACCCGTTTCAACGTGCTCGCTTGCTTCGTTTCGGGATAGAAGCGCTCAAACGACTCCTGGATCACTACGTCGGACGTGATCCACGCGCCTCCAAAGACTTTTAGGAGACCGCGGATATTTCCCGCGAACTGCTTCCGTTCAGACGGGGTGAGGAATTGAAGCAGTCCTTCATGTACGACCGTTATCGGTTCTCGCTCGAACAATCCGGCTGCATTCCAGACTTCTTGGCTCTGTAGCACGTTTGCGGAATGCAGATGGTAATTAGTTCTTTCAGAAAGCGGAATGAGTGCCTTGACGATAAATCGCTTCTCCTCAAGTAATTCCGGAAGATCGGTTTCGACGATCAGCATTGACGGGTCTTCTGAAAGGATAAGGCCGCGCGGCGCGACTCCTCCGGCAAACTCTAACACTTGTCGGAAACCGAGCCGATGGATAAACGCATTCAGGGATTTGAAACGGAGCTCTATATATGCTCGGTGGTTCGCAATAAAGCCGGGGTCGAACGTGCGAGAAACTTCTTCGGCATCACACATGTCGGCGATTTGACGGCAGTAAGGGATGTCGGTTTCGGCGCGAAGAAAGGCGGCGAGCTTGGCGGTGGGACTGATGCGGGCGTGATGAGTAGTCACAATGCTCCTAAAAATACCTTCAGCGAACTGGATAGACTGTCGTCAGGGCGCGGTCAATACGAACAGTGCAAAATATCTCTGAAGAAATGTGGTGCAGCTTAGCTCTGGAAGACTAATCCGGCCCAACGGCTCTCTCTCAAGGTGGAACGGTGGATTGGATGTGCTTCTGGCTGCAAAAGACTACGAAGATCCTGATATCGCCAAGGTCGAGCAGTACAAGCGTTGGCGCGACTGCGAAAACTTCACGGGCGACCAGCAATCGTCGCTGCTTCGACATCGAGCCAGTCGGGGACCGGCCACCTGTATGTTGTCTCAGCCACTTACATGAGTACTTCGATTCCTGCCCCTGGCCACCACATCCGACCTTCTGACATCGCTCCCGCGCTTCTTCCGGTGCAAGCGTCCCGACTTTCCCCAGTACTACTCGGCGATTACGTCCGAACCGTGCGTAGTACGATCGCACGCCGCTCGGCTGTACCCTCAACGCGAAGCCGGGCAGTCGACGATCGTAGATCTCGAACGGTTTGCTTTGAGGCTGGGTCTCTTTGCTCGTGAGCAGCGTCGCTCCGATGAAGGCTTGCATGATGAGACTCCTCGAATGGGAAGCGGAAAGCCCGGCCGTGACCGGCCGCGCTTATAAGCGCAGCGCAAGCCGGGCGTGGCCTATACTTTCGAGGGTCAACCCCATCCATCGCTCGCCCGGCGTCCGTCTCATGACCGTGTGTCCCGCGGCACGATCTTTACCGTCGCAGCGCGCGCACGTGCGCTGATCATCGGCCTTAGGTACGAGCTGCTCTGGTACTTGGCGCGATAGGCGTCATCGATTTTGTCGTTGATCGGTCCATCGACGGGCTCGAAGCTGACGTCCTTCGTCATGCCAGCGGCAATAATCCGCCCGGACTTTTGCCGGACGGCCGCCTGATACCAGCGAGACTTCTGCCCGTTGTAGCCGCGCACGTAAAGAGCGTCGTCAACTGCCACGGACCAAATCCACGTCGGCATGCCGTAGGTCACGCCATCGTCCCGGAACGGCGATATGTGCAAGTCATCAGCCTCGGCGATTTTGCTCAATTCGTCCTTTGACCAGGTGGGCACGGTGACACTTCTCCGTACGTTAAGTACGACCGTTGTAGCCATAAGATCCTTGGTGTTAGGGACGCAACAACGCTTTGATCGCTCTTCGGGAATCCATCGCGCGGTAACCCTCCGCGACCTGGTCGAGTGGCAATGTGAGGTCGAAGACCTTGCCGGGGTTGATCTTGCCGCTGTAGACGAGGTCGATCAGTTTGGGCAGGAAGCGGCGAACGGGGGCGGGACCGCCATGGAGGTGGACGTGGGCAAAAAACAGCTCCTCGCCCTTGAGCTCAACTCCATGCGGAACGCCGACATAACTTAAATAGCCGCCTTTGCGCGTGGAATGAATCGCTTGCATCATCGATTCCGGGGTGCCAACACACTCGAGCGCGGAGTCAACGCCAACTCCGCGAGTCAGTTCCATGATGCGGGCGACGCCGGCGTCACCCCTCTCGGTCACGATATCGGTGGCGCCGAATTCGCGCGCGAGTTTCTGCCGAGGCTCGTGCCGGCTCATTGCAATGATCCGCTCCGCGCCCATTTGCTTGGCCGATAGCACGGCCAGAAGACCCACCGCACCATCACCGATGACGGCTACCGTGGACCCGGCCTTCACATTCGCTGCATCGGCGGCGAACCATCCTGTGCCCATCACGTCAGAGACCGCCAGCAAGCTCGGAATCATGTCTGGCGCGGGCGCGTCGGAAGTGGCCACCAGGGTGCCGTCGGCGAGCGGGACGCGCAGTACGGGTGCCTGCGCGCCGCCAACGAATTCCCGATGCTGGCACGAAGACTGGTAACCGGCCTGGCAGTTGGGACACACGTTGTCGGAGGCGAAGAACGACCCGATGACGAACTGGCCCGTCTTGATCTTGGTGACGTCACGGCCGACTTCCTCGACGATGCCGCAGTACTCGTGCCCCATCGGAGTCGGCTCCGGAACGGCCTGTATACCGCGGTAGGGCCAAAGATCCGACCCGCAAACGCACGTGGCGGAAAGCCTAATGACGGCATCCGTCGGCTGGGTGATCCGCGGGGTGTCGCGCTCCTCGAAGCGCACATCACGTGGACCATAGAGAACTGCTACTCGCATAGTTGATCTCCTCTCGCTTGTCGTGAGCGGCGTCCCAACTCATTCCGGATCATCAGTGCGCCGTGAAGCCGCCATCGACCGTAAGTGCGTGGCCGATGACAAAGCCGGCTCCCGGGCTACAAAGCCAAAGGACGGCGGACGCTATCTCCTCCGGGCGACCAAGTCGTCCGATCGGCTGATCTCTCATGATCTCTTTCATGGCGTCGGCCTCCTTGGCCAACATCGCCGAGACCATCGGTGTGTCGACGGTTCCCGGGCACACCGCGTTGATGCGGATGCCTCGGGAGGCATACTCGAGCGCCGCGCTCTTGGTGAGTCCGAGCACTCCGTGCTTAGCTGCGTGGTATACGGCTCGACCGGGCAGGCCGATCAACCCACCGATCGAAGAGCAGTTCACAATGGCGCCGCTACCTTGCTGGCGCATCTGCTTCAGCTCGTATTTCATGCAGTTCCAGACGCCGCGGAGGTTGACCGCGATCACGCGATCGAATTCCGCGCCGCTGGCATCCGCCGTTTCGACCGCGGGACTCTGTATGCCGGCGTTATTGAAGGCGGCATCCAGCCGTCCAAAGATCTCCACCGTTTGATCGACCATCGCCGCCACCTCGGCCTCGTCGGCGACGTTGCAGCGCACGGCGATCGCCCGGTGGCCGGCTGCGATCAAATCATCTACTGCAATGCGAGCGGCCCTTTCATCGATGTCCACGAGCGCTACAGCAGCGCCCGCCTCCGCAAAGGAGCGCGCAGTTACCAAGCCCATGCCGGAGGCCGCACCGGTAACGACGGCTACCTTACCTTCAAACGACCGGTCCATCAGGGGACTCATAATTCTTACCTCACTCAATGAACTTGAAACTGTCAGAGAAGCTCGGAGAGGTCGTATCCCGGCTTCTTGTAGAGCTTGTCGGGGTTGCCGAGGATGTCCGGCTTGTAGACTTTCTCCGCCCAATCCTTTGAGCTGACCTCTTCGAAGGCCACCGACACGGACTCCTCCCCATAACCTAAGAGGTGCGTGACGTCCTTGACGATGGCGTCGGCGAGTCGAGCCTTCTGGCGCTCGGATTTTCCGGGCCAAAGCTTTACGATGACATGAGGCATGGTTTCTCCTTCACTCGCTGCTGGGCACGGCGCGGTACTGCTCATCACTCACTCGCTCCAGCCAGTCGACGACCTTCCCGTTGAGCTCTTCCTGAATCGCGATATGCGTCATCGCCGTGCTCGGGGAGGCGCCGTGCCAATGCTTCTCGCCTGGTGGACACCAGACGACATCACCGGGGCGAATGACGCGGATCGGGCCGCCCCAGCTCTGCACGAAACCGCAGCCTGTGGTGACGATCAGCGTTTGACCCAGTGGGTGTGTGTGCCAGTTGCTGCGCGAGCAGGGCTCGAACGTCACGTAGGCGCCGCTCGTGCGTGCCGGTTCCGGCGCCTTGAAGAGCGGATCAACACGCACCGTGCCGGTGAAGTACTCGGCCGGACCCTGGGCGGAGGGCTGTGAGCCGTTTCGTTTCAGTTCCATGTCCAGTGTCTCCTCTCGGGACGGGGGGTGATCAGTCGTACCCAGCGGTGGTCACTTCGGCTTAGCGGCGAGTGAAATCGGAACCATGTCGACAAGCTTCCGCGACTTGACCATCAGTGACGCTTGGCAAAAACGTCCTTCACGACGGGCAGTGCCGAGAACACATTCGGCCAGCCCGCGTAAAAGGCGAGTTGCGTCAGCGCCTCTGAGGCTTCCGCCTGCGTGAGTCCGTTGTCCATCGCCCGGTTTAGGT
>WNGO01001281.1_pt1 | contig 23263 bp, 23 predicted proteins | sample 5400511 | NCBI WGS metagenome assembly WNGO01 (sample SAMN13153380, study PRJNA577476) | soil metagenome | isolation source: 20 cm soil or saprolite under Garry oak tree replicate 2 | place: USA:California | collected 2016-06-15 | reverse complement strand
CTCTGAAGTTCACGTTCATCCGTCCTGCAGGCACCAGCGAGCCGGTGCCGCTCACCACCGAAGTCACCGTGCCGCGATCCGCGCTCGCCGTCCGAATCGTGGCGGCCGCCGGTTTCGCCAGGACCGTGTCGCGAGCGATCAACCCGACGAGCAACACGGCGACGAGACCTAGACCGGCGAGCCAGGCGCGCGTGCCGGTGAGCCAGGCACGCCGGCGCAGTTGGGGAAGCGGCTTCAGCGTCGGCGCCTGTCGCATCACGGCGTCGCCGACGGCTGGGCCTGGAAATTGCCCAGTGTGACTCCCACAGAAATATGCCGGCCGTTGCGCGTCACCGCCAGGGTGACGCGGTCGCCCACCTTTTTGGTATCGAGGTACTGTGTGAGCTGGTCGATCGTCGTGATCGCGTGACCGTCGATCGCGGTGATCACATCATCGTTCGCCGAGGGCTGCCCATCGGCCTGCAGCCCGGCTTTTGCGGAGGGCCCGTTCGGCACCACCGCGACGATCAGCACGCCCGATTTCTCGCTGAGTCCGAGCTGGCTGGCCGTGGTCGCCGTGAGGGTCTGGCCGCTGATGCCGAGCCACGGGTGCTCGATGGCAATCCCCTTCTCAAGCGATTGCAGCATCGTCTCGGCGCGGTTGATGGGAATCGCGAAACCGACGCCGACGTTGCCTTCGACCGGGCTCTGGATCGAATCGTTGATACCGATCAACTGGCCCTGCCCGTCGAGCAGCGCGCCGCCGGAGTTACCCGGGTTGATGGGCGCGTCGGTCTGGATCATGCCGGTCAGAGCCCGGTTGTTGGGAGCTGTGGTGCTGCGGTTCAAGCCGGAGATGATGCCGGCGGTGAACGAGCCAGCCAGGCCGAACGGCGCGCCAATGGCAAGCGCCGTGTCCCCTACCTGCAGGGTGTCCGAATTCCCGACGGCAAGGGGATGGAGTTGGTCCGAAGATACCGAGACTTTCACCACGGCCAGGTCTGCGCTCTGGTCCACGCCCTTGACCTGACCGGTGGCCGAGTGCCCGTCGCTGAACATGACCTGGATCTGCGTGGCTCCCGACACCACGTGAGCGTTGGTCAGGATGTCCCCTTGCTTGTCGACCACGATCCCGGAACCCTCGGCCTGGCTGAAGGAGCGGGCGCCTCCGCGCGCGATGGCTGTGGAGATCATGACCACGCCGGGGGCGGTCTGCTGGTAGATCGCGGCGAAGGATCCAGGCACGGGAGCGGGAGCGGCGACGCCGGCGCCAACCGTCGATGCCGTCGTCGTCGCTGCCGTCTTGTGCTGACTGGCTAGCGCCGCACCGATGGCACCGCCGCCGACGCTGCCGGCGACCAGCCCGGCGGCGAGCATGGCCACGGCCATGCTGCGCGCCGGACGGTGGGGAAAGGAGGGAGCCGGTTGAGCCGATGTCGGCTGGGGAGCCGGTGAGGGTGGTTCAGGCGCAATGGGGGTGTCGATGAAGTCCGGGCTGAAGGGATCCTGCATAGCGCGAGCTCAATGCTGCGCCGGGCCGATGAGCCGTCTGTGAGCGGTGCCTAAGAGGTCGCTAAGACTTTGAACGGGCCTCCGGCCCACGCGAGCCCGCTTTAGTGCGATGCGAGCGTTTGAGGCGTTGGCAGCTCGACCGTAAAGGCGGCGCCCCCCTGCGGGTTGTTTGCCGCGAACACCCGCCCGCCGTGCTCCTGGGCGATCCAGCGGGCGATCGCCAGGCCGAGGCCGGTTCCTTCTCCGGAACGGGCGGCATCGGACTGGTAGAAGCGCTCGAAGATGCGCTCGAGATCCTGCCGCGGGATTCCGGGTCCGTCGTCGGTGACCACCAGCCTCGCCGACTGGGACCCCGGCATCAGCCGTACCTGGATGTGCCCGTCCGGATTCGTGTGGTTCATGGCGTTGTCGATCAGGATCCAGAGCAATTGCCGGATCGCATCCGCGTTTCCGTAAACCGGCGCGGGCGCCCCGTCGAGCACTTCGATTTGCCGGAGAGGTCGCAACGTTTGCGCCTGGCGCGAGACGTCCTGCACGATGGGCAGCAGATCGATCGGCGCTTTTTCCAGGTGGTAGCCGGCATCCGCGCGCGCCAGCGTCAAGAGGTCCTGCACCATTCGGCTCATGCGCTCGCTCTCGCCGGCGATGTCGTTGAGCGCGGCAATCCGGTCTTCGCCGCTGACATCCTCGCGCTTGAGCAGGAGCCCGACATTGCCGCGAATGGTCGTCAGGGGCGTCCGCAACTCGTGCGATGCGTCGGCGACGAACCGCCGCTGCGCGAGCAACGCGGATCGCAGCCGCTGGTAGGCGTCTTCGAGCTGCCGGAGCATCTGATTGAAACTCCGTTGCAATCGGCCGACTTCGTCGTTCGGTCCACTCTCAGGGAGTCGCCGACTCAGGTCTTGCGTGCGGCCGATGTCTTCAGCTGTCGTGGCCATGGAGTCGAGTGGTCGCAGCGCGCGGCCGGCGACCAACCAGCTGGCGGCTCCCGCACCGAGCAGGCTCAAAAACACTCCGGCAATCAGGAACAAGCGAAGCGCGTCGAGCTGTGCCTGAATCCCAAACAGCGGTTGGCCATAGAGCACGTAGCCGCTGACCCCCAGATCAGGGCGATTCCACGCACGAACGTACGCGCGGACGAGCGGCCCCCCGCTGGGCTGCACGTTCCTGAAGACGCCTCGATCGGCGGGAACCGATTCGAGGGCACCTGACGGCATCTGTGGGAAAACGCCGTCAATCACCGCGCTCGAAATGTAGGGCGTGCCCTGCGAATCGAACAGTTCGTAAAAGGGTTCCGAGCTGTTGTTCAAGTCCGGCGGAAAGAAATTTCGGCCGGGTAGGACCCGCCCGCCCGACGCCAGAACGGTCCAGGCACGATCGCCTCCTCGCTGGAGGACGCCGTCCTGCTGCGTGACCAAACTCCGCTGCACCACCACGTAAACCAGGCCGCTGAAGATCACAACCGTCACCGCGACGACCACCGCACCAAACAGCGCGATCCGACCGCGGATCGGGAGGCGCCGGCGAAGAGCCGTCTGGAGGTCGAGCCATCGCCAGACGTGAATCAGGGAACGGCGAATTGGGGTCAGGCGTTCAGCGACCCGGACGCGATCACCGATAGATGGTTCATTCCTCCTTAAGGATGTACCCAACCCCGCGCACCGTTTGCAGCAGCCGCGGCCGGCCGCCTTGCTCCAGCTTCTGCCGCAGGTAGCCGACATAGACGTCGACCACGTTACTGCTGGCGCCGAAGTCGAAACCCCAGACCGCGTCCAGTAGCTGTTCGCGCCGCAGAACCTGGCCCGGGTTGCGCATGAAATGCTGAAGAAGGTCGAACTCCTTCGCGGTGGTGGTGATCGGCTGGTCGGCGCGCCTGACCTCGCGAGTGGCGAGATCCATCACGACGTCTGCATAGCGAAGGGTGCGGCGGGCCCGGGGCGCCCGACGGCGAAGCAGCGCCCGGACACGTGCCAGGAGCTCCTCATAGGCGAAGGGCTTTACCAGGTAGTCGTCGGCGCCGCTGTCCAGGCCCTTGACCCGGTCGGCCATCCCGTCCCGTGCCGTGAGCAGCAGAATCGGAACGTCCCCCTCGGCACGGAGTCGGCGGGTGACCTCCAGCCCGTCGATGCCGGGCATCATGATGTCGAGGATCGCCAGGTCGGGCATGCGATCGCGTGCCCGGGCGAGCGCGATGTGGCCGTCGGGCGCCACCTCGACCTGGTACCCCTCGTAGATCAGGGCCCGGCGAAGCGCGGCGGCAATCTTCGCATCATCGTCGACCACGAGCACGTGCGGTTGTTCGGACACTCGCCACCATCAAAGCACGTCGGGATGAGAAGAGACTAAGAACTTCGACTTCGACCTCGCGCCACCGGTTAGCGCTCGATCACCCCGCAACCATGGTGCCGAACAGGGCAATCGCCGCCAGCGTCATCAGGCCGGCGGCGATCCCCGTCAATGCCAGGCTGAGCCTGCCGCTGGCGTGGCGCTTCATGATCCGGTGATCGGCGCCCAGCAGGATGATCAGGATGAGCAGCGGCGGGGCCACGATGCCGTTGATCACCGCGGTGACGAAGAGGGCGCGAATCGGGTCGAGGTGCATGAAGTTCATGGCCACGCCCGCGATCGTGGCCGCCGCCAGCATGATGTAGAAGGTGGGGCGGTAGCGTGGCTTGCTCGCCAGGTCGCCGCGCAGACCGAGGAATTCCTTGAGCGCGTAACTTGCGGAAGCCGCGAGGATCGGCACAGCCAGAAGACCGCTGCCGATTATCCCCAGCGCGAATAGCACGAACGCGAATGGACCGGCGAGTGGAGCCAATGCGGCCGCTGCCTGGCTGGCCGTCTCGACATTGGTCTTGCCATGGGCGTGAAGGACCGCGGCCGAGGTCAGGATGATGAAGAACATGACAAGGTTGGAGAAGGCCATCCCGATGAAAATATCGAGGCGCGCGGCGTGCAACTCCTTGAGCCGAAGCCCACGCCGGCCCGTCAATGGCCTGGTCGCGCCGGCGGCTTTCAATTCATCCACTTCCGAAGACGCTTGCCAGAAGAAGAGATAAGGGGAGATCGTCGTCCCCAACACCGCGACGAGCGCCATGATGAAGTCCTTCGACAGCTCCACGTGTGGAACGAAGGTCGCCTTCACCAGGGTCGCCAGCGGCGGATGCGTAAGGAATGCGGTAACGACATACGTAAACAGCGCCAGCGTCAACCACTTGAAGATCTTGAAGATGGTCGCGTAGCTGACGAGGAACTGCAGACTCAGGATCAGCGCGGCGACGGGAATGATGAGCCAGATCGTCTTGACCAGCCCGCCGGAAAGCAGCTCGCCGGCGGCCGCCACGGCGCCGAGGTCGGCGCCAACGTTGAAGGTGTTGGCGGCCAGCAAACCGGCAATGGCGAGGCCGACCAGCCAGCGTGGGAACTTGCGCCGCAGGCTGATGCCCAGGCCGACGCCGGTTTGCAACGCGATTCGCGAGCACAACTCCTGGACCGCGCTCATGAGTGGAAACGTCAAGAGGGCCGTCCAGAGGAGCCCATAGCCGAAGTGGCTGCCGACCTGCGTATAGGTGCCGATGCCGCTCGGATCGTCATCGCTGGCCCCGGTGATCAAGCCGGGTCCCAGTAGCTGGAGCCACCCAACGGGACCCTTGCGGCGCGCCTCGTCGAGCGTCGTCCGTCCGGCATCGGGCGTCCCCCCGGCGGCAAGGCCAGACGTCGTGCTGTCCTGTTTGGCCAGCTCCTCTCTAGAGGGTTCTGGGATTGGCCTGACCCGGGCCCGTAGTGGGTCCTGGATGTCGCTCGTGGGGCGCCGCTGCTGCCGAGCAGCTTTCCTGCTGAACACCTGGTTCCATATTACGATAGTGTGACAGCGGCGCTATAAGGACCGAAGTCGCGGCGCGCGACTCGCCATACTGGAGGTCGCTGGTAACCATGCTGGGGTGGGCACCGTTGTAACAACCGGCCGCAGGGTCTGGCCAGCTGATACCGTCACTGCTAGGATGAGACCAAAATGTCACAGGGAGTAATCAAAATTGCGCTGGCGATGGCATTCGCCGCGCTCCTCCCCTCGTGCTTTGGTGCTCAGGTGAATACGCGCCCGATTGGGCCGGTGGCACTGGCCTACAACTTCCCCAAGGTCTCGCCCACCCCCGAACCGCAGCCCTCGGTCACGGTCGGCCAGGTCTCGACCAGCCAGGGAGCGGTGGAAGTTCGCGGCTACCACGAGCCGGGTGACTGGGCCCACCGGAACTACTGCGGAGCAGGCGCCACCCAGGTCCTCCTCTCGGCCTGGATGTCCGAAGTGCCGGACATCGAAGCCGTCGCCCGCGCGTCAAAGCTGAATCCCAACCGCGGTGAGTACGGCGCCGACGCGACGAACGGCATCAACCACTTTCTCAACCCGATGGTGCTCCCCGTCCTTGGGCAGCCCCGCTACCAGGCCGCGCACGTCACGACGCTCGACGAGGTGCAGGCCCGGATCGTGCAGGACATCCTCGACCAGCAGGCGATCGTGAGCTTCGGCCATGGTGTGCCCGTCATGCTGCAAACCATGACGAAGACGATGCCGGGTTGGAACCACTGGAACGCCACCCACATGATCACGGTCTTTGCCTTCGACTTCAGCCACAACGACCCCGCGCTCGACACCATCACCTATGCCGAGACGCCCTCGCCGCTGGCGGGATATCGTGGACCGGACTTTCAGACGATTTCGGTGAAGGCGCTCTGGGTGGCGATGCAGGCCTACCTGCGCGAATTCCCCCAGGACCCGATGAACGTCATCAGCTGACCACTCGGCCGGCGGCCCGCCGCCTTGTTCTGTCCATAATTGAGCCATGGCGCAGCCAGCCGACCGTCTTGGGGATGCGGTTTCGATGGAGGCCCTGGTCCGGCATCAGCTGATCCTGCTCGGCGAAGATCCCTCGCGGGAAGGCCTGCGCGAAACGCCGGAACGAGTCAAGGAGAGCCTCGAGTTCCTCACCCGCGGCTATCGCATGACCGTGGACGACGTCTTCGGGGATGCCACCTTTACGGAGACCTACAAGGACATGGTCGTGGTGAAGGACATCGAGATGTACTCGCTCTGCGAGCATCACCTGCTGCCGTTTTTCGGCCGGGTGCACATCGGCTACATCCCTAGCGGCCGGCTGGTGGGTCTCAGCAAGATGCCGCGCCTGGTGGAGCTCTACAGCCGACGCCTGCAGGTGCAAGAGCGGATGACGCGTCAGATCGCCGAGTGCCTCCAGAAATACCTCCAGCCGGTCGGCGTCGCCGTCGTGGTCGAGGCCGATCACCTCTGCATGAAGATGCGCGGGGTCGAAAAGCAAAACAGTCGGGTTTTCACCAGCTGTGTGTTGGGCATCTTTCAGGCCGATCCCAAGACCCGCGCCGAGTTCATGGGACTCATCAAGGGCGTCCCCAACATCTAAAGGGACAGCGCTGAATGCCGGCGAGCGGGCAGCTGTTCGTCGGAACATCGGGTTTCTCCTACAGCGGGTGGCGCGGCAGCTTCTACCCGAAGGGCCTCAAGGCCACGGACATGCTCCGCTACTACGCCGGTCGGTTGAGGACGGTGGAGGTCAATACCACGTTCTATCGGACCCAGCCCGAAGACGTCGTTGCCGGTTGGGTGGCCGCGGTTCCGCCGGACTTTCGATTCGCCGTCAAGGCGCACCGGCGCATCACGCACAACCGGCGCATGCCCAACCTGGAGGAAGCGGTCCGCGTGCTGGCGCTCGAGGCTGCCGGCTTCGGTGAGCGGCTGGGTCCGCTGCTCTTCCAGTTTCCGCCAACCGCGCCATTCGACGAAAGCCGGCTTCCGCGGATCGTCCCGCTGCTGCCCGGCGGGTGGCGGGTGGCGTTCCAGTTTCGCCACCGATCCTGGCACACGCCCGAGGTCGCCAACCTGATCGAGCGGATGGGCGCGGCTCTGGTCCATGGCGATGGCGAGGCGGAGCCTGGTCCGCTTGGCCGCGGCGCCTTCATCTACCTGCGGTTGCGACGGGAGACGTACTCGCCGCAGCGGCTAACCGCGTGGAGCCAGCGAATCACGGGCTACCTGGAGGGCGGCCGAGACGTCTACGTCTATTTCAAGCATGAACGGCTTGGCCCCCTCTATGCGGAGCGGCTGGCCGTGCAGGTCCGAACATCTTTTCGAGCTCCTACCCAACCGGCGGTATAATCCGGGCAACTCAGCAAAGGAGGCATCAGCATGGCCCGGTCGATGTGGCGGGGCGCGATCAGTTTCGGGATGGTAGCCATCCCGATCCGCATGTACCTCGCTACCGAGGCACATAGCGCGGTCTCGTTCCGGCAGCTCTGCCCCCATTGCCAGCTGCCGATCAAGCAGCAACGGCATTGCCCCACCGACGACCACGTGGTGGCCTTCAATGAGGTACTGAAGGGATACGAGGTCGGAAAGAACCAGTTCGTCATCATCGCCGAAGAAGACCTCGATAAGTTGCCGCTGAAGACCACCAAGACGATCGACATCGTCGAGTTCGTCGAGCGCAACGAGGTTCCGCTCGGTTTGTACGTCAAGAGCGCGTATTACCTGGAGCCGGAGGACGTCGGGGTCAAACCGTTCTTCCTCTTGAAGCGGGCGCTGGAAGATACCAATAAGGTAGCCGTCGCGAAGATCGCCCTGCGCGATCGTGAGCATCTGTCCCTGATCCAGGTCGAAGGCAGCACGTTACTCTGCAACACCCTCAACTGGCCCGACGAGATCCGCTCGACCGAGGAGCTCAATCTGCCGCAGAACGTGAAGATCAGTGACAAGGAAGTCGCGATGGCGACCTCCCTGATCGACAACCTGACCGACAGCTTTCAGCCAGAGCGTTACACCGACGACTACAAGGCGGCGTTCCAGCAGATCGTCGACCAGAAGATGAAGGGGCTGCAGGTGATGACGCCGGCTGCCGCCCCCGAACCCCGCGTCATGGACCTGATGGCCGCGCTGAAGGCATCGGTCGAGGCAACCAAGCAAGGCAAGAAGCCGGCCGCCCGGCCGGCAGCATCGAAAGCCGCAAAGGTCAAGGTGGCCGCCAAAACCTCGGCGGCCCGCCCCGCGGCCCGGCGTCGCACGGCATAGCATCTCGTAGTACATTCCGGCTAGCATGCCGTCTCGTCCGCAAACGGTTGAGCTCGACCTGCCCTTCGAGCGGGCCCTGCCCGACCGCCTGCGGCCGATGCTTCCCATGGCCGCGGCCGCACCATTCGATTCGGCGGACTATGCCTTCGACGTCGCCTGGGACGGTGTGCGCGCGCTGGCGTCCGTCGACCGTGGCCGGGTCGGCATCTGGGGCCGAACCCTGCTGGACCTGACCGGACGATACCCCGAGGTGCAGGTGCTGGCCGACCTGCTTCCCCCGGAAACCATTGTTGACGGCGAACTGATTGTGACCGATCCGGAGGGTCGACCGGATTCGGTTGCGCTGGCGAGACGCCAGCAGGCAGCACGCCCCGAGGCGGTGGCCCGCGTGGCAGCCGCCCATCCGGTCACGTACGTCGTCCACGACCTCCTTTACCTGCGCGGCCGGTCCTGGCTGAAAGAGCCGCTCGTACGCCGGCGCCCCCGCCTGAACGATCTGCTTCAGTCTTCTGGGCGAATCTATGTGGTGGAACCGGTCGCCGACGATGGGCTGGCATTTTTCGACGCCGCGCGAGAGAAGGGCCTTGAAGGGGTGATCGCCAAACGGTTCGACAGTCCCTACCGGGCGGGCCAGCGCCACCCGGACTGGTTGCTGATCGAGGCGGTCCGCCACCAGGATTTCGTTGTCATCGGTTTCATTCCTGAGGCCGGCGATCGCCTGCTCGAGGCGCTGATCGTGGCGACCTACGATGGGCGAACCCTCCACCCAGCTGGTCGGGTGGTGGGCGGCTTCGACAATGCCACCTCTTCAGCCCTGCGCAAGGCGCTGGACGGTCTGGCCGGTGGGAGCGCCCCGGACGATCCACGGTGGATGGACGACCGGATCTGCTGGGTCCAGCCCAAAATCGTGGTCGCTGTGAAATTCAGTGAGTGGGATCTCAAGGGACAGTTACGCTTTCCGATCTTCAGCGGGCTTCGGCCCGAAGTCGCGCCCGAGGAATGCGCACGCACAACGATGGTCGAGCCCCCGCTGCGGTCGAGACCGCGGCTCGTCGAGATTCAGCTTCCGCGCCTCCCGTTCTAGCAAGCCCGTAAAGTAGGGACGTGTCGATCGCGGACAAGGTGGAGGTGCGCCTGCGCGTCAATGGCGAAGACACCGCGATCATGGTGCTGCCCTATAAGACCCTGCTCGAGGTCCTTCGCGAAGATCTGGGTCTGACCGGCACCAAGCACGGGTGCGAGCTGGGCGAGTGCTCGACCTGCGGCGTGCTGGTCGACGGGAAACCGTTCCTATCGTGCCTGGCCATGCCACTCGATCTGGAAGGCCGCGAGGTCACGACCATCGAAGGAATGGCGCGAGGCCGCGAACCGCATCCGCTTCAGGTCGCCTTCGCCGAGCTCGGTGCCGCCCAGTGCGGCTACTGCACGCCGGCCATGCTGCTGACCGCCAAGGCGCTCCTCGACCGTGAGCCCCGACCCTCGCGGGAGATGATCAAGCAGGCGCTTTCCGGCGTCCTCTGCCGCTGCACCGGGTACCTCAAGATCTTCGAGGCGGTCGAGCTGGCGGCGTCGAGGGGCAGCGATGGCTGAGGCATTTTCCGTCGTAGGCAAGTCGCTGACCAAACCCGACGCCTACGCCAAAGTCAGCGGCCAGACAAAGTTCGCCGACGACCTGTCCCTGCCGCGAATGCTGTTCGGCCGGATTCTGCGTAGTCCGTATCCCCATGCCCGTGTTTTGCGCGTCGATACAAGCGCAGCGCGAGAACTTCCCGGAGTGCTGGCCGTCCTCACCGGAGATGACCTGCCGGTAAAGTTCGGTATCCTCCCGGTCAGCCAGGACGAGGAGGCGCTCGCCCGCGAGAAAGTTCGGTACGTGGGCGATCCGATCGCGGCCGTGGCCGCCACTGACGAGTGGATCGCCGACGAGGCGCTTGGCTTGATCGACGTGCAGTTTACGGAGCTGCCGCATGCGATGTCGATCCAGGAGGCGCTTGCGGCCCAAGGCGAGCCGATCCACGGCAGCTCGAACGTGCACAAGGCCGTGGCCCTGGAGTTCGGCGACACCGACGCCGCCATGCGCGTCGCTGAGTACGTTCGAGAAGACACGGTGTTCTTCGAAGGCAACACACATCTCCCGATGGAGCAGCACGCCGCGGTCGCCCAGTATGCCGCTGACGGCAAGCTCACGCTCTGGACTTCGTCGCAGACCCCGCACTACGTGCATCGCGCGCTGGGCAAGGTACTCGAGCTGCCGATGAGTCGCATCCGCGTGATCGCCACCCCCAACGGGGGAGGATTCGGCGGGAAGAGCGACATCTTCTCGCACGAGCTCGTCGCCGCCAAGTTCGCCATGGCGACCGGGCGCCCCGTCAAGATCACCCTCACCCGTGAGGAGGTTTTCTACGCCCATCGAGGCCGCCACCCGGTGCTGATGAAGGTCAAGACAGGGTTCACACGCGGCGGTCGGATTACCGCCATGCAATTTCAGAGCTTCCTCGATGGCGGCGGCTACGGCAGCTACGGCGTCGCAAGTACCTACTACACGGGCGCCCTGCAGGCGACCACCTACGCCATCCCCCGATACCGGTTCGAAGCCGTGCGGCTCTTCACCAACAAGCCGCCCTGCGGCCCGAAGCGCGGGCACGGCACACCCCAGCCGCGGTTTGCGCTCGAGATCCATTTCGACAAAGCCGCGGAAGAGCTCGGCGTCGATCCGGTCGAGCTGCGCCGGCGCAACCTGCCGGCACCCGACTCGCGCACCGTCAACTGGCTGCGAATCACGAGCTGCGGGCTTGAGGACTGTATTAATAAGGTTGTCGACGGCTCCGGCTTTCTCCGGCGCCGAACCTCGATGCCGAAGGGGCGTGGCCTCGGCTTTGCCGTCAGTTCCTACCTGAGCGGCGCGGGCACCGCCATCTATTGGAACGACATGCCCCACTCCGAGGTCCAGCTCAAGCTCGACCGAAATGGCGGTGTCCTTCTGCTCTGTGGGGCGATCGACATCGGCCAGGGGTCGGACCACATCCTGGCGGCGATCGTGGCCGAAGTCCTCGGGGTTGCCCTCGACGATATCCAGCTGAGCACGGGAGACACCGACCTCACGCCGATCGATCTCGGCAGCTACTCCTCGCGGGTGACGTTCATGGCCGGCAATGCCGCGAAGGCCGCTGCGGAAAGCGTGCGCGACCGGCTCTTCCGGGCTGTGGCCAGCGCCCTGCATTGCGACGCCGCTGACCTCACGGCGCGCGACCACCGGATCTACCGCAGCGACCGGCCTGCCGATGGGCTGACCTTCGCCCAGGCCGTGCAGCGCGCCGAGGCGCAAGGCGGGGTGGTAACCGGCAGCGGCAGCTATACGCCCCCCAATCTCGCCGGACCGTACAAGGGATCCGGGGTCGGTCCCAGCCCAGCGTATTCGTACTCGGCGGCGGTGGTCGAGGTCGACTGCGACCTCAAGACTGGTGAAGTCAAGGTCCCCGAGGTCTGGATCGCTCACGATGTCGGCCGCGCCATCAACCCCATGCTGGTCATCGGCCAGGTGGAGGGCAGCGTCTACATGGCCCTGGGCGAGGCATTGATGGAAGAGCAGACGTTCCGCCTCGGATTGCACAAGTTCCCTTCATTGCTCGAGTACAAGAGCCCGACCGCGCTGGAGGCGCCGGTCATGCACACCTACCTGGTTGAGACCATCGATCGCGAGGGGCCGTTTGGCGCGAAGGAGGCGGGGCAGGGACCGCTGCTGCCGGTGATCCCGGCGGTGGCCAACGCCGTGTACGACGCGCTGCGCATTCGCATCGATGAGATCCCGATCACGCCGGAAAAGGTGCTAAAAGCCCTGAACGAGCGGGACAGGCGAGTCGGGCCGAAATCAGTGCCGACCTTCAGCTTTCCGCCCTTGATCAAGGCCGAAGTCCCGGAAGAGTGGAAGGGTAAGTAGGTGTTGCGGCTGCCGCGCCTGCGCTACCTGCGACCGAGATCGGTGGAGGAGGCGTCGGCCATGGCGTCGTCCAATCCCGGGTCGATGTTTATCGCAGGCGGGACGGACCTGGTGCCGAATCTGAAGCGCCGGCAATTCGATGTGCCCGCGCTGATCAGCCTGAACGCGCTTCCTGGCATGCGGTTGATCGACGGCGACGGCGAACGCGGGGTGACCATCGGGGCCGGGGTGACCCTCGATGAGCTGGCTCACCATCCCGCGCTCGACGGCGCGTATCGCGCGCTCGCCCAGGCGTGCGACCAGGTGTCCACCCCGCAGGTCCGCTGTATGGGAACCCTCGGCGGCAACCTGCTCGTCGACCCGCGCTGCAATTACTACAACCAGACCTATAGCTGGAGGAAAGCCGCCGGCTTCTGCCTCAAGAAAGATGGCGACATCTGTCTCGTGGCGCGCAGCTCGCCCCGCTGCTGGGCGGTCTCATCGTCGGACAGCGCGCCGGTTGCGCTTGCCCTCGACGCCACCGTCACCTTGCACGGCGTCGGCGGCGACCGTCGGGTTCGCGCCCACGAACTCTACAAGGACGACGGCATCGACTACACGACCAAGCGCGCCGATGAGGTGATCGTCTCTGTGGAGGTTCCGGGGTCGGAAGCACGGATGACCAGCGCGTACTGGAAGCTGCGTCGCCGGCCGGCATTCGACTTCCCGATCCTCGGAGTGGCGGTCGCGCTCAGGTGGGACGACGGGATGGTGCGGGCGGCCCGCGGTGCGCTCGGCGCGGTCGGGTCACGCCCCGTCGAGATCACGGCTTTTCTCGCGCCACTCAATGGGAGGCGTCCCGATGACGCGTTGATCGCCGAGGTGGCCGATGCGGCTGATAAACCGGCGCGGCCCCTGGATAACACCGACCTGAGCCACTACTGGCGCAAGCGGATGACCCGGGTTTACATCGAGCGCGCCCTGCGCGAGGCCTGCGGCGTCGATCCCCTGGCCGGCCGACTGAGCGCCCAGGTCAAGGCGGCCGCGATTTGACGCTCCGTCCAAGCCGTCAGTCAAGGGTGACTGCTCCGTTATAAGGGTGGAGTGAAGCGGCTTCCGGCGATCCTGATCTCGGCGGCGGTGCTGACGGCATGTGGAACCGCGGCCGGCTCGACCGGCTCGACCAACATGCGCGAGTCGGCGAACGCTGGCGCCGTCCAGGCCATCCAGGCCGCGAACGCCGATTCAGAGGTCAATCGCGTCAACCCCCCGATTACCAAGGGTGCCCGTCCGTCACCAGCTAGCGTTGCACGCCCGGGGACGGTAACGCCGAACGTGGTCCAGCCGGTCGCTCCTCCCGATCGTTGTACGGACGGCTCCGCGGCCGGCGGGGTGAGCCCTCGCGGCGCCAGCTCCACCTCGGGCAAGCAGTTTCCCGTTCCGCTCTGCCTGCCCGAGTAAGCCCTGTTCGGCCGGGCTGGCCTCGACCTCGCCCCTACTGAGGCACGCAGCCGGGCGGCAAGGCATTCGGCTTGCCAGAACCACTGGCCGAGACGCCAGCCGTGCAACGGTCAGTTGAGGCCGGCGTCTGGAGCGGCGTGCTGGTTGCGGCCGGCGCCGAACTTGGCGGATTGATGCCACCGGGCGCCACCCGGCCGCAGGAGGCGAGGATCCAGGCGAATGCAAGCAGGATCAGGATCGGTCTGAACAGAGAGCCTCCCGCCGAGGAGGCTCTCTGTTTTTCGAGTCGGGTCAGGAACAACCGGCCGTAGGATCTAGTGGTTTCCGATCCCCCTCTCCTGGATGTCGCCGGGACACGGCGCGACCAGGAAGACATCACTATCGCTCGCGTTGCCCTTCGAGCCACGGCCACCATTCTCGGAGTTGTACTTCTGGAAGAACGCGTCCGACTGCTCACAGATGGGGTTGCGTCCAGGCTGGAAGGAGGTCGGGGCGCCGGAACCGCGTCCGTTCCGGGCGTCGGTCCAGACTGCCATCGCCTGGTTGCCATCGCTGTCGCCGTTGACGGTCGGACCGGACGTGTTGCCGCTGTAGTCGCCGGCGAAGATCCCGGCACGGAACGAGTAGTCGAAATTCGTCCCGAGGTCGGAGATCTGGAAGTTGCGGAACGGCAAGGTCGCCGAATTCTGGCCGTTGCCGGGGATGGGGCCGGCGCCTGGATTGAAACCGGTCGCCACCGTGGGATTCACCACCGCTTCGGGCGCGACGCACTGGGAGGCGCCACTTGGGACGGGACCAGTCGTGGTCTGGCTGACGGTCTGCGTCTGGGTGATCTTGCATTGCGCGCCCCAGTACCAGACGAGGTAGTTACCGACTTCGGTCTTGCTGGTCGGCCACGCGCCACCTCCGACGGGCGAGTCGGTGTCAAGCCGTCGGTCATGGAAGGTCACATTTAGCACGCCGTCGTTGGTGATCGTGACGAACGGGAAGAACTGGTCAGCTCCGAAGTTCTGTTCGACGCAATTCGCTGCATTACCACGGATGCTTTCGGGTAGACGCCCGCAATCGCGGTTTGCCGGCGTATCGGAGCGGTCGTTGTTCACCCGGCTAGGTCCGATCCAGGTGCTCCCGCCATCGGTCGACTTGTAGAGGAAGATGTCGGTGTTCGAGTCGCGGATCGTGCCGTTACGGTTGTCGGCCAGCACGACGTAGACGTCGTTCGCGAATTCCCCGCCGCGCTTATCGGCGACTATCGAGTTGAAGATGGGGTCGTAACGGAAGCAGCTGTTCGTCGGGACCGCCCTGGTCGAACCCTGGCCGCGGGCCGTGCAGTCGGTCCGGCCGTTGACGCCGCGGGGGAAGTTGACGTCGTAGAGCGTGTCGACGCGCGAGGGTGGCGAGAAGGTCTGGCCGCCGTCTGTTGAGGTTACGACCAGGTACTGGTCCTCGTCGATGGTGTCGCCGTTGATGAACCCGACCCACAGTTGACCCGTCGTCGGGTTCACCGTCGGCTGCGAGCCCTGGCTGTCGCGACAGTTGCCTCCGAAGAAGAAGCAGAACGGGCCGCTGCCGGCGATGTATCGAGCCGCCGACCACGACCGGGCTTGGTCATCCGAGTAGCTCAGGAAGATCTGGGCGCTACCGGCGCCGGAGAACAGCGAGTACGTCACGTACAGCCGGTCAGTGCCCACCGTCCCCTCGGCACACGCCGTCGGGGTGTGTGTGAATGGGGTGAAGCAGGTCGCCGCAACACCCGCCGGCCGTGGGCCCGCCGTGATCCATTCCTTGTCGAAGGCCGGCACGCTTCCATTTAGCGTGCTGTCGTTGTCCTGAATGAAACCGACAGTGCCGTCTCCCGGCTGCCGCACGTCCCCGGCCCCGCCGCAGACGCCGTGCTCCTGCGCCGGCGGTCCGATTGGCCCGATCGCGACGCACGGCCGGGTCCAGGTGAAGCCGCCGTTGGTCGACCGGTTGACCCACACGCCGCTGGTGTCGTCGGTCCGGTTGAAGTTGATCTGGGCGTAGTAGGCAACGCCACCCAACGGCGTGATCCCGTCGTACCAGTGGGCGCCGCCGTCGGTCGTGGCGTAGAAGCCCGACGTACCCCAGCCCATTCGATAGTCATTGGCGCCGGCCAGGTAGTTTCTCGGGGCCTTCGGATTCTGATCGACGGCCGTCTCATCCTGCGGGAAGCAGGCGAAGTCCTGGTTCAGGCGCCGGTCGTTTCCGGAACTCTTTTGCTCGGCTCGGTCCCCGGCTCGCTTGTCAAGTGGATGAGCCCGGTCGCCGGATAATCCGGCTTGCGGACACTCGGTGACATTGGTGCCACCGCTGACGTCTCTGAAGTCCAGGGCCCCGGAGACGAGCTGATCCCCTTGGTCATCGAAAAATGGTGGGTTGACCGCATAGGCGGAGCCACCAGTGAGGACGAAACTGGCGATTGCCGCAACTGCCGCGAGGATGCCAAGGCGTCGTTTGACCGCGAGGCTTCGAACCCCAACCTTCATGTCTCTCCCTTCCCCTATCGAGGAATTAACCGACAGCCCAGTCCGCTTTGCCGAAAGTATATGCGCGACTACCGGGGGATTTCAACGGTTTGCCTTGCGAGGCTTAGCCGGCGCTCTCCATCCGCGTTTCCTGCTTGCGTGCCAGGGACTCCGCATCGTTGAGGCTGAGCTCGCCATCGAAGCCCTCGACCAGGACGGAGGCCGTCGCGTTCCGGTAGCGCCAGGCGATCCGGTAATAGCGAAGGGGGCGACTCCCCGGCTGGGTAAACGTGATGCCGACGGCCTCGTCCCCGAGGCCAGAAACCGCCACATTCTTGAGCTCACTGCCGCTCGTTCGCGAGAACAGCACGCGATAGGCGGCGAGGTCAGACGTGGCACCGCCGATATCTTTGAAGAGGTCGGCCCGCGACTCCACCACGAGCGGCCCCGCGGTCACCGACTGGTCCGAGCGGTGCAGCCTGGTAATCCAGCCGCCCTCGCGTCCATAACGGGAGGCGTCAGAGCGGACCGTCCCCTGATTGTCGAGGCGCACTTGCGCGCCGCTGTAGAACGAGGCAAAGCCGCTCGGCAGGTCCTGCTCGGTAAGCACCAGCTTGCTCAGCCTGTCTGGAGGGATCGTCGTGCTGCTATCGCAGCCGGCGACGATCAAGGTTGATGCGATTGCCAATGCGATGCCGGCGAGCGCCCGCGGCATGCTCGATGGCATCGACTTCCGGCTGGACATCCGTGCCATTATCGGCCGATATCTTAAGGGTGCCTACCGTAAGCTGAGCGACGTGGCGCTCGCGTATGGCCTGGGGGCGCGGGTGCGCCGTCGTGAGGATCCCCGACTGATCACGGGCGCCGGCACCTACGTCGATGACCTCCGCCCGCCGGGCCTCTGCCACCTGGTTTTCGTGCGCAGCTACCTCCCGCACGCCACCATCAAAGCGGTCGACGTGGCCGACGCTCGATCCGCGCCCGGGGTAATCGACGTGATCACCGCCGCCGAATTGAGGGGGGGTAATCGACGTTATCACCGCCGCCGAATTAAGGGATGCGCCGACCTTCCCGGCAAGCGGACCGAAGGGCAGCCGGCTCCCGCAACGTCCGCTTCTCAATACTGACCAGGCGTGCTTCAGCGGCGACCTGATCGCTTTCATCGTCGCGGAAACCCGCGAGGAGGCCCGCGATGCGGCCGATAGAGTCGTGGTCGAGCTCGACCCCCGACCGTCCGTCACCGATCCGATAGCGGCGGCCGCCGCTGACGCCCCAATCGTCCATGACAGCCTGGGCACGAATGTCGCCGACGAGTCGACACGGATCTGGGGCGATGTCGAGGCGGCGTTTACGGGTGCCCACCGCGTCGTGCGCTCTCGCATTCGCAACCAGCGGCTGGCCGGCGTCCCCATCGAGGCGCGCGGCGTGCTCGCCATCGCCAACCGCTGGGAGCCTTCAGTCACAGTCTGGTCGGCGACCCAGATTCCTCATGGTGTCCGTGACGAGCTGGCGACCTTCCTCGACCTACCCCAGTCCGCGGTGCGGGTGATCGCTCCCGAAGTCGGCGGCGGCTTCGGCGCAAAACTGTCGGTCTATCCCGAAGAACTCCTTACGGCATGGGCCGCACTGCGATTGGCCCGTCCGGTGAAATGGGTCGAAGAGCGCAGCGAACACCTGCAAGCCACCACCCATGGACGAGACCAGATCCACGATGCGGAGCTGGCGGTGAATGCGGATGGAACCCTGCGCGGCCTCAAGGTGCGGCTGACCGCCGACCTCGGCGCCTACCCGATGGGCGTCGGACTTCCCCGGCTGACCCGTCGCCTCCTGAGTGGTTGCTACCGGATGCCGGCACTGCAGGTGGACATTCGGAGCGTGTACACGAACAAGACCCCCATCGCCGCCTATCGGGGAGCCGGCCGGCCGGAGGCGATCTTCCTGATCGAGCGGATGATCGATCTCGCGGCACGCGAGCTTGGCATCGACCCCGCGGAGATGCGACGCCGCAACCTGCTGCCCGCCTTCGACGAACCGACCGCGAGTATCAGCGGCGAGCTGTACGACAGCGGCAATTACGCCGTTGCCCTCGAGCGCGCACTGTCGGTCGCCGGCTACGAGCAGCTCCGCGCCGAGCAGCAGCAGGCGCGCCAGGCTGGTCGGCTGATGGGCATCGGCATTGCGTCGTATGTCGAGATGGCCGGCTTTGGGCCGGATGGGGACTTGTTCGAAAGCGCGACGGTGCGGGCCAACGCCGATGGGACCGTCACCGTCGTGACGGGCACCTCTCCCCATGGTCAGGGCCACGAAACGGCGTGGGCGCAGCTGGTTGCCGGCGAGCTCGGTATCGCCATGGATCGGGTCGTTGTCCGGCATGGCGACACCGCGACCGTCCCGGTCGGCCTCGGCACCTTCGGGAGCCGAAGCGCGGCCGTTGGCGGAACGGCGGTGCACCTCGCCGCCGGCGAGGTTGCCGAAAAGGCGCGCCGGCTGGCGGCCCACTTGCTCGAGGCGGCGCCGGCGGACATCGTGGTGTCGGATGGACAGTGGCGGGTGCGCGGCGTTCCGGGCCGGGGTGTGACGTTTGTGGAGATCGCGAAGACTGCCTACGGCGGCGGAGGCCGGCCTCGAGTCGACCCGGTTCTTTCAGCCGCCTGGGATGGTCTTCCCGTTTGGAGCGCACGTCGCCGTGGTTGAGGTCGATCCAGAAACGGGGGCGGTTGGATTGCGCCGGTACATCTCGGTCGACGACTGTGGCCGGGTTCTCAACCCCCTCCTCGTGGAGGGTCAGGTGCACGGTGGCCTGGCGCAGGGTATCGCGCAGGCCCTCTACGAAGAGATCTCCTATGGCGACGATGGGTCGCTGCTCAGCGGTAACCTGACAACCTACATGATTCCGACCGCCCCGGACCTGCCGAGCTTTGTGCTCGACCGTACGATCACGCCCAGCCCCATCAACGCGCTTGGTGTCAAGGGCGTGGGTGAGAGCGCCACGATCGGCTCGACGCCGGCCGTCGTCAACGCCGTGGTCGATGCGCTCAGCCCCCTGGGCGTCACCGAAATCGATCCACCCTGTACCCCGCAAAAGGTGTGGCAGGCCATGGAAGGTGCCCGGGGCCATCGGTCCGGATGAGGCTGTGCAGCTACTCGGTCGAGCCCGGCCCACCCCGGCTCGGCGCCGACTGCGGGAGCGCAGTGCTCGACCTGGCCCGCTATTCGCATCTGCATGACGGCTTGCGTCTGCCGTCGGACATGCTGGGCTTGCTCGACGCCGGGGCAGCGGCCTGGCGCCACGCGGCAGACCTGTGCCGCCGCTTCTCGTCGGAACTTGAAAGCCATGACCTGGCGCAGGACGCGGAGGCCGGCCTCGCCTATGCGTCAGATCGGATCCGCTGGCACGCGCCAATTCCGCGGCCGCGCAAGGACGTCGTTTGCCTCGGTCAAAACTTTGCGGCCCACGCCGCGGAATCCGGCAGCCCTCCACCGCCGGCGCCGATTTACTTCACAAAGCCGCCCACCACCATCATCGGACCCGGTGAGGCCATCCCTTATCCGCAGGGGCTGACCACGCGGCTCGACTGGGAAGTCGAGCTGGGCGTCATCATCGGAATCGGGGGCCGGGACATTCCTGAAGCGCGAGCCCTTGATCACGTCTTCGGCTACACCGTCGTCAACGACATCTCCGCGCGCGAGTTGCAGTTCCGCACCTCGCAGTGGTTCAAGGGAAAGAGCCTGGATGGCAGCTGCCCGATGGGCCCGGTGATCATCACCGCCGACGAGATCCCGAATCCGCAACGACTGCGGCTCCGGTTGTCGGTGAATGGCACGGCCAAGCAAGACAGCAACACCAGCGACATGATCTTCTCTGTGGCGCGGATCGTCGCCGACCTCTCCGCGGGAATGACGCTCGAGCCGGGGGATTGCATCTCAACCGGGACGCCGCAGGGCGTTGGCGACGGTCGCAAACCGCCCGAATACCTGCACCCCGGCGACGTGGTCGAAGCCGAGGTCGAGCGAATCGGCGTGCTGCGCAACCCGGTGCGGTAGCGGGGGCCTTAGGGCTGGAGCTTCCAGCCCTTGAGCAGGTCGATCGCGGGATAGGCGGTCAGGTCGTACTGCACCGGCGTGATCGAGACATACCCATCGCTCACTTTGGCCGCGTCCGCCTCATTCTTTGGTTCCTGTAAACGAAACTGGCCGTCCAGCCAGTAGTACGTTTGATTTCGAGGATCCGTCCGCTTCTCGAAGCGTTCCTCGACACGCGACTCACCCTGCTGCGTGATGGCCACGCCCTTGATCTTGTCCTCCGGAATGTTTGGGACGTTGACATTGAGAAGGGTTTTGTCAGGCAGGCCTTTCGCCAGCACGGCGATGGCCAGTTTTCGCGTAAAGCGTGCCGCATAGCTGAAGTCGGGATGGGTAAAGGTCGCGAGCGACACGGCGATCGATGGGATACCCAGGATGCGGGCCTCGGTGGCCGCGCTCACCGTGCCGGAGTAGATGACGTTGGTCCCACGTCGCCGATCTTGCGCAACTCCTGCCAGGCGGCGAGGATGCCCTGCGCGTAGATGCCGTCGTCATTGGTCAACAGGATCAGCGGTTTTGCCACGATTCCGCCATCAATGATGCGCCTTCGATGCCCCTTCGCCAGTCCTATACTGGACCGGGCGACGATGGAAGACCCCATCCTGGAGTTCCTGCGGTCCCAGGCTCGAAACTATCGCTGCCGGGTGTGCGGCAGCAACCACAAGGGCTCGCAGCTGCGCAAGATCGGCAACCACAACAACAAATTGATCGTCCAGGTGACCTGCGGCCGTTGCCGTGATTCTTTTTTCCTGCATGTTGAGTTCGCCGGCTCAATCGTGAACGCCGTCGAAGAGGTTACCCGGGTGGCGGCCCCCTCGCCCCGCGATACTGACGAGATCGATGGCGATCCGCTCACCCATGACGAGGTGCTCGACGCCCATCAGCGGCTGCAGGCCTTTCAGGGAAAGCTGACCGACCTGCTCAACGAGGGCAGTTAGTCGAGGCTGCGGTAGCCGCTCCGGTAATAGATGAGGGGCTCCTCCTCCGTGACCACCTCGAGTGCCACCACCTTGCCAACCATGATCGTATGGTCGCCCGCCTCGTGGGTCCCGTGCACGGTCGCCTCGAGATACCCGGACGCCTCGCTCAGGATGGGGGAGCCGGTGACCCCGAGCCGGTAACCGCCCTCCCGGAACTCTGGGGCTGCCAGCCGGACGTTGTCGGCAAAGAAGCGCGCCGTGCTCTCGCTCCGCTGGCCGAGGAAGTTGATGGCGAAGGCGCGGCTGCGCGCCACGAGCTCGTGCATCACGGTCGAGCGCTCGACGCTGACCATGATCAGAAGCGGATCCAGCGATACCGACGCGAAGGCGCTGACCGTCATCCCGTGCATGCGCTCGCCGGCGGTAGTGGTCATCACCGTGACCCCGGTGGCGAAGTGCCCTACCGTGTAGCGAAACGATGCGCCGTCGAGCGGCAGGGTCACGCGCAAGCCCCCCGCGTCTGGTGCACGCGCAAAGGTTACGAGAACGTGGCCCCGGGGGCGGGCCTTCACGCTATACTTTGAATGTCCGACTAGTCCAGTCGGAGATCTATGAGATTCTCCACCCGTTCCGAATACGGAATCCGCGTGATGGTGCGGATGGGCCGGGGCTATGGCAACGGCCCGCTGCCGCTGGCTGAGCTAGCCGAGCAGGAAGGGCTCCCGCTCTCCTATCTCGAGCAGATCGCCGGCCAGCTTCGCCGGGCAGGGTTGATCACCAGCCGGATGGGCGTCAAGGGCGGCTACGCGCTTGCCCGCCGGCCGGACGCGATCTCGATGGCGGACATCGTCCGCAGCCTGGAGGGGTCGCTGGCGCCGGTGAGCTGCCTGGCTGAGGGTGGGGGACCTGGCGAATGTACGCACGCCGACACCCCCTGCTCCGCGCACGCCTTCTGGGAGAAACTGCAGGGGAGCATCACGTCGACCCTGGAGTCGGTCTCCGTCGCCGACCTCATGAAGGAGGCCCAACCGGCGTGATCCAGACCCGGGCGCTGAACGCCGAAGCCGCGCGCGCCGACTTCCCCATCCTGGGACGGCGCGTGAACGGCAAGCCGCTCATTTATCTGGATAGCGCGGCGACCTCGCAGAAGCCCGCCGTTGTCATCGACACCATGGACGACTACTACCGACGCTACAACGCGAATCCGCACCGCGGCGTCTACGCCATCAGTGAGGAGGCGACCGCCGCCTACGAGTCGGCCCGGCAGCGGGTGGCGACATTCATCAACGCCGCCTCGCCAAAGGAAGTGATCTTCACCCGAAACACGACCGAGGCGATCAACCTGGTGCGCTACAGCTGGGGCAGGGCAAACATCCGACCGGGCGCACGCATCCTGCTGACCGAGATGGAGCACCACAGCAATCTGGTGCCCTGGCAGCTCCTGGCCCAGGAGGTCCAGGCGGCGCTCAGCTTCCTCCGCATCGATGATGACGGGCTGCTCGAGCTCGAGCAGCTGGATCGGCAGCTCGAGGGCGTGCAGCTGCTGGCCATCACTCACCAGTCGAACACGCTGGGAACAATCAATCCGATTAAGGCGGTGGCCGAGGCGGCGCACCGGGCCGGCGCGTTGGTGCTGGTCGATGGCGCCCAGGCGGTGCCGCACATGCCGGTCGACGTTCAGGATCTCGGCGTCGACTTCTACGCCTTCAGTGGGCACAAGATGTGCGGCCCAACCGGGATCGGCGTGCTCTGGGCCCGGCGGTCGCTGCTCGAATCGATGCCCCCGTTCCTCGGTGGGGGCGACATGATCAAG
>WNGO01000833.1_pt1 | contig 23269 bp, 19 predicted proteins | sample 5400511 | NCBI WGS metagenome assembly WNGO01 (sample SAMN13153380, study PRJNA577476) | soil metagenome | isolation source: 20 cm soil or saprolite under Garry oak tree replicate 2 | place: USA:California | collected 2016-06-15 | reverse complement strand
CGGGCGTCCTTTCCCAACGAAAGATGCGTTCTCGATCGATGGTAATACTCGAAATACGATTGAAGCGTTCTTCGTAGCGAGCTTTCGTGGAACACGATCACATGATCGAGGCACTCCCGACGAACGGAACCGATGACGCGCTCTACATAGGCTCGCTGCCAAGGCGCACGTGGTGCCGACAGAACTTCGCAGATGCCCAGGTCTCGCACCTGTTCTTGGAACTCATGGCCGAAGATCGCATCGCGGTAGCGCAGCAGGTAGCGGGGAGGTTCGGCAAAGGGAAAGGCCTCCCGCAGTTGCTGGACTACCCATCCCGCGGTTGGGTGGGCGGTCGCATTGAAGTGGAGAATGCGGCGCTGGTCATGGGCCAAAACGAGAAACACTTAAAGAACCTGGAAACGGATCGTGGGCACGGTGAAAAAATCGATGGACACCAGTTGCTGGACATGATTCTCGAGGAAGGTGCGCCAAGTTTGAGACGGGGGTTTATGGCAGGGCACCATGTATTTGCTGACGCTGCTCTCAGCGATGTGGATGCCAAGTTTGAGCAGTTCGCCATGGATGCGGGGTGCACCCCAGCTGGGATTCTCCCGGCTCATCTTGCGGATCAGATGCCGGACCTCATGCGAAATGAGGGGTCGTCAGGGTTTTCTGCGGCGCACCTTCCAGGTCCAGAACAGGCGGAAACCAGCGCGATGCCAAGATACGACCGTTTCCGGCCTGACGATGGCCAGCGCTGAGCGCCAGTCGCGCCAGAGGCAGGAGAGACCGATCCACAACGGGCGATCCCAGGGGATTAATTTTGGGCGTCTTGCGGCGGAGCTCTGAAGCACACCGACCTGGTGGCGCAGAGCCAGGTTCTCGAGCTCCAGGGCGGCACGCGAACGCAGGATCGAGGGCAGAGTTGCGAGGAATGACCTGAGAATAGGCATCGGCGAGATTATGAAGGAAGGATAAGCCCCCTGAGCTCAGACATTTCGAGATATTCGGGAGGCACAGTTGAATCGGCACCGCTTATACCGAAAACGCCGGTTTAGCGGCCCTTCGTTGGAACCAAGTTGGAACCAGATTACAGCCAACGAGCTTCCTGCATTGCCCGACGCAGCGGTGTGTCAACCTCTGGCGGTGCATTGTTATGTTAATGTACCGGCGCGCCTGCCGCGCCCGATCGATTCTACTTATCTTACATTCGGCGATACTCTACCAGCGTGCATTCACAGCTTACCTTCGAGCTCGGGGATATTCTTCGCGCTGAAGAACGCAAAATACTCCACTCCTTCCCACAGGTGGAGCGTCGCTTCGCTGTCCTCCATCTCATTCGGGCGGTGGACCAATTCTTTCTTTGGCAAAATTCCCGAGGCAAAGACATCACGCGCAGCGAGGAAGAGTTCGCCAGCTATTTTATTTACGGCTATAACAAGGCTCTCGAACTGTTCCTGGATGAATCGACACAAAACAATGCCGTTCCCTTTTCCAGGTCAACAGAGGGGATCAGAAACTGGGCGGACTCGGCCGTGTGCCACTGCGGCCGGACCGCCGTATGTCAAATGCTGCTGGACTGGGAAAGGGCGCACCTCGGGACATTTGTAATCCGTGATGGGGCAACTCATTTCGAGCTCACCGACCGTGCTATCGGTATCGAAGCCTCTGAGGTCGACGAATTTTATTGGCTACGCGCGTTCGTCGCAAAGCATCACCAGGATTTGATGGACTCTCTCATGGAGCGACTGCCCGAAATCCAACAGATGATGACGCCGCTGGTCAGCCCATGGCGGGACCACTACATCGGATACGAGACCACGCCTGAAATCGACTCGTATTACCAACAGCGCGCCATCCTCCAATGTCAAATCATGTTCGGCCAGGACGCCTTCCCGGGAGAAGCCCGTTTCGGCGGTTTAGAATTCGATCTGTACAGGGCTTCCGTCGCGACTTTGGCCGGGTGGATGTTGAAGCATCTCGACTTCGCCAAAATACTTAAAAAGGGCCATCCGCATCTGGAAATCTCCAACCTAGCGACGATTCATCAGGAGAAAGCTGTCCTAGCGGGTTATCTTGCCGCGTCGCTAGGAATTGACTTCGAAGCCGCTGAGCAGTGCCTGCGCGTACTCACGCTCACTCACACGGACAAACCACGACTGACCCGGCCCAAGGGCCCTCCCGCACCATTGATTCAACTTGGCAAGGCGCATCTACTCAAATCCGTCGCCGGATGTCTAAAAGAACCCTTCGAATTCCTGGGTGCATCACTCCGTCACAAGTATCCCGGCGATTGGGACCGGGCTGTGTCGCTCCGGGAGGCGACGTTTCGAAAAGAGCTATATTCCCTTTTCCCTCAGCGCGAAATCGTCCGAGTCCCTACACACGTGAAAATCAGACAGGGCAATCAGGTAGTGACCGATATTGACGCGGCCATCTTCGACCCTCACAACAATATCGGCGGTCTCTTTCAACTGAAATGGCAGGAGCCATTCGGCCCGTCCATACGTGACCGAAACTCACGAAAGCGGAATTTCCTCGCCCCAGCAACAGCATGGATAGACGAAATTTCCGCGTTTCTGCGGACTCTATCACCAAGGAAACTGGCCGATTCATTCGGTCTGCGGTTAAGCGACGCAGAGAAGATCAGAAGTTTCCGACTCTTCGTCATCGGCAGAAACTTTTCTCATTTTTCCGGTGAAGAACTGCCCGATGAGCGCGCCGCTTGGGGCCTATGGCCCCAGGTTCTCCATCTTGCGTCCGAAGAATACGATAATGCGAACCCGCTAGGCGGTCTTCATCACGGGCTCAAACGAACGTCCCCATTCCACAAGCCACGTCCTGACATCGAAGATATGACATTCAGTCTCGGGAATAAGAAGATCGTCGTCACCGTGCGCTCCTCGCTTCGCTGACCGTTACTCGGCCTCACGCCAAAAAGTCGCGCCTCGACCGCGTCCCTGTTTGTTGCTCTACTTGCCGCCACGCCAGCCATCCGCAATCACGAATCTCTTGCGACCTAAAATGTACGATGCTGGTTCCCACCTCTCGAACTCACAGCCCAAAGCATGCCTATGCAAAAGGCAGGTCATACTGCTCCGATGGCAAATCCAGTTCTTGCACCCGACGTTCTTGTCCCGCGGGTTTTCGCTGACCCAAGCGAACGGCCTTGAACAAAGATCATTTGCTTATCAGAGACTCAGCAAAACTACGAAATTTGCGAATATCATCTGCATATGCTATTGCGCAGCCGTAATCATGATTCTCAAGACCTATCTCTGCCTCTACAGCGGCAGAGAGCAAGAGATCTGCCAACTGGGGGCGAACAAAGAATGCAACGAGGGGATACGACTGATGCCTGCCTCCGAAAACGCTGGCATTGCAACTCGTAAACGGTACGCAGCAAGTATCACTTCTCGTCTAAGCTCGGCTCATGCCATCTGATCATCTGAGTCCCTGAGTAACACAACCTGCCAGACCGATCTGCCGATTCTCTAGCTCGACCCGCGGCTCCACTCCGCTTGCTCGTTGAGACCGCCTCCCGCACCCGGCGTAGTAATCGTCCTTCGTTCTTGCGCGATAACTCATGCTGCCAAATACGGAGTACCCGCCAACCATGTTCTTTCAAAGTGCGTCCCACCAAGCGATCCCGCGTCTTGTTTCGTTTAAGTTTTGCAAACCAGAATGCTCGGTTGCTCAAAGGATATGAAGCATGCTTCGCACAGCCGTGCCAAAAACAACCGTCCACGAACACTGCGAGTCTGCACTTTTCGAAAACGAAGTCGGGATTCCCAAAGAGCGGTACTCGACGCCGCCAGCCCGCGATTCCGTGACGGTGAAAGAATGAAACGAGTGCGAGCTCTGTGGCCTTGTTGCCACGCGCACGAACGCGCGACATGATCTGCGAACGCTTGGCAACTGAAAAAACGTCACTCATGAGGACAAGCAATTACGCTACCACTTGAAGCCAATAACTGCGCTCTCAACTAAGATGTAGAAAAATTATACGTCTGCTGTGATTCCGTCGCGAAACACATTGCCGACCGAGCGAGCGTGGGCCGCGACGAAGGGTGGTGGCAGGGCATTACCGATCATAAGCGCTAAAGCTATCTTGCCGTGTCTCGCTCTGAACTTGTATCCCTTACGAAATCCTTGTAGCAGGGCCGCTTCCCGGATTGTTATCGCTCGATTCTTATTGGGATGCAGGAAGCGCCCTTTAGAAGGGTTGAAGCAGCCTGTAGTAATCGTCGGCGCTACTTTGTCCCACGCCATGCGGCCGTACACATCCTTAAAACCACCGCACGCTTTGTGGCAGTCCAACTGGTCGTCAGTCGGTAGACTACTTCTGCTTCCGCCGTTTTTCGGAATACTCTCGATTCTCTTTTGCACGTCTGGGCTGCGGTGCTCCGGGATGTCATGCAAACTGTCGCCACTCTTCCCAGCGGGCGGCAACCCCGAAATCGCCTCTCGAACCGTCTTTGCCTTTTCTTTGGGACGAGCAAAGGCCACAGGTTTTTTGAAACCGGCAAGATAAATGAGCCGCTTGCGACGCTGCGGTACTCCGTACTTTGCGGCGTCCAGAATGTCATAGTCGCCGACATATCCTAGTTCCCGCAAACGAGCACAGAATCGTTTGAAGCGCCGGTTTCTGGCCAAGCCTGGTACGTTTTCCATCATGATCGCTTTGGGGCGAAGGCCTTCGACGAAGCGCAGAAACTCAAAGAGGAGATCGTTTCGCCTGTCATGATTAGACAGGCGGCCGTTCAATGTCCTCATTGTCGAGAACCCCTGGCAGGGTGGACATCCTGCGAGAAGGTCAAGCTGCCCTTTTCGCAATTTCAGTTCTCGCGCTACACCTCTCGGTTTCAAGTCCCGAATGTCTTTCTCCCAGAGGTGAACTTCGGGATGATTTAACTTGTACGTGTCAGCGGCAGTTTGATCGATTTCGACGGCACCCAATACACGAAAGCGAGCTCTCTTCAGGCCCTCTGTAAGGCCGCCGCAGCCTGAGAACAGGTCCAAAGCAGTGAGGTTTTTTCGCTTGAGCTTCGCCATCGGCATTATATCAGTTTACGGCGAACCAGGCCAATTTCCAAGAAAATAAGACATTTGGCCACATCCGTGTGGCTTCGGATGGACGGGCGTCTACACGCGAAACATAGAATCGACACGGCAAGAGCGTTGAATTCCGTGGCGCAGTATATCTGCTGTACAACGCATATCTATCCCTTGCACACGGGGTGTATTGGTTGCAAGGTGCTGAGCACAATGCTATAAGTTTAGGAATCTACGCAACTTAGCGTAACGTAATTCTTGGAAGTTTGCTTGCACGACAGCGCCAGGGGTAGGACCTGATGGAACAAGACGCTTTCCTGGAGCAGTTCCTTCCGGGTTCCAATCCGGCGATGGACAAGTTAAGAACCACCATCGCTCTAGTCAATCGCCGATACAAAAATCCCCCCCACATGGGCCGGTCTGTGCTTCTCTTGGGTGAAACCGGCGTCGGGAAAAATCACGCCGCACGTGTGATCGCCGGACACCTTTATTGGCTTCGAGACCGCGCGCGATGGACAGTACCGCGCAGAGGCGAGAGAGCTCGCACGCTCATGGAAGTAACGGCAGAAAACTTTGCTGAGATCTCGCTGCCGAATTTGCCGAGTGAGCTGATTGAGAGCGAGCTTTTCGGTCACGTCAGGGGGGCCTTCACCGGTGCAGTCGCCGACAAGGAAGGATACTTTAGCGATGACCATATCGCCGACTTGCTCCTCGATGAAATCGGTGAGGCTCCGCCCGTACTCCAAGCAAAACTCTTACAGGTTCTAAACGACCGGAGTTTCAAGAGGCTCGGTGCGCCGCCCAGTGAAACTCGCTTTACGGACGCTCGCATTCTTCTTGCCACGAACCGTGATCTGGCTGATTTGGTACGAACCGGAGCTTTCCGTGCCGACCTCTATTGGCGTATTCAGAATCTAGTCATCGCAATCCCTCCGCTGCGCGAGCAGCGCGATCGCATCGCCGTCCTTGCCGAATCAATCGTAGCCGGTTTTGTCATGAACAACGACGTGTCGTCAGGCCTGAGGCTCAAGCAGGCAGACCTTGACTGGGCAACCCGCCAACCGTGGCCTGGAAACGTTCGGGAACTCGAAAGGCTGCTCTGGCGATGGGTCTACGAGGAGGGCGAATATTCCCTCGAACAAATTCAGAAAGAATACCCGGAAGAAGCTCTCGACTCCAAAGGCAAAACCACTTCGATCAAGGCGTGCGTCCGTGAGCGCGTACTTGCCGCGCTCGACCGAGGCAAACAACTCGGCTCTTCCGTTGGCGAATTCTCCAGAGGCTTCGAGCGCGATGTTCAGCTCGCACTGTACGAGCTTAAGAACGAGTTAAACCTCGACCGACAGGCGCTCACCACACTGTTCGGTGACGGAGACAAAGCAGCGAAACAGATTAGCGCATGGGGGGAGAAAGTACGGAATTCATGATCTACCGGGGCACAGCGGAAGAAATCAGGGTTGGAGGCGATGAACTATTAATTGCCTTCTTCGAAGAGGCATTTCGAATGCGAGTTCAACACTTGGTAGTGCTCTCTCCTTACGTCGATGCCGCCGCGTTCCTCGACTCGGCGCTCAGAAGTTCATGGGAGGATACTCTTGCGAGTGCCGAAAGTACCATTGTTGTGCGGACGGCAAGCGCTGCGGAGGCAGTGCACCGAGCCGCAGCACGATGGCTGCCGGAGCACTGCGATCTTCGAATGAACCCTAACTTACATGCCAAGGTCTTTGTCGCTTGGCGCTCCGGCGCCGAAATAGCGCTTGTCGGTTCGCATAATTTGACCGCTGCTGCGCTCCATACGAACAAAGAGATCGGCATACTGATCAAGTCGCGTGCGAACGCGATGACAGGAATCGTTCGGGAGCTGCGGGCCATCGTTGGCGCTGTCATTCGTGCAAGCAGCCCCTATCGCGGCAACCCACATCCGCTACTTACCGGACCGAGATCCCGCAACGACTGGGCCTCGCCACACAGTCGCAGTTGCTTCGACAGAGCAACCCTAAGATATTCGGTAATTTGAAGTGAAGTGGAAACACTGGCATTCGAGGTGCTTTACAGTGACGAAGAAACCGAAGGAGCAAAAACACATGGCTACAGCGACGAAGGTGCCTGCGCCACCGACTCTCAGTTACCCGGAGTGGTTTTGCCTAAAGAAAGACCGCGAAAACTTCCACATCGACCCGGACCGAGATCATCAGTTTCTGTTTGGCAAGAACGAGTGGAAGACGGATATCGACGGCAGGTTGCGACGGGCGCTCGCACTGAAGGAACCGGTTAGGCTGGTCTGGTGGGGCCAATATGGTATAGGCAAAACGCACCGTCTTAAGTTCACTGAATACTGGATGCGCGAAAGAAAGCTCCTTCTGTATCCAGTCCACGTTGTTTGTCGCGACATCGAAGAGAAATCGACCTTCGATCGCCTGCATTTCGACCTTGTAAACAATCTTGGGCGCGAGCGTATGCAACCGGTTGTGGCCAAATACGTCCGCAAGCTCGACTCCAGCGTGCAGAGTGTCGCGCCGCTAGAACAACTGACAACTTCGCCGGACATCGTGGCTGCTGTACAGCGCTTCGCGCTGAGCGCGAGTGCCAGTCGGACCGATGACAACATGCAGATGGCTGCATGGAAGTTCCTCACCGGCGGTGAACTTGATTCGAAGGAATGCAGCGTGGCCGGTGTCACGCGCGAATGTATTGACAGTTCGGTTGAGTACGCTGGCGTTCTCCGGGTTTTGGGCGAGGTGATCGCGGCCGAAACAGGCCAACAACTCGTCTATCTCATAGATCAAGTTGAGGCGTTGTCGAAGATTCGCCAACGAAGCGTGGAGGGACGATGGGTTGAAACGCTTCGCGCCGTTCTCGACGTGCGAAACGTCGGCGTCGTTATGGCGATTGGAGCCGAAAATCGCTTCGATGAACTTCCGTCGATTATGGTGGCACCGGAAATCGTAAGACGCTTCACCATCAATAATTACGTTGAGATCGGCGCTTTCAAGCGAGACCAGACAGCAGAATTCCTTGAAGGTTTGCTACACGAATGGATCGACCCGGCGAAGCGCGATGCGCTGGCAAGTGCTGAGGGTTGGGTCTCGACTGTTCCTGACTACAACCCGACGACTTATCCACTCACGAAACGCGCTTTTGAAACACTTTGCCTCTTCTGCTCGGATGAACTCGATCACAAAACCGCCAAGCCGAGCGAAATCACAGAAACAATGAATCGTGTTACCTACGAGGGTTACTCCACCGGTTGCCGGCTGATCGATGAGCAGTTCCTCAAAACACAGGGCATTACTGCGTAAGCCCAAGGAGACATCATGCCCAAACAGTTCCGAATCGACCCTAAGCTTGAACCCGGCGATGCTGTCGTCGGTACCGAAGGGGTTGGAACGCGTCTCCTGCTTGGTTCCGCAGCAGAACCCGGGGCCCAAAGGGTTTGGCTCAACGCTTCCAAGGAATTCGTTTCAATGGTGATCGGAAAGCGAGGGAGCGGCAAGAGTCACACACTCGGAGCGATAGTTGAAGCACTTGCTACCACTGAACCACAGACTGCAATTTCAGCCTTGGAAGCGAGGCGGGCAATTTTGCTCATCGACCCCATGGGCAATTTCTGGCCGACGACCATTCCGGTGACAGCCGACGGTCCACCCAAGGTACGCCGACAGTGGCAAGCTCTGCGTGATTTCGGCTGCGAACCGGTGCCGATCTCCGCTCAGGTTTGGCTGCCCGCGGGTTTTGAGCAACCCACCGACGCTCCCGGCGTTCGCAGCTTCACCGTGCAGGTGACTGACTTAGACGCTCAGGATTGGGCAGATCTGCTCAGAACCAATCTCGTACGCGACCCTCAAGGTATTGCTCTCGCAGAAGCCTATGACCGTGTAACGCAGCTAGGTTGGGCCGACAACACGTCACGACATCCAGCCAACCCAAACTACAGCATCAGGGATTTGGTCGATTTTTTAACTTACATGCGCGAAGACGCGGGGAGCGATCACTCGCCACAAACCCTCCGTGCATTGTTCCGAACACTGGAAGGTTTCGCACGAATGCCGCTCTTCTCTGGGCAAGGAACCCCATTAACCGAGCTCCTAGTCGAGGGGACGGTTTCGGTACTTATGCTCCCGCTGCGTGTCGGACACGATTTGCGACGCGTCCTAACAAGGGTATTGATTCGCCGCATCCTCAGGGAGCGTGAGCTGGCATCACAAATTCGACAACGCCTGGACGTTGAGCGTACCAACGGGGATGAACGTCGTCGCCTGACCGAAGCATTGAACAGGCGCATTCCTAAGACGGTTCTTGCTATCGATGAAGCTCAGGAATTGCTCGGTGACGAAGGCGGCGAAGCGCGTCAAGCCCTCGAAGACTTTTGCTTGCTCGGTCGCAACTACGGGCTCTCGTTGATCCTGGCAACCCAACGCCCCACAACAGGCGCCATCAGCCCTAAAGTCAGAAGTCAAGTCGACACCTGCTTCGTGCATCGCCTCCTGACGCAGGATGACATCGAAAATACATACAAGAATCTTCTTTCAGCGTATCCCCGTGAGGTTCGCGTCGGAGACAGATCGCTTCAATATCAAGATCTCGTGCGCTCGTTGGAGATCGGCCAGGCTGTCGTGACTAGCTCCACAATGACGAGTGAAAACGGCCAGCCAGTTCCGAGTCGTCTAGTCGTCCTCAATGTTCGACCTCGAGTGACTGTGCACGGCGGCGATGTGGACTAGCGGATGCGATTACTAGCAGAACTCGATGAGCGGCAAGTCCGTCTTGGATATGTCAATTGCATCGTGCTGATGGCCGGCCGTCAGCTAGACACGAGACCGGCCCTTCGTCGGCGCTTCGATAGTTACGTATTTCGCAAAATATACGAGGAAACATCGGAGTATATGGAGTTTCTGGCGTGCATCGACGAAGAAGGCAAGCACACCTTGGCTAAACAAGACGCGCAGCGGCAGCGAGCACGCGGCGGGAGCAAGGCGGCAGGCGATCCCGTTGCCATCCTTCAACGCGAACGCAAGAGAGGGCGGTTTCGCTACGCCAGTCATCTTTGGCTTCTCCAACGGAATCTTCCTTCACATCTGGGACCTCTGGCCCCTGATCGGTCCGAAGTCTTTTTGGAACACGCGAAGCATCTCGGACTGCTTGCCGAAACCTACGCGCTGACAGAAATTGGATCTGTCCTCAAACAATTGCTGCTGGATCACGATCCGGCCCTGCCGGAGGGCCGAGCGACTCCCAATCCACTCAAAGTGGGCCCTAGTATCGCTGTTCGTTCTTTGTACCTCTGGACACTTCTTGAGAGCGATGCTCTGACTCCGTTCCTCGTGCGGGAGTTTCTCGCGCAAAACCAAAACGGGCCGCAGCTGCTTATCGGCGCCGTGGAAGGGCTCATGCAGAATTTCGCTAAGGGAGCGCGAGTCGACTCAGCAATGGAAATGAAGGAACTTCGCTTGTACTGTGAACGAATCGGCAAAGGCCCGAAAGCCGCAAAAGCACTGGCCGGTGCTCCGCGTAAGAAACGGGCGACTGAATCCAGTCTCCTCGCATACATTGAACGGGCAGCAACAATGCAGCCCGGCATGAAGATTCATAGACACCACGTTCGCCCCCGTTTGGAACATTACGTCGATATAGGACTTCTTCAGAGGCGGGCGCATCCTTATGCGGCAGATACCGTTTACGAACCGTCGGCGGAGACTTATCGAGCAGTCGAAGCGTGGAAACCCATCCTTGACGACCCCAAGACGATCCGCCGATTTCTGGACACACAGTTTTTCGGATCTACTGCGCGCATCTTTGGTCTGACAAAGGCGCGCGAATGCAACCATGTGGAAGCTTTGTTGTACTTTGCCAAAGCGTTTGAGCTCGTAGGGCGGGCAATCGGATTTACGCCGGGAAGAACCGTGGCATTCGCGGCTTGTCTTCTCGCACTGGAAGACGCGGGAATCGCCGAAATCGACTCTATGTTCGAAGCCGTCTACGCCACTGCGAAGACAGATCTCGGCGAATACTTCATTTTTTCAGGCGGCAGCCGTTTTGATCGCGAGTTCCTCATCCGCGTTCGCCCTGAGATTGCTCCTATCCTTGAGCAACGAGCAGCGAAATCGGAACTGAATAGTCAGACGGCGGGTCAAACGCCCACCGGAGGTTGAAAGATGCCCGATTCAACTCAGCCCGTCGGTCCACAGCAAGTTTCGGAAGAGCAAGTCAGGTTTGTTGCGGACGCTCGACTGATTTCAGTGCTCGGAGAACAGCTGATCGGCTCCGAGAAGGTCGGCATCCTTGAACTGGTGAAGAACGCCTACGATGCGGGCGCAACAATCTGCACAGTGACGATCGAAGGAGTTCCAGGTCTTAAACCCGAAACTCGATCCGCGCCGGAGTACGCAGGCCTGCCAGGACCCATCATTGAAATTCGGGATGACGGCTCCGGAATGACGCATGACGCTTTGGTGCGGGGATGGCTCCGGCCAGCAACATCATTCCGTGCGCGCGTAAAGGAGCGGCTCCGCGCGGAGCGCGACGCTGCGGCGAAGCGCGATTCCCTCGCCTCGTATGACGCCTTGGTCGAAGAACTCAAGGATGCACATGGCGGACGGCTCCCATTGGGCGAAAAAGGCATCGGTCGACTGGCAACGCACCGCCTCGGACAATTTTTGTGGTTGCGAACTAAGACATCAGAAGACCCGTTTGAATGGGAGCTCAGAATTCCATGGAGCAAGTTTGACTCCCTCAGTGACTCTCACGTGGATCTTGACTCTATCCAACTGATGCTGCGGCATCAGCCCGCCACAACAAAGTATGGCGCACGCGGTTCAGGAACCGTCGTGTGCTGCTACGGCGGCCGTCCCGGGTATCAGTGGACAGAAGAACAGATCGTCGACATCGGCCAGTCCATTAGTGCGTTGCGCTCGCCGCGAAAGGCCCCCACCTCCTTCAACCCTCAGTTCTCCAGTCCCCATGTTTCGCCCAGTGCCCTCGCCTCGCCGCTAGAGCGTGTGCCAGCGCCGTTCGAGATCGTTGCAATTGTCGATGCAGAGGGCAAGGCGGATGTTGACTTCCAGTTCGCTCCGCCGGCGCTCCTCGGCGACAGTCTTAAGCCGTTCAAGAGCGAGGACTCCCTCGATCTGCGACGCGCAAACACGAAGCAGTGGAAGTCCAACGGTACTGCGCTGCGTCAGCCGGTGTGCGGCCCCTTCATTCTGCATATTCGAGCGTGGCTCCGCCTTCGAGACTGGCTCGGTCCCGACTATAAAGAAGTGACTGAATACCTCGATCATTTTGGCGGCATTACAGTTTATCGCGACGGTTTGGCAACGTTGCCGGCGCAACAGACTGCAAAAATAGACTGGCTGGGTCTCGCTCAGGCCCAAATCAAGAAGTCATCAAACATTAGCTATTACCACCTCGCTGGCGAAATCGAAGTTCAGCAGGAGCGCACGCTCGCCCTTCGCGATCGCTCCAGCCGCGAGGGACTGATCGAGACGCAGGCGTACAGGGATTTGGCATCGCTAACGCGTTCCGTTGTCTACCAACTCCAGTTCGAGATCCAGACCATTCGAGAAAAGTGGCAAAAGACGCGCGTTTCTAGAGTATCCGCCGAGACTCTCCGAGCCCAAGCAAAGACCGTATCGGAAGTCAGCTCGGCTCTCGCCGAACGCTATGACTTTCGCAAGGACCCGTTAAAACTGGCAAACGTTATCGGCAAAGACCCTTCCCAGAGAATGACGGATGCAGCGGAGACTCTCCGTGAATTGGGAGAGCAGCTCAAGTTGCAAGAGGACGAGCGCGAAGGGTTGCTCGATGTAGCTGGCTTTGGCCTGGCTATAGGTGTCGGAGTTCACGAGCTTTCAAAGTTGGCGACGGGAATCGTTGCCGAGGTGAGACAACTGCAGGGCCTAGTCGCAATGGGAACCACAGCCGCAAAGATCATTGAATCGATCCATGACCGCGCCGAGGCGCTTTTGTCCGAAGTCAAAAGGCTGGCGCCATTGCGTGTCACACGGGCAGAAGCGGCGCGGCCGGTCTCTATTCGCAGCGCAATTGAGGCAGCGCGTAACGCGTTTGTGAATACCTTGGAAGATGCGCAGATCGTCTTCCATCTGGAACGCGGAGACTTCAAAGTGCAAGGCCGTTTCGGAGCCATTGCGCAAGTATTTGCCAATCTATTTGACAACTCGATCTATTGGATCGGCACGGAGGGTGGCGGGGGCGCGATCCAAGTGGCTATCTCTACAAAGGATCGCACGGTGTTAGTGGCGGATTCCGGTCCCGGCGTCTCCGAAAAAATGAAAAAGCACCTCTTCGAGCCGTTCTACAGCGAGAAAAGCCCGCCGAGCGGGTTGGGATTGTACATTTGTCGTCACTACCTGAGTCAGTCTGGCGCGACCATCAGGCTCGCGCGACCTGCCGAAAGTTCTAAATTTCGCGGGGCGCAGTTTCTTTTAGATTTCTCGAAATCACCGGCCGGAGAGTGGTCGTGAACCGGATCTGGGTAGTCGACGACAAAATTCCAGTGCACCTGCTAGGTGGCGTTGGTCCACTTCCCTTGCGTTTCGAAGCCGACGTCGTCCGGTATCTGATCGAGAATGTAGAAGCCAGCGAGTGGGAAGAACCGCGAGTACTCGAATTGTGCCGGGAGCTGTGCGGAGGCGATTTCTCGGCGACGTTCTTTACCTCGCCTGAACCGATGCTTCGCGCCTTGGACCAAGATGCCGCCCCGCCGCATGCCGTGGTTTTTGATTGGGAATATCCCGGTTCGAACGAAAACGCAAATCGAGCGGCGCTTGATCGACTGCTAAGCGGCTCATTTGTTTACGCGCAGATCTATACGCACCTCGGTGCCAGCACGGTGGAACCTCACGTTGGTGATTTAAGAGACCGATTTGATGGTCGACTATTGCCTACAAAAGGAAAGATGAACGTAACAGCAGCGCAACTTCGCGAGGACATTACGCAAGCCTGGGAAGGCACCATCGGGGGCGAGGTTGCAGACAAGGTAAGACGAGAAGCGTTCGGGGCAGTCGAGCGGACGCTGATCGACATTGGCGCCGTGTCAAAAGATGTTTTGTCTGCGATGGCGGAGGGTAGGGCCGAAAACCTACGTCATCTTGTATTAGCTAAGGTTCGGGATGAGATCGGTGAAACGGGTTTCGAGGCGCTTAACGCCGTCCTCGCGGGTTCGCAGTCGGCCGAATCAAATGAGGCAGTTAGGCACCTGCTCTCCGTTTGGTATTACTACTTCCCGATTGACAATCGGGTCAGGCGCGGAGACCTCATCGAGCTGGAGGCAGGAGAACTGGGGTTTGTTATTACACCGTCTTGCGATCTCGTCAAATTCTCAAAGAAAACCGGATCCCGTCTAACCTGGCTTCGTACGGTACGACTTGACGCAGTAGGAGTCACAGCACTCGCAACCGCGGGAATCAAAATCAACGAGATCGGTGGATCAATCATCGCCAAGCATGGGAAAGCTGGTGAGACCGTGATTCTGCTGCCAAATGTCCCGGCGAGTCGTGGAAGCCGCGGGAGCTTGGTCGACTATGTTGTTTTATGCCACGCGTGGGAAAACCGACTCTATAACCCTGCACCGGGCGGCGCGCTCCTGTATGAAGACATCATCCCCTATTCTCGCCGCTGTACACTCGCTGACCCATACGCATCCAGCGTCATCGCAAAGATCATGTCCGTCATCTCTTCGCCAGGAACCCCAGAACTCCCAAAGGGGGAAGTCACTCGGTTGACAGCCGTCGTAACCGCATCCGCTGCGGCACCCGCCGCGGCTGGCAAGGCTCCAGATGCTCCTGTACCTGTTCCCGCTTCTGCGATTGAGCCTGCCCCGACGCCGCCTGCAAGCGCGGAGGCGTCTCCGCCGGCGATAGAAGCGCCACAGGTGACGATGACCGATCCATCGGCTGCGCCGAGTCCATCAGACTTAGCTAGCGAGGAGAGCAGTGGAGGAAACAAATAATGCAGTCCGCAACTCACCTAGCGGATGCCGATCCTGAGAGCGCGGGCACGGCGACGCATATAGACCTGGCTCTCCGGGTAGAAGATCCTGAAATCGTCACCGAGCTGCTCCGACGACCAACTGGGGAAGAACGAGTCAACTATGCTATCGGTGCATTACGCCTCGGGGTACTTGCTCTCCGCCTGGCGGGGGGCCAGGTCGATGCGAGCACGATCCGCGAGGCTGGGCGGGAACTTCTCGCGGATCTCCGGACACTTTTGGTCGGACGGTCAAATGAACTTACAGCTCAGATATCGGGTGCGTTGTCTCAATACTTCGATCCACGAACGGGCATCTTGCCGCAGCGACTAGCGTCACTGTTGTCACTGAACGGCGAACTGGAGGTGTTCTTGAAGGGCCATCTAGGCACGGATGACTCAACGCTCGCCAGAACTCTTTCAGCCCGGCTGGGGGATAACAGTCCTATATTCAAGCTCCTTTCGCCGACCGAATCTAATGGACTAAAAGCGCAGGTCGCTGAGACCGTTCGGGCGGCCCTGGAGGAGCAACGCGAAATCGTGCTTAGGGAGTTCACGCTGGATGCGAAGAGTTCCGCGCTGTCGCGCCTGGTTGCGGAGATTCGCACTTCTCAAGGAGAACTGAAAACCGATCTCGGAAATCAGCTCCAGGGATTGGTGCGCGAATTCTCTTTGGACCACAGCGGATCAGCTCTCTCGCGCCTCGTCGGCAGAGTTGAGGTCGCCCAAAAGACCATTGCAGATCAATTCTCTCTGGACAACGAGGCTTCCGCGATTAACAGACTCTCTCATCTGATGCAGGACGCCAACGCTGCAATCGGTAGGAACCTAACCCTCGATGACGAACAGTCGGCCCTCGCGAGGCTGAGAAAAGAGCTGGTCGGAACAATTGAAGGAATTGAGCGAAGAAACAACGAATTCCGCACGGAGATACGTGTAACGCTGGCAAGCCTGCAAATTCGCAGGGACGAAGCGGCACACTCGACGCGCCACGGCGCGACTTTCGAGGCACACCTCGGCGAGCTTCTCACTCTTGAAGCTCAACGGTTTGGCGATCTCCACCGCGCCACCGGAACGCTTGTGGGATCGACTAAGAATTGCAAGAAAGGCGACTACGTCACTGAACTCGGACCAGAGAGCTCGGCTTCCGGTGCCCGAATTGTCTGGGAAGCGAAGGAGGACAAGAGGTACGACCTCTCTGCGGCTCTTACAGAGCTGGAGGTTGCCAGAAAGAATCGGGAGGCTGGCATCGGAATCTTCGTGTTTTCGAAAAAGACCTGCTCTCCCGAACTGCTTCCTCTCACGAGGTACGGCCAGGACATCACAATCGTTTGGGATGACGAGGATTCGTCGACCGATCTCTACGTCAGAGCAGCCTACAGTGTGGCGCGGGTCCTCAGCGCCCGGCAGTGCCATCTTTCATCGCTGGCGCAGCAGACAGTCATGGCGTTAGACCAGGCTATTCGCGCTGTCGAAAAGCAGATCCAACATTTGGACCAAATTAAGACATGGAGCGAAACTATCCGCGGACATGGTGAGAAGATTTGCAACCGGACGATTAAGATGAAGGCGGAACTCGCGGAGGAAGTACAGCGCCTTGACAATGCACTTCGACCCTTGCAGCTCCCACCTGCCTCCGGTTCGACCTAATTCGATTTGCCTTGGCTGAACCGCCCTGAGTTTTGCAGCACATGCATAACGAGATCGAAGGAGTGGCGATAGGTGGGGACATAGCTCAACCCGAACTTAGCCGCTCCGCCCACTATTGCTTGGCCAAGTTGAGAGCGCCGCTGTTTGTGACCGTCCCGAAGAGTCCTCTTGAGGTCATATCGGTTGTTCCGGTCAGTGACGTGCCGCTCACTTTGCCGTGGAACGTAACCTCGATGGACCCGCCCATCGGGAGCTGATTTTGGCCGGAGAACGTCACCGCATCTTTCGAAACGACGCCCGAGGTGATCGGAACTTGGACACGTCCGGCCTGCGGGTGTGTAAACACAAGCGACCCTGAGAGCCCGTTGCCGTTTTGGTTCAGTGTCAGCTCCGCAGGTCCTTGCCACTTTTCCTTCCCTCCTCCGGCGCTTGCCTGAATTGTTCCCTTCCACACCCCGGAAATATTTGGGCGCGACAGCCGGTCGCAACCCACAGTTGCAGTAACTGCAAAGCACAGAACTAACTTCAGAACGGAGCGTTTGTTGCTCATGTTCCTCCGGCGGCGCGAGCGGGTGGAATCATGTGATCTCTCGCAACTCATAGAAGTGAAAGCCTTCTTCCTCTGGAAAGAAAATAGAAAGTGCTGACACGGTCGTAGCCTCCGCTTCATCTCTGGCCTCCGGCGCGGCTTCCCTTGGATCTCCATAAATGATGAAGCAGTCGTGCAGAAGCAGGCACAAATTGCCCGCGGGCCCTTCGAAATCAACAATCGCTCGCTTTACGCTCCGACTTTCCTCGGAAAACGATACTTGCGACACTTTAACGTGCTGACGCATGGCCCATCGAACGCCCTGTCCGTCGATCCCACGCAGGGTCTGGCGAAAAGGGCTCTCAGCGGCTACGAGTAGGTTAGCGGACTCGTCTTTCCACTTACTCAATATTGCGACTGCATCATCGAGTGAGATGACCATAGCTCTCAGCAATCCGTAAGTATTGCCTCATTCCACGCTTGTGGACCGGCCAATGTCATCACAGACGGCGTCGGAGAATACCGGCGAACATAAACCACTCAAACCTCTCGAAGTTCGTAAACTGCAAATACCTCATTGGTAGGAAAAAACATGAAGAGGCACGACAGAGTCTTGAACTGCAGATCTCGTTTAACAAAGGGCGGCCTGTCGTAGGGCTCGCTATAGGAAAAAACACAAGCGTCAATTAATAAGGACAAATTACCGGTTGGGCTCTCGAACACGACCTTACTTTCCGCTGGTGACTGCGTTCCCGGGGATCCCGATACCTGTGCTACGCTTCCGCGTAGACTTATGTTCCAATCGACACCACCTTCGTACACACTGCGGAGACCCGGCACGAATACGTTTTGGCCAAAGACGAAAACGGGGGCACGTTCGTCTTTCCACTTGTTGAGCATAGCGACAGCCTCTTCAAGAGACAGGTTTAAGGCCATGTTTCTCCCGCCTATTGTTGGCCACAGGCAGTATCGAAGCGCGGCGGTGACAAGTCAAATGCCGTTTATACGTTTCCAGAGCAGGGTCCGCTTGCACAGATTGCAGTGCCCTAAAAACCTACCATGAGTTCTCCATCTAATGGCCTGAGGTGGTTTGGTCAGACAAAAATGCCAGCTCGGCTGGTATCAAATCTGGTTAGAGTGTCTTAACCAGCTCTAGGGCCTTATCCAATTGGTGATCTGACCCGGCTGCGAGCGTTTCCGCCGAGTTTTCAACGGTCACGTCGGCTTCCACGCCTTTGCCTTCTATACAGTCTCCTTGCCAGGTGTACCAGCCAGCGACCGGCATGCGGAGCACATATCCGGCGGGCAATTTCAAATTGGCGCCGCCGAGAACTTCACCTGCCGTTCGAGTGCCGACCAGTGTCGCAAGGCGGTTCTCCTTAGCGAAGCTGCCGACCATTTCGGCTGCACTATGAGTGTGCTCGTTGATGAGAAGAACGACCCGACCATGGAATGGCTGTGGTCCCAGCCCCTCGGTAACCAGGACCATGGAGCGGTCCCTCTGGAAAACTTTGAAGCGCAGCGCCATCATAAGCAGCTCTGCTTTGGTCGCGGGAATTTTGCCGATGCGAGTCAGATTTTCCTTGCGATAGCCTTTCCGAAGGCGGCTGCGCGTGAGACTGTAGCCTATTTCAACTTTGCCGGAGCACAGATAGCTCATGAGCCGCAATGAGCCTAATCCGCCCCCAATGTTCCCTCGAATGTCCACGATCAGTCTTTGAACGCCGTGCCTTTTGAGGTCGCGAATGGCCTCATCCAAACCTCTGGCGAAACTCTGGCCCACAGCTCCGGGAAACGTCGCCACCCGCAAGTAGCCGACATCAGTCGGGAGGACGCGGTGCGAGAAACTGCGGGGTTCAATCATTGGCGGTCGATCTTTTGCCGCACGGCTTGGAACTTGAATGGCAACTTGTCGCTTGCTGCCTGCGAACGTCGCGATTTCAACTTTATGATTGCCGCCGATCCTGAAATTTGCTGGCTTCGGTGGGACGGTGGACNCTGCTTGAGATGCGACGCCATCTTCTATTACGTCTACGAACATCCAGCGCATTCCGTTGACGCTATTGACGGGGCGCAGCGTGGCGTTGATCGAGTAAGGTGCTGGAACGCTGTCGCGCCTCTGGTGATAAAAAACTGTGTGACTACTTCCAAGTGCACTAAGAAGATCGCCTACTCCCGCCTCGAAAGCATCTCTATCCACCTCCAGAAGACGAGGCATTTGTTCGCCAACAAGAGCGACCCAGGACCCATAATCTTGATTTGGATTGCTAACATTGATGTGGCGCCTGGAGACGAGCTTTTTGATGGTACTGATAATTTTGGCGCGCTCCTCGCGTGAGGGGTGATCTCTCGATGGGTTCTGTGTCGTAGCCATTTATCGCCCCTCTAGTTCGTTGAGTCAGGCTTTTTAGAATTAACAGGAAGAGAATGATCCCCCGCGCCTTCCAATTTGAAGCCAGCCCAATGATAGGGAACGGCTTCTCTTCCGTAGGTTCTGAGCATGTCCCTTTTCGCCGCTGTCAACGCATGCGCGATGGTATTCCTCTCAGCCAAATGGCCGTAGAAGCGCTCCATTAGGTCGAGCGCTGTTGTGTCATCGACGCTCCAAAGCGTGGAGATGACGGACTTCGCCCCACCCAACTGAAAGGCAAGCGACAGATTGGCGATCCCTTCTTCGCCCTGCAATCGTCCGACCGCTGTGTCGCAAGCAGACAAGACAACCAGATCTGCATTCGTCTGCAGGTGCACGATCTCGCTAGCCTCCAAGATGCCGTCATCTCCCGAAGAGGGGGCGCTCAGGAGGATTAGGGCTGCTCGCTCAGGGTGTTTCTCGTTCGCTACTCCATGGACGGCCAAATGAATGATCGCATGCTGGTCGAGGCCAGCACGCTCAAAACCCGATTTCGTTGCGCTTGGGCCGACCAGCACCGTGTCGCCTTCACCGCGTATCGCGGCTTGGGCCCCCAGAACCTCATCTTTGGAGTTGGCCAGATCGTGCAGCGGGCTGGTGATGTATCCGCGCATTGTTGCGACCTTGGTGAGCTCCGGATTCTGCTCGTAGGGAATGCCTCCTATACCCAGAAATGCGTGCGGCCCGGCTTGCTGCCGAGCCGAATTGACCAAATGCAATGAAGTGGCAGATGTAGCGTACGTTATCGTATGGGAAGAAACGAAGTACCGCCCCGCATCATCAACGAGCGCATCGAATGGCAGGAGATGCAGGCGACCGTCGGGCACGATTATGAGCCGCTCTTTCCTTGAAATCTCTGGGATGTCCCTCAGGAGAGCGGCGTAGAGTGCTTTTCCCTGAGCCTTCGACGCCCCTTTTGTCTTTAGTGTTTTCAGATAGGCGACGACTGAGCTTTCGATGCTCTCTCGGTCAGGAAGGGGCACGATGCGAGCGAAGTCTCGACCAATCGCCAAACAATACGAATGCGGTTGCGTCATGACGTACTCAAGTAGAAGTTGGTTGGTGGTTAGACCCGCTCGTATGCGGTCCACCGGAATGGTTTGCCACGGTTGGGATTTCCAGGTGCCTGATGCGGGAGTGACCCATCGTGCTTCTTCTGCGAGAAAAATCTTGTCTCGAATCTGGTGAACCTGTTCAGCCGATTTCGCTTTCGCCAATTCCAGATTCAGGCGACTGATCTGCTTCTCGATTTCCAACTCCTCCGGGGATTCGGGCGGTTTTCCACTCATCAAGAGTTCTGTTGTCACGCGACCGCGCGCGTGCTCAAGAACGTAAAAGGCTTTCGCAGTGTCGTTCAAGTGGTCTGCAACCAAAGCAAAGTGCTCCGCGTAAACGGAGCTCATGGCGTTGATCAGACCAATTTTGCCGGCTGCAGACCTGACGTTGCCGATCATAGCGTCCAGGACGTCGGACGCTCGATCATACGTTTGGGTGGCTTCGCGATACTTTCCCAGGCTCGCCTGCAACCGGGCTAGTGCTTGTAGCCGCAATGGGAGCAAATAGAGATCCCCGCTATTCTGCGTGGAATCTGCTGCGGCTGCGGCCAAGGATTCCGCTTTCGGTAGGTTTCCCTTCTTGCGATAAATGTCTTCCAAGTAGAATTGTGCGTCCGCGAGCAAGCGGATGAAATGGCCTTTTTGAGCTAAGTCAATTGCCGTTTCAAAGTCTTCTGTCGCCTTCGCTTCATCACCCTTTGCACTTTCTACAGTCCCGGCTGTGATGAGGGCTTGTGTTTCCTTGACGTGTTTCTGTCTGGCTTGTGCTTCGGCGATGATCTCGTTGGCGAGCTGCTCCGCGGTGCGGAGCTTCCCCATTCCACGGAATGCCTGAAGCCTGCCTTCGTTAACAAGAAATTGGTATCCCGTGTCGGGATTGGCGGCTGCTATTTTGAGCGCCTTGTCGAAGTATCCGAGCGCGTCATCGTAGGAACCCAGCTGTACGTAGACGTGTCCAACCGCAGCGAGATAACGGATTTGCGCCCCGGTGTCACCGAACATCATGGCGCCCATCAGCGCACCGGCGACTTTCTGCCGCGCTGCCGCCATATCTCCTTCGAGAAACAGGGCAAATCCGAGCTCACCCGACGCGCGGTTTTCCATCTTCTTGTCTCCCACTTCATGAGCGAGCGTAAGGGCAGCTTCCCAGTCGCGGCGCATGGGCGCAGCGTCAATTTCTGCATCGATATCACCGAGGACCATGAGACAAAACAGCCTGAGTTCCTTGTCAGACTGAAGGAGCGGATTCTTATCTAGCTCGGCCCCGAGTTCCTCCGATGCCTCTGGCAGCGAAAGCTGCTCCATGCTTGAACGTACTCGGCCTAGATGGGCGTATAGCGCATTGCGGTTGTCGCCGCGCGCCGCATACAGTTGCTCCGCTTCGGTAAGCAACGGCGCGGCGTCCGCCCAGTTATACAAGTCGCCCAGGTGAAGGGCCTTCTTCAACAAAACATCGGGGTCCCCTGTCACCGTCTGTGCATGTGCAAATGTGTAAGCCACTCCACACAAAAATACGCAGATTGCCATTCGCCTGATGGTCATGGCTTTTGCTCCCCGCTCCTGGGCGATGCAGCCTGAATCGAAACTGGCTGAATAAGGCGAATGCCAGTTGAGGATTGAACCTCCAGATTGTAGTTACCTGTTGGGATTTGCCTAAAATCTGCCTCGACTCGAATCAACGTTTTGCCTTTTTGCAGATGAGCTATGGAAGACTTCGACCAGTATATGCGGTCTTTGGAAGTCAACTCTAGATCGTAGGACCCCGCGCGACTCGCCAACGGCAGGGTCAGAGTCAAATCCAGCGTCGAACCCGGAACAGCAAGCCGTTGAGGCTCGGTTTCGGAGGGCTCCGCTCCACGTACTCGAGAAAGTGCGCTCAGGTCCAGGCTGAACGGCGTATAAGCCACAGTCGGATTCAGCGGCTCCGTTGGACCAGGCTTTCGCTTCGTCTCTATTGGGGGCGGATTCAGTTGTCTAATTCCGCGAAGCAAGAAACCCACGCTGATTGCGACAAGCAGCGCACAAGCAAGAGTAGTCCCGGCCAGGACGGGATGCGTCTTGGACCACACGGATATTCGTGACCAACGCGACTCGGCTGCTCGCTGCTGCGCTTTTAGCTCAGCCAACAATTCCGAGTAGCGCCTGAAGCATGGAGAACAAGCGGCCAGGTGCTCCGTCACTTCCGGCCCGCATTCCCTTGGGTTGAAGGCGAGAGATCGGAGTGCATCGTCAGGCGGACAGCCCTCGCGTTCTGGGTTTGGAAAACCCTCAGAAAGGTAGGAGTGAGCAAAATCCAACAGGGCTCTCTCCTTCTTCTCAAAGCTTCTGCGGTTTTTTATTCTCAATCTCATTTTGAGAACTGCCTGCTAGAACTCCTGAAATTCACGAATCGACTTTCAAACCAAGCCTTTTTGCGAGCTTATGGATCGCTTGGCTAAAGCGTGACTCCGCAGCGTGGCCCGATATCCCGTATGACGAACCAATGTCCCTCCAGGAGAGATCTTGAGTGCGACGATAGAACATATCGCGAGCCACAGAGTCACCATCGGTCAGAAACTCGTCAATGAAAATCTTCAACTCCAGTTCCGCCAGCGGATCAGTTGAGTT
>WNGO01002225.1_pt1 | contig 23272 bp, 17 predicted proteins | sample 5400511 | NCBI WGS metagenome assembly WNGO01 (sample SAMN13153380, study PRJNA577476) | soil metagenome | isolation source: 20 cm soil or saprolite under Garry oak tree replicate 2 | place: USA:California | collected 2016-06-15 | reverse complement strand
CGACGCCGCTCTACACCTTGGGCAATGGCGCCAACTACTACCTCGCGCCGGCGGGCTCGGACGCCAATCCCTGCACCGCCGCCGCCCCCTGCTACACCATGGCGCGCGTCTCCCAGCTCATGAGCCCGGGCGACAACGCTCACTTCGCCTCGGGCAACTACACCTGGAGCTACTCCGGGAATAAGGTGGCCAAGGGCGGGACGGCCGCCGCTCCCATCTCCTACATCTCAGATGTGAAATGGGGCGCGAAAATCTATGGCACCACCTCCGCCCCCATCTTTAATGACGGCGATTACGTCCAGATCATCAACTTCGACGTCAGCGGCGTCGGGCCCGAAGGCATCATCACGAACGGCAATTACAGCAAGGTGATCGGCACCCGCGTGCATGACTTGCCCGCCGCCAGCGGCGGCGCCGCGGGCATTATCGGGGACTGTTGCTACTACAACCGGACGGGCATTCAAGTCATCGGCAACGTGGTCGACAACATCGGCCCCTTGGGCGGCACCAATCTCATTCACGGCATCTACCTCGGCGGGCCGAATGGCGTCGTCATGAACAATATCGTGACCCGGGCGTCCGCCGCCTGCATTCACTTGTACCACGGCACCACCCGTGAAATCGTCTCCAACAACACCGTGGCCAACTGCGGGGTCTATGGCATTCTGATCTCCGCCGAAGGCAGCTTGACGTCGGATGATTACACGACCGTGAGCAACAACATCGTCGTGAATACGCCCGGTCGGGGCATTTATGAATACCCCTCGGTCGGCTGCCACAACGTCTACAACAACAACATCGTCTACAATAACGCGCCCAACGTCGCCCTCATCTGCGGCACGGAGTCGGGCACCCTGACGCTCACGAGTGCGCAGTTCAACGCCCTCTTCGTGAACTACACCGGCACCATGACCGGGGATTACCATCTCCGGAGCGGCGCCGTGGCGATCGATGCGGGCACGCTCAGCTGTGCCGCCGGTGTGACCGGCTGCGTGCCGCTGCTCGACTGGGACGGCATCGCCCGGCCCGTCGGCACGGTCGTCGACATCGGCGCCTATGAGTGGCACTGATGCCTAGCTTATAGAGCCACCATTCCGCGCTCCCCTCGGGCTTCGACGCCGGGGGGAGTTTTTTTTGTGCCGATGGCGCGGTGAGCTCCCTCCTTCGAAGACCTGCGGCACTGTTTATGCGGCTGCGTCCCTCGGCGAGAGCCGAAAGAGGTGGTCGAAAAAATGTGCGGTGTGGTAGTGATGCTCGGCCTTGGCGGTCGCCCGGCGGACGCGGCGGTCCTGACCCGGATGGCGCAGCGCATCGCGCACCGGGGCCCGGACGACTCGGGTCTGTACCTCGACCAGCACGTGGGGTTCGGTTTTCGCAGGCTCTCCATCCTGGACCTGAGCTCCGCCGGCCACCAGCCCATGTGCTCGGAGGATGGCCAGCTCGTCATCGTCTTCAATGGCGAGATCTACAATTATGTCGAGTTGCGCGACGAGCTGCAGGCCGCCGGGCACTATTTCCGATCGGCGAGCGACACCGAGGTCTTGCTGGCGGCCTACCGACACTGGGGCCCGAACTGCCTCGCCAAGCTGAACGGGATGTGGGCATTTGTCATCCACGACCGCCGTCGCGGCGTGCTGTTCGGCGCGCGCGATCGGTTCGGGGTAAAGCCCCTCTTCGTGCACCGGGGCAAGGACTGCTGGCTGCTCGCCTCGGAGGTGAAGGCCATCCTGGCTTCAGGTCTCTATGTGCGCGAAACGAACTGGCAGGTGTCTGCCGACTTCCTGCTCGACGGCAAGCTGGATGAGACCCCGGCGACTTTTTACGCCGGCATCGACCAGGTCCCCCCGGGATGCGCCTTCGAGCTCAGGCTCGATGGCCGCTGGCGACAGTGGGCCTATTGGTCGCTCTCAGCGATCGAGCCGGAGCCGACCTCAGGGGTCGAAGACGCGTTCGCAGAGCTGCTCGAGGATGCCGTGCGCATCCGTCTGCGGAGCGACGTTCCGGTGGGCGTGTGTTTGTCCGGCGGGCTCGACTCGACGGCGATCATTTGCGCCATGGCGCGAAACCGTCAGCGTGGTGCCACCGTCGCTGATCAAGCGGCCTCGCTCCTGGCCTTTTGCTATCATGAGTCCGCGTTCGATGAGCGCGCCTTTATTGCCGACACCCTTGCACAGACCGGCGCGCTCCTGCGACGCATCTCGCTGACTCCCGAAGCGATGTGGGAGAGCTTGACAGAGGTGCTGCGCTTTCAGGATGAGCCGATCATCTCGGGCGCGCCGATTGCCGGGTTCCACCTGATGAAGCTGGCAGCGAGCAACGGCGTGAAGGTCGTGCTGAACGGTCAGGGTTCGGATGAAATCTTGGCGGGCTATCCGAGCTACTTCCCGGACCACTGGTACACGTTGCTCCGCACCGCCCAAGTCACCAGAGCGTGGCACGAGATCCAAGAGTACGCCGCCTGGCACGGGACCAGCACCGGGCCGCTGTTCCTGCGCTCCCTGGGTCGCTTGTTCCACCAGGAACTGCGGCGTCTCCCGGCGTATCGCCGCCTCGCGGGCAGGCGGCGGTGGCGCCGCTTCAAGCACAAGGGCTGGTTTGCACCATATCTGCTCGAGCGTCACGCCGCACCCGATGACGGCTACCAGGACTCGCACCTGAACGCCGTGCTCAGACGCTCGGTCGAGCAGGCGCGCTTACCGCATTATCTCCGGCTGGAAGATCGCAACTCGATGGCCCACGGTGTCGAGGCTCGCTTGCCCTTCATGGACTACCGCTTGATCTCCCTCGCCTTCCGCGTGCCCGACGACCGAAAAATGCAAGGAGTCTGGAACAAGGCGCTGCTCCGCCACAGTCTGCGCGGCCGGATACCGGACTCGGTGAGAACCCGCGTCGAGAAGATGGGTTTTCCGACGTCGCTCCATGTGTGGATGACGGGCGCGCTCGCCGAACCCCTGCGTGACATCCTGGCCAGTCAGGCTGCCCGGGAACGCGGCATCTACAACGTGGAGGAAATATTGAGCGTCTTGCAGAACAATCGTCGCATCGAGCCCGAGACCGCACTCAAGCTCTTCCACGTAGCCGAATTCGAACTGTGGCACGAACTCCACCGTAGCTGAAAGGCCGCGCACCAGGGCGCTGCTGCCCGGCGACAGGTGTTGCCGTCGGGGCCACAGGCCATTGGGCACAAGGGTGTGCTCGCACAATTTAGGAAGCGGGGGCGCCGCAGGTGCGGAATTTGCTGGCCGCTCGTCAGTCATGCACTCCGTCAGCGCCCGCATGTTGCCTCGCTTCGAGCCGGGCTGGGTGCGCTTCGCACTCACGCCGTTGCTGCTGTGCGCCGCCTGCGCACCGCCGGATGCGGTTGGCCCCGATGGCGGCCGCGCGACACCCGTACTCGGCGACTACCGCTTCGATCCAGCCCCGCAGTTTTTCGTCTCACCGACCGGCGCTCCGTCCGGCGACGGATCGTTCGCTAACCCCTGGGACTTAGCGACGGCCCTCGACGGCCCGGCCGCAGTGACGCCGGGCAGTACGATCTGGTTGCGCGGAGGAACGTACGCCGAAGGGCCGTACTACGGCGGCTACTCGAGCAATCTGACTGGGACCGCTGCCGCGCCCATCGTGGTACGCCAGTTTCCGGGCGAGCGCGCGACCGTGACGAAGTTCCTCGTGGTCCGCGGTGGCTATACCTGGTATTGGGGATTCGAGGTCGTGCACACCCTCCCGCAGGTGGCCCCTCAGTTGTTCGGCATCGACGACCACGGGCCCGGCGCCAAGTTCATCAATTTGGTCGTCCATGATGCGACCGGGAGCGGGATTTTCATCTGGCCCGAGGCAACCGACGCCGAGGTGTACGGATCCATCGCCTACAACAACGGACGGACCGACAATCTGGATCACGGCATCTACTGCCAGAGCCAGACCAGCACGCTGTTGCAGGATAACATCGTGTTCGACAATTGGGCGTTTGGCCTTCACTGCTTCGCCAAGGTTGGACCGTATCTCCAGAACATCACTCTCGAGGGTAATGTCGCATTCAACGACTACGTCTGGGGTGTGCCGTCGGACGCCGACATCTTTGTTGGCGGCCACTTTCCCGCGTCAGGAATCGTCATCGATCAGAATTACACTTACCGGACCAATGACGCCGACACCAAGGCGGCCGACATAGGCTACAATCTGGTCGTGAACCACGACATCATCCTCACCAACAACTACTTCGTCGGGGGATGGTCTCATGTGGGCGCCTGGGAGACGGCCACAGTGTCGGGAAATACGCTGTTCAACTTTGCGGACGGCGGCATGGTGTGGAACATGGGGAATCTCGGCGGCCAGACGTGGAGCGGCAACACATTCTTTGGCGACTCCACGGCCTTGGCGTGGCGCGACGATAGCGGTACCGTCACCACGTTTGACGGCTGGCGCACGCTCACCGGATTCGCCGATCCGGGCACCTACGCGGGCAGTGCCCCAACCGGGGTCAAAATCGTGGTGCGCCCGAACCGGTACGAGCCGGGTCGTGCGAACATCATCGTCTACAACTGGGCGCAGCAGAGCACGGTGAGCGTGGATGTCTCGGGGATCCTCCGGGTGGGCGACCGCTACGTGGTGCAGAACGCCCAGGACTTCTATGGCACTCCCGCGGCGAGCGGCGTCTACACTGGCGACCCCCTCCAATTGCCGATGGTCAGCGTCACGCCCCCGATCCCGCTTGGAACCACCACGGCTCAGCCGCCGCCCGTGACGGGGCCGACGTTCAACGTGTTCGTGCTCATGAAGACACGGCGCGACCGTTGCGTTCCCGGTGAGCGAGGAGATCGAGAGGCTGGCGGACCTCCCCGTTGAATGGGACGACGTGGCGCCCGGGCTGGGCGCGCTGCGCGCTCGGGTGGTCCTTGCTGTGTGCCTCGTGCGCACAGCAAGACGTCGTCAAGGCCCGTCCCGGTACGCCCGGGATAAGCACCCCGCTCCCCGCCGGCCCGGAGTTCTACGCATCGTCGAGCGGCTCACCGCGGGGCGACGGATCGGTCACCAAGCCGTGGGACCTGCAGACGGCGTTGAGCCACCCGGCGCCGGTCACGCCGGGCAGTACGATTTGGTTGCGCGGGGGCAGGTACACGGGCGGCACGGATCGCGGCGGGTTTCTCAGCAAGCTGACCGGCACGGCTGACGCACCCATCGTGGTGCGCCCGTTTCCCGGCGAGCGCGCCACGGTTACGAATAGCCTCGACGTCACGGGCGCGTACACGTGGTTCTGGGGCTTCGATATCACGAGCACGCGGCAAGCCGCCACGGGCACAGACTACGAGTATCTCGTCAAAGTCCACGCCGGCGTGGGGAATCGCTTCATCAACCTCGTGATTCACGACGGGCCGAACACGGGCGTAGCGAGCTTCACCCCGCTGTACACCAGCGCGACCCAGACCACCATCTACGGCTGCCTCATCTACAACAACGGGACGCACTTCAACCTCGACCACGGCCTCTATCTGCAAAACGATGTGACCACCGGCACCCTAACCGTCGCCGATAACATCGTGTTCAACAACGAGGCGTTCGGCCTGCACGTGTATTCGGCGCCGGCGGACGGCCGCCTCAGCGGCTTCGACATCGAAGGCAACGTCCTGTTCGGCAACGGATCGATCAGTACGCCCGTCAATCGGAACAACGAAATCCTGATCGGCGGCACCCCGGCCGCCAACGACATTGTCGTCCGCAGCAATTTCACCTATCGGGAGTCGGCCTCAGGCTTCAGTCCCTACAAAGTGGCCGCGGAAATCGGGTATATCGATGGCTCCAAAGCGAACGGCGACGTCGTGCTGGAGAACAACTACTTCATCGGGGGCTTCTACATCAACCGCTGGTCGTCGGGGACCGCGCGCGGCAACCTGGTCTATGATTATGCGGGGCCGATGGTGCTGACCGACTCCAGCGTAAGTAGTCAGACCTGGTCCGACAACCGGTTCTACGGCGTCTCGACCCTGTCCAACTGGCAACATGCACCCAACGCCCCTGCGGCCTTCAGGACGTGGGAAGCGCAAACGGGCCTGACTGGTGCGGGTCGTTATGAGGGGAGCGGTGCCCCGCCCACCCTCGTGGTCGTGCGCCCCAACCAATATGAGGCCGGGCGGGCGAACATCATCGTCTACAACTGGGCGCAGCAGTCCACAGTCAGCGCGGACCTCTCTGGGGTGCTCAACGTGGGGGACCGCTACGTCGTGCAGAACGTCCAGGACTTCTTTGGGGCACCGGTGGCCAGCGGGAGCTACGAGGGAGGCAGTATCGTACTGCCCATGGCGGGCCGCACGCCGCCCGCTCCCGTCGGGCGAGGGTTCACGCCGCCCCCGGTCACCGGGCCGACCTTCAACGTCTTCGTCGTCATGAAGTCAGCGTGAAATCACCGCCTCGTGATCACGCCGAGGTAGTGCGTTCGCAGCGGCGGAACCAGGTTCAAGAGCAAGCACAGCGTCCACGAAAGCGGCGCGACAAGGCGTGCCACCGGCGGGGCCAGCGTCACCCGGTCCAGCTCCACAGAACACCCGGGGAACAGGCGCCTGATCTCTGCGGCCTTGACGGGGCGGATATCAGGGTTGCGAGGGTTTGGCACACAGAAGTCATACCAGAGAATGACCCCCTCGGGTGTGAGAACGCGAACCATCTCCTCCGCGACACAACGCCGCACATCGGCGTCGAGGATGGACGTGAAGACCATGAACTGCGTGACCAGATCGAAACTGGCGCTGCGGAACGGCAAGGCGAGCGCGCTGCCGCAGGAGAGCCCGATCTGCCGCGGACAGAGCCGCGCTGCCTTGCAAACTCGGTCGCGCAATAGGTCGATGCCGGCAGCATGCTGCGGCTGTGCTCCCCACGCGATCAGACGCTGCAGCCAGTAGCCTGTGCCGCACCCGACGTCCAGGATGCGTCTCGCGCCCAGCGGCCACAGCCTCGACCGGCGCAGCGCTGCCAGCACGCGACGCTCAACATCGTGCATCATAAAGACGTAGGCCGGATTGCCCCAGTCGTAACGCCATGCGCCTCCGCGCCTGGCGTACGCGGCGCGGATCCGGGCTTCCTCGGCGCTGGCCCGATCTTCTGTCACGACCTTCAAGGTGCCGGGCGTCATAAACGCGCCGTGACTGCCTGGCGCGCGGAAGCCAGTGGCAGGCTCATCCCGAGGACCTGATCGACGAGCCGGGCAATCGCGTCGTAGGTAATCGGCACCGGGCAGGGAGCTCGCTCGCGCGCGCCGTCCCGCCAGAGCTGCTCGAGCACGCACGCAATTCCATCGACATCGGCCGAATCGCGAACCACGGCGCCGAGGCGGTTTCCCTCGACCGCCGCGGCACTGTCCGCCGGCGCCACGACCAGCGTGGGGACCCTCATCGCAACCGATTCATAGAGCTTGGCGGGGATCTGCAGCTCTTGGTCCTGGGCGAGGACCACCGCCAGGTGCGACCGAGACACCACGTTGAGCGCCTCGGCGCGAGACAGCAGGCCCAGCACGTCCACATACTGCTCGACGCCTGCGGCGGCGACGGCGTCGTTGAATACCTGGGCGTGGCGTGAATCGGCGTCACCGGCAATGCGTAGTTTCGAGCCCGCTCGGGCCTCCGGATGATGCTGCAAGAAGATCCCAAGTGCCCGCATCACCGGCCCGAGATCGCGGCCTGCGTACAATCGGCCGGTGTACGCGATGCCCAACCCCGGATAGCGCTGGCGCGCCGGTGGTGGCACGCCATCGGGGTCGACGCCGTTGGGAACGCACACCACGGGAACGTTGGCATACTTCGCCGCAAGCACTTCGGCCAGCTGCGGCGTGTTCGTAATGACCCCGTTGGCCGCCCGGAAGGCGAGGCGCTCCAGGTGCGGGGCGAGTGTGCGAAACACCCGAGTCCCGAGTCTCCGATGCGACTGCCAGACCTTCGGGATCGGTCCCGCCCACGGATCGCGCAGGTCGATCAACCAATGCGTCGCGCTCCCGATAGTGGCCAGCGCCGCCACCAGGTGGGCGGAGTGCGGCGGGCCGCTGCTCACGACAATCTCTGGCTGGAATCGCCGGATCACCGACCGCGCGCGCAGCGCCGCTCGGAGTATCCAGCCGTGGCCCTCGTCCGGGAAGGCCAAGACTGTGGCGATCTCATTACCCAGCTGGCGCAGCACACCGCGTGGCCACTCGGGAGCCGTAACGCGCGATACGTTCCGGGACAACCCGACCGATTCCCCGAAAATCAGCCGGCGTAGCCGCCGGTAGCCGTCGCCCAGCGTCCAGAGACGCGGACAGCACTCCACCTGAGCGCTGATCGCCGCGGTATGCCTGCCCGGAGGAGCGGCCGTTACGACTGAAATCTTCCAGCCCAATCGGGCGAGATATTTCGTGACGCCCAACCAGCGAAGCCCACCAACGGGACCATCAGGATCGAAGTAATACGTAATAACCAGCAGACGGCGGGCGCTCACAGGCGTTCCCTGGGACCTTGGCGCGCAGCCGTGACAAGCTCCCGAAATGCCTCGAACCGCTCCCGGTGCAGGACCAGGCACCCGAGCCCATAACTGATCACTCCCGCTCCGATCTGGGCAGCCAACCGAAGGCCCGCGGTCCACCCGCTGCCGCTGAGCACACCGACGGCGAGCACCACTGCTGCCATCAGGGCCGTCCCGCTCACAGCAGGCCACAGCGCCATGAGGTATGCCCTGGGGGACAGGTCGAGCTTCGAGAACACTCGCCAGTACAGTATGATGGCGATCAGCGGGTCCATCACCACCCATGCCATCGCGAGACCGACCGTCCCCCATCGCTGCCCGCCGAAGTAAAAGCTCGTGGGCATCACAACGGCGGCAGCAACCATGGTCCACATTTCGACCTTCGTGTCCCGGATGGTGTGGAGCACCTGAGGCAGGAGTGGAGTGATCGAGCGCACCGCACCATAGGCGGCGAGGATCTGCAGCGGTGCGATCGTAGCCTCCCATTTGGAGCCGAGCACCGCGAGCACGAAATCCCGCGCTACCAGAGCGAGCCCGACGCTGACCGGGAACGTTATCAGTGCGATGCCTTCGGTAATCTTCAGAAGGTAGCGCCGCATGGCTGGCGGGTCCCGCTGTACCGCGGAAAAGAAGGCCGGCGTCACCTGCCCCACCAGCGCCGTGATCTTGTCCACCGAGACGTTGGCGAGGGTCCAGCCGACGTTGTAGAAGCCGAGGGCGGCCTTCCCCAGGATGCGCCCGGCGACCAGGAAGTCCGCGTTCGCGGAGGCGTACCAGCAGAGACGGGAGATCAGGACGTTGGAACTCAGCGTTGTCGCGTGCTTCAGGGAGTGCAGGCGTGGCCACGCCAGCGGTGGGTGCCGCAACCGGAGCACGGCTGCCGTCGATATCAGCGCGCCCAACACGCCGCCGCACACGAGTGTCCAGTACCTAAAGCCTGCTACGGCAAGGCCGATCATGCTGGCTGCCAGTACGAGCGCCTGGCTCAGGTCAATGAGCGCGAGCGCCCTGAAGCGCAGCTCCCGCTGCAGCAGCGCCAGCGGCACGGTCTTGAACGACGTGATGACGAAGGTGGTGCTCATTGCCGCGACGACGAGCGGCAATTGCGGAGCGTGGAAGAAGCGCCCCAATGGGATCGCCATGACGCAGGACGCAACCAGGCTAGCCAGCCCCAACAGCACCGCCAAGCCGTTGAGCTGGTTGATCTGCGCAACACTCAGCTCGCGCACGGCCAGCACCGCGGTGCCCAGACCAAACTCGGCGACCAGCGTGATCAGCCCGAGGTAGATCGCGGCCATGCCCACGAGGCCGTAGTCCTCCGGGGTGAGCAAGCGGGCGACGATCAGCCAGGATAGCCAGCTGAGCGCCTGGCTGGCCCACTTCGCCGCCGCAGTCCAGGCGACGCCGCGTAGGAGGGAGCGATCCAGGGCCCGCGCTTCGCCGTGTGTACCGGACCCGGTCGCCTCGGGAATCACTGCCACGTCACGCACAGCCTACCCGGGAAGCAAGAGCGAGACCAGCCGAGCGCTGCTCGATACGCGGGGCCGGTCGACCCCGAATATTGCGAGCGCGCAACACCGCATGTGGATCGAGGTCCATCGCCGGCTTGCCTGCCCGGCACCGGGCTTGCGGGGTAGACCCGCCATGGTGTACGCATGCGTCACAAGCGCTGGTGGATCTCGGATGCGATGAGCGCCACTGCGGCCGTCCCGTTCCCCGCTGCCGACGTCACGCGGAGGCATCGCGGCCTGCGCGTGCTGATGCTGAATCCCTCGTCCGGCGCGCCGGCGTATACGCACAACCTGTGCGACGCGCTCGTGCACGCGGGCTGTGAGGTCGAGCTATTCACCAGTCCGCAGTTCGCTCGCGCGAGCCGCTGCTGGCGGGAGATCACATATACACCACGGATCGCGTTTTATCGACGGACGCAACTGCCCTCGTATCATGCCGGGCGCCTGACGCGCCCGGCGTGGCAGCTGCTGCGCCTCGCCGGGCATCTCACGTCCCTGGCCCGTCTCACGAGGGCGGTCGGCCGGTATGACGTGCTGCACCTGCATTTCCCGCCCGTGGTTCCGGTGGACGCCCGATGGTTGCAGCTGATCCGGCAACGCATCCCTGTGGTGCTGACGGTGCACAACCTTTGGCCGCACCGCTCAAGGCGTGACGCACGCGACCGGCAGCGGCTCCAACGACTGTACCACGCCTGCCATCAGCTCATCGCGCACACCGAGGACACAGTCCTGGGCTTGATCGACGAGTTCGGGGTTCCGCCCGAGCACATCGCGCGCGTTCCGCACGGCAATTTCCGACAGTTCCGGAATCAGGCACGGGTTTCGGTGCCGGGGCTCGACAACCTAGCGGCGCGCACGCCCACGATCCTCATGTTCGGGGAGTTGCGGCCGTCGAAGGGCGCAGACGTGCTGCTGCGCGCCGCCGCGACTCTTCGTAACCGGGGACTCGTCTTCCGCGTCGTGCTCGCCGGCGCCCCGTACGCTCCCACCCCGCCCTACTGCGATCTGCCGCGCGAACTCCGCGATCTCGCGCACGAACTCGACATCGAGGATCGGGTGATGTTCCACTTTCGGTATGTCGAGGAGGAGGAGGTACCGTCCTTTCTCGAGGCCGCCTCCGTCGTGGCCCTGCCCTACCGCGCGATCGACCAGAGCGGGGCCGCCATCGCGGCCCTCACGATGGGCCGTCCGATCGTTGCGACGCGGATCGCCGGGCTCGCCGAGCTGGTAGAGCGGGGCGAATGCGGGCTCCTGGTGGCAGTGGACGATGTGGAGAGCCTGGCGAGTGCGCTCGAGCGGCTGCTCACCGACGACGACCTCCGCCAACGCTGCGCGACCAACGCGCGACGCTACGCCGACACGGCGCTCGCCTGGGAACCCATCGCGGAGCGGACCATCGACGTGTATCGCAAAGCCGCCACGGCTTCGCCCGCTCGTCGATAATCAACAGTGGTTGTCGGGCACGTGCCGTGGGGCCCGCGCCACCTGCTGGTAGACGGCGTCGTAGCGCGCAACCCAGCGAGCCAGGGTGAACTCCCGCGTGAGGCGCGCCCGCGCAGCCGTCACCCGGGCGTGGGTGGCACCCGGATCGAGCAAGGCGGTGCGAATCGCTTGCGCGAGCGCGACGGGATCTTGAGGGGGGACGAGGAGGGCCTCGGTGCTGGACACCACATCCGGCACGCCTCCCACGGCGGTCGCGACGACCGGTACACCCGCTGCCATCGCTTCAAACAGCACGATTGGCGTTCCTTCGGTCCGGGAACTCAGCACGAACAAATCGAACGCCGGGAACAGCCTAGCGGCGTCGTCCACCTTTCCGTGGAACGCCACACGGCTGCCTAACCCCAGCGTGGCGGCGAGCCGCTCCAGGCGGCAGCGCTCGACGCCGTCGCCGACGACCGCAGCAGACCACGACATGTCTCTGAGCTCGGCAAGCGCTCGGAGGAAAACGTCCGCCGCTTTGACGGGGATCAGCCGTCCCACCCAACCGATGAGAAACCGGTCCACCGGGGCTCCCAGCGCCTGACGCGCCACGGGTCGATCCCAGGCGGGAGCACACCCGTCCCAGCCGTTCGGGACCACGTGGATCCCATCGACCGGGCAATGCCCGCGTCCAGCACATCCGGCCGGTAGCCGTGAGTGTGTACCACATCAGGCCGGAAGCGAGCGCACAGCTCCCGAATCAAGCGGCGCTCTTGAAGATAGGCCCTGGCCGGGAGTCGCAGCACATCCACCTCGACGCCGGCCGCCAACAGCGGGGCGACGAACCCGTCCCGCTCCTCCGCCGCCCGGACTACCAACGCGACTCGCACGCGATGCCCGCGTTGGCGTTGACCGATCGGCAGGGCCTGGAGCACGCGCTCCAACCCTCCTACCGGACCCGGGGCGGCGATGTGCAGGATCGACAGCGGCTCGGATCGCGTCAGACCGAACCTCCGTCGCACACATACCCTTCATGCCGCAACCATGCGACGCTCAAAGCGATGCCGCTGGGCATGGTGAACTTCGGCTCATACCCGAGAATCCGTTGAGCCTTCTCGGTCACGTAGAAGGCGGTCCGGCGGTACAGGCTGAACTCGCCCGTGTCTGGCACCTTCCGCATCAAGCGTTGAACGCTGCGCATGAGCTGCCGCACAGGCCGGTAGCGCTCGTACAACGCCATGATGCGGTCTCGTTGATGGTTCAACAAGAAGTGCGCGGACGTCCGCAGTGGCTGCAACAGCCACGCATCAGCGTGAGCCGCAAGCGGGCCCTTGGGATCCAGGCTGCCAGCACCCACCGCTGTGCCGAGCGCTCGGAAGTACTGATTCCAACTGACCCGTTCGCTCCCGTTGACGTTGAACGTTTCGCCGACCGCTCGGTCCGACCATAAGGCGAGACCAATGGCGGCCACGAGATCGTCGACGTACAGCAAGTTGCACGTCCCGCGGCAGGACACGTCGGGCAAGGACCACCTGCCGGACAGCAGTCGTTCGACGAATTTGACCGTCCAAACCTCGCTGAACGGGCCGTATACGATGGTCGGCCGAAGGATGACGAGCGGGAGCCCGCGAGCCATGTATTCCGCGCACACGCGCTCGGCCGCGATCTTTGATCGGGCGTAGTCGCTTTGCCCGGGGCCGACGGCATGGCCTTCATCGATGTCCCCGTCGACGGTACCGTAGACCTCGGTTGTGCTCAGGTGCACGAACCGCGTAACGCCCCGCCGGTAAGCGGCTTGGAGGAGGTTGCGCAGCGGGGCCTCGCTCCCGGGGCCGGTGACCTTAGCGCATTGCACTACCGCCGTCACTCCGTCGCAGGCCGCGTCCACCTGGCCTGGATCGGCCAAATCACATCGCACGATTTCAACCGGCAGTCGCCCGATCCGCGCGGCGCCGGCCCACCGGCGCACGCCCGCGCGCACTTGAGCGCAGCCCGAGCTGTGTAGCACTTCTGCCACCCGCCCGCCGATGAATCCCCCGGCCCCGGTGATGAGCACCCGGTGATCAGAGCGCATAGCGAATCCGCTCCCAGTCGTCGTGCCAGGGCATCTCAAAACGGTGCCGCCGGGCGTAACACGCCTCGATCATGGCAATGGACGGAGCGACATCCCGACCCGACACCAGCGGTGGTCGTCGGCTCTGGATGACGTGGAGAAAGTCTTCTACAACCAATCGTCCGGCATCGCTGCTTGTGCGGATGCGTGAATTGAGCGGGATCACCTTGCGTTTTTGCGAAGGCGACACGAGTTCGACTGCGTGCCAGTCGTAGACGCTCCCGACGATGGTTCCGGCCTCGCCCTCGATGCGGAAGCCGTTTCGCAACTTGGCCAACCAGCTGAGATGCACCTCGCCGTGCGTCGCCCCGTCCGCGAACGAGACCTTCGCGACGGCTTCGCTACCGCCGAACGAATCGTCCGCGTAGGCGGTGACCTGAGGCTGGCGGCCCAACCACCAGCAGATCAGATCGAGCACGTGAGCCCCCACGTCGAGCAGCACGCCCTTCCGAGTCCCACGGAGGCCGAATGCAAAGCCGGACGCGCTGGGCCAATCGTACTTCGTGCCGTCATAGTAGCCGAGGAATCGGACTGCGCCGATCGCGCCCTCGCTGAGCAGCTCATGGACTCTTCGCGAGGGAGGAAACAGGCGCCGTGTGTTGTTGACGGCGAGCGCGACATGCGACTGCTCAGCAGCTGCAAGTAGCTCAGCCACCTCGGCGGCGGATTCCGCCAGCGGCTTCTCGCACAGGACGTGTACGCCGGCGCGAAGGCAATCGAGGGCAACACGAAAGTGAAGGTGATGGGGTAGGGCAATCACCACCCCGTCGACCTTCCCGAGGACATCCCGGTAGTCCGCGGCGACGGACGCCACCCCGAACGCGTGCGCCAGCTCCCGCGCTCGATCGAGGTCCTGGTCGACAAGTACCAGCCGCTCCCGCACCTCGGGGCGCTCAGCGAGTACTGGGACGTGTCGCATTTTGGCGATCGCGCCGCACCCAACCACCGCAACCGCCGGCGCTGCGGCCCTACCCAATCCCGTCTCGCGTGCGCCGTCGCCCGCCGTCACGCGGTCGCCGTCCGGCCAGCGAGCTCCCGAGGGGCATCGACGTTAGCCGGGATCGCGCCGATTACCGCGTGCATAGCCACTACTCGTCATTGAGAAGTCACCTGAAACGCAAGGAGAGATCTTCTTAAGTGAACCGCTCCACGGAGCGTCAAGATCCGTGCCGCCCGAGTCCGCCACGCTCCCTTCACATCGAGCCGCTCCGCAGCGTTGCAGCGGCGCGACACGGCTGGCGATGTATCGCAACTGCCTTGGTCTCCGTCTTGCTGTACGGTTCCGGGGGCAGACCATGGAGGTCCGCGTGCAACAGCCGCAGATGAAGAGCTCCACGGAGCCGACGGCGCCGGGCGGACGTGAGAGAAGCGAGCGAGCAACCGCGATGATTCGAGACCAGTACCTCAGTGGCGAATACCTCGTCAAGAACCCACTGTGGCATGCCGACGAATCGCCGTGGAAGGTCAAGTACGTCCTTCAGATGATCGCTCGCAATAACCTCGCGCCCACGACGATCTGCGATGTGGGCTGTGGCGCCGGAGAGGTGCTGCGGCTGGTGCATGAGGGGCTGCAGGGACGATGCAGCTGTTGGGGGTACGACATCTCGCCCCAGGCCTTTGCGCGGGCGCACCGTCTGTCGCGCGACCGGCTGCAGTTCAAGCTGGCGGATATCAGACAAGAGAAAGATGCGCACTTCGATCTCCTCCTGCTCATGGATGTGCTTGAGCACGTGGAGGACTACTTCACGTTTCTGCGCGACCTCCGGCCCAAGGCCGAGTACAAGATCATCCACATTCCGCTCGACCTTTCGGTGCGAACGGTCTTGTTGGGCAAGCTGGGTGACTTCCGGGCGGCGTATGGACACCTCCACTATTTCACCAAAGAGGTAGCGCTCGAGATGCTGCGAGACGTCGGTTACGAGGTCATCGACTACGTGTATACGTGGCAGGTGAATTCTCTCCGGTACGTGTGGAACGAGAACAAGCAGAACCCGTGGATACTGGCGCGGCGGGTCGCCGGCTTCGCCGCGCGAGCCATCATGAGCCTGCCCAGTCGGGTTCTGTTTGCGATTCACGAGGACTGGGCGGCTCGCCTCGGGGGGCAATGGAGACTCCTGGTCCTGGCACGATGATGGGCCGCCGCAGCAATTCGGTGCAACGGCGGAACAGTGGCCACCACCTCCGGAGCCCGGCGCAGTTCTTGCGCCGCCGCTCGGTTACCATGAGATGCGACGCCCTAGTGCTCGACGCGTCGCTCCGGCAGGCGCTCGTGACGGTACGGTCCCTTGGTCGGCGGGGGCTGGCGATCGCCGCTGCGGAAACGCACCCGGAGGCACCGGCCTTTGCATCACGCTGGTGTAAGGGAAGGTTCGTGTTTCCGGCGTCGGAAGGGACCGACGCCTACGACGCCCTCCTCGAGCAGTGGCTGGATCACACCGGTGCGCGAGTGCTCTTCGCCTCCCACGACGCCACGATCGCGCTGCTGCGTCGGCATCGCGCGCGGCTCGAGCAGCGACTCCGCCTGGCACTCGCACCCGAACAAGCACTCGCGACCGCGATCAACAAGCAGCGGACGCTCGAGGTGGCGCGGTGCCTCGACATACCGGTGCCGCGCGAGGTTGTCGTGCGCGACGCCGGAGATGTCGCAGCGGCGCTGAAGGAAGTTGGATTGCCGGCGGTGATCAAGCCAAGCGAATCCTGGTTATGGAACGGACGCGAGGGAGCTCGGCTGAGTGCCCAACTCGCGGTCACCGCCGCCGAGCTGCGTGATGCCGTCGAGGCGGTGACGCGCTTCGGGGAGGTCGCGCTCGTCCAGCAACTGCTCACCGGAAGGCGCGAGGCGGTGAGTTTCCTGTATGCGGAGGGCGAAGTGTACGCGCGCTTCGCCCAATGGGCCAAGCGCACCAGTCCGCCCCTGGGTGGGCAATCGGTCCTGCGCAAGAGCATCGCCATTCCCTCTGACATAGGCCGTTACGCCGAATCGCTCGTGCGCCACATCAAGCTCGAGGGCTACTGCGAAGTGGAGTTTCGCCGTGACGCGGCCGGCGTCCCGTACTTGATGGAGATCAACCCGCGACTCTCGGCCTCAGTCGAGATCGCGGTGCGAGCCGGCGTCGACTTCCCATATCTCCTCTACCAATGGGCGAGCGGCGGGCCCATTGAGCGAGTCGCCGGCTATCGGATCGGCGGCTGGATGCGCCATCTGGGCGGGGACATCACGACGACGCTGGCTGCCCTGCGGCAGCGAGGCCGGCCCGGCATTCGGCCTCCCGTACGGACGCTGTGGGACTTCGGGATCTCGTTTCTCAGGCCGATGGCCTACGACTACTTGCAGTGGACGGATCTCCGTCCCGCAGTCAAGGCCACGACGACCCGTGCGCGCGGCGCGATTAGGAGCTTGGCATCCCGCGTGAGGAAGGACTGAATGTGAGGCCCGCCTTTGACGTGGTGGTCGTCGGCGCCGGTCCGTACGGCCTCTCCGCCGCGGCGCATCTCCTCGGCCGAGGCCTGCGGGTCGCCGTCTTCGGCAGGACGTTGGAGATGTGGCGCGATCACATGCCGAACGGCATGCTGCTACGCTCGCACCGGTGGGCCACCAACCTCTCCGATCCACGTCAGGACCACGGATTTGAACAGTTCGCCCGGGACGCGAGGCGCGATCTTCGCTATCCCGTGCCGCTCCAGACGTTCATTGAGTATGGCCTCTGGTTCCAGCAACGGGCGGTCCCCGACGTCGATGAGACGTACGTGTCATCGATCGAGCATCAGGACACCCGGTTTCTCCTGACGCTGCAGGATGGGCGCGAGGTAGAGAGTCAGGCGGTCGTGATGGCGATCGGACCCTATTACTATGCCAATCGACCGGAACCGTTCACCGGGCTGCCGGCTGAGCTGGTCTCGCATTCCTCCGACCACCGGGACTTCCGCCGTTTCAAGGCACGGGACGTCGTCGTGATCGGTGGCGGTCAGAGCGCGATCGAGTCTGCCGCCTTGCTCCACGAAGCTGGTGCCGCGGTGCAGGTCGTATCACGGCGGTCCATCCAGTGGCTGGAGCCCGATCGGTCGGGCACGCGCAGCACCCTGGAGCGGATCCAGGCCCCGGATGCGAGCATCGCGCCTGGCTGGCTCAACTGGGTATGGGATCGCATGCCCGTCTTGTTCTATCGGCTCCCCCAACCGTGGAAGAACAAGTACAACGCGAAGTATCACTCCGGGGCGACCGACTGGTTACGGAGCAGAGTCCTCGGCAAGGTGACGCTGCGCGAGCGCCGGACGGTGGCGAGGCTGGACGCGGCGCATGGGAAGCTCACCGCGACCCTCTCGGACGGCGCGAAGGTCCACGCGGATCATGTCATCCTCGCCACCGGGTACACGGTCGACGTCGACAAGTTGACGATGATTCACCCCTCGCTCCGGGCAGAAATCGAGACACACAGATCGAGTCCGATCCTCAGTCATTGGTTCGAAAGTAGTGTGCCGGGGCTGTACTTCGTTGGCCTCACTTCGTTGCACGCCTTCGGCCCGCTGTATCGGTTCGTTGCGGGATGCGGCGCGGCGGCACGGCGCGTCGCCGGTGCGATCGCACGAGGACGCGTCGGACGTGCACGGGCCGTGCCCCAACGCGCTGCTGTTGAGAAGCAGGAGGCATGACGGCGGCCGACGGGGGCTCTAGGTGCCTGCTGCGATGCGAGCGCGTCTGAGAACAGTCGCCTCCAGGGTGCTGCCGCGTGGAGTGAAGCGGGGCCTGGAGCGCCTCGTGCGGGCCTACCATCAAAGGTTTTGCGCCTTCACGCCGACGGATCTGCAGCGCGCGCTGTTACAACTCGGTGTCCTCCCCGGCGACGTGCTGATGGTGCACAGCGCGTTCGACCGATTCTTGGGCTTCCACGGCGGCCCGGTGGACGTCATTCGGGCACTACAGGAGGTCGTCGGACCGGGTGGGACGCTCATGATGCCCACCATTCCGTTCCAGGGCACCGCCGTCGAGTACGCACTGGGCGAGCCCGTGTTCGACGCGCGGCAGACCGTGTCGCGGATGGGGCTCATCACCGAAGTGTTCCGCCGCGCTCCGGGAGTCGTTCGCAGCGTCCATCCGACGCACTCGGTGGCCGTTTGGGGAAGCAGGGCTGACGCCATCATCGCCGGTCACGAGCTGGCCGACACGCCGTGTGGACGGCTCACGCCGTATGCGAAACTGCTCGACTACGACGGCAAGATTCTGCTGGCGGGAGTGCCGGCGAACACCATGACCTTCTGTTACTTCGTAGCGGAGGACCTCGAGCCGCGACTGACGGTTCCGGTGTTGACTCGGGAGCGGTATCCGATGCGCTGGAAGGACCAAGAGGGGACAGTGCGGGTCTCCAACCTGCGGCTCTTTTCACCGCGCCTCGACCATGACCTGAGCCCGCTGGTCGGTGAGCTGAAGCGGCGCACCGCCTGGCGCGAGCGGCGCGTGGGGTCCTTACGTCTCATGCTGCTGCGGGCGCGCGAAGTCTATGACGCCGCGGTGGCATTGGCGGACAGAGGGATGTTTCTACGCGAGCGCCCCGTGCGTTGAGGCGAAGCCTCACGCGTTGTGGCGGGACCGCAGCAGGCGTCTTCCCCACCAAGACTTCGCCCTCGTGGCACCGCCCATGCACATGACGGCTGGCGTGAGCCAGAGAGGAGCGAGCATGAGCAGCGGCGTGGACCGCCTGACCGACGTGAGTCTCGAAGTGTTTTCGACCTGCGTGCAGTCCAGCGACGGAGATCCCGAGACCTACGTCCAGCGGGTGGCCGATGTGGCGCGCTGGAGTGAGCAAGCCGGGTGCAAAGGGATCCTCGTGTACTCCGACAACCGGCTGTTCGATCCTTGGCTGGTGTCTCACATCATCATCCAAAACACGACCTCCCTGTGTCCCTTGGTCGCGGTCCAGCCCGTCTATATGCACCCGTACGCCGTTGCGAAGATGGTGGCGTCGTTGGGCCACCTGCACAGGCGACGGATTTATCTGAACATGGTCGCCGGGGGATTCAAGAACGACCTGGTGGCGTTGAACGACACGACGCCCCACGACAAACGGTACGATCGGCTCATCGAGTACACGCTCATCATCCGGGAGCTGCTGCGCGGCTCCGCCGTGTCCTTCGACGGCTCGTTCTACCAGGTCAAGAATCTCAAGCTCACCCCCTCCCTGCCGGGCGACCTGTTTCCGGGGATCTTCGTGTCGGGCTCGTCGGACGCCGGGCTGGTGGCCGCGAAGGCGATCGGCGCCACGGCCGTCAAGTACCCGAAGGCGCCCGGCGAGGAGGTCGCCCCGGACGAGGGAGTCGGTGCGGGCGTGAGAGTGGGGATCATCGCCCGCGAAGATGGCGATGAAGCATGGCACATCGCGCGGCAGCGCTTTCCCGAGGACCGCAAGGGCCAGCTCACTCATCAGTTGGCGATGAAGGTCTCGGATTCCGTGTGGCATGGACAGCTGTCGCAGTTGGCGAACGCCACGGCGTCGAGCGAGAGCCCCTACTGGCTGGTGCCATTCCAGAATTACAAGACGATGTGCCCGTACCTCGTGGGAAGCTACGAACGGGTCGGGGACGAGTTGTCGCGCTATATGTCCGTCGGGTATCGGTCATTCATCCTCGATATTCCGCCCACCCAGGAGGAATTGCACCACACGAACCAGGCCTTCCGCAGAGCGCTGACGCTGGCGAGCGGATGACTGCTGATGAAGCACCCGTCACGCGCACCCCTCCACCTGCTACTCGTCACAGATGGCAGAACGATTCCCAACTGGTTGTATAAGTGCCTGGACGCGCTTGAGCGATCCAAGGGCGCAACCGTCGTGCTGGCATTGCTCGCGGCCCGCAAAGAGGGGCGGAAACTGCGCCACTTGCTCTTCTCGCTGTACGAGCGGATAGATCGTTACCTGTTTCGCAGCGATGGGGACGCTCTTGTCCCGATTGGCTTGCAATCCGCGCTCCCCAGTTGTCGTATCGTCAATCTCCGGCACACCGCGCTGGTTCGCGCGCTTGAAGAAGAACACATTGACGTGGTGCTGGATCCCTTCTGTTTGCTGCCGGATGCGGGCTTGGCCGACCTGTCCACGTATGGTGTTTGGAGCGTGCCATTCGGTCACAGCGGCGACCCGAGAACGCAATCTACCCCGGCGTTTTGGGAGGTTGTCGAAGGAACGCCAAGCACCGAAACGCGCCTGTGTGTCCACTGGACAGGGTCTGACAGCAAGCGTGCGCTCTACCTGTCTGTCGCGCCCACCGATCGTCGTTCGGTGTCTCGCAGTCAGAATCACGTCTACTGGAAGATTTCCGCGGCTTTGGCGCGGAACATTCAGAACCTGGCGGAAGATCCCGACGCATTCGTCGAGCGGCTCAAGGAAGGCGCGCTGGTGGACGTCACGAACAGTCCGTCAGGTGCTCCCGCAGGCGCTCCCGGGAATCTCGCCATGTTGCGAGCAGGCACTCGTCTCGTGCGACGCTACGCATCCGACAGGTGGACGAGGGCTTTGTATCGCGAGCAATGGGCGCTGGCATATCAACGCGGCAGAAACGGTCGACCGGTGACGGGACCGTTTCAGACGTTAATGCCTCCGAGGGATCGTTATTGGGCCGATCCTTTTCCGATTCAGGTAGGGAGCGACTATTACATATTTCACGAGGAATTGCTCTTCTCGACCGGTAAGGGATCCATTGTTTTGACCGTGGTGGACGACCGAGGTAGCCCCGCCCGGCCTGTTCCCGTCCTTGAGAAGGAGTATCACCTCTCCTATCCGTTCGTGTTCCAATGGGATGGCGATTTTTTCATGACACCGCAGACGGCTTCACATGAGGTCGAGCTGTATCGTTGCGTGAATTTTCCGTCGCGTTGGAGACTGGAACGCGTTCTTCTCTCTGGCCTGACAGCGTTCGATCCGACCCCGGCGTTCTTGTTTGGAAGGTGGTGGTTGTTTGCAACCGCTCTCACCTACGGCGCAGCAGGGACTCACGACGAACTCCACCTGTTTTACGCCGAGTCACCATTGGGACCCTGGACGCCTCATTGTAACAACCCGATAAAGAGCGATGTGCGCTCGGCCCGCCCAGCGGGACGTATTTTCGAGAGCGACCGACAGTTCTATAGGCCCGCTCAAGACTGCTCCAAACGCTATGGGTATGCTGTGTCGATCAATCGCATCCTTCAGCTGGACCCAGAGACCTATCGAGAAGTGGAGGTAGACAAAATAGTCCCCAACGGGGAGTCGAACGTTGCGGGCGTGCATACGTTCAATGTGGCGGGTGACATGACCGTGATCGATTGCCTTGTGAGGAGAAAGAAGCTTTGGACCGACCCTTGGAATGGCCCCCTGCACGTGAATAGAGTAGGCTAACACGGGTCGACCGAGACGGCGGGGCGTGTGTGCGGGGTACACACGTATCTCCTGATCGGCAACGGCGTGCGGTGTATCTGTTAGGTGACGACGGTCCCTGTGAGAGCGGTTCTCGTTCGACCCCGAGCTGGCCAGGCCGCCATACATGCGCGCGTCCCAACGCCGTAGCGTCCGACGGTTTCTCGCCTACGTCGCGCCCTATCGCGCGACGATCGCCCTGGCCACGGCCTGCGGCGTCGTCCGCTATCTCATTCCCCTGGTCCTGCCATGGACGCTCAAGATCGTGGTGGACGAGTTCCTGGTACCGACCGGCGCCCGGCCGCGCACCCAGCTCCACCTGCTGATGGCAGGCCTCATTGCGCTGTACGTGGTGTTCGGGATCGCGAGTTACTGGCGCTCGTACCTGGCGGGCCTCGCCGGGCATCGCTTGATCTTCGATCTGCGCCGCGACTTGCACCATCACGTGCAACGCATGAGCCTGAGTTTCTTCGACCGGCAGCGCATCGGCGAGGTCGTGGCGCGCATGACGAGCGACATCGCCTCCGCCCAGAACTTCGTGGGCGCCGCCTTCGTGAACACCGCGATGGATCTCGCTGCGATCTCGGGCGTCGTCGTGGTGCTGCTGGTCGCGAACTGGAAGCTCGCCCTGGTCGCGCTGGCCGTGCTCCCGTGCTACGCGTGGGTAAGCTTCCGGCTCACCCGGCGGCTCCGAGAGCAGAGCCGGGCCATCCATGACCAGCTGCAGGAGATCTCCGGCGAGCTGCACGAGCAGTTCGGAGCGATCTCCACGATCCAGTCGTTCACCCAGGAAGAAGCCGAGGCCCGGGCGTTTCACAAGCAGAGTGAACGCTTCCTTCACAGTGTCCTCTCCAACGTGCGGCTCCAGTCGGTGGCGCTTGGGGCTACAGGATTTCTCACGGCGATCGGGCCGATCCTGGTGCTCTGGTTTGGTGCCCTCGAAGTGCTCGCCGGTCGACTCACGATCGGAACGCTCATGGCGTTCTACGCGTACCTCGGCCTGCTCTACCAGCCGGTGCAGCGACTCACCGAGCTCAACCTGATCGTCGCCAGCAGCCTCGCCGCGATGGACCGCATCTTCGACGTGTTCGACACGTATCCCGAGGTGCGAGAGCGACCGGTCGCGCGCGTGCTGGGCCGGGTGCGTGGGGAGATCCTGTTCGACGACGTCGGCTTCCGATACGATGGCGGGCCGCCCGTGCTCGAGCATTTCAGGCACCACCTCTCAGCAGGTACGACGGTAGCCCTGGTGGGGCCGAGCGGCGCCGGCAAATCGACCCTGGCCAAGCTCCTGCCGCGGTTCTACGACGTCACGGACGGCCGCATCACCATCGACGGGACCGACATCCGAGACGTGACGCTGCGAT
>WNGO01001000.1_pt1 | contig 23278 bp, 30 predicted proteins | sample 5400511 | NCBI WGS metagenome assembly WNGO01 (sample SAMN13153380, study PRJNA577476) | soil metagenome | isolation source: 20 cm soil or saprolite under Garry oak tree replicate 2 | place: USA:California | collected 2016-06-15 | reverse complement strand
AAGGAAACAAGATCCGGTTGTCTTTGCCCTGGTGATTGCGCTCCTCGTGGTAATGTACGAGATATTGCTGCAATGCTCGCCGCAGCGAAGATTCTCCAAACAGGATCAACCTCGACAGACATTCTTCTTTGACCGATCTGACCCAGCGTTCCGCATACGAGTTCAGATTCGGGCTCCTTGCTGGCAATCGAAGCGGATTCACGCTTCCCGTCCTGATCAGTTCTCGAAACGATTCGCAGAACTTCGCGTCACGGTCATGCAGCAGATAGCGGCAGCCTCTCAGGCTTCCCCACTCCTCCATAGTCATGTTGCGCGCCTGCTGCTCCATCCACTCCTGATCCGGGTACGGCGTGAATCCTGCCAGTTTCACTTGGCGACTCTCCAAGTGGATGAAGAACAGCACATAGTAGGTCGTCAGCCCTTTGAGCGTTAGGACTTCCGTCGTGAAGAAATCCATCCCCACCAAAACGTCCCGGTGTGCGCGGATAAAGTCCTTCCAGGAGATCGATTGCTTTCGCTTCGGCGCTGGAGAAATGCCGTGGCGACGCAGGACGTTGCCCACCGTCTGATCGGATAGACGATGCCCTAGATTTGCCAAGGCACCTACGATCCGATCGTAGCCCCAGCTCGGATTTTCCCTCGCCATCTGCATCACCAAGCGTTCTGTTTCCTCATCTAGTTTTGGGCGCCCTACACTTCGACGGAATTTCGACCCATCAGATTTGTTCGCCACGAGCTTCCGATACCAACCCAGAATCGTATCAGGCTTGGCCGTTGCCGCCACGTCCTCCAGTGCCCTTCGACCCAGGCGGTGACCGATCTCGGCCAGCGTCGCCTTTTCTCCTTCGGAAAGGAGCAGCCGACCCTTGATCTGGCCTCTCAGAATCCGGTTCTCCGCCGCCAGATATTCGTTTCGCAACAAGAGTTCTTGATTGACTGTTCCGGTGACATAGGCGAGCAGGCGCGCCCAGAGCATCTCGGATTCCCCCATAATCTCAAATTTCGTGAAAGGTAAGATTGTAGGCGCTGTTTCTGGATCGGCGAAGTCCATTCGAAGAGGGAGCTTGGGCTAAATCCTAAGCCACACCATTTCAAGCCGTTCGAGTATTTTGACCACACGGGAAGTAGACGGTTCGGGCGGACTCGAAGCGGCGATCCGTAGCACGCGGGAGCTTGTTGAAAATCCCGACGTTCCTGCCATTTTTGAGGCTGCCTTTGAGCAAAACGATGTAGTCGTCAAGACTGACATACTTCAACGGCGCAAGGAAAACCTTTGGCGTCTTGTCGAAGTAAAATCCACGGCTGATTTGAAAGACCACCACGCGGAAGACGTGGCAATCCAAAGTTATGTCCTCTCCCATTCCGGGTTGAAATTGGCCTCGGTCTGGTTGGCTCACATCAACCGCTCATACGTGCTGACTGGAACAACAGTTGACCCTCACCAGTTCTTCTTATTTCGGAATCTCACGACCAGAACGCAGAATTTACAACCTGAACTTAAGCTTCGCCTGCGTGAACAATTCCACATCCTTGCCGCGCCCAAGCCACCCGATATTCCCACGGGGGCGCATTGCATCAACCAGGATGCTCTGACAGGCTGAGTCTTTCTCGCAAAAAAGGACTGGGGCTACGTCGGGATGTTCCAGTCCTCCAATTCCACTGAATAAACTAAGATATGATCCTGCTATCCCTACGGACACTTATTCCCCCATCCGATTCAAGAACTTCGCCAATCGGGCCTTCACTTCGTCGGTCTGCGTGAGTTGACACTGCCAGATAGTCAGAACTCCATATCCAAGACCTCGAAGTTCTTTCCTAACGGCCTTGTCCCTTCGTTTGTTCTGTTCGATTTTCGGCTTCCAAAAATACAAATTCACCTTCGGTAGACGCCCTCGTTTGCACCTATGTCCATGCCAAAAACAACCATGAACGAAAATACACCACCGCCTGCTTCGGTTCGAAAGATCAGGACGACCCGGCAATTCTCTGCAACAAACACGATAGCGCATCCCTAGCGCATGAGAGACGCGTGAAAAGCGCCGAAGAAATAGTGCAATGACAGACCAAGAAGCAACAGAAACATGGGCAGCTCTATCGGCTCTGCTCACGAAATTCGGCTTGGCGGATGTTCTCCGAAGAGTTGAGGCGTATCTGCGTGAAGGTATCTCCGAGTTGTCCGTCCGCAATCGACAAGGTCCAAAGGGAGCTTCCAACTTCCGGCGGACCCGTGGCCTGTTTTCGGAATTCACATCTATGAGTGGCGCGTTTATCGCGCAATGTGGAGAGGACCCTAGATGGGCATGATCTGCCCGGCTGTACGGCATTGATCCTCGCGGCACGTCTAAGTGCGATTCAATAACTGCTCGATTTCGACCGTAAGTCCACCTGGTCCTCTTCGGTAGGCGGCGCGTGCGCCCCACGGTCTGTCCTGCGGTGCCTCGATCGGTTCCGCGCCGCGGCTTGTGATCAAACGATAGTCTGCATCGCAATCCTTACTATCAAACCCGATCGTGACTATACTATCCTCAGGCGCCGCATCGAGAATCACACCAAGGTCCCCGAACGGAAGCCATGCCATCCGCTCGTTGTTGAACACAGGCGCGATCTGCCACACTCTCTCGAACCATCGGGTCGCCGCTTGCAAGTCGCGTACGCGGCAATGCACATGTGACATTCTCATCGAATCTCCTCTCAGTATGGTGAGCAAATCGACCTAATCAGGCCGGCAGTCAAATCACTCCTTGGGAGCGCGCATGTGTATGGCGCGCTTGTGCCAGCCCTCCTTTCGCAACCACTCCTCCAAGGTGTGAAGGTGGATCTCAGGGTAGGCTCGACGAAGACCGGGTATATCAGCTTTAAATCCCGCTTCATTGAACCAGCGGAACATCACGTAAAACTCTTTGCCCAAGATGAGCCGAACAAGGGGCAGGGGCAGCTTTTGAAACTTCACGGGCTTACCCAAGACGCGACTGAAGACTTGGGCCGCCTCGGAATTGGTCAGTTCGCTGCCCGCGATCTCCAGCTCTTTTCCAATGAATTCGGCCGGGCGCTCGAAAGCCAAGGCCACAAACGCTCCGATGTCGTCGGTCGCGATCGTTTGATAGGGCTTGTCAGCGCGGATGGGGTCGGCTAACTTACCTTTCAGAATCCCAATTTCTACCTGATCGACGTAGTACATTTCCATGAATGCAGCGGGCCTGATTACCGTAGCCGGCAGACCTAGGCTTCGAATGTGTTTCTCGACTTCCCACTTGCTCTCCCAGTGTGGAATGCCGGTGTTCCGCTCCGCCCCGCCAACGGAACTGTAAACAAAATGTTTGACGTCAGCTTTTTTTGCCGCGTCCGCCACATTCTTACCTTGTTGAACTTCACGCTTTGCGCCAACCGCCCAAAAGTCTTGGACGCTGTAAATGCCGTAGACGCCTGTGGCGGCCCGAGCGATCGAAGCTGCATCTTCCAAGTCACCCTGGACCACTTCGACGCCCTTCTGCGTCAAAGCTCGAGCCGCGTGGCTTCCTGGATCTCGAGTCAGAGCTCGCAGCTTCCACCCCTTTGGCAACATGTGGCGGACAACCGCGCCGCCCTGCCGCCCCGTTGCTCCGGTTACGAGCACTCTACGATCCGCATCACTCATACGTCTATTCCTCCAATCGCTTCGGAACCGAAGCTAGGCTCCCGCATTTATTTTCTTGAGCGCCTCAAGTATTTTGGGATTTTCCGATTGGATTCTTCCGTCCATGGCTACATTTTCAACTGGGTATTCGCGCAGAAAAATCAGGGTGTCCCCTATCTGGTATGCCTCGTCGACCGCTTCGGTAATCTTTTGCATCATTACTCTTTTTTTTCGGGGCGGATGCCCGGAGGCGCTTCGATAAATAATACTGGCATGAGAGTCTCTCCTTTTTCAAAGGTTCAGGTTTGTTCCTAAGAGTATTTCGGACTACCATTTTCTCGGAACGTCTCGGTACAATCTCGACGCTCGGGCTATGAGCATCGTCGGACCTTCGCGAATGACAGCCGAAGTCGCTTTAATGCAGGGAGTTAATAGTGGAGCCAGGAACGGAATACAAGTACAAACTGCAAGCTAGCCCGCGGTTCGGCCTGTGTGCGGATCTAAGCCCCTGTTGTACCTAGACGTACAAATGCAAGGAGCTTATGAAGGCTCGATTTGTAAGAGGCGCCGAAACCAGGCTGCGGATCATTCGTACCGCCGCCGACCTGTTTCACCAACAAGGGGCTCGCTCCACGAGCCCGGATGAAATCATCGAGGCTTCGAGGACGGGAAAAGGCCAGTTCTACCACTATTTTAAGAACAAAGAAGGTCTGATCCACGAGGTGCTTCAGACCTATCTGGACAAGATCAAGACAGCGGCCTCGCGCGTCAATTATGAGATCAATTCCTGGAGGGATTTGGAGAAGTGGTTTGCTGCCCAGGTCCAATTGCAAAAAAACTATGAAATGACTCGTGGTTGTCCATTCGGAACCCTAGGGAACGAAGTGACCGATAATGATGAATTAATCCGGCAGGACCTCAGCCTCATCTTTGAAGTTATCAAGAACAAGATGGCTGCATTCTTCGTCAGCGAGAAGGCAAAGGGAAGGCTTGCCAAGCAGGCTAATGCCGAGCGGATGGCTGACTTCTGCATCGCTTCGATGCAGGGCGCCATGCTGATGGGCAAGATCAAAAGGAGCAGCCAAACCGTAGAAACAACCGTCCACGAAGCTTTAGCGCACCTCAAGAGCTACTTAGTCAAGGCCTGAATGTTGAATGGGTGCGATCCTCGGGTGACGTTGCTGACAGCGAAGGACGAGGTTCCGGGCGTATCGTCGGCAACCCTTACGTTACCGGATTACGGAAGGGTTGCTCGTCATCCGCCCGGAATAGTTCGCTCTACTTCTCGCTGTCGGTCTCTTGCGAACGCAGGAATGACTCAATTTCTGTTTTTCCTGCGTGCCTTGCCCAATCAGTCGGAGTACCGTGCCAAAGAACATCCTTCAAATCCAATCTTGCGGCACGTTTCACGAGCAGCCGGACAACTTCCATATGGCCAGCCCAGGCAGCCTGATGCAAAGGCGTCGAATGAGAATGGCAGCCAACTGGATTGTACCGGTTTGGATCTTCGCCCGCGTCCAGCAACAAACGAACGATTTCGGCATGACCAAGCTGCGATGCTAACGCGAGTGCCAAATGGCGGTCGCGGCTTCCGGCGGACGGCAGCAACCGGCGGGCATCCTCAATTCGTCCCAAAGCCGCCGCCACAGGCAGATCAATGTGAGCGCCACGCCGAAGCAAGGCGTTGACCGCTTCCGCCCCGCCATGCAAGGCTGCGTGCAGAGCGCTGCTGGGATCGGCTCCGTAATCGCAAAGGAGATCGATGAGCGGAACTTGCACTCGACATTCGCGAACGACACTGCCGGTCACGACCAGCCCGAGCGTCTGGTTGAGCGCGGATTGTTCGACGCCGGCGTCGAGAATAATCCTCGTAGCTTCAACGATGTTGCCAGGCAGCTTTCCATGACGAATCGGGTTCTCCGCTACGAATTCCAGCAGCGCTGGATTCTGAAAGTAGTTTCCGCCCTCGAAGACGACGCGCTGACGTGTGAGATTCGGATGCTGCCGCAGGTGAGCGCGCAAACCTGTTACATCGCCGGCATCGAGAAGTTCCACGCCCCGGCGAAATGTGGCGTCCTCAATCCGTTGGTGGTGCGGCAAATGCAGTTGATCGGAGAGCGTAGGCTTTTCGATGTGTCGTTTCAGCCCAGCCCAACTGGAAAACCCGGACTCGCGCGCAATGGCGAGTTGCGCATCGCTGAGGCGCAGGTGCGCATTGAAGATTTCGGTATCGGTCGCGCCAGTGAAGCGCGGGTGAAATTCTCGTATCCGCTGCGCCGCTCGTAAGTCGCGCCGGCCATGATCCCGGAGTAAGTCTTTGGCTTGGTGTTTGAGGTGGTCAAGGTTGGGCTTGGACGGTAAGGCTCTGACTGGCATGGCGAACTTCCTTTCCTACGCCCGAGGTCCGCATTTAGCGGGCAGAAAGTAAGTTCGTTGCACGAAGTTGTCAGGACCAGGTGGACTTCTGTCCTTTCCGCGGACCGGATGCGCCCTTTGCGCAAAGGGATCTTAGCACGAAGGAGAAGACTCGGCACCGGATTTAGAGTGTGCTTGAAGCCGACCGCGCGCGTTTTGCGCCCGCAGTCCAAGGACGGAGTACCGTGTAACAAGGAATTGCCGTCGAATTCTTCTTCGTGACTCCAACCAGTTTGCGTTGCACGAGCCAATTCACAGCCGCTTGTGCGGAACTTTTGGAAACGCCGACGGATTCCGCCATCTCTCGATAACTCACCTGAACTGCTCCGGTGCGACGCTGTTGTTCCCTTGCAAGCCACAAGTACACCAAGAAACTGACGGGCCGGCGATCATGAGCGACCAAATCGCGCATCAACACGTCGATAACGTAGTCATCCACAGAGATCATTCCTATACCGGCCATTACTATAGCACTCTCTGGCTGATTGCAACCGTCGGGCCGCGCAAGTTAGGCTGCGTTTCGCGAGGAGGAGCCACATGATTCGTGGAATCAGCGTTGCCAGCATTCCCGTTCGCAATCAGGACACCGCACTGAAGTTCTATACAGAGAAATTGGGATTCAAAGTTCTTACGGACCAACCGTTCACTCCCAAGCAGCGCTGGATTGAGCTTCTCATTCCTGGCGCGGAATCGAAGGTCGCTTTGTTTACGCCAGAAGGTCATGAGAATCGCATCGGTGGTTTTCAGCCGCTAACGTTCTGGTGCGAGGACGTAGTGGCGACATCCAAGGTGCTGAAATCCAAAGGCGTCGAGTTCGCCGCCGAGCCAAAAACGGAGGTTTGGGGAACAATGGCGATTTTCAAGGACGTCGACGGCAATCAGTTCGTCCTCTCGAACAAGCTCGGTTAATGAGGGTTTCCTGAATCGCCGGTAAAGGACATCGAACGTGCGACCGCGTTTTATCGCGACAAGCTCGGTCTTCAGCTTCTTAAGAACGGTCCGAACATGGCGTTTCTCGATTGTGGCGGCATTCGGATCTACCTGGATGCGAATCCGGGGACCGTCGAGGCTGGCAAGAACTCGATGATTTACTTCCAGGCAGCAAACGTTGAGCGGGCTCACTCCGCCTTTAAGGAACGAGGTGTGACGGTCCATCAGCCGCCGCACGTCATTGCAAGCCTGCCAGATCGTGACAGGTGGCTGATGTGGGTTCGCGACTCCGAGGAGAATCTTTTAGGCGTCATGGAGGAACGTCGCAAACAAGAAGAAGGCCCGGCCTGAGAATCAGGCCGTCAGAGTTGATTGAAAGGCAAGGAAAAAATGACTGCAAGCCAACACCGTTTCAGAATTGCGGTTCTGCTCCTGGGCATGGCACTGCTGCCGCTAATCACGTTGTCTCAGTCGGAGAACAAAGACCTGGGGATTGTTCGCGTGCGATATGTCACGATCGTGGTCCGCGATTACGACGAGGCGTTGAATTGGTACACGAACGTTCTCGGGCTGGAAAAGGTGGAGGATGGTACGTTCGCCCCAGGCGCGACACCTTCGGATCCTCTGCGGGTAGGAAAGGCAGCAGCGAACAAGAAGGCGAAGCGCTGGCTTGTCGTCGCCCCAAAGGGACGACGGGACGTTGGCATCATTCTGGAGATTGCCAAACCTTTTTCTTCTAGCGATTCAATTCACAACTACAAAGCTCGTATTGGCAAGGAAACGAGGTGGGTCTTCGAAGTAGAGAATTGCCGCAAGTTTTATGAGCTCGCGTCGAAACGCGGTGTTAAGTTTGTCGAAACTCCTGTGGATCAGCTCTGGGGAGTCACAGAGGCAATGTTTGCGGACCTTTATGGAAACGTCTTCGTCGTGCAAAGTTCCCGGCCAAAATCGGGCACTCCCGGCAGATGAGCGCTTGCCATTGTTGGGCATCAGCGCCGGGCCACGTAGCCAAGTCATTGCCAAGGAACAGACACAATGCGCGTCGGGATCTGCCTTGTCACCTATGAGTAGTGTTGGCTTGCCACCGCCGTCGAAAACGGCAGCTACAGAGGAAGGAAACATGGACTTTGAGGTCAGTGGATACCGGATGCATTACGGGCTGTTCGGAGATTCCGCTGGCGAGCCGCTGCTATGGCTTCATGGCTGGACCGGCAGCGGTGAGGATTGGAAGTACATTTTCAAGGACCCACCAGCCGGTTTTCGGTTGATCGGGCCTGATATGCGAGGCAACGGTGCATCGACGGGCTTTGAAGGAAAGCATTCTTTCCGTGAGTCCGCACAGGATATGTTCGCGCTGCTTGATCATCTCGGCGTCCGCCGCGCGAAAGCGATTGGACTCAGCGGCGGAGGAATTACGCTGCTGCATATGGCCACGCAGCAGCCCGACCGAATCGAAGCGATGATTACAATCAGCGCACCACCGTATTTCCCCGCACAGGCACGAGCAATCCAGCGTCAGTTCTCATTTGCATCTCTAAGCGAGGCCGAGAAAACCGCGATGCGCGAGCGCAGCAAGGGTGGACAAAAGCAGATTGAATGGCTTATGGAGCAAACGCAAGCCATGGCGGCGACATACGATGATGTGAACTTTACCCCACCCGCGCTGGGAACGATTACAGCAAGAACTTTAATCATATTTGGGGACATCGATCCTTTGTATCCAGTGCGACTGGCCTTCGAGTTGCGTGAATCGATCCCGCGTTCATCGCTCTGGGTGGTACCAAACGCAGGTCATGGTCCGGTATTTGGACCTAATGCTGTGCGGTTTGGTGAAACGGCGAATGCTTTCTTACGTGGGGACTGGCCAAGAAAGGGAACAACATGAACGCTTTCCCGCAATTCATGAAGGATCCAGCGAATCGCATCCGACAATCGAGCCAGGCGACTCGCGGAGTCGAAGGTTACGTCTTTGACGGCGTCAACGGCACGCAATGGCATTTTGGACGTGCGCTGAAAATGCGACATCCGCCGAACACGCTCACGATTACGATGAATACATGGTGGTCGTGCAGGGCTGTTATACGCTGATTATCGGCGGTCGCCGCATTCCGTTGAAGCCGGGGAAGAGTACGTGATTCCACAGGGCGTCTTGCACCGGGGCGAAGTCCTAGCTGGGACCAGAATGATCCATGCATTCGGAGGGCATCGAGCTGAAAGGGAGTAACGAACACCACCACGCGACGTCACGCAAGCTGCATTTGGCCCGGGCTTTTGCGAGCGTGGCAGATAGCGAGCGAGGAGTGATGATACGGAACAATGAGCTGGTCGGCATGATGGTCGCTGCACTGTTACTGTTGATCGCGCCAACGCGACCGGGAGCCGCCCCGACGGAGGATCGTTCCATGCACCAAGTCAAACAGGAGTTCGGCAAGCTCAACCCTAATGCGCCCGCAGAACTCTCTCGGTTCTCTTTTCTCATCGGAAATTGGCGCTTCGAAGCAAGAGTGAAGGTGGCGGATGGACAATGGCATTCTTTCAAGGGAACGTGGCTAGGTCGCTACATCCTCGACGGCTATGCGATCGCGGACGAATACCGGATGACAGATCTGTCCGGAAAGCTGATTGTGCTCGGTTTGAATCTGCGCGCGTATGACGCAACCAAACAGACCTGGAACATAAAATGGTTGAACGCACTGACTGGAACGTGGATGAACCTCGCACCATCGGAGCTCGGCGGGGTTAGATTTGATGGCCAATCAGTCACCTATGCCTTCAAAGAGCTGGCACCGGTCGATGCCGCGCACGCGTATACGCGCGCCACATACACGAGCACTTCCAAGACGCACTTCACTTGGCGAGGTGAGAAGTCTGACGACGGAAAGGCATGGAACGAATTTATGGTCGTCGAGTGCGATCGCAGCAAGGAGTAGGCGGCCGTCCTGAGTTTCAACGCGGTCTGACAGATATCGTAGATCATACGCAGCCAGAGACAGCAAGGCAGATGCTTCGACGATTCGTCGCTGCCGCGCGGCTGCATTGACGTTGGTCATCGTAAAGGCTATCTTCACCGGCCACATTCGCCTTTGAGTGATTAACAGTGATTCCAATGGAGGTATTCCACAGTGCAGGCTTCGGTTTTTATCGGCACAAGTCTCGATGGTTTCATAGCGCGAGCGAATGGTGCTTTTGATTTCCTTCCGCCGGGGGGTGGTGAACCTCACGGTTACCATGAATTCATGGCCACAGTTGACGCCCTGGTCATAGGACGCAAAACTTTCGAAACGGTTTTGAAGTTCGATGAATGGCCGTATGGCAAGAAACCAGTGTTCGTTCTCAGTACCGGTGCGCTTGCCACTGCTCCTTCGAGCGCTATCGTAGAGCACCTTTCCGGAAGTCCAGCCGATATCGTGTCGCAGCTCGAGTCTCGTGGCATCCGCCATGTGTATGTCGATGGCGGGATCACCATTCAGCGATTTCTCCTAGCCGGCCTGATCCAGCGCATTGTCATCACACGGGTTCCGGTACTCATCGGTAGCGGAATTCCACTGTTTGGAAATTTATCGGGCGATATACGGTGGCGACACGTTGCAACTCGAAGCTTTAAGAGCGGGCTGGTCCAGAGCGAATACCACTTGGCCGAATTGCCTGAGCAACAACTGTCATCGCTATGGTGACGGCCGATTGTATTAGGCAAACGGGCAGCGTTTTGAACGCGCAGAGAAAGGAATCTCCTGTCAAATTGGGTGGGCAATGCCCGAGGAAACATACGGAGCGCTCTCGACGAAGAGACGATTGAATTCTGGGGACTTTAGCTGTACCAGAGCCAAGTAGAGACAGACGAAGGGGTGAACGTGCCCTACAGAAAAGCTCGGCACAGCGATATTCCGACGATGGCGGAGATCCGCGCGGCCGATTGGGGAACCGAGGAATATTGGAGGAAACGTATTTTCCAATATTTGACGCACAAGCTACACCCCCGGGATGCGTTGCGTCCTCGTGCGTCTTTTGTTTGTGTGCAACATCGGAGAATCGTCGGCTTGATCGCTGGACATCTGACGCACCGCTATGGTTGTGAGGGAGAGTTGGAGTGGATTTCCGTCCGGCCAGAATGTCGGGGTCGTGGCATCGCGTCAGAATTACTTTGCCGGCTGGCTAAATGGTTCGTGGCGCATCACGCTCATCGTGTTTGCGTTGACGTGGAGCCTTCCAATCAGACCGCTCGGCGGCTTTATGCACGGCACGAGGCTGAGGACCTGAAACCTCATTGGATGGTCTGGAAAGACATTCGCTCAGTATTCGAGGGCGAGCGTGAGCTATAGTTGGCGTTAAATCCTTATCTTACCCGCAACGGCGGGTGATTCAGCGCTTTGTTCGCGTATCGTCGGCCACTCTTCCACAACAGGCTGCGTTCGAGTACGCCAGCCTAGGCGCTATTCTGCAGGGGCATGGCTGAAGGCAACGGAGGTTTATCGATGCCGAACACACTCTACATGGTGATCGAGCAGTTCAAGAACAAAGATGCCGTATCCGTGTATCGCCGGTTTAGGGAGAGCGGTCGGATGGCTCCCGAGGGCTTGATGTACGTTTCGAGTTGGGTTGGGTCGATGACAAGCTCCAGCGCTGCTATCAACTGATGGAGACCCACGACCGGAGACTGCTGGACGAGTGGATGGCCAACTGGAGCGACCTCATTAATTTCGAGGTACATGCGGTAGTCACATCTAAGGAGGCGGCGGGCAAGATCGCACCGCGTCCATAGCGTTTATCCGCGGCAGCCAAAAAGGATTGCATGCGGTCCGACGATGACCAATCTAGAAACGGGGTTTCCCGCAAACTCATTCCTAGCGTGTGGTCGGCCACTCGGAAACAATGAGCCTCACGCCGCACGACGAATCAGTTCGAAACTGAAAGATAGGACTAACAAATTCGGATTGTTGCGGGCCCCCGCAACCACGAAAATGTTTCGTTTCATAAACTTTTGTGAACCCCCGCAACCATCCGAATTGATAATCGTGCGAAAGCGCCTCCAGATTCAACTAAACGGGCCGCGAAAACGGTGAGAATTTATCAGCGGATAGGTCAACCGTGCGCTGCCGCTAGTGAGCGTTGGAGGAGGAATAGTTTTTGTAACCAGCCATCTTGCGCACTTTTATGGAACCGGATCATTCGCCGCTGGCATTCCACGCCGACATGCCAATTTACATCCAGTGTCCAAGACTAGGATTCCAGCAGCGTCCGTAGCTTGTGAGCGTATCTGCGACTCGACGTGACCACCGTTCCTTTTGCCAGTACGATGTCGTAAACCCCATCGAACATCGGACGAATCTCGCTAATGCAGGCAGCGTTAACGATGGCCGATTTCCGCACGCGGATGAAGTGGTGTGGCGCCAGCTTCTCTTCCAGGCGTGTCAGAGTTTCCCGCAATAGGTGACTGTCGCTGGCGGTGTGTATGCAGACATAGTTTCCCGTGGCTTCGATCCACAAAACGTGGGAAACGGGAACAAAGAAAATCCGCTTCTTGTCTTTCACCACAAAGCGTTCCAAAGGGCGGAGACTCCGGAGGGATTGGAGCAGTGGTTCGAGATCTCGATTTGCTTTCCCGCGCTGTTCGAGGACCTGGCGTGCGTGCGTCAGGGCCCTGGCAAATCGGTCCTTATCATACGGTTTCAGGAGATAGTCAACAGCGTGCACTTCGAATGCACGAATGGCGTGCGCATCGTGAGCTGTGACGAAGATATAAACGGGAGCGAGGCCGGTCGATGGCTCCACATTTTCGATGACTCCAAAACCATCCAGATCAGGCATCTGCACATCGAGAAAAACGATGTCGGGATGAAGTTCATTGATCTGCTCCACCGCACTTATTCCGTTGGCCGCCTCGCCTACCACTTCGATGTCGTCATCTTTGGCTAGATAGCGACGGATACCGCGGCGGGCGATCGGTTCGTCATCGACGATGAGGACTCGGGTCTTCATGCGAACTCCGCAGTGGAATGGTGATGATGGCCTCACAACCTCGACCGTTGCCGCCGGTAAGTTCCAGCGACGACTTGTCCCCGTAGAGCTGTTTCAAGCGTGACTGGACATTGGTGAGTCCGACGCCGAATCGCAGGAGCGATCCCGGTGCCGGACCCGGGCCGTCATCGCGGACGCAGAGCAAGACTCTGCCGTTGTGGAGCCGCGCAGCGATCTCCAGCCGGCCTGCGGCGGAATCGACGCTGATGCCGTGCTTGATGGCATTCTCAACCAGGGGCTGAAGCGCCAGGCTCGGTACATAGACTGCGAGGAGGTCAGGTGGCACGTCCATGTGAACTTTCAAGCGATCATGAAAGCGTGTCTGTTCGATCTCCAAGTACTTGCCGACGAACTCGAGCTCGCTCTGCAAGGTGATCTCGTTCTCCCGCCGTTCGAGGGCCGTGCGCAGCAAGTCGCCAAGACAGACCAGCAGATGGCTCGCAGCATCGACGTTTTCCTGCATCAGGATTCCAATGGTGTGAAGACTGTTGAACAAAAAGTGCGGATGTAACTGGCTCTTAAGGTTCTCAAGTTCGGCATGGAAGAGCTGCGTCTCCAATTGCGCCGCTCTGGTCTGCCGCTCCATAGCGGCCTGGTAAAAGTGGATCGACTGATACAGTCCCACAACTAACCAGTACGTAAGCACGCCAGTAAAGGTCATAGACAGAACACTAACTGCGAACGTCGGGAGAAGGCGCAGCGCACCAGGATCAGTTATGCGAAAAACTGACTGCAGAAGTACACGGCTGAGAAAGTATTCGGTGATCGCTCCCAGAGGAGCCATCAGAAAGGACGTGATTGTGTGGATCGCTATATGAGGTACAAACCTCGGCCCCGTCAACGGGAACCGTTTGGCCAGACCAATCACAAGCGGTGTGTACGCCGCCCATACGTACCAGTAGACAAATTCGGGCGCACCCACGATCACCCAGCTGACGTGCGTACCCTGTACCCTCACGACCATGATCCTGCGCACGGCAAATAGCAGTCCTACAATCGTCCACGCACACAGGATCAAAATCCATCTCGTCCGTCCCCTATCTGCTGTGGCCTGCTGCAATAGTTGATTTGACCTCCGGCACGGATTATAGCTGAGCTTCGACGGCCAACTCTGACCGCTTGTCTCATTTCGGACACCGCATATCACTTTTCCCGCAAACACTGGTCCTTCGCGGCGTATGTTCCATACCCGCTAACCCAGTATCCACAGGAGTTTGCTGTGAGCAAAACAGCAATTACCTCTCCGGAACTCACGCCGCCGGTCGGCCCGTTTTCTCAGGCGATCCAAGTCGATGGTTTCCTCTACCTCAACGGACAGGTCGCCCAAGACCCGGCTACTGGCAAGGTGGTCGAGGGGGGCATTGTGGCCGAGACGGAGCGCGTCCTCCAGAACCTCTCGGCGGTTCTCAAGGCGGCCGGCAAGAGTTTCGATGATGTCGTGCGCGCCGGCGTGTTTCTCACGAGTATGAGTGACTTCGCCGCGATGAATGGCATCTACGCAAAGTATTTCAGTCAACCCTTTCCTGCTCGCACGACGATCGGGGCCGCCGCGCTACCACTTGGTGCCTGTGTCGAGATCGGCCTCGTCGTCAAGGCTTGAGGTGACACACGGAGGTTGATCTCATGAAGTACGCATTTCAAATAATCGATGTTTTCAGTTCGACCCCGTTCGGCGGTAATCAACTGGCGGTTCTGCTTGACGCGGCCGGCATTTCGACCGAGGGCATGCAAAGGATTGCTCGTGAATTCAATTTCGGCGAAACGACCTTCATCTTGCCGAAGAACGATCCTGCGAACACGTGTCGAGTGCGCATCTTCACACCTCGGGTGGAGCTCGACTTTGCGGGACATCCCTCGATCGGCACAGCCTGTGGCCTTGTGATGAAACAGCACGTACGGCTTAGTGCTCCAGTCCGACTCATTCTGGAGGAGAATGCCGGTCCCGTGACGGTTGATGTCGCTCACCGAAACGGGGGCTTCCACGGCACGTTGACGTTATCCGGGAAGATCGAGGCGCCGACCGGCGCACCTTCGCCGGCTGAACTCGCCGCCGTATTATCCGTCGAACCCGCCGAGGTGAACCAAGTCTTTTTAGCGGGCGCCGGTGTTCCGTTTTGTTTTGCGCAACTAACCTCGAACGAAGTGGTTGATCGGGCGGCGATGAATCGGGCTGCCTGGGCAGCAACGCTCTCACGAGCATGGTCTCCCCACATCTTCTTCTTCGCAGGAGATCTACGGGATGGCGGCAAGCTCTATGCGCGCATGTGGGCGCCCGCGCTCGGCATCGAGGAAGATCCCGCGACGGGCGCCGCCTGTGCCGCCCTCGTCGGCGTCATGGCCTCGAAGCATGATTTTGGCGGGACGGCCTATCGCCTTTCGATCCAGCAAGGTGTCTCGATGGGACGCAGAAGCGAAATCGAAGCGGAGGCGCGTAAGAGCGGAAGCGTCGTGACCTCTGTCAGCGTTGGTGGTGCCGCGGCCAACATGGCAAGCGGCGAAATCGAGGTGCCGCCGTCCGCGCTTGTGTCTTAGACCGTCGAAGTCGCCCACATGCGCGAACGGGACGCCAAGCTACACTTCCTGCAGCGACCCCGGCGAAAGAGGGCTCGCGAACGGAGGTTGTCCGATGAGCGCAAGCTTTGCTCGCTCGGCTGGCGAATGTAAGACCGGAATGCAATCGACATCTTCTGCGAGGAGTGAATTTTGCGATGGCAACCCAGGGTGTAACCGACTGGAAGAAGGAATGGTTCGAAATTGAAGACGCAACCTACCTCAACACGGCAGCACACACAGTCATACCGCGTGTATCTATCCGCGCGGTAGAACGCTCGCTCGAAGCAAAGAAGTTTCCCCATCGTGTTGACGATTCCCTGTGGTTCGAGTCGCCAGTTCGAATCCGTGGCTCTCTGGCGAGGATGATCGGGGCTAAACCAGAGGAAATCGCTGTCACTACGGGAGCAAGCACTGGCGCTGCCGCTGTGGCGCACGGTTTGGAGTGGAGGCCGGGCGACGAGATCATCACCGCGCAGGGCGAATTCCCGCTGCACTATTCGACATGGAAGCCCATGGAAGAACGTGAAGGCGTAAGGCTGAGGACCATTGCGCCGCACGATCGGTTTATCACGGCGGATGACCTGATCGATGCGCTGACGCCTAGAACCAGAATCGTCTCGGTGAGCCTGGTGCGCTATGACGACGGGACTCTGCTGGACGCAGCGCGGGTTAGTGCCGCATGCCACGCACAGGGAACTCTGCTTCTGTTGGACGTCAGTCAAGCCTGCGGCGCGGTGCCAATGAGCGTCAAGGATCTGGGCGCCGACTTTATGGTGTGCGCCGGCTACAAATGGCTGCTGAGTTGTTACGGCACGGGGTTTTTCTGGATAAAGACCGAGCACCTCGACGGGCTTCTGCCTGGACCTTTCTACTGGACGGGACAGAACACGGATCATTTTTCGGAGTTGAACTTTGTCGACCCCAAACCCTCCCGCAACGCCAAACGCTGGGACGCCGCAGAATGGGCAACGTACTACAACTTCAATCTCTCCGCGATGGCGGAGTCGGTGGATTTCGTGTTGCGTGCCGGCCCGCAACGTGTCGCCGAGCACAACCGGAGTCTTATCGAATTTATGTATCGTCATCTCCCAGAGGATCGTTGTACTCCCGCAAGTCCGCTGGAGTCTGGAAGACGCGGGCCGTTTGGATGCTTCACAGCGCGCAAACCGGAAAGGACTGTCGAGCTTTACCAGAAGCTGCGGCGAGAAAACATTATCGTGAGCCTGCGGGAGGGCAAGATTCGGGTCTCACCTCATTTATTCAACTGCGAGCAGGATATGGATCGTCTAGTCAGCGTGGTGTGCGACTGGCAGAACTGAAGCATGGAGAAAACAAATACAATGACCACTATTTATGAACGGCTAAAAGCTCTCCAAATCAATTTGCCTGAACTTCCGCCGCCGCTGGTCGATGCCTACGTTCCATCGTTTGTGCCGTTTGTGCGAGCCGGCAATCTTATTTATCTGTCGGGACGACTCGCCAAGAAAGACGGCAAGCCATTCTCCGGCAAACTGGGGCAACAAATCACAACGGCGGAGGGCAGGCAGGCCGCGCGTGACGTCGCCATCGAAATCCTCGCCACGCTGCAGGCGGCCCTTGGCGACCTGAACAAGGTGAAGCGTATCGTCAAGATGACGGTACTCGTGAACAGCGCTCCCGGCTTCACTGAATCCCACCAGGTCGCCGATGGCGCCTCCGAACTTCTTCGCGAAGTCTTTGGCGAGGGCGGAGCACATGCCCGCACCTCCCATGGTGGGGCGGAGATCCCGTTCGGTTCCTGTGTGGAGATCGAGATGATTGTCGAGGTTTCGCATTCAGACAGCGAGTGCCAGGTATGAAGAGCACCACGAATCGGCCTGCATCCAGAGCCGGCAATCGGGCAGTTGCTGGCAAACGCGCCAACTCCACGTCCATCGCAGCTGTAGAAGGGCATTTGTCTAGGTTGATTGGGGAGAAAGGTACGGAGCTCAAGACTCCACGTGCTGCCATCCCAATGTAACCAAGCGTTGGAAACGGAAGGAACATGACCGATTTCAGGTAATCACGGAACACACGAAGGCGAGCCTTCCATTCGATCGAGAGTATCTCGGCATACATCGGTCGGACGATTGCGTCTTTTTTCAGATCACATTGAATAGCGGCCGTTCCACCGAGTTGAAGCAACGCTTCTACAAAGCACTAGCGGACCATCTCTACGAAGGAGTAAAGATTCGCAAGGAAGACGTCCTCATCAACTTTGTTGAAGTCCCGAAGGAAAATTGGTCCTTTGGTAACGGCGAGGCCCAGTACGTCACGCCTCCAGGAAAATTGGTCCTTTGGTAACGGCGAGGCCCAGTACGTCACGCCTCCAAAATAGATCGAAGATGACACCAGTTGCGGGAAGTGGTGGGGAAAGAGCTCGATTCTTGAGGCAACTGGTCGGCTTCAGTCTCATCGCGGGCATCTTGGAGGCTTCACAATGCAAATGCTGATAGTGGGCATCGGCGCGTTGGGTGGAACAATCGCCGCGCGCGCCCTCCGCGCTGGATTGCCCGTCCGGCTTGCGGCTCGCAATACCGAATCCGCGGAGGTGCTGCGCAGATCGGGCCTGCGAGTGTCCGGCATCGGAGGAGATGTGGAGGCAGACACTATCGACGTTGCCGCACTTGAGGACTACGGGAAGGGAACCCAATTTGACCTGATCCTGCTTGCCACCAAGGCGCAGCACGCGCTGGAGGTCGCGCCCCAGGTGGTGGGCCTACTCGCCCCCGAAGGGGTCATATTGCCTATACAGAATGGCGGAGTTGCCAGGGCACTCGCGGATCGTCTGGGCGAAGATAAGATCCTTGGTGGATTTTCAAATCTTGGTGCCACGATGGTAGAACCCGGAGTCTACGAGCAGAAGAATGCAGGGCATTTACTCATAGGCGAACTTGCTGGTGGTGTCAGTGAGCGTACCGAACGGGTTGCGCGCGTCTTGAGTCGAGCGGTTGAGGTCAAGATATCTTCAAACATGATCGGTGCCATCTGGTCGAAGCTCCTGATCAATTGCTCGGTTACAACCCTCGGCGCGCTCTGTTCGCAAACCATGCGTCAGTACATGGAAACGGAGGCAGGCAAGAAGGTCTTCCGACGGACGTACGAGGAAGCGTTATCCGTGGCACTTGCGATTGGCACTCGGCTGGAGCGGCTGGCCGTGGACCCGATTCCGCCCGGATGGTCAAACAATTCTGGCGCGGGAGAAGACTATGATTCGTGGGTCGAGGCTGTGATTGCTTTCTACGGAGACATCAAACCCTCCATGCTCCAGGACCTTGAGCGCGGCCGTAAGACTGAGATCGACTTTATCAACGGCTATGTGGTGACGTTAGGCCACGCGTCCGGAGTGCCGGTACATATGAACGCCGCAATTACCGACCTTGTACACCAGATCGAACGTGGAGTTCTCCAGCCGACACGAGAACGGATGAACGAGCTAGCTGATCAAACCTGTGAGCGGATCCGTGGCAACAGTATTTGACGGCCAACTCTGACCGCTTGTCCCATTTTGGACGCCGCATGTCACTTTTCCTGCAAGTGCTGGTTCTTCGCGGCATATTGTCCCGTGAGCAGGCGCATCGCCAAGAACACATGAGGGGTAAAAAACGCCGGTTGAGACCTGCAGTCGGCGTTACGAGCAGCACGAGTCATTTAGTGACATAGAGGAGTTCTACGTGAAGAAGTTTCTGATTCAGTACGCGGTGTGCGCGCTTTCGGTCGCTCTGATGGTGCCGTTGGCGCGGGCGCAGTCGCAACCGGCAGGATTGCAGGCCGCCTTCGCAAAAGATGCCGGAACGCTTTCCGACAAATTCACCGGACTCGCGCGCGTTATGTCGGCCAAGTACGACTGGAAGCCCACCCAGGGCGTTCGCTCCGTCGCCGAGGTCTTCAACCTGATCGTTAAAGAGAACGGCCTGCTCGCCGGCGTGCTTTCGGGCACGCCGAATAAGGGGGCACCGCCCGCGCCCATCACCGATCCGGAGAAAATGCAGGAAGCCCTGAAGGCTTCTTACGTCAATCTGCAAAAAGCGATTACGGCACTTTCCGACAACGACCTGCAGGCGCCGGTGAAATTGTTCGGAAGAGACTGGACGAAGCAGGACGCGCTGATGCACATTCTCGAAGATCAACACGAGCATCTGGGGCAGTCGATCGCGTACGCGCGCAGCAACGGCGTGGTTCCGCCCTGGTCCAAGTAAGAGCGCCGATCGCCTCGAACACTGGCAGGTGTGCAAAATTGATGGGCAGTGGAAGATCTTGTCCGTCGCCTGGACGATCGATTGATAATCACAGCCTTGCATCAGGATATTGCTAGCCGGGTAGATATTTCACAAAAGGTGAAGGGAAAATGACTAAGACTATTATCTTATCCATATGTCTCGCAGCTGCCGCACTTTCGCTTGGAGCACGTGCTGAGGATGAGCGCCAGTACACGGAGGGGCCGGTCACTTTCGTTCAAGAAATAGCAGTGGAGTACGGGCATTTTGAAGAGTACATCGATTGGCTAAATTCAACATGGAAGCCAACCATGGAAGCCACGAAGAAAGCTGGGATAATCATCGATTACAAGGTTTTCAGCGCCACTCCACAATCACCGGATCACCCCAGTATCATTCTGTGGATCACTTATAAAAACATGGCGGCTTTAGATAGAGGTGTCGAGGAAGAAGAAATCGCCAAGAAAGTAATCGGTAGCACCGAGGTTCAGAACAAGGCCAGAGTGGGCCGGAATGAATACAGAAAAGTTCTGCGCAGAGAATATGTTCGTGAACTTATTCTAAAGTAAAATTGTTATACATGTTGAAAGAGTGCATGCCAATTATTTATACGCGCTCGGTATGGTCTGCCAGCAAACTTCTTACGCATAATTACTGGAGTTAGAAACACATGCATCTCCCGTACTGGGGCAGTCGATCGCGTACGCGCGCAGCAATGGCGTGGTTCCGCCCTGGTCTAAGTAGGAGCGCCGCGCGGCGGAACACTCAGTTCGCGTCGTCTAGGAAGGAGTATCGATGACATTCAATTTCTGGAAATTCAAAGGCGGGAAATCCAAGAGATGCAGTGTTTGCGCCATTGCGCTGCTTTCTTTTACGGCCGGATCGCTCATTACTGCCCGCTTTGCTCACATTGACCACGTGAGGGCCAATAGCAGTCGCGTCTTCGAGCTTCGCATTTATCACACTGTACCGGGCAAATTGCCGGCACTGGAATCGCGGTTTCAAGACATCTATTCAAAGCTGTTAGCCAAACACGATCTGCAGGTCGTGGGTTACTGGGTACCTGACGGCGCAGCCGATTGGGACAACACATTCGTCTACGTCGTGGCTCATTCCAGCCGGGAGGAAGCAAAAAAGAACTGGGACGCGATGCTGGCCGACCCGGAGGTTCAGGAGGCAATCAAATCCGAGCAGGCCAACAAGCTGGTGGAAAAGATAGACCGAACGTACATGCGGTCCACGGATTTTTCCCCGATGAAGTAGTGTCGCAACCCGCAGAGAAGAGTAAGAAATGCCAGGTCGTTCCACTGATTAGGTTTTTCGACAGAAAAGGATCCTACCGGAAACAGTCTATGAAAATCCGTTTTTTGGCTTCACCTATAGTTGCTGCATTCTTTGTGTTGAACTGCTGGGCGCAAAAAGCGCCCGCGAGCACTCCGTCACCTAACTCCTTTCTGGAGCGTTTAACCACCCTTACCGATTCAGACTCCAGACCATGGACGGCAGAACAGTTTGCAACCATGGGGCGCATCCGCGATGCGGCGATGACCGACCCGAATGCATATAACATGCTTGCGCACCTCACGGACAATATAGGTCCGCGACTCAGTGGTTCGCCGCAGGCTGAGGCCGCTGTCGAATGGGTCGCTGCCAAGATGCGGGAGATGGGGACGAGCGTCACGCTGGAAAAAACAACTGTTCCTCATTGGGTGCGAGGAAAGGAAGGCGCAGTCTTAACCGTGTGGCCGGGAATGCCGCCGGGGACAACACAGAAGATCGTTGTCACAGCATTGGGAAATTCTGTGCCAACCTCGGCGGATGGTCTTACTGCAAATGTGATTGTCGTAAGTTCGTTTGCAGAATTGAGGAGGTTGCCCGTTGATGAAATCAAGGGAAAGATCGTCCTGTTCAACAGGCCTTTCGATAAAGAATTAACTGCGCAGGGGTTTGGTCTCGATGCGTATGGGCAAAATATAGCTTATCGTGGCATCGGCCCATCGTTTGGTGGGTCGCTTGGAGCAGCGGCTGTGCTGGTTCGCTCTCTGGGCAGCGGAGACTTTCGACTTCCGCACACAGGTTTGACTTTGTACGGCGAGGGCGTCGACAAGGTTCCGGCAGCTGCAATTACCGCTGAGGATGCAGATCTGTTGGCGCGACTTTCAAAACAAGGACCCGTTACGATGCGCCTCACTCTTACACCGAAAACTCTTCCTCCGGTAAGCAGCTACAACATAATCGCGGATTGGAAGGGTTCGGAACACCCCGAAGAGGTTGTATTGGTCTCCGGACATCTGGATTCATGGGATCTTGGAACAGGTGCAATCGATGATGGCGCCGGGGTGGCTATTTCAATGCAGACGATCCATTTGTTGCAGTCACTGAACATCCATCCGAAACGCACAATCCGTTTTGTCGCCTGGATGAATGAGGAGTTCGGCGTCAGTGGCGCGACAACATATCTCCAGGAACATTCCAGCGAACTCACTCATCACACAGCTGCGCTGGAAAGTGACTTAGGTTGCGACCATCCAATAGGCCTCACATTCTTTGGCGCGCCTGAGGTTGCCAGGTATCTCGCGCCCGTTGCGAACGCACTGGCACCGATTGGAGCAAGCGTTCTCACCAGATCTGACGAGGTAACTGCGGAGGATATCGCAGGTATGGTCCAGCTAGGGGTTCCCGGTCTCACGCCCTCGCAGGATTCGCGGTTCTACTTTAACTATCATCATTCTGCGGCGGACACTCTTGATAAGGTTAATGTGCAGCAATTGAATGAGAACGTAGCGGTGATGGCTGTGACGGCATATGCGCTTGCTGATGCATCGGAAGCAATGCCTCGTAGGAAATAGATTCCGAAACCTCGGTCACAGGGTTAAAGTCTCCTGCCACGAAAGTCGGCTATTCGTTGAAGCCAGGCTGCGGTTTCCCAAACCGCCGCAACTGCGAAACGCTCCTTTGTAGGCTGTGGTGCACCGCACCAGATCCCCTGTGAACGGATCCGTTTCAACAGTATTTGACCCCCAACTCTGACCGCTTGTCTAACTTCGGACGCCGCATATCACTTTTCCTGCAAACACTGGTTCTTCGCGCGATATGTTCCGTGAGCAGGAGGATCGCCAAGAACGTATTGGCCTTGGGCTGACGCTGTGACCGACAGCGCCTACAAGGGGAGAAGAAGCGAATGAAATCGAGATTGGCAACTTCAATACTCCGTCGCTCTTTACGCATGAATTTAGGGTGGGGGATTCTGGTCTCCACGTTACTGGCGGTAATCGTAACGGCTGCAGCCGGGACGCAAAGTGCTCCTGCCGTCAGTCCAGCAGAAGCGCGAAAAGCGATTCAAGCGCGTGTGGCGCTGGACAAGAACACAATCGAGAGGATGCTGGCTCCGGATTTATACGTCCAAACTCCCGACCGAAAACTAACACGGCAGGAGTTTATCGATGCAATCTTCTCCCGCCCGTATACCTTAACTCGATTTGACGCCACCGTGCTCACGGTCGAACCCAGAGGCAAC